>Ga0134126_10001642_pt1 | contig 28534 bp, 29 predicted proteins | sample KB31752_FD_96881 | JGI IMG/M metagenome (GOLD analysis project Ga0134126, IMG submission 96881) | Terrestrial soil microbial communities with excess Nitrogen fertilizer from Kellogg Biological Station, Michigan, USA - KB3-175-2 | ecosystem: Environmental > Terrestrial > Soil > Unclassified ... | reverse complement strand
TGCCGGCGCCGGCGGCAAAGGCGCGCGCGCGGTGCTCGAAGTGCGTTCGCGCGAGGTGCCGTTCATTTTGGAGCACGGGCAGATCGTCGGCCGGCTGGTCTATGAGAAGATGATGGCCAAGCCCGACAAGCTATACGGCCAGGGCATCGGCTCGAATTATCAGGCGCAGAGCCTGAAGCTGAGTAAGCATTTCAAGGCGTAAGCCTGCTTGCCGCTCGGTCGCGCTATTCGCTATGGTCTTGGTAGCGCGGGCGTAGTTCAATGGTAGAACGGCAGCTTCCCAAGCAAATTTCTTAGTGAGTCATAGCGACTCATAGCGAACAGAAACCCCAAATTTTATTGACGATTCCGAACATCACGCATAGATCGGGATGCACTGTTTTGCACGCCTACACACACGATTTTGGTACCCAGAAAGTACCCAGATGCCGAGCATCGCACTCACCGACCTATCGCTGCGCTCTCTGAAGGCGGAGGTGCGCGCTGATTATTGGGACACGAAGACACCGAGCTTTGGTGTGCGCGTCGGCAAACGTACGAAGACATTCATCGCCAAGCTCAACAACCGTCGCATCACGATTGGTGCGTATCCCTTGATCTCGCTTCAAGATGCTCGAAGACGTGCGCTTGGGCTCAAATCCGACAAACGTACCGGCTTGCGTCGTTCGCTATCTTTCAAGCAAGCACATGCGCAATTTGTCGCAATCCACGTTCCAACGTTGAAGCCATCGACGCAGAAGCAGATCAAACGCAATCTGGAGCGTCATTTCTTGCCGACACTTGGCTCCAAAAAGCTCGATAACATCGAACACCAGGACATCACCGATATCACTGATGCACTTGTGCCAACGCCAAGTCAGGCATGGCATGCATTCAAAGATATACGCACATTCTTCAAGTGGTGCGTGCCGCGATATATCAAGCACTCGCCGATGGAGGGGCTGAAGTCACCGACTAAGTACACCCCACGCAAGCGCGTGCTGACCTACGACGAGCTGCTGTCGGTTTGGCAGCACTTAACGGCTGTCGGTTATCCGTTTGGAGATATCCTCCAGCTGCTTATCCTTACCGGGCAGCGTCGGAGCGAGATCGCATCGTTGCGCTGGGAATATATCAACGAGGTCGAGCGCACCATTACATTGCCTGAGACCAAGAACCAGACCGAACACACGTTCCCCTATGGAGATATGGTGGCAGCAATATTCGACCGTATCCCAAGACGTAACAGCACAAGCCTGCTGTTTCCTGGCCGTGACGATGCCACGCCGTGGGGTGGATTCGGAAAATCGAAGTGGGAATTTAACAAGGGTTGCGAACTTGCGCCGTGGCAAATCCTCGATTTGCGCCGCACGTTCGGTACCAAGCTCGCAGAATTGAAGGTGCCGCCACATATCGTGGAACGGTTGCTCAATCACAAGCTGGGGAGCCTTCAGACGGCCGGCGTCATTACGGCCGTGGCGTCAGTTTACAACCGCGCTCTCTATGTGCCTGAAATGCGGGAGGCAATTCAGGTATGGGAGACCCGGCTGGAAGCTCTATTTCAAAGTTCGCCCCCCTTAATTCCCTCTGCTGCCATTGAAGTGGCAGCCTTAGTCTCCTAATATTGTCGAGCCCGTTAACTGGCTAACCGGGCGTTGCAACGTCCCTTTCACGAGGGACTTGCAATGACACGGAAGCTCGTATCGAAGAAGGAACTCAAATCGGTTTATGGCGTCCCATACTCTTTTGCTCACATCGCGCGGCTCGAAGTCGCCGGCCAATTCCCGAAACGGATACGGCTTGGAGCTTGCAGAGTGGCGTGGATAGCCGAAGAGGTAGACGACTGGATCGAGGAGAGGATCGCCAACCGCGCTCAAACAAATCCTTCTTAAGGGCGAGGGGCCTGGTTCCACCCAGGCCCCTTTCGCATTCGTGAAGATCGATGCGCTGCGAGATTCTCACTTGGGGATAACCGGCGCGCGATGTGTCGAGCCGGGGTATTATCAAGGCAATGACCGACGACCCGTCGCGACTTGTCGCGACCAGCCCCGACAGCTATTTCACCCTAACCATCGACGATGCCTTGGAGCGCTACGCCCGCGCCGGACTCCCCCGCACCCCGCGGAGTGTGCAGCGCTACTGCGCCACAGGTCACTTGGACTGTCGCCGCATCGAGACCGCATTTGGTGAAAAATATCTGATCTCGCCAACATCGGTGGATAAGCACATCGCCTATATTGAGGAGGTACGACCTGTCGCGCCAAGTCGCGACTTGCCGCGACAAGTCGCGACAACTATCGCCCCAGAAGTAAGGCACGCAGAGCCGCGACAGGAGTCGTCGACAACCGCCGACATGCCGCGACCTGTCGCGACAGATGTTCGCTACGTCACACAGCTCGAAAGCGAGAACGATTTCCTACGGAAGCAGAGCAACGTCAAAGACGAGCAGATCAAAGACTTGACCGAGCGCGCGCGCGAAACGAACCATCTGATTGCAGGATTACAGAAAATGCTCACACCGCTTCTTGGGCGCTCAGAGGAGACACGGAGCAATCCCCACTAGGTCTACCCGCTGGCCTGAAAACCCCTCGTAAGCTTCTGTTTTATTGCAGTTTTCGAGCTCCGGGGTAGGGAACTGCCCCGTGGCGCTATATTTAGCGTCTATTGACTCCCACCAGCTACCGAATCTAGTATCTTGCGCAGAAGTTAGTCAATTGGCTATACCTGTGCAATTGTAGTAATCGATGAGTCGCTCCATTGGAGGGAAGTGATGAGCCAACAGTCCAAGATCGATGAGCTGGAACGGCTCCTCAACAGCGAGGAGGACACCCCGATCAAGATTCTGCCGAACGGCGAGATCATTCCGCTCGGCCAGGCCACGTCAGCCGACATCGGCAATAAGAAGCCACTTACGATGAAAGAAAACCTCGGCGGCGAATATTGAGGTGACGACAATGGATATCGCCCGCATCCAACGTGAGTTCGTCGACGCGCAAGGCACCTTCGCGCTGGTCGAGCTCTGCCCGACGAGCGATGGCAAAGTCTATGCGCGCGCCGGGTTGCAGATCACGCCCGACCACTACTACGTCCTTTCGATTAAATTCCACGACACGTACCCCAATGAGATGCCGCGCGTTTTCATCGATGCGCCGACGATTAGCAATGCGCCGCACCGGTACCAGGGCGGGCACATTTGCTACCTGCACCCGTCGATGTGGAATCCCGGGACGCACAACCTGAGCTTCGTCATTTGGCGCGCGGCAAAATGGCTCAACAAATATGAAGTCTGGCGCAACAACGGCAAATGGCCGGGCGCCGCGATCCAGCATTGAGGGGCGGATTTTGAAAATCGATTTCAAGACCTTGAAGATGATGGAGCTGCGAAGCTCGCCGGGCGAGGTTCTCGACCGCGTCGCCCGTGACGGCGAGGTTTTCATCGTCGAGAGGAATGGCCAGCCTAAAGCCTGTCTCGTCCCTGTTTCCTACTTGCTCCCGGATATACCACCCGAGCGCATCGCCAAGGAGTTGAGCAAGCTCAACGGCAAGAACGAGAACTACAAGCTCACCATCAACGAAACCAAAGAATTGGAAATCAGCTGCCTTGAGACTGCCGCCGGCGAGAACATTGTCATCAGCATCGTTCTGCCCCACGGCTATCCGAATGCGGCACCGCGGATTTATGCCGCGCAGGTCGCGTCCAATGCGCCGAAGCGATGGCCGGACGGCTCGCTGTCGATCTTCGGCGCGACGGTGGCATGGAACGTCAAGACGCATGACGCGTCGTACGCGTTAAGTATGGCGAGGACCTGGCTCAAGCACTACGCCAAGTGGCGCAAGACTGGCGAATGGCCTGAAAGGACAGATGCACCATGAATGATCGCACCTTCGAGCGCATCGAATCGCTCTTCGACATCACGTCGTTCGCCAACGCCAAGGTCCTGGTGGCCGGATGCGGCTCCGGCGGCGCCAGCGTCGCACTTCAGCTCGTTATGTCCGGCATCCGCAATTTCACGCTCATCGACAACGACATACTCGGACCCGAGAACGTCATCCGGCATGTCTGCGGCCGGCGCTACATCGGCCAGAAGAAGGTCGATGCTGTCGCCGACGTGCTGCTCGATCGCAATCCGAAGGCAAACATCACCAAGATCGACGCGGATATCATGTCTTATCCGGGTCTCGCCGCCGAAATCGCGAAAGCAGACGTGGTGGTGCTCGCCACCGACAACGAGCCGACCCGCTACACTATCAATGAGATTTGTGTCCGCAACGGCATTCCCTTCGTCGTCGGCCGTGTCTTCACGAGAGGCATCGGCGGCGAAGTGTTCGCCTATCGGCCACCCACCGGCGCCTGCCTCGCCTGTCTCGAAGCCAAATTGGAGCGCACGCCGTTTCGCGAGGGCATCCGCGAGATCGATCTGGTCTCCGAGGAGGAGCGCGAAAGGGTCTATGGGATGGAGATCGCCGAGATCAAGGATTCCCCCGGCCTCACCGTCGACATCACCTTCATTACCTCGTTCCACACCCGCTTCGTCCTCGACGCCATCGCGCGGCGGTTGCCCGAGCGCCCTAAATTCTTGGACCCGATCAGCGAAAACTACCTCGTTTGGGGCAACCGGCCCGTCCATCCCTTCAACAAGCACTTTCAGCTGCAACGGACCGATTTCAGCCCGCAGGAACAATGCGCGGTCTGCGCCACAAGGAAGCTTGCCCATGCTGTTTAGATCGAAAAAGCCGGCTTTCACCATTTCGATCGCGCGAGGCGCGCTCGAATCCGTCTTCGATGAGTGCGACCGATACAACGTCGATGAAACCGGCGGTCGGCTTCTCGGGACCTATCGCCACAAGCACGGCCGCTACGAACTTGAGGTCACGGGTGTCCTGGAGCCGGGGCCGAACGCACAGCGGTCGCCCACCTATTTCCTTCAAGACGGTGACTATCAGGAGAAGCAGTTTCGCGCCATCGAAGCCATCCATCCAGAGATTGAACATCTCGGCAACTGGCACACGCACCACGTCAACGGCCTTCAGACGCTGAGCGGCGGCGACAAGACGACCTACTTCAAGACCGTCAACCACGATAAGCACAACACAGATTTTTTCTATGCTCTGCTCGTGGTCAGCAAGAATCGCGGCGGCAACCCGCGCTATACGGTGAAGCATTTCATCTTCCGCCGCGACCACGACACGGTCTTTGAGATTCCCGCAAAAGACGTTCGGCTGGTCGATGCGCCTGTGCTACGACCGCCGCAGGCTCGCGACGTCGCCGAGCTGCGCGATCCGCGACCGCACAGTTCGTCGACCGCGCCGAACCCCGAGCGCGCCAAGGATCAGGAGTTTTTCTCAGAATTCTATCCCAGTCTCAAAGCCCTGCTCGTGAAAGAGAGCGGCGCCCCTTACTGGAAAGGACCGTTGCCTCTCGTCGATGGTTCGCCTGCCGAGGTGGTGGCGATGGAAGACCCCGACGACCGTGCACGGTCCTACTCGATCGCCACGTCCTGCAAGAATCCGGTGATCGCCGACATCTTGGCGCAGTATAAGAAACGCAAATTCCGCTCGGCGCGGCACGCCGTATTTCATTTGGAGCGCGATCTCAATCAGGCGCTCTATCGCGGCGGGAAGGGGTAGGGGACTATGAACATCATCACCGTGAATGTTGGCCAGGGCGCCCTCGCGATCGTGAGGCACAACAAAGAGGCCATCATCGTCGATTGCCGCATTCCGCCATCGGATGATCCAACCGTGGCCTACGTCAAAGACATCATGGCGCTCTCGCTCAAGGACCATTCCGTGACGGGATTAATTCTGACCGGGTTCGACGCCGATCACAGCGAGATCGTCGGCGCGTCGATCGTGCTGCGCAAATATCGTCCCGATTGGGTCATGTATCCGACCTATTACAAAGACAGCGACGAGGCCAAGCGCGTCTTCGACCTCATCGATGCCGAGGAGGCCGCACGGCGTCAGACCAGCAGTCCCTTGAAGAAGGTTTCGGTGCGCCTCGACAAGCTCGCCAACCGCAACTTGACCGGCCTGTCGAGCAAGTTCGATTTCGAGCTGTTCTCCCCGCATGTTGAGGATATGGACTCGTCCAACAACTGCAGCATCGTGCTCAAGCTCACGGGCCTTGGGGCGCGCGGCTTCTCGTACATGATCACGGGTGACACCGAGAATCCACGCTGGGAGAGGATCAACAAGCTGTTCGGCAGTGCACTCAAGTCGCACGTCCTCGCCGCGCCGCATCACGGCTCGAAAAACGCGACGCATCCGGCATCGCTGGTCAACATCGCTCCGCACACCGTCTTGATCAGCGCCGGCGTGGACAGCCAGTATGGTCACCCACATTCGCAGGCTCTGCAGGTCTATAGCCGCGTCGCCAAACACGTGTTTTCGACCAACATGGAAGGCGGTGTGTCGCTGCTCACGCAGCCTGGTCCCACCGAGCTCACGACGACCCTGATAAGCTCCGTCAATATTTCTGCAGCGGCCTGAACGGCGCGCTCGGTATGGACGAAGCGGGCGCTCCCAAGATCGGCCTGGCGTTGTCGGGCGGCGGCTCCCGCGCCATTGCGTTCCATCTCGGCTGTCTCCGTGCGCTTCACCGGCTCGGGCTTCTGGATCATGTCGTGGTCCTCTCGACCGTGTCAGGCGGCAGCGTAATCGGCGCCTATTTCCACGCGCACCAAGGCGATTTCGCCTCATTCGAGGCGAAAATCCGCTGCGTGCTCGCCCAAGGACTCGCCGTACCGATGGTCCGCAAGTTGTTTAGTGCGCTGGGTATTAGGGTTGTCGCCGCCTTCGCCATAATCGGCGTCGTCGCGCTCGGTGCCGCACTCACCAAGACTTTTCTGAAAATCGCTGGCCTGATAATGCCGCGATCGCTGTCGCGACATTTCGAGCGTTTCGAAATCAGATCGCCACTCCATCGCTTCGCCAGCCGAACGACATTGCTCGAAGCAGTTCTTGACGATCTCTTGTTCAAACGCGCGTCGCTGCATGACCTGCCGGCGAAGCCTCATCTCGTAATCAACGCCACGGAGCTGAGGACCGGCTCGGCGTTCCGCTTTGGCACGATAGAGTCCGGCAGCTGGCGTTGGGGCAAACTGCACCGCAATCAGGTGTCGGTGGCGCATGCGGTTGCCGCCTCGGCGGCTTATCCTCTTTTTCTGCCGGCTTTTGACGAAACGCTCACGTTCGAAAAAGACGGAGCGCTAAAAACCAACCGCGTCATCCTGACCGACGGCGGCATCTACGATAATCTCGGCCTCGGCTGTCTCTGGCCGGACCGCTCGCCTGATGTCAGCCTGAATGTTATTCCCGTCGAAACGATTATTTGCTGCTCGGCAGGTTATGGCCTCCGGCAAGACCCCCCAAGCCAATTCATGTTTGCGCGGATGCTCAGTGTTTTCAGCACGATTTTTGATCGGGCACAGAATGCTTCGATACATCGACTGCATGAGGCGCAGCGGGTCGGTCAAATAAAGAGCTTCATTTTTCCGTATCTCGGACAGCTTGACCGACAGTTGCCGAACCCTCCAGCAAACCTTGTGCGTCGAGAAGAGGCTCATGCTTATCCCACCAATTTCAACGCCATGCCTGATGAGGCGATCGATTGCCTAAGCTTGCGGGGAGAGCAACTCACCTTATGCCTCGCGAGGGCCTACATTTCCCATCTCATTCGCGAACCTTCCTGACTCCGTCTTAAGAGGTTCAGCTCAAACGCAAGATGCGCCCCAAGAGGGGGATAACGAGTGAATAGTGCATTGCGCGCGTCGTATAATGACAGCGTATGGAATATCCTTCAGAGCGACACATTGGCGATATTCTCAAAGAGCGAAATATTGAAATCGTCGGAGCCGATCCGATTACACGGCACGGCTTTACCCAGGTGCCGAATTTCATTCTGACAAAAAAGGAAATTTCGGTAGGAGCCAAGCTGGCCTACGCTATGCTGTTGAAATACGCATGGGGCGACGACGCATGCTTCCCCGGGCAGTTAAAGCTTGCGGAAGATATGGGAGCGGCCGAGCGCAGTGTTCGTACCTATTTGAAAGAGCTTGAGACGGCTGATCTCTTGGAGATTAAGCAACGCGGCCTCGGCAAGACCAATCTATATCGGCTTCATCTCACGATAAAAAAGGGTTCTGCTCGCCGGAGCAGAACGGCAAATTCTGCCGGTCAGGAACGGCAATGATTGCTGTTACGGAACGGCAATATCAGCCGGTCCCTCTATATAAGAATACGCATTTAAGAATACTTATAAAAAGAATACACAGATAAGGAATGCATTTTCTTTTAAGGCGAGGTCCGAATGCGGTCTAGCTAAATTTAAGATTGGGATGAAATCGGTGACCGAAAAAGTTGATAACGGCGAGACATTTATTCAAAGCCATCTTGACCCGAAGATGGTCACCGGTCGCTATTCAAGGGGGCTTGTGAATGAATTTGTTCAATACGTCGAAAAACGGACTGCGAACATTTTTCCAATCTTGGACGAGTTTGCTGTTCTTGAATGCACTCCAAATAGCAGAAAAACTAATACCAAGCCTGCGGCTCCCTTTAAGGGCGCGATCCTCGCTGGACTTTGGCACAAGCATTATTCTCAAGCTTCTTTCATCCCGAAGAACCTTCAAAACCACTGGAAGGCCAACGATTTTGTAGAGCGGATAAAACTAATTCTAAAAAATGAAGAGTTTTTGACCAAACAGAAGGCGGGCGAGATCGCCCACGCATTTGTACTGGACGGCTATCGAGAGCGTAATCAGTCCCACGAGATAACCGGCGAGTGGATAGTTTTCGCGCGCCAGGACGAGGTGAATTACTACTTGACCCTCGGCACCCATTTGGAAGGGGATGAGGCTATTTGGAGGCGCGTTGCCGCGTGCAGCGGCGAGTTTCCCGAGCTTCGTATCTGCCGCGAACCTCGCGTTTGATTCCTTGCAACCCAATCTTCAGTTATACTTCCCGCCGTTATGGCTCGAAAAATCTATTCAGAAAGACGCGACTTAGTTCTCAAAGCCCGCGAGGCCATGCTATCCGCTGTTCAAATTTACAATAATCCTCTCATCAGTTTCAAAACCGAGTCGTTCATCGTTCTCTCTCTTATTGCTTGGACATATCTGTTGCATGCGCATTATCGCAGTGCGGGTACCGACTATCGTTACTTCTCCAAGGCTGGCAAACGTAAAAAGTTTGACCGCAACCGAGATGGGAGCTTGCGCTATTGGGATTTGCGCCATTGCCTCACGCAGCAGGCGTGTCCGCTCGACAAAGATACAAAAAATAACCTCGAATTCTTAATTGGACTAAGAAACCAGGTTGAGCACAAAAAAGCTGCTGGGCTCGATTCATATCTGTCAGCTCGCTACCAAGCCTGCGCCCTAAATTTTAATTATTATCTCAAGAAATTGCACGGTGAGAAATTCGGCCTCGATCAGAATCTTGCATTAAGCCTTCAATTCGCCGAGCTAGATCACTCGCAGGCAAAAACTATAAAGGATAAGGAAAATTTGATACCGAAAGAGATTATCTCTTACATTTCCACGTTCGACAGCAAACTTGCGGCTCCTGAGATTGAGAGTGAACGCTTTGCGTATCGATTGCTCTTCGTGAAAGTACTTGCGAAGCGCCAGGGACAAGCCGATCGCGTCATTGAGTTCATCGATCCGAAATCTGATTTCGCAAAAAGCATTTCTAAAGAGTATTGGGTTAAAGAAGAGACTGAGAAGCTAAAGCTATCGGCCACGCAAGTTGTCAGACAGGTTCGGCAGGCCGGCTTTCCTCAATTCGGAATGCATCAACACACCTTGTTTTGGAAAGAGCATGATGCAAAAAATCCAAAAAAGGGATTCGGCGCTATCGTCGTAAAATCATGGTATTGGTATCAGCACTGGCCGATATTTGTGATTAGCGAGTTGCAAAAAGAAGCGCAACAAAGCCGCATCGCGGAGCCCGCCACATCAGTACCGATCGCGGAAGCTCCGGTTAGTTCGTCCTGACTTACAGCAAGTATCAGCAATCAAAAAGGGGGCTGCAATTCATGGCTCTGTTGAGCCAATCTTTTACGTCGCACAATATCTGTTTTGCGAAGCGGCCGTTTTCGAGCCAACAACCCAAACCGGCGTTCGTGCATCGCCGCATTTCGCAGCGCGTCATGAATGAATCAATGCTCCGATGATCAATAATAGAAAAACAGCAAAGCAAAGTGCCGCAAGTACTACCACGCCACCTACCGCAAAAGAAAACGGCTCCTTCCCAACGACCGCGCCAACCACGAGTAAAAAACAAAACAATCCAACAAGAAAAAGCAGCAGCCCCATAGCCGAATAATAGCACCCCATGAGGGCGGCGGCGTTCAGCTTCGCGTCTGTAAAAGCATTCGAGGTGCTCTCTTTCCTTCGGTCGCGTCAGCCTGTACGCTTCGGATCTTCCCCGGGGAGGCACCAATGCATTCTGTCAACAGGAGCATATTCGCCGCGCTTATCGTCGTACTCGGGATTTTTGCCCAGAATAATGTCGCCTCCGCACAAAACCTCGCCGGCTGCTCGCGCCTCATTGCTCCCAACGGCTCTCTCACCTGGATTTGTCCGCCGGCAACTGCCGAGGGCGGACGATGGCGCAATGACGAATTTATCCCGGCGTGTCCGTCGGGGATGGCGTTCAGCCGCGAAACCCACCGATGCCTTCCTGCCCAAAACGTCGGCGGTGTCATTCCTTGCAGCCCTGACGACAAAACATTCATTCCCGGTCGCGGCTGGGTCTCTAACTGCCGATAATATTAAAAGTGCGCGACCAGCGCGGCTGAGGCGCACGAGCCCACTTCGGAAAATATCAAATTTACGACGTTAGTGTTGCACTTCAGGTTATAGTTTGAGGTTCGGTTCACTTCTGCCGATGGCAGAAGGCCCGAGCCTCTGGCGCAATGATAGTGCATGTTGGGTCAAAAATTTGCAGCCAAGCATCCCCGCTTAGGCCATCAAGGGTGTCGCTCTCGCAGCCGTGAATCGTCGACGACTTTTTTTGCAGCAGGTCGAAAATTGCCCTGTCAGCCGGAGAATATTGTCCGATTGGGTGCGGGTTGGACATAAATTTTTCCCAAACAGCTTTTTCCACGTCAGTGCGCTTATCACAGCGGGCAGTGAGCCAGTCCTTCAATTCCGGGATGATGCCATCAAAATCTGTTTCAAAATCTGCTTTCCCAATCCACCGAACCTTGTCCTTTGGTACGGAGAACATCAGATCAGCGTACTTGGCCGGAATGTTCATTTCCTTAAGATAATTCTCTACGGTTGTTCTGATTTGATTGGCCGAGTTGATCGCTTGGTCGCCACTCAGCGTCTTTAAATCACTGTCAGATAGGTATGGTCTGTGAATACCGAGAATGGGATCACCCGGCTCGTCATACGTCCTTTTGATGCCGGCAATAAATATAAAAAAACATGCACTGGAACACATATAGTTAGACTTTGGATTCTTCAGCTGATGCTGTGCGACGCTCTCATCCTGCATGTGAGGACCAGACCGAGACGGGATAATTGTCTGCAACTTTAATGCTCGCACGAGGCGTCCAATTTTCATCGCTTCAGCCAAGTCACCGCCCGGCGATGCTAGATAAAACCAGTTTGAGCCCGATGAACCGAGGTAAAATTGGTTGACCTGTTTTTCCCCAATGACACTCTTTAGTTTAGCGTAATCCCCCGCTTCAATTTTTCCTTCCAGAACAAATCCGAAATTACCTGCCGTCACCCGGCCGTCCGTATAAGTGTTGGTCATGTTTCGAATGTCTGCGGCGTGCAAAGGTATGACGCTGACTGCGCAGGCTGCACATGCGCCGATTAAAATCAGTTGGTTCAACAACCGTCGCTTCATGCTTCCCCCGTTCACGATACCGCATCGTAGCGGCTCAATCCGGCGCTCTGGAAGGGGATCGGACGGCTTTTGTGCAATTGCTCAATAAGGCAGGCTCAATGTCCGCTATGGGTCAGTGGCGGACAACCCATCCCCCGGCCCAACTCCACCTTTGTCCGCTTTGGTCCAACAGCCGACAAATGCTGGCGAGGCTGGAAGGTCCGTCCGGCTATGGCTACGCGCTTATGACCCCACGACTCAGTGGAGATATGCAGGGGGTCTCATCGTTTCCCCCTGTCCCTGAAATGAATTGAGCTTGAATCGACTGGATATCTTAGGTCCCGCACGTCGGGGCGTTACCGCCCGACCCCGCCCCTCTTTCGGCGCTACTGCTATTAGATTCCCAAAGGGAAACCATAGCGCCGACGCTTCGGTCTCGCCAATGCTCGACCTCGCAACAGAGGGACGGGGTCGGGCGCTATCGCGCAGCTAATGGCTGATGACCAATAGTAACCTCGATTGGCATCAGTCCTACTAGCGCCTGACCCCGACGTGCGGGACGAGCTTTGACCTTTTTCGGATCGACGAAACGCGATTTGACGCGTCCGAAAATAAATTTCAAAACCGAAAAACAGAATTTTCAAAATAACAATTTCGCAAATTTGAAAATTACATTTTTTGAAAATTCGAAAATCATCAAAAATATTTTTTTGAATTTTGAAAATTGGGTCCCATTCAGTCCCCTATCCCCCACCGGCCAGTACACCCCCTCTGGCCAGCTGCTACAATTTGGCTACGACCGCATCTAGCGGTCGGCTTCCGCCCCCGGCAGGGATCGTCCACACACAACGTAGTCCCAGCGGTCGAGCGTGCGCCCGACCAACGTCAGCACCCGCACAGTGCAGATACGGCTCGGAAGTCGACCCATGGACGGGGATCATCTGCAATACCAAGATCAACATTCCATACTCGGCACACTCGTATCCGGCGAGGGTGTGCCACTCACGCATAACGATCGCCGCAGGCATCTCTATCTCATCGGGAAAAGCGGCACCGGCAAGTCTACTTTACTGTTCAACTTGATGATGTCTGATCTCGCGAGTGGGCGCGGGTTCGCGCTTCTCGATCCCCACGGTGATCTGGCGCGCGATGTGGCTGACGCGGTCCCGACGCTGCGCACGAATGACGTGATCTATTTTGATCCGGCCGACCTTTCGCACCCGGTAGCTTTTAATCCAATTGAGAGCGTGCCGCTTGATCATCGACCGCTGGTCGCGGCGCACATCACAGCAGCCTTTAAGCATCTGTGGGGCGATAGCTGGGGACCACGCCTGGAATATATCCTCGGAAACTCAATTCGCCTTCTGCTTGACGCACCTGGCACGACCCTCCTCGGGTTGCCTCGACTTCTTGTCGATGAGAAATACCGTTCCCGACTTCTTGCCACTTGTCGCGACCCGGTCATCCGCGCATTTTGGGTACGTGAATTTGCCGAGTACCAGGACCGGTTTGCGACAGAAGCCGTGTCGCCCATCCAGAATAAAATCGGCGCGCTTCTCTCCCCTCCCGTGCTGCGCAACATCATCGGGCAGAAGCGAAGTACAATTGACATTCCGCGAATTATGAACGAGGGACGGGTCCTTATCGTCAACCTATCGAAAGGTCGCCTCGGCGAGGGGCCGGCGCACCTCCTCGGGGCCTTCCTTGCCACGGCCTTCGCGCAGGCCGCTGAAAGCCGCGCTGAAATCCGGGAGACTGATCGGCGCGACTTCACCCTTTTTGCCGACGAATTTCAAAACTTTGCCACGGACAGCTTTGCATCGATCTTGAGCGAGGCTCGCAAGTGGCGTCTGAATCTGGCACTCGCCCACCAATTTCTCGGGCAGCTTCCACCGCTCTTGCGTCAGGCCGTGATCGGCAACGCCGGTACTTTAATTGCCTTCCGTCTCGGCGCTGAAGATGCGCCGCTTATTGCCGACGAACTTGGCCACCATACTCCCGCATCACTTTCAGACACGCCGAATTTCGCGGCCTGGATCAAGCTTATGCACAACGACAACCCGACCGATGCGCGCTACATGCAGACTTTGCCCCTTCCGATCACGTCATCCGGTCGGCTTCCCGCCATCCAAAAGCGGACCCAAGCGCGCCATGCACGCCCACGCGACTATGTCGAGGCGCAAATCAGTAAGTTTCTTACGTGAAAGATCACCTGGCTATACCGTGGCATATTGACTCTCCCACACGTAGGAATTGAAATGCCGTCAAACGGGGGGAATTCAGATGCGAGTGAAAATCGAACAACTCGAAAAAACATTCACTAAGGCCAAGAAGCGTGGGTTCTTTAACAGTTTCAAGGAGCCCGAGACGTATTCCGTTTGGGTAGTCTCGGTCCAGGTAGACCTCTCGGAAGAAGAGCGCGCAATTCTTACGCAACGAAAGCTCTGGCCGAAGGTCTTATATACCCACGAATTTGCAGCCGAACATTTTCAGGTCATGAACAGTGAGGAAATTAGCCTACTCGGGGATGTCACAAGTATACCAATCACAATCGAGAATTTCTTCGAGCGTCCTACGCACGATACAGTTTGCTACGACCCAGTAGCGGCAAAAGATTTCGCCCACAGTATGCAGCATGAGATATTGCCGCGCCTTAAGTCATACATTCAGGCGAGTGCAGACATAGGCTCGACCACAACGTTTGAACTCTAATGGCTGCGGAGGACGATCCCGCCATAGCTTTGCTAAAAGCGTTTGGCTCAGCGGCCGTCTCGATTTTCGATTTAATTGGTTCAGCGGCCGATGCCGCATCTTTCGGACTCTATAGAAGTAAGCGGAAGGCCGAAGAGCGCGACCTTCGCAAACGCTTGGAAGCGCACTTAGACACACAAACGCTCAACGACGATACCGCGCGTCTTATCCGCAACGCTTCTTTCCCTGCGGTCGATGACTACATGGAATCGGCTTACGAACGCTTTGCTCTTGAGGGACAAAAGCAAGGGTTGACGCATTTCCCGGTCCACGAAATCCGCGCCAGAATGTTTGAGGCACTTGCGGTCTTGTATACAGCCGAAGGTCTCACGCAGCCACCGCTGATGAAAGTGGTCCAGGGCTCAATTGAAGCCGCGCGATATCGCGACCATCTTTTGGTACTCGCTCGAAAGACGCATGACCCCGCCATTACGATTGACATATTTACCCGCGCGCTACTCGCTTCATTTATTGAACTGACTAAGTCTCTTCCACCGATGGCGCTCGACATCGACGAAGAAGCCCCCAATATTCAAGGCCACCGCGCACACGAGATGGTGCCCCTCATTGAGGTGTTGCCAGATATCCGAGCAACGCTGAACCGCATGATATTGTCGTTTTTCGCGCCGGAGATAGTCGAGCTCGGCCTATTCGCAAATCTGCGCGAGCGGCTATTGGAGAACCAAAAATCCGCCACAGAGAACAAACGAGATAATTTTATAAAGCCGGAAGAATTCGAAGGTTCGTCTCACGAGCTTATCTCAGTGTTTCTTGATGGCACGCCATTGAAGGCAATATTTCTTTCACCAGTCCCCTTCACCATCCCAGATGGCATCCGCTTCGAGCATCATTGGATCGTCGCCGGCTCAGGGCACGGCAAGACGCAAACGCTTCAAACGTTAATTGGTCGCGACCTTGAAGCTGTGGCAAAAGGAAAAGCGTCCGTTGTCGTCCTTGATAGCCAGGGCGATTTGATCAAAAACGTTGCCGGGCTCAAACTGTTTGGCAAGGGACAACCCTTGTACGGCAAGCTTTGTCTGATCGATCCGACCGATATCGAGTTTCCCGTTCAGCTCAACCTATTTTCTCTTGGCACAGAACGGCTCGATGCCTATTCCAAGCTTGATCGTGAACGATTGCTCAACAGCATTATCGAACTGTATGATTTTGTTCTCGCTGCGCTCCTAGGCGCGGAAATGACGAGCAAACAGTCCGTCATTTTTCGCTTTGTGACGCGTGCGCTTCTTCAAATTCCCAATGCCACCGTCCACACTCTGCTCGAACTCATGCAGCCGGGCGGCGATCAAAAATACAAGGAATACATTTCGAAACTCCAAGGTGCGGCTTCCTCATTCTTCGCTAATGAATTTAACAGCACTCAATTCGCCGAAACCAAACGCCAAGTTCTTCGGCGTCTTTATGGCGTTCTCGAAAATCAAACCTTTGAGCGGATGTTTTCCCATCCCAAAACAAAACTCGACATATTTAAGGAATTAAATAGTGGCAAGGTTATCTTGATCAATGCCGCGAAAGACCTGCTCAAACAAAACGGAACCGAAGTCTTCGGCCGCTTCTTTATTGCGCTAATTGCTCAAGCCGCAGCGGAACGGGCCACGCTTTCGCCAAACCACCGTCTCCCAACCTTCGTCTATATCGATGAATGCCAGGACTACATTGCCGCTGACAGCAACTTTACCGTCATACTCGAACAGGCGAGAAAGCAAAAAGTCGGCCTTATCGTTGCGCATCAATATCTCAGTCAACTTTCGCAGAGCACCCTCGATAGCTTGCACGCCAATACAAGTATCAAATTCGCTGGCGGTGTCAGCGATCGTGATGCGCACGCACTGGCACGCAATATGCGAACAACCCCAGAATTCATTGAAAGCCAGACCAAGCTTTCCTTTGCGGCTTACGTCCGTAATTTCACTTCAAATGCAGTCTCGCTAAACATTCCGGCCGGACACTTAGAAGCCAAGGAACGGATGACCGACCAGGAAATGGCCGCCCTTCGTGACCAGATGCGCGCCCAATATGCGGTTCCCTTTGCGGAGGCTCAGAAGGCCGATAATGAACCTCCTGCGGCACCTGATAAGCCCGAGGACTTTTCCGATAGCTATTGAGGCTGGCGGCTATTCCAGGGGGGCAATCCCTGACGTATATGCGTCATGTGTTACAATTTTTCCTATTGAACATGGCAACGCATTCAAATTCTTCGCGTTTCATATTTGCGCATACCGACCGTTTTCTTTTAAGCACGGCGCTTTAATCAAAAGTTATGGAGATCACGCGGCAAGCCTCGACACGCCTCGACCAGTCGCGACAAGCCAGGACCAGACGCCCACGGTTCCGACGCGATGATCCACCGCCGATGCGGCTCACCGAAGATGATCTCACCGCCATCCGCTATATTGCCAAGCATCGTTTTCTTAGATCGACCCACCTCATTACTCTACTTGAGCGTCCGACTAAGAAATTCCTCGAACGCCTGGCTGCACTCTATCACAACGGTTATCTCGACCGCCCGCGAGCGCAGCTCGACTATTACGCGACCGCCGGCAGCGCCCCGATTGTCTATGCGCTGGGCAACAAGGGGGCAGCGATCCTCGCCGAGTTCGACGGAACCGAACGTGCGAAGGTGGATTGGACGGATAAAAACCGCACGGCTGGTCGTCTATTCATCGAGCACACGCTTTTGACGGCCGACCTCATGGTCTCGGCCGAGATAGCTGCGCGACGCAGCGGAAATGTAATGCTCATTGAACCCGGCGATATCCTCGCGGCGGCACCAAAAACGACCCGCTGTGCCGCTAACCCTTGGGCTCTGCCCGCGAGAATTACTTACTCTGGCATCACGCAAGATATTAGGCTCATTCCCGATAAAGTCTTTGGCTTCGATTACACCGATGCGCGCAAGCGCTCGTATTTTTTTGTTGAGGCCGATCGCGGCACCATGCCCATCATCCGCTCAAACCCCCGCCAGACTTCATTTCACCAGAAAATTCTTGGCTACCTCGCGGGCTCCCGGCCGGTCAATACACACGGCCAGCATTTCGGTATCGGCAATTTCCGCGTTCTTACGATTACGACGAGCTCCGAGCGCATCGCCAGCATGATCGACGCTCTCAAACAAGCCACACGAGGCACGGGCTCCAATCAGTTTTTATTTGTGGACCGCGCTGCGCTGCAAAGCTGCCCTGATGTCCTCAATCTCGAATGGATCAGCGGGAAGGGTGAGCGCGTGCGGCTCGCGCTCTTGGTGATATAATTTTCACCAGTTTCCGTCCTGTCGGTCGGCACCCGATTCCCGGATGTCGATCATGCGAGACGGAGAACACCATGCGTGGTACTGCCCCGCAATCGTGTCCGGTATTCAATCCCGAGCACGTACAGTTCTATAACATCGAAATGAGTCGGCTTGCTGATGGCATGATTTCTGTAGCCATCACGGCGACCTCATGCCCCTACGAGGGAGAGCTCGTTACCCAGGAACTTCACGCGGATCGCACGCGAACATTTGATGAGGCTCTAGCCTTCGTCAAGAAATCCCTTGTGATCCACTAGCCCCCTCAAAGCCCCGAGCCCCGTCTTGAACGGGGTTCGCTCTTTTCGACCTTTCCAAATAATCGTCGCGCGCTCGGTCTCGCACCCGTCAAGGCAACCCCTGCGGGGCGCCTACGGCGACCTTGACCGGCGCGGCCCGGCACGCACACGCGAACGCGTGTCGGCTCCGGAAAGCATGTCGATCATGTCCCACCAGAAAGCATGACTAAGAAGCTCTTGCGGTGGCGGCAAGCCGTGTGTCGAAGCCGCCCGGGCCATTCCTTGCAGGTCAAATTTCTGCGGGTATAGTGCTGAAAGAATAGCTCCGATACTCCCCAAAAATCAGAGTTCTCGAAGGCGGGTTAGAGCCGCGCAACGCGCGTGTGTGTCTCTGACCTGCATTCGCAGGACATCGAAACATAGCAAAGGGAGTTCCCAACATGGCGAAGATGTATCGGGTCTACTCGATCATCGAGCGACCGAAACATGACGACTATTGGCTCAATATCGGCGTGGCGTTTCCACACGAGGACGGCAAGGGTTTCAACGTGATGCTGCAAGCCCTTCCGATTCACGGCAACGGAAAGATCGTGCTGCGCGAACATGAGCCCAAAGGTGACGAAGCCGACGAGACGCCTGCGGAGGACAGAAGCCCACCGCGTGGCCGCAAGGGGGATGGCGAACGAAACGCCCCCCGGAGCTCGCAACGCTAGTAGCGACGTTGCCGACACCAAAGCCCCGAGCCCCGCGACAAGTGGGGCTCGCTCTTTTGAAACAATTATTGAACCCACCGCATAGCTGCACATCCGGCTCTGCACATCGTCATCGCTGCAAATAACGCTCGGTTACTGCTGAAAAAAGTATGGGTAATTCCCGTGTCCTCTCCAACGAGGACACGCCCATGACAATCAGCTCGACGTTGTACAGCAGCCGGTCGGAGGAATGGCCGACGCCGCAGGTATTTTTCGAATCTCTCGATCGAGAATTCCATTTCACCCTTGATCCGTGTGCGACACGTAAGAATGCTAAGTGCCCCCGGTTCTTTACGAAAAAAGAAAACGGACTCGATCAGGCCTGGGGCCGGCATCGCGTATTTTGCAATCCACCTTACGGCCGTTGCATGCGAGACTGGGCGCGCAAATGCTATGTGGCGTCACGCGAAGGAGCGACCGTCATTCTCCTGGCACACGCACGAACCGATACGAGGTGGTTCCACGATTGGGTTTATGGGAAGGCCAATGAGATTCGATTCGTTCGCGGCCGGCTTCGATTCGGCGACGGCAAACAATCGGCCCCGTTCCCTTCATTAATTGCTGTATATCGGGCTCGCTGGAGGCTCGACCGGCCGTCGCAGTTGCGAGTGAAGTGATGCAAGAGACTGACGATTAATGCTCGAAACGCTACGCCGATACCGGACCGCTTGCGACCTTCCGCAGCCGTGCTGCGAGGTGTTCGTGGTTGCCGAGGTGTGCGAGCATCCGGCTCTTCCACAGCTTGCCGTGATTCGGCACAGAGAAGTGCAGAAGCTCATGGACAATCACGTAGTCGCCCAGGTCGCGGTCAAGTGTGAGTAATTCATCATTGAAATTGAGATTGCCGGCGGTAGAGCATGACGCCCACTTGCGGCGCATAGGGCGTACATAGATCGCCGCCACTTTAGCGTCGAGCTTGATCGCCCATTCCTGGACGCGCGCCTTGAACTCCCGTTTATCCCGCCAGTGTCGTCTCATGGTTTGAAGCTCTTCCGCAGAAGAGTGAATAGGGCCTCAACTGTGGCCGTGACCTTTTCTACGTCGTCCTCCACGCGAAGGAGCGCGAACGTGACTTGTTTGCGCAACTCGCGTAGCTCGGCTTCGCTGCGTTGCCAATTCGGGTACTTAGCGAAGGATTCGGCAACCTTCCGGCTTGCGGCATCCGGATTTTTGATACCATCGTCCGTTAGTTTGCAGAGAACGAAGTATCCGATCGCATCGAGGCCTTTCTCTGCTTGCTCCTTTTTTCTCTTCTCGTTCCGCTTAACCTCTTTGATCAGTTCGTCGAGGGCTTCGGCCGTGCTCGTCTGCCGGTCCTCAAAGGCCGTTTGCACGGCCATGGCCCGTTCCGCGAGCGCCACCAAGAATGGATCGTCGCTGTTCTCTTCGGCGGCCTTTTCGATGCTCTTGACCAGGTTGATGACCTTGGTGCCGTCACCGCCCTTCTGTCGCTTGATGAGATCGATGGTCTTCTCGTCGATTTTCACAAACTCAGCTACGTTGACCAACTGCTCCGCACCGATGTGCTTTTGTACTAACTCGTTGGTCTTTTTTTGAAACGCGCGATCGACGTACACCTTTTTTGTGTACGCATTTCGAACGACGGCATAGATCGACGACAGGGTCGCATATCGGTCGATATACGGCCGCATGAATGCATCGGGCGAAATAATCTCGTAGAGCATTTCTATTTCTTTGTACTCTTTGAAAAATTCTTTTCGACGGTCCGGGTCGCGAAAGTGTTCGATCAGGTTATCAACGTCCTTATCGTCGAATTTCTGGCCTACAAGTTTAAGGTAGGCCGGGGCCTTGGACTCAATCTTTGATTTGAAGAGCTGCTTGAGAAGTCCCAAGTCTTTGACGATGGCATTAATCTCGTCGCTGTCGAATGCGAGCGCCTTCGTCAGCTTGTCGAATATGCCAACGAAATCGAGGACGAAGCCGTGCGGTTTCACCATTTCCTGCGCTTCGTTTTCGTATGGACGATTCACGCGCGCGATGGCCTGCAACAGCGTATGATCGCGCATCGGTTTGTCGAGATACATCGCATATAGAATCGGCGCATCGAAGCCAGTCAAAAGCTTTTCAGTGACGATGAGGACTTTCGGCCATTCGCCGAGCTTGGTGAAGCTCTTGCGTATTTGCTTCTCCCGCGTCGGCTCAAGGTGCCATTTCTTTAGTTGCGGAGAGTCGTTGTTGTTACCGGTGTAGACAATCTCGGAATACTCTGGTGGGAGGATCGCATCGAGCGCTTCTTTGTAGAGCGCACAAGCTTCGCGATCGACGCCGACGAGAAATGCTTTGTAGCCGAGCGGCTCGACGTTTTCTCGATAGTGGTCGGCGACGTACCGCGCGACCTTATTAACTCGGTCCTTACCCTTGAGGAAATTTTTCAGATTGATCGCGCGATCAAGGATTTTGTTTAATTCCTCAATGTCAGCGATACCTTCGCCTTCCGCGAGCGCGAGAAATTCCTTTTCCATAATCTCGTGTGGGACGTGCATCTCATTCGGCGCGAGGTTGTAATAGAGAGGTAGCGTAGTGCCATCCTCGATACTTTCCGAGATTGAGTATTTATGTAGGTATCCCTTGTCATCCTGTAATCCGAACGTCTTGAACGTCCCCTTGCCGTATGCCGTCTTATCAACCGGCGTGCCCGTGAAGCCGATATAAGATGCGTACGGCAGGCCGGCCATGAGGAAATTTCCCAAGTCGCCGCCGGTCGTGCGATGGGCTTCATCGATCAAGACAAATATATTCTTACGGGTGTTGAGCTTCGCAGGCATGTCGCGGAATTTGTGGATCATCGTCACCACGATGCCCCGATAATCCTGGCCTTTTTCGTCCAGCAGCTTGTTGAGTGCGGCGATGCTGTCGGCGTGGGCGACGTTCGCCATCCCGACCGCAGCGAGATTCTTGAGCATCTGATCTTCCAGCTCATTGCGGTCGATCATGAGCAGGATTGTCGGCTTTTGCGCCTCGTTCGCCTTAAATAACAGCTCGGCCGCCTTGATCATCGTGTAGGTCTTGCCGCTCCCCTGCGTGTGCCACACGAGGCCGCGCGCGAGCTTAGGATCGAGGGCGCGCGCGACTACCTTGTCCACGGCGGCCGTTTGATGCTGGCGCAGGATGTATTTCTGTAGCTCCTCGTCTTTCTCCGCGAACAGAATGAAGTCTTTCAGGAGTCGTAGCAGGTGCGGAATATCGCAGAAGCTCTTCACTTTGGCTTCGAGATTGCCGACCTCTTCGTGCTTCCAGTTGAATATATTGCGCCGGACTAGGCTCCAAGTTGCGCCGTATGCGAAGCCGATCGCCTCCGTGGCAGTGAAGAGCATTTCTGGGACCATCACCTCCGGTGTTTCGGTGTGGTATCGCCGAATTTGATCGACCCCGAGCGCGATAGCCTCTTCTTTGCTCGCATTCTTACACTCGATCACGAGCATCGGGATGCCGTTGATGAGAAAGACCACGTCCTCCCGGGTGCCGTACCGACCGTTGTGGACGGAGAACTCCTCGGTGACTTCGTATACGTTTCGCCGCTTCTCGCGCGGCCGTGAAGTGTCTCCATAGTCGATGACGAGGAGATCAAGCTCGCGCTTTTCCGCAGCGCTGTAGAATTTTCCCTGATTGCGCAGGTACGTCAGTAAATCGCGATTGCCATATATGTCGGCCTTGAGCCGCTGCAATTCACCGACAAGTGCGCCTTCGGCTTCTTTGTATTTGGGATTGAAGGTGCAGACTTGTTTGTGCAGCAGATTGCCGAAGTAGGGCGACGCAGTGCGCGCGCGACTTTCAGACGTTGCTCCACCAGGATCAAAACCTCGGCGCTTCTCGGCTTCCGCTTGAGGAACATACGACCAACCGATGTCCTGCGCATATTGTAGGATGCGAGATTGAACGGTCTTATGTTCCCCGGGTTTTGGCATATTCAGGCAGCGGCAGTGCTCTCCAATCTGGATAGGTCAAGATCACGTACGCTCATTTTGGCGGTCATCAATTGATGCAACAATGTGTGAAAAAGCTCTTGCAAGGATGATTGCCGGCGACGGTTTAGTTCGATCTTCGCCTCTAGGGTTGATAACGCTGTTGCAATGTTCCGTTGCTCTTCGATGTCTGGTGGGACTGGCATTAGTAGTGGCATTAGATCCTTCTTATTGAGTTGTGGCGTAGGTCCTGGATCGGTGATTGTCTTGAGGTCGAATGTTTGCGCCCAATAAAAGAGAAATTCACTATCAATGCCATTTCTTGGAGATACCGCAATTAAATTTGGATCGAGCACCGTCCACGTCGTCGTCAATCGCTTTTTGTTCGTAGCAATCGCCGCGCCTCTTTTTGGGAACACCACAGCATCCGGCGGGATCAGCTTTTTTTGAGCCAAAGCGAGCGGTAATCGCTTTTGTGCGTTTGCACTAACAAATCTAATTTCGTTTCCCGGTAAGTTCATGTCCGAGACTTTAACACCCATGCACTCAACACTTTCGACCGTATCAGCTGGCGGTAGGTCCAAAAAGTCCGTATATGACAGCGACCCGCTCAACACGTGGCAGCATTCCCCCAACGGCTTCACAGCCCAGGACTCCGGAATAAGACCGATCTCCGTCTCTGCCCTCGGCTCGCTTCGCGACCCATGGCTGAAGAGTTGGTGCAGAAGCGTCCTCTTTAGTTCGCCAGCCAGCTGTAACAATTGGTCCTGCTGCTCAATCGCCCGCTGCACCACCCCCAATACACCAGCAATTTTCAGCTGCTCATCCTTTCCCGGACGAGGCACGTTTTTTTCCTTTAGGAGCGTGAAATGACGGTTATATCCACGATTTGGAATATCGAGATTGAGCAGCGCATAGTAAAAAAATTTCGTATCGAAAAGGTCTTCCTTCGGCTTCAGAACCTTTGTGCCGTCCGCGCCGAGAATAAACGGAAAGTCCACATACTTCAGACAGCGGGTGTGGTCCCCGAAAACCACCAATGGAAGGTCATCGCGAATAACCTTCTCCTCTGCATCCGAATAGCCAGCGATAAACGCCTGGCCTTGATCGACCACCGGAAAACGACCGAACGGCTGAATGTCGGCTGAAAGAATTTGGTTTTCTCTCCCAACTTTCGTCTTACGTATCGTTTCTGGGAATTGGGTGGCTGACCAAGGCATAGATTAAATCGGCAGCGCTTTGAGAATGCCCTTCAGGGTCAAGCCATTTTGCGCAACTTCTTCTTCCAACACGCGCAACTCATCCACAATCTCTGCAATTGGCCGGTATTCGTCCGCTTTGCCCGTATGGATGTAGCGACTAGGCGAGATGTTGAAATCATTCTTCGCAATTTCGTCGATGACGACGATGCGACTGTATTTCTCCACCTCTCGCCACGCCTTGAAGGTGTCAGAAATGCGAACGATAGCATCCTCCGGAATGTAGTTTTTGGGATTGCCTTTCATGAATTCGACGCTTGCATTTAGAAGAAACAGCTTGCCGTGGCGCACCTTTGGCTTTGCCTTGTTGAGTACGACGATGATGCCCGGCGCGGAGGTATTATAGAAGAGGTTTTCCGGGAGATAGATCACACCCTCGACTAGGTCTTGCTGGACAAACCAGCGCCTCACATTTTTTTCCTTGCTGGCATTTGCATTGCCAGAGCCGCGAGACGCTGCACCGGTGTCAAGCACTACGGCCGCTCTACCGTCCGGCTTCAGGCTGGCTAGGATGTGTTGCATCCAGCCCCAGTCAGCGCTTCCTCCACCGGGAAAGCCTGCACCTTTTGGAAAGCGATCAAATTCGTCCGCATCGTAGTCATTCTCCTTCCACCAATCCTGATTCCACATTGGATTGGCCACAGCGCGGTCAAAAGTCCGCAGTTTATTGTCCCTACGTAATTTTGGATTCTTAAATGTGTCGCCTAGTTCGATCTGACCTTCCATATCGTGAATTATCATGTTCATGTTCGCCATCGCCCAAGTTTCGGCAATGTATTCCTGGCCATACAGCTTCAATGGCGCAGTCTCTTTTTTCCCGGCTTTTTGTACCTTTTCCTTTAGCAACAAACTGCACTTAATTAGTAACCCTCCGGAGCCGCAGCAGGGATCATAAACTTCCATGCCGCCTTCCGGGTCCATAATACGTGCCATCACAAGGCCAACTTCACGTGGCGTGTAGAACTCACCAGCGCTTTGGCCGCTCCCTTCCGCAAACTTCCCGATCAGGTACTCATAGCTTCGTCCGATGATGTCCGGTTCCACATCGTTCAGGCCGAGTCGTTTTTCACTGATTGCTTCAATTAAATTTGAAAGCCGATCGTCTGCGAGATCGCGAACTCCGTGCGTCGTAGCATTGAAATCAACTCGATCGATGATGCCCTTAAGAAGAGGATTTGCGTCAGCAACCGCCCGCAAATTCGTTGTGAGTTGCTCACCAATTTTGTCGGATAGCGTGCGAATCACCGACCACACAGCATCGTCCGGGTTCTTCGGTTCAAGCGGCAGATAGAACCGAACGAGCTTTTTGTCGTGCTTGACGAGCTTGAATGCCTTAGCGCGGGAACCGACTTCCTCGGCAATACGGTTCAATTCGTCATCAAAAACATCACAGAGGCGCTTTGTAAAAATCAGTGGAAGAATAAACTCTTTGAACTTGGCAGCATCCTTCGCGCCCCGAATCGAACATGCGGCATCCCAAATCCACGTTTCGAGCGATTTTCCGTTCCCGTTCGCCATATCCGATTATCCTATCATGCGCCGCTTTTACTTTACCTAGTCGCGACCAGTTTAATTGCTCTGATTATGCTGAAATATTCACTTTCTCAATCAAAGTCGTATCATCGCCATCGGCGCGTGAGCTGTTCACGCGCTTCGACACCGGCCACTTCTGCAACAGGTCCTCGGCCGATGGCTTCATCAGCGCCACCGCGTCTTTCGCGTCGCCGCGCTCCCACTGTTCGAAGTCTTTGGCTTCCAGAATGACTGGCATTCGGTCGTGGACCTCAGCGACAAACTTATTGGGCTCGGTGACGACCATCGTGCAAGACTTTAAGTCATCGCCGGTCGCTTTGTCTTTCCAGTCCGACCAGAGGCCGGCAATCGTAATGAGCTGCTCGTCGCGCCGGGTGAAATAGTACGGCTGCTTTCCCTCCGGTGTGTCCCGCCATTCGTAATAGCCGGATGCAGGTATGAGACAACGCCGCTTCTTGAAGGAATCGCGGAACATCGGTTTTTCGGCGACCGTCTCGGCACGGGCGTTGAACGTCGCCATTTTCATTTCTTTGAGCGGTTTACTCCACCAACTCGGGACAAGGCCCCAGCGCATCGGAATCACTGCATGTGCATCAGCGCCCCGGACCACCACATCAATCTCAGTCGTCGGACAAATGTTGTAGCGCGCCTGGAAATTCGAAATCATGTACGGGTCGGTCAGGCGATACAGCCTGACTAACTCTTCCCACGTGTACATTCGTGTGAACCGCCCGCACATGCTGCCCAATATGGGCATTTTCCCCCATCGGGGTAATTTTCGTTGACTCCATCGTTCACGATATGTTCTTTAGCGGTTTCCTCTTCAGAGAGCAAGCCGTGCGCCGCCCCCTCGACATCGAACGCCTTTATCTCGATTTCGACGGCTTCTTTGCCTCGGTCGAGCAGCAAGTGCATCCGCATCTACGTGGCAAGCCCGTGGGCGTCGTGCCGTTCAAGGACGCGAAGCACACCTGTGTCATTGCCTGCTCACGCGAGGCCAAGCTTCACGGTGTGAAGAACGTCATGAATATCGAGGAGGCGCGCGAGCTCTGCCCCGGCATCATCCTGGTCCCGCAGTCTCCCGATCTCTACCGCCGCGCGCACAACACGCTCATTTCAGAAATTTCCGCCGTCATTCCCATCGATGCGGTCAAATCCATCGACGAACTGACGTGCTGTGTCTCGCCCTCGGAACGCCGTGATCCGCGAGCGCTTGGCTTGCTGATCAAACAACGAATTGCCGACAACGTCGGCCCGTTCATCGCCTGCTCAATCGGCTTCGCGGCCAACCGCCAGCTCGCCAAGATGGCCTGCAAGGCGGGCAAGCCGAATGGCAACATGGTCTGGCATCCAAACGATATGCCGAGTCCGCTGCTGAAGCAGACCCTTCGGGATATTCCCGGCATCGGCGAACGGATGGAGCAAAATCTCATCCGCGCCGGCATCACGACGATTGCAAAACTTCTCGCTACGCAGCCCAAGCACATGCGAAAGCTTTGGGGCAACGTTACCGGCGAGCGGCTGTGGTACGCGCTGCACGGCTACGACGTGCAAACGCCGCCATCGGGACGCGGCATGTACGGCCACGGCCGCGTGCTGCCTCCGGATTACCGCACGATCGAACACGCCAAGGATGCCTCACGGTTGCTAGTCGTCAAAGCGGCGCGGCGCATGCGACGTGACAGATGGAACGCGGGCCGTCTCTGGCTATGGCTGGAGTTGATGGGCGACAACTCAGTGCATCGCGGTGCTTGGCTCCCTGCGGTGCATGACGACCAAGCCATGCTATCGGCACTAGAGGGCCTCTGGAGCGAGGTGCGGCCGAGCCTGCCGCGCAGAACGCGGATCATGCGCATCGGCGTGACGCTGCTCGAACTAAGCCGCGCCAGCGAGCGCCAGCTCGACATACTGCTCGATGATGACAAACACCGTCGTCGCTGTGAAAACGCGACGACGGCCATCGACGCGCTCAATCGGAAATATGGTCGCACCCTTGTGAGCATCGGCCCGTGGACACCGCCCCCCGGCGGATATGCCGGCGGCAAAATCAGCTACACGCGGATTCCGCGCGCGGAGGATTTCTGGTGAACTGGAAAACCGACTTGCAGCTGGCCGACCTGGACGCGACGACGGCCATCGAGGTCGTATGCAAACGCTGTGGTCTATCTCGCTACGAAATTCAGGCGCAGTTGATGAATGAACACCCGGAGTTCAGGCACGCTTATCTCGATGAGGTTGAATACAGCCTGCATTGTTCAGATCGGGGCTGCCGTGGCGGTGTACGCATCTCACTCATCCACGACGATAAAAACGAAGGCTTTGTGGGCGGGATGGCCTAAGTTATGCCCGCGTTGCTCAAATTCTTGTGTGAGGCTACTTTCAGCTACAAAGTACCCAATTGGTACCCAGAAACGCGGAAAGCACTGATTTGCGGGCGTAGTTCAATGGTAGAACGGCAGCTTCCCAAGCTGCATACGAGGGTTCGATTCCCTTCGCCCGCTCCAATCGTACCGCCTTATCAACTCGCCAGCGTCACGCAGGACAGCACGGCCGTGTAGTGACAGAGCGCGGCGGTGAGCACGAAGCTATGCCAGATCACCGTATGAAATCGCAGACGCTCCCAGAGGTGAAACGGCACGCCGGCGGAGTAGAGCGCGCCGCCGATAATAATCAGCCATAGCGTCAACGGGTGCAGTGCCTCCGCGACTTGCCCGTAGGCCAGGATGCCGCTCCAGCCGAGCACCAGATAGAGCACGATCGAGAGGCCATCGAATCGCTCCGGCCAGGCGAGCTTGAGCACAATGCCGGCAGCTGCGGTCATCCAAACGACAATGAGCAAAACGGTGGGCAAGAAACCGCTTTTCATCTGCCAGATGAACGGCGTGTAGGTGGCCGCGATCAGGAGATAGATCGACGAATGGTCGAAGCGGCGCAGCAGCCATTTGCG
>Ga0134126_10001641_pt1 | contig 28535 bp, 43 predicted proteins | sample KB31752_FD_96881 | JGI IMG/M metagenome (GOLD analysis project Ga0134126, IMG submission 96881) | Terrestrial soil microbial communities with excess Nitrogen fertilizer from Kellogg Biological Station, Michigan, USA - KB3-175-2 | ecosystem: Environmental > Terrestrial > Soil > Unclassified ... | reverse complement strand
CTTTCATCGAAGGTGCCTCGATCAAGTTGGCGAACGACGTCGCTCGCATCTACGGCAATTGCGAAGTCGATACTCGCGTGATCGACCTTGGTGCGAGCTGGCTGATCTATGCCCGCTTCACCGATTTCGAAAGCGGCTATGCGCTGACGCGCCCGTTCCAGCAGGACAAGGGCGCGTCAAGGCTTGGCGGCGATGACAACGCGCGGCGGCTGGATATCGCATTTCAGATCGGCGTCTCGAAAGCGATCCGCAACGTCGTGACCAACGCACTGCAGACATTCGCAGACTATGCGTTTGACGCCGCCAAAAACTCGCTCGTCGACAAAATCGGCAAGGACATCCAGAAGTGGCGCAATGAAATTCTTGTGCGGTTGAAGGATCGCAGCCTCGACCCGCAGCGCGTCGAGTTTGTCATTGGCCGCACATCCGCCGACTGGACGGCGCCCGACATCGCCAAGATCATCGCCATGATGAAGGCCGTTGCCGATGGCATGGCAACGATCGACGAGACATTCCCGCCGAAGGATCGACAGGTCTCAGACGATGTTGACCCCGAAACCGGCGAAGTCACCGATCAAACCAATTCCGCCACCAATCCCGGTTCGGCGGAGGCGGGGCAGGCCGACCCTCCCGGTCCTGACAAAGCCAGCCCCGCCAACAACAAACCAGCTTCGACGCAGCCGACCGCAAACAGCCCCGCGGAAACCGCTGCTTCGGGCCAGGCCGCTCCTGAGTCCTCGAATCCTCCAAGATCAAAGGACGATGGGGCGGCCACGGCCGCCGACAAGATACCGACGAACGAGCGCGAATACATCGATGCAACCACGATCTGGATCACCAACCTGATCGATGCCGATGCCGGCGAGGCGCGCTGGAAGTCCGAAAAGAGCCTGCGCAACAAAAGCAATGTCGGCAGCGAGGCGCGCGAATCCTTGCAGGAGAAGCTCGCCGCGAAGTGCTCCGAAATCAGGGACGCGGATCGGTCATGAGCCTGCATTCCGAAAACGTACTATCGGCGAAGTTGCGCAGAACCGATTGCCTGCCTGACGGCAGCGTTCGCCAGATTTTCGATGTCGTGCCGTGCCCTGGCTTGCGGGTCGTCTGCATCATGGAAAATATCGAAGGCCAACTTGAGCCGGTTTCTCAGGTCTACGAGCTGCCGGACGGATCGGTATTCGATGTCGCTGATCGAGATGGCGCCTTCAGCGCTTGGGCCGAATACCGCGACAATCAACGGAAATCAGCATGACAACAGCCTCAGAACGCGCCAGCGCACAAAGCCGCGGGCGAACGATGGCCGCGCCGGCACAGGCCTCCCGCATCCGAGCACTGGAGAATGCCGGGCTGCGGTTTGATTGGATCGACGATCTTACCGTGTTCGTCGAGGGCCAGTACCGCTTCAACGTAGCCGGCAGCAGTTGGGTTCACGTCAGCGATCACGACGCGCATGGCTACCTGGTCGCGACGCTTGTCACCGATTTCAGAAGGAGGCAGCTTGCCGCCAAGGTTCCCGCGGGCACCGAGCTGCTTGTGATCGATACATTCAATTCCGAGAAACCTGCCGCGATCTCCAAAAGCATCTCAATCCCGGAACTCACAAATCAGGAAGATGCGGAGATCGTGGCGGGTCCCGACATTGCCGAGCCGTTCGTCGAGACGCATGCCTCGGGATCGCTCTTGCCCGTGGTGTGGGCATGACGGACAGGTGCTGCGAAAATTGCCGGTGGTGGGACAGTTCATCTAGCAGTCGACACGTGATGGCAGAAGTCGATACGGGCTACTGCCGGCGTTCGCCACCCGGTTTCGATGACCGTACCGGTCTCGCTGTATGGCCGTTCACTGCTATCGACGATTGGTGCGGGGAGCACGCCCCCGACATGCTCGACGCCGTTAAGAAGGACTGACCAGGTGACCGATCCCCGTCCTCGCTCCTTCGTCTGGCTCGCAGGCAACGGCTACACGATGGCCCAAATCTGGTTCGACGAGCCGCGTGTCGGTTGCAACGGCATGACGGTTATTTCCGAGCGCAGGCTTGAGCCGGACGAATACGCGCTGACGCTCGATGAGCTGGTCAAGAAATATCCCGCACCCAAGGAGAACGTCTGATGCCAACCGGATACACCTATCCAGTAACGGACGGCAAGATCACCCAGTTCAATGATTTTGCCATGTCGTGCGCTCGCGCCTTCGGTGCCTTGATCTCGATGCGTGACGACCCCAGCGATGCGCCAATTCCTGACGAGATCAAACCCGACACCAAATACTATGACGATCGGATCGCGGCCGACACGAAACGCATAGACGAAATTCAGGCCATGACGTTGGCCGACGCAGACACTGCCGCGTTAGAAGCTCATCGAGAGGCGATGGCTTCGCGTTCGAAATATCTCGCCGATAAGGAAGTCAAAGCCGGGCGGCTGAACGCAATGCTCGCTAAGGTTCATGCATGGTCTCCGCCTCCCGATCACACCGAAATGAAAAGATTCATGATCGACCAACTGACGATCTCGTTTCCCGACGATTATGCGCCAGCGATACCCGCGCTGCTGGATGGTGCAACATGGCGCCAGGACCAACTCAACCGGCTCGCCGATGCTTTGGTCCGCAACCAGAGGGAGCGAACCAAGGAGATCGAGCGAGCGCGCAATCGAACGGAATGGCTCAAGCAGCTTCGCGCATCATTGGAGACCGTTTGATGCGCCTTCGCCTTGTTGATTTTGAAACGACGGGGATGCCTCCCGACGCGCGCGTGTGCGAAGTCGGTTGGTGCGATCTCGTCGGTCGTGATGCCGATCCGACGACGGGACTGATGCAATGGTCGATCGGAGAACCGCAAGGATTGCTGGTCAACCCGCGCTGCCCGATGCCTCCGGATGCCCGCGCGATACATCACATCGGCGATGCCGATCTCGTCGGCACGCCCGCAATCGAAGTCGGCTTCCGCAAGTTGATGGAAGGCTTCCCATCCGCCTTCGTTGCCCACAACGCGAGTTTTGAGCAGAATTTCTTTACGGGCGGCGAGACACCGTGGATCTGCACCTTGAAGGTTGCTCGCCGTCTCTGGCCTGGTTGTCCGAGCCACAGCAACCAGTGCCTTCGATATTTCCTCGGCATCGAGCTCGACGACGCTCTGGCGATGCCACCTCATAGAGCCGCTCCGGATGCCTACGTGACCGGCTTCATCCTGATGGAAGCGCTCAAGCTCGTCACTGTTGACGACATGATCGCGTGGACCAATGCGCCGTCGCTGTTGCCTCGCGTGACGTTTGGCAAACATCGCGGTCAGGTATGGGCCGATCTGCCCGGCGATTATCTGTCCTGGCTCGTCAACAAATCCGACATGGATGCCGATACCAAGTTCACCGCCAAACATTGGCTTGAGCAGAAGCGGCGCAACGCATGAACATCAAGAAGAGAGCCATCTGGCTAGGTCGCATCAGCTTTTCGATCTGCACTTTGGCACTCACAAAAGGAACTATCAGCGCCATAAATGGCGACTGGTCTTCGTGGGCCTTAAATAGCGTGAGCTTTGCCGTAGCCGCTTGGTGCACGGTCACCAACTACAGATTGGCTGGTCGGCTATGACCGACGCCTGGGACGACATGATCGCGCGCTCTGACGCCGAACTGTGTGCCGAGATCGACGCCGACCGTATCGCCTATTTGCAACACCTCATGCAAGGCAATGTCGACGCCTGCATTAGAATCGAGAAGCGATGGGGACTTTTTGGCCTGTCCCCGCAACAGGTCTCCGAGCAGCTCGCCGAGCTATCGAAGCCGGAAGGCGGTGCGGCGTGACCGCTATTGGCATCAATCCCCCGGCCTCAACCGCACGCTCTATCAACGGGTCGCATCTCGTCGTGACCGCCGTCCTTTCCTTTTTCATTATGAGCGGTCTTGTCGCGCAAAATATTCAGCAAGCGACCAAAATTGAAATTCAAAGTCGGATCGCGGCCTTGCAATCAGAAACGATCAGCACCCAACGCTCGACGATGGGCTTGAAATTCGCATCCGGCTTTCTCGCCAGTTGCGGTAACCCCTGCGTCATTCGCGAGAATCCCGGCGGCGTCGTGAAGGATTTCGAGTGGCTCGCCTCGCTCGTCAATGTTCGGGGACAGATTATTGTCATCGATGGAATTTGTGCCTCCGCATGTGCCCTGTTTGCGGATCAAGCCCGCCGCTACATCAGGATCACCGACCGTGCCGAGTTTCTGTTTCATAAAACCAGCGACGGCTCCGACCCTCCGCATTCGCCGGACATCGCGGCATGGGTGAATGCCAACGGCGGATTTCCTTCGCAGGAAAGCGGTACCCTGACAAATATGGATTTCGACGTTGCCCGCCGCTTCTGGCAGCCGGTGTTTGACTGGCAGCGGTTACCGTTCGATCTGGATGCACCATCGCGCTTGGAGGGGCCGGCGCCGTGGACGATCGCGGGATTGAGGGGGATGATTCAGTGAAGCAACCAATTCCAGATGTGGCGCTTGATGACCGCCTCGGCTTCGTCGGCACCGCCGGATCAGGCAAGAGCTATAATGCCATGGGCCGCGTCGAGAGGTTGCTGGCGAAGAAGGCGCGGGTTTGCTGCGTCGATCCGCTTGGAGTGTTCTGGGGCCTGCGCCTGAAGGAAGACGGCAAAACCGAATCCGGTTTCGACATCCCGATCTTCGGCGGACCTCACGGCGACCTTCCCCTCACCGAACATTCCGGCGCGCTGATCGGCGAGACCGTCGCCGGCATGGCGGAAAGCTGCATCATCGATCTTAGCGAGATCGGCACCAAGGCCGGCGAGCGTCGCTTCATGCTGCACTTCCTGACCGCACTGTACCGCAAGAGCAAGGATGAACCGCTTCACCTTGTCATCGACGAGGCGGATATGTTCGCCCCGCAAAAGCTGTCCGACAAGGAAGGCGAGGCGGCAAAGCTGCTCGGCATGATGGAGACCGTGGTTCGTCGCGGTCGCATCAAGGGCTTCATCCCCTGGCTGATTACGCAGCGGCCGGCCGTGATAGCCAAGGACGTGCTGAGCCAGGTCGATGGCCTGGTCGCGTTCAAGCTGACGAGCTCGCAGGATCGCGATGCCTTGAGCGCATGGGTCGAGGGATCGGCGGATAAGGAAGACTGGAAGGTCATGCGCGCGGCGCTGCCGGCGATGGAGCGAGGGCAAGGCGTTGTCTGGATTCCTGGCCGCGGGATCATGGAGACCGTTAGCTTTCCTGAAAAGATCACCTTCGATTCATCGCGGACCCCAAAGCGTGGTGAGAAGAAATCGACCGCATCGCTAAAGCCGCTTGATCTTGGATCGCTCAAAGAACGTCTGGCCAAGGTCGACGCCGAACGCAAGGCCGATGACCCGAAGACGTTGAAAATCGAGATCGCGCGGCTTACGGCGCTAACAAAAGCTCCGACAAATATTCCTCAAAATATTCCTGACGTCAGCATTATCGCGGCTTCCGAGCAGCGCGGCTACCGCAACGGCTTCCGTGACGCCACCATACAAGCCGGAGGGCAGTTCGAAGCACTGAAAGAACAGGTACGAGCAACCGTACGCAACTTCGCGCAGTCGCTGGACAGTAACGTCAAGGGCGAGCGCCTTACCCTTGATCCTCAATCGGGCTCGCTACATTCGCCGGTGAAGGCGGCGACTACTCCGAAACCCGTGCAGCGAGCCGCCCCGGTTGCGCGTCCACCATCGCCGGATGCGAGCGGCGATGGCTCTCTTCCCGGCCCCTTGCAGAAGATCATCGACGCAATTGCGTGGTGGAATGCCCTTGGCCAGGATACCCCGACGAATTCGCAGGTCGGCTTCGTTGCCAATTACAAGCCTCGCGGCGGATCGTGGGACACCTATAAGAGCCGGCTGAAAACGGCAGGCCTGATCGAATACCTGCCGGGTGGCAGGCTTCGCTTGACGGAGGAGGGGATTGCTGCGGCGAGATCGCCGTCAGTTACGCCGACCCAGGATCAATTTCATGAAGCCGTGCGCGGCCTTCTCGATACGCCGCTTCTGAAGCTGCTCAATCCCTTGCTCGACGTCTACCCGGATTCGCTCGACGCCGAAGCCTGGGGCGACCGCGCCGGATACCAGCCTCAAGGCGGTTCCTGGGATACCTACAAAAGCAGGCTCAAGGGCCTCGACCTCATCACATACCCCGAGCGCGGGCACGGCAGGGCCGCAGATTGGCTTTTTCCATGACCGGTACCAAGAACAAGCTCGCCGACCTCAACGATCATCTGTTCGCACAACTGGAACGGCTGTCCGACGAATCGCTGACGCCCGATCAAATCGAGAAAGAGGCCAAGCGCGGCAAAGCGATGGTTGCTGTTGCGGACCAGATTATCAAGAACGCTGGCCTGCAGGTTCAGGTCGCAAAACTCGTTTCCGAGAAGGGTTCGATCAGGCCGCTTCTGCCGGACACCGCCGGAGTTGCCGCGCCTCCGCTGCCAAAGCTTGTCGAGACGAAAAGCCAATGAAGGGCGCGCGCATCCATTACACCAAGCGCCAACTCGCCTTCATCCGGCGTCGCAAAAGGATGGAGAGACGTGACCTCCATGCCGCGTTCGTTCGCAGATTCCGACGTCGCGATGTCTCCGTCGATCATCTCCGCTGCCTTTGTGTCAGGAAAGGCTGGCTGACAGGGCCGCGAACTGGCCGAGGCAAAGGCCGCCTCCGCGTATACACCAAGGCTGAGCTGACGTGGATCAAGCGCCGGCGCACCGTGCCGAGGCGAGACCTTCATGCCGCATTCATCGCCGCGTTTGCTCATCACACCATCTCTCTCAAAGGATTTAAGCAGCTCTGCAAAGCCAAGGGCTTCATGACGGGACGCGACGGCCGTCTTGTGAAAGGCAACATCCCGGCGAACAAGGGCAAGAAAATGCCGTTCAACGCCAACAGCGCACGCACCCAATTCAAGAAGGGCGGCAGGACCGGAAGGGCGAACGAGCTTTATAAGCCGATTGGCACCGAACGTCTTTCCAAGGATGGTTATCTCGAACGGAAGATCCACGACGGGATGCCGCTGCAATCGCGCTGGCGTGCCGTTCATCTTGTGAATTGGGAAAAGTTGAACGGTCCTCTCCCGAAAGGGATGGCATTGAAATGCCTGGGCGATAAGTCCGACACGGCTCCATCGAACTGGATGCTCGTTCCGCGCTCGATGCTTCCACGGCTCAACAATCGCTGGGGTCGCAACTTCGACCATGCACCCGCCGAATTAAAACCGACCATCATGGCTGTTGCGAAGCTTGAAACCAAGATCGCCGACAAGCGGCAACAATCTCAATAGGAGCCAACATGCAAATCATCCAAGTCAAGCTTCACGACCTCAAGATCGATCCGCACAACGTCCGCAAGACGGACCGCACTCCAGACGAAGGCATGCTCGCTAGCCTGCGAGCCAAGGGGCTGATTACACCCCTTATCGTCCGTAAAAACGGCGATGCCGGATACTATGTCACCGATGGCGGCAAACGGTTGGCCGCTCTCCACATCCTCGTCCGTGATGGCGATTTCGACAAGGCTGCATCAATTAACTGCATTCCTCGCGAGGATGACGAGGCTACGGCCGCCGACGTCAGCTTGACGCTGAACTTCATCCGCGACGACATGCATCCGGTCGACGTCTACGAGGCGTTCGCTGAATTGCTCGCGGGCGGGAAGTCCGAAGCCGATATTGCAAAGGATTACGGTGTGCCGCCGAAGATGGTGAAGCAGTCGCTTGCCCTCGGCAGGCTTGCGCCCGAGGTCAGAACTGCGTGGCGCAAGGGCGATCTCGATGCGAATGAGGCCGAAGCATTTACGTTGGAACCGGACCTGAAGCGGCAGGCATCTATCCTCAAGAAGGTCGGCAAGCATACAAGCCGTTTTGAGATACGGACCGCGATCCTTGGCGAGTCACGCGAGTCCTCCGGATTGCTCCGCATGGTCGGACTCGATGCCTATAAGGCGGCTGGTGGCGCAACCACCGAGGACCTGTTCACCCATGAGAATAATCCGGAGACCATCGCCACCGATCTCAAACTTCTCAAGAAGCTTGCCGACGAAAAGATTGCCGCCACAATCGAGAAGCTGAAGGCTGAGGGATGGAAGTGGGTCTCCGATGGCAGCGATCTTCCGGACGGCTCGCGCTGGTGGGACGGCTTGCCAAAAAGCCAGATCAAGGCCGATGACCGCGGCAAGTATGGCGTCATCGTCAGACAGAACCACCAAGGCGATCTCGAAATAAAATACGGCGTTCAAAAGCCGAGCGAGAAGAAGGCTACGGAGAAGAAGAAGGCCGGAGCCGATGGCGGCGAGGTCTCTCAACCGTCGATCTCGGCTGCGCTCTGCGGTCGGATAACCGATCAGATCACAAGCGCCGCCGCCGAAGTCATGACGACTGACGGCACTCTTGCGCTGGCGATCGTGGCTGCGGCCATGACTTGCTATGACAGCCCGGTCAATATTCAAGGTAGCGGCAGCAAAGCAGCAAAGTTTGCCGCGCAGTTGGTACTCATGCGCAAGAAAAGCGCCGCCGATCTGCACAAGGTCCTCGCCGATGTCGCGGCCGACTCGATATCGATTGGCGCTCACAGCCAGGACAACCTCCCGCTCGCCAAGACCAGTGGAAATGACCGCGCTCTACTCGAAGCCCTCGATGCCAAGAAGCTGAACGCTGCATTGCGCGCCAGTTTCGATGCCGCCGATTACTTCGCAGGCGTCACTGCGCAAGTCTGCAAGGAAGCGATCTCGCTCTGCGACCCGAAATATCCTTTCACCGGCAAGGAGAAGAAATCCGATCTGGCGAAACTCGCCGCCGATCTCGTCAAGAAATCGAACGCGGGCGGGAAGGCCGGATATCTGCCGCCCGAAATGCGGACGTCCAAATATGACGGACCGGCACCAAAGGCCAAGGCCGTCGCAAAGGCTGCGAAGAAGAAAGCGCGCTGATCGATGCCGCAGCATTCCCGCATCACACCCGCCGAAGCGTTTGCCATCCTTGAGCGCGCCGCTGTATCCGGCGCGCGCTGCCCCAAGACCGGCGAGCGCGGTCTGACCAGCACGCTGACCGGCGATCTCGCGCGGGCTGGCAAGATCAGGATCGACGTCTATCCGCACAACTTTCGCGTGGTGACGATCCTTTCAGGCTCGCATGCCGGTAAATCTACAATGCCGGCACCGAATCCGAAGTGGCGACCTTATCTCACGATCGACACGGAAAATCCGACGAAGCCGACATATACGAGGATATCGCCATGACCTCACCCTCCAAGACCGCCGGCCCGTCAGTGGATGAAGAAACGCTGATCGAAGCGATCCGCCTGAAACTTGATCCCTCTCAGAAGGGCGCTACTCGCGACTGTTTTAATATAGTCGCAGGAGTAATCCGCGCCGCCCTAACGCCCAGCAATGCTGGCGCGACGATAAATAACCGACTATCCGACTTTTCCGGCAATGCTGGCGCGGTGGAGGCGACGGCGCGCCAGGCAATCGAATTTGCTGTTGTCGAGATTAGCGACGACTTCGAACGATTTGAATTTCTTGAGTGCTTTTTGCTCGGCAAAACCGACCAGTGGCCGAAGTTCAAATCCGCCGACCCCTCCCCCGCCGCGCTAGAGCCGGTAGAGCCGGAAGAACTTGAGGAATTGATTGGCGACCGCTCAGCAAATAGGGCGGCTGACGCGATTCTCGGGGAATTTGTGGTGACACGCCGCGCCCTGATCGGCCAGCCCTCCGGCAACGCTGGTGAGGCGGCGGCACCAGCTCCATGCTCCGATTTAAGTATAGGCGAGCTGATCGAATGGCTTCATAGCCCGCAATACACGAACGGCGTCCTTGATTTCGGAGCAGTCAAACACATGGCAGCGGCGGCCGAATTGCTGGAACGCCTGATCGGCCAGCCCTCCGGCGTGGTGGCATCGACAAGCCAGAAGTACTATCCGGCGATGGAACAAACGTGAGCCCGATCCTTGGGCTGAATCTCGGCCACCCCAGGACACACCCTAATGTGCCTCGTCTGCTTCCTCACTGGCATGGCCGCCACAATGGGGATTCTGATCGCCATCGGGATTTGGTCAACGCGGGGATGGGCACCGCCCTATCAACAGGAAACAAAACCATGATGCATGATCTGGCGTTGATCGGGATTGGCGTGGCACTCGCCGTTTTCGTGATCTCGGTGATTGCCGTCGCATGTGGGATGGTGGGGTCATGACCGCCATCGACATTTCGTCTCAACAATAAGGCACCATCTGATGACGCCAGACGAAAAGGAAATTCTGCGCGAATTCAGTCGCAGACCGTGGCAGGCAAAATTTCACAAGTCGGTCGAGAACAAGACTGCGCCGGATGGTTTGGTCGATATGTATATTCTGCTCGACGACACGACGGGCGATCAGATGGTATCGATCGCCGTGCCTCACCGATGCGGGTATATTGCGGAGTGGATTGCCAATTGTTGCGCGCGGCCGTGGTTCATAGATCAGCGAAGCGAAGGTGACGACATGGCCGATATCGCGGTTGCCTTCAATCGCGCTCTCAAACCATTCGTCGACAAAGACGGCCAGCTAGACGGCCGTAACGTCGCAATCGCCGCGATGTCGATCATGTGTGGCTACGTCTCCGATCTTCCGAAGCATGCGCGCGACGAACTGGCAAACCGTCTGCTTGTCGGGATCAACGAACTGATGAGGATGGAATGAGCCGAGCGACCTACCAGCGCGGCCCGCGCCGCTTCTTCTGCCAACGCTGCGGCGTCGAAGTCTATCGGCCGAACAGCGGACCCGACGACGACAGCATTTGTCTCAATTGTTGGTTTGGGACCACGACAAGGAGTGTCGACGAATGACGATGCAGCTTGATCACAGTGCGCAAGCCTTTGTCGTGCACTGCGACGAATGTCCCGAATGCTTCGACACGGAGCACATAGACTTCTACGCGGCTCTAGAATCCGCCAAGTCAGAAGGCTGGCGCGCCTACATCGGGCCTGACAGGGAGTGGGCGCATAGCTGCCCGTCATGTGCCGCGGATTTTGGGAAAGAGAGACGATAGTGGTCAATGACGATATCGATTATGCCGCCGGATTGAGCAGGGCAATCGCGCTGATGATCGTCAACGACAAGATTCCAGCTCGCGGCCGGATTGTCACAAAAGGCGATCTCAGGCTCGTCATTCATCAACTCCACGAAGCCATCAGGCAAAGCACGGACGGCACGATCGAATTGACGATGGACGCGATCCACGTCCGGCTCTTTGTGGAATTTCTGCACGACTTCGACCCCGACATGCCGCCGCGCCCGATCTGCAAAATCCTGGGACCGCTCGTCGGCGACCACATGATGAATGAGAAGTTGAATCGTCTCGACGGTATAGCCGACAAGCTGGGGCCGATGGTGATGCTTCTGAGCGGCATGGTCAGTCAGATGGAGCGGCGATGACGCATAAGCTTCAAGACCAGCTTTCCTATCCTCCGCGCGGCATGTGCGCCGATCGCGCCGCTGCCTATTGCGACGTATCAAAAACAAAATTCCTGGAGGGTGTGGATAACGGGACTTGGCCGAAGCCGAAGGATGCGGACGGCGCCCCAAGGTGGGACCGTCTACAGCTCGACGCCGCATGGGACGCCCTCGAAGAACGCAAGAAAAAGTCCACCGCCCGTCGAAGCAGTTTCGACGATTTGGTGGAGCAGAATGGTGGCGAAGGTGGATCTGGAATACGTCAATAGTTTCGTCGATCGGCACGGCCACCTTCGCCACTACTTTCGAAAAGGCGGCAAGCGATTTCCGCTTCCCGGCGCCCCTGGCACCAAAGTTTTCGGCGAAGAGTATGACAAGCTGCTCGCCAAACACGCGCCACATCTGCTCGTCAGGCATGGCCGGACCGTCGCAGCCGCGGAGGAAACGCTCGGTTGGGTCATCGCCGAATATAAAAAATCCGAATTGTGGAAGGCACTCGCCGATTCGACGAAGGAGGTCTACAACCGGCGCTTCGATTGGCTCGTCGAGCATTACGGCATAGGCGATATCAAGGATCTCGCTGAGAAACACGTCCGCATCATCCGTAACAGCTTCAAAGACCGGCCTACTGTTGCCGATGCAGTGGTCGAAAAAATCGGCATGCTGTGGGGCTTTGCCAAGGAACATCTTGGGATGGACGATCTCGGTCCGAACCCGACGCGCGAAGTCGCTTCCTTGAGCAAGAGCAGCACGCCGCACCCGAAATGGCCGGAAGAGCTCTGTAAGCTGTTCGAGGATCTGGACAGCCCTCGCCTGGTGCGCGCCTATTACCTTCTGCGTTATACGGGCCAACGCCGCTCTGACGTCGTGAAGATGACGCCGAAGATGTTCGACGGCACCGCGATCGAAGTCATCCAGCAGAAAACCGGGTCATATTGCTGGATACCATGCCATCATCTTTTGCGGGAGCATCTGACGGCAACCGGCATCGACGATCCGTTTCTGCTAACCAGCACCTTGGGCGAGCGCTATCAGGCGACCAGCCTGACGAACATGATCATCGCCCAATGCAATGACTTCGGCTTCCCCGGGTTTTCTCCGCATGGTTTGCGGCATCTTGCCGGCGCGGCGCTCGCGGAAGCCGGCTGCACGGTCGATGAGATCATGTCCATCCTTGGCCACAAAACCGAATCCGAGGCTCGCGTCTATGTCCAGCAGGCCAATCGCAAGATAATGGCTTCGTCAGGTGTCCTGAAATGGGAACAAAAGTCGAAAAGAAGTGACAAACCGATCTCCTGAAACCGTGGCAACCCCTTTGATTTAACTAGATGTTGGCGATCCCAGCAGGCTTTCACCTATTTGTGGTATTTCAACGCCTTGGCTACACGAACTGGCAAACCTCAGTCCGCCTCGCATCGCTGGAACCATTGCGCAATCGGGCAGGGTGGCAACCCACTTACGGAGGATTCTTAAGGTGGTTTCTCAGCGGAATCCGGCCCGCCCATTCGTTCCCGCGAACCGCCCGCTACTTGGCCACCCTGTCCCTTTCGCGTAGCCACGGGGCTCCTAATCGCATCCCCCAAAACGACGAAAAGCCCCGGCCTGCCGAAGCAGTCGGGGCGGAATTGTGGTAAGCTGACAAATCAGTAGGAGATTTTGATGGCCTTCATTGATTGCGAAGAATTGTTCCCTCAGTGGCTAACCGCTCGAATCATCCTGACCGAGTACGTGAACGGCATTAAGGGATGGAAGCTGACGCGTGGCCCGCGCAACGCGATGCATATTTCGCTAGATACAAATCTCGATATTGAGATGATGCCGGAGGAAGATAGGCCTCTGGTCTATCAACTTGTGGAAGAGGCTGTTTCTGGTTTCATGCCGGATCTTACTCAGTTTTTGCATCAACCAATCACGGCAACTACAGAGGCTCAGATCAGGTCAACTCTCGGCCAGCACGAGGCTGACATGGTCGCGCGCGGAGAGCCAAGCTTGAGAGACAGGATTTCAGAAGCGCTTGGAATCAAGGGTCGCTACATATCAAACATCCATATGCGGTCTGTTTTGTTGGAGCATTAAACGACAAAAGGCCCGGCCAGTGCCAAAGCACCGCCGGGCCATTTTCAGCACAATCGAAACCAGATCTCGAGGCCTCGCCGTGTCAGCGGCACATCTCTATTTCAAGTCCGTTCGTTGCATCCTTCAAGCATCGACTATGCTGCTCTGATCTCTGTGCCGCGACATCGATTGTCTCCCCGATGCCCGCAATCAAGAGCGCGGCGCCACCGATAAATACCGCGGTCATGAAGACCACCACCACGGTCTTTACGGCCCGCTCTTTCCATGTCGAAAGCGACCATGGCGGGAATGGCTCGTTGGAGTGATGCGTTCGTTCCCATTCAACTCGGGTTTGTTTCATCTAACAATCCCGGCAAATGCTGGGAGGGGCAGGTTCGGCAGGCGGTAGCGCACAATCTTCAACACCGCTTCCGGCATAGGGGCAGGCCTGGCGCTGCTCTTGAGTTGACAGACCGTTACCGGGGAAAGTGCAGGATCCCGCCACCTCCGAGGAGGCAGCCGATCAGTGCAAAAATTATATAGACACACATGATCGCAACCACGGCCCAAAGCACGATGTTGATGATCTGGGCAATTATCGGAATGCCGATCAGGCCGGTGAGATACGGCACCAGAAGCCGAATGATCGCCACAACAGCAATCACCATGATCAGCCAGATGCAGAGCTGTTCGATCCATGACATTGAGAAGCACATGACGGTTATCCTTTGAGTTCGTGATGCTCAAGGCTTGATCGCCGTGATGTCAGTGAGGGAACGCAGGCTCGATTGAAATCCAGTAATACTGTCCCTGCCGATACTGATCTTTCTCAGCCACGACGTTGACATAGACGGTTTCCGGTTGATGGCCTTCGAAGTTCGTGAACTGAACTTTGACGATGCCGTTGTTTGCCACGACACTATCGCAGGCGAATTTCCGTTTCGGATGCATGTCAGTGCCTCGAAAATACAAACCCGATGACGGTCGCAAGCGCCGCGCAACTGATGAGAAGTTGAACGACTACCCAAGCAGAAAATCCAATCCCGGTAGATTTTCCGCCGCTCTCCCACCGGAACTGTTCCAGCTTCGCGGTGCGATCGGAGAGATCGTTCTTAACCTCCTTCAGTTGTGTCGCGAGCAACGTAGAGGCGGCATCCTGATTGGAGCGCAATACGTTCGCCAGTTCGAAATCGAAGGTCTGTTTCTGCGCCGCGAGTTCGTTGATGCGCCTGGTCTCAGCCTCGCGCATCGCGTCCTGGTATTTTAAATCTCCATCACGAAGCGCGTCGCGATGCTTGCGCTCTGCCTCGACCAGATCGAGGACGTTCTTGGTCGGATCGATGACCGGCGGTTTGAGCGATTCCACACTCACGGTGCTGCCCCTATTTGATCTTCACCGTCACGATCTTCGCAAGGTAATCCCAGAACTGCACAACGCTGAAGATGATCCCGAACACCGTCGCGCCCACGATCCAGAGGAATTTGCGGATGATGGTGGCGGCTTGCATGAATTCCAGCGTTGAATCCAGCCGGCGGATTTTTTCCTTGTCGGCGCGACGCAGGAATTCCTTGGCCTCTGGCGAGAGATCGGCCATGAAGTCGGCGGCGTCCCACATATTGGCGACACGCTGGTCGGTCATGCCGACCCAGAATGCTTCCTGTGCCTCGGTCATGTCTTTTGCATCGAACTTTCCATGCGGCGACATCACCTTCAATTAAGCCATAATTCTGAGCAATTTCGAACACCATCGCTTAAAAAGCCCGTGGTTAGATGCATCTCAGCCATTTTCGGTCCTTTCACGATCGATGGTGGTTAGGTCGGGCGTGCCGTTTCGGTCGACACGTCCGGCCGCTTGTTTTCAGGAAGTGGGTTTTGGTTTCGGTGGTTCCTGCACGTTGAGTGCACCATTGAGAACAGCGGTCGCGAAGGCTTCCATCTCGGCATCGTCAACCATGCTGTTGCCCCAGGCGCTGGCGTTCGCCAGAAACTTGCGGCCTTCCGCGGCGCCGGCCGCGATCTGCTCTTTGGTCGGTTGGATCATGGTCGCCTCCTTTACAGGCCCGGAATAACCGGCATCACCGCAAACGCCGCAGCGCCGGTGACGATCGCATTGATCAGCGTCAGGACATTGGTCTTTGTCAGCTGCGCCATGCCGGCGCAAGCGGTGAACAGCGGTCCGGTCGGAGAAAGATTGTCGATTGTCTCGGCTGCCTGCTCAACTCCCGTGAACAGTTTCGGATCGGGCTGCGGCAATACATTGCCGGATGCGTCCTTGACGTTCATGCCGTTGACTTGCGTGTTCAAGACAATGATCGCGTCATAGCATTGCTTGCGGACAGCGGATGCCGGAGTATTGGCGGCGGCGGCTAACGCAGATGCATATTTCAAATCGGACTGCGATGCCGCGACAAGCTTGTCCCATATCGCGTGCGCATCCCGTTCCGCATTCCCGGTGATGAGTTTGGGCGTCCCGGCGAGATCGGTCTTGATGTCGGCGGCGATGTTGCCGGTGACCGCAGGCTTCCTGATCTGAGCCATTGCGGGCAGGCTGGAAAGAATGATCGCCGCAAGCAGTAAGCCTACAACCTTTGCCACCGCAGGCAATGAGACGGTTGCACCCACCGCGGGCGCTCCGACAACAGCACTTTGACTGATCGCCACCGAATTTTCCGGGACCTTCTTCATGTTCCAGTGCGCATAGACGGACCATACGATCGAGCCTGCGGATATCAGCGCGGGAACCGCAACGGTCAGATTGGTGACAACGGCAGCCGCCTGATCCTGGCTCATGTAACCGTGCATCGCCAGCATCCCGAAGAAAGTGGAGCAGACAATCTTGAGCATACTTAGAAGTTCCTGGATGTTCATGCTGCGGTCTCCAATTTTGTGGTCTCTAGTGCCGTAACGGCGGTTACGTACAAGTCGATATGGTGGAAGGCGAAAAGCCCGTATCTCGAGAACAGATCGCCCGTCGGCTCCGCCGTCACAACGACGATCGGTGTCGGATGAACGAATTGCAGCGGCGGGAAAAGAAGCGGGACATCGGTGACGAGATCATGATGCGTGTGATTGCCGTTGCGGTAAGAACGCCCCGGCACGTCTTTGATATAGGCCCCGAAGTCCATCAGGCCCGGTTTCGGCTCTCCGAACACCACGCGTGCGATCGGCGGCACACCGTCCAGTTTCATAAGCCCGCAAAGAATGTCGGCGCGCGCGGCGCCCAGGCTATGTCCGGTGACGATGACGGGTTGCGTGACCAGAGGCTTGAGTTCTGCCCAGACCTTTTCCATGCCGGAATAAAAACCGAAATGCACGTTGCCAATCGGCGTCTTTTGCGGGCCGATGCTGCCGATCGGGAGAACCAGAATGTCGTCGATCCAGTCGTGCGGCGTGATCGACCCCCGAAACACCACTACGTCGAAGCCGTCGAATTTCTTGATCGCCCGGCAGATGCCGTCCTCGCCGCCGATGTTGATGTAATCCCACGCGCCCATCACCGCGGTCGGGCTGTAGATATCGTTGCAGAGATTGACCAGATCGGCGTCGCTCGGGATCTTGCTCATGCTGCCGTCGGTCATCGTCTGAGAATCCTTTTTAATCCAACCAAGATGAGCCACAGCGCGAAACTTCCGCCCACGAAATAGATCGCAAGTCCTTCAGCGATAGCCAATGGACTGACGAGAAAAGCGCCACCAAAATCACCCACGCCGCTTATCCGATGCTGAAACTGACAATGACGCCATCCTTGTCGGTACGGACGTTGAGGCGGCTATTGTCCTTGTCGATCGACCCCGTGTTGAAATCAGGATCGACGATGTTCGTGAAATAGCGGTTGCGCGTGGCGATCGCGTCGATCTTGTCGAAGCAATGCAGAACCGGCTTGCCGACGAAGACCTGAAGCTCTGCCATCAATGATGCGAGGCTCATGCGGCGTTCGCCAACGCTGGCTCCGGAGGCTCATCGGAAAACTTGATGCTTGGGTCGAGAGCCATCATCATTGCAAGAATCGGAGCGCAGCCTTCCTGCACATCGATGGCGCTGGCGCGGTAGACGTGATCGGCAATGTACTTGCCGCTGACATATTGGTCTGTCCCGGACCATACGTACGCAGATGGTACCCCGCGCGCGGCATAGCCGAGGCCGTTGTATTCTTCCCAGAGCGTGAGCACGCCGCCGGCGGTCCAGTCGGTCCAGTGCGCGGCGTACGGTGCCGAATTGACCAAAACATCGACGCAGCACCGCGTCCAGGAATCGTTACCCGGCGTCGTGTCGCCGTCGTGGATCAGGTAGGGGCCCATTCCGGAGGGCACATGGCGCGAGACCTCGTGCAGCGGATCGCCCTGACCGAGCTGCCGATCCCAGCGCGGCGGGCCACCATATTCGCGCTCCGAGACCACCGCGATAAACCACCACGGCACATCCTGAATTTTCGGATCGGTCTTGCCGAGTTCGACGAGCCGATCAGTCACACCCTGGTAACGTGCCCTTGAATCCGCGGTGCAAAGGCGCACGGCGGTGGCGTGGAATGCACCGAGCTTATCGGCCCGCAAGTGCATGTTGGCCCAGCGGTGCGCGTTCACAGCCTTGAGGGCGATGATGTCGGTCACTGGATTTCCTTTGAAAAAGCGCCGTATAAGGCGAAACGGCGTTAAATCGGCCGGTTGAGCGGGGATAACGAGGATCGCGGCGGTTGATCGCGGGGAGGTTGTGGGATTATGCTCCATGCCATCGAAAGAGGCTGGATGGCGAATTCCTTCAACCCAAAAATAGAAAGCTTGCGCGGGCTGGCGGCGATTGCCGTCGTAATCACACACTGTTGTGCGATTTTTTCGGTGGACGGTTCCGCGGCCTTCTGGACAATTCCTTTTGGCGGTCGGTCCGTCAGCCAGGTCGGCCTTACCGTGATCACATGGCTATTTGACGCTGGCTTTGCGGTCGTTCTGTTCATGGTGATCAGCGGCTACGTGCTCGCGCTTTCATTATACGGCAAACGGTTGTCTACCGCGCTGCGACCCTATCTCGTTCGCCGCGCGTTCCGCCTGTTGCCACCAATGTGGTTTTCTATTCTATTGTTCCTGGTGGTGACACATCTTTACCGGCCGCAAGATTTCAGCGCCTTCTCGACCTGGTACGTCAACATATTCGCGACACCGCCGACCGCACTAGACGCGCTCAAGAACATCGCACTGGTCGATTTCAAATCAAATCCTGTGACGTGGACGATGTATGTCGAAGTGATAGGGTCGATGATCGTGCCGCCTCTTTACTTCTGCATGAAAGAGATCGGAGCACGATTTGCCAAGATCATCATCGCCTTGTTGCTCGCCGTGCTGGCGGTCAACTTTCCGTCTCTAACCGTGAGTTATCTGATCTGTTTTGCCTGCGGCGTCATGCTGGCGGTTTTTCCCGGTATCGCAAGATCAATCCCGAGCGCCCGCATCGCGTGGCCTTTGGCTATCTTGATCGTCGCTACCGGTTTCATGCTGCCTTATAGCTTCTACTGGATCATGGTTGACACGATCGCGGCAACGACGATCCTTGCGTGTGTCATCCGTGGCGACTTTGCGATGCTGGATAGTACCCCTTGCCGATTTATCGGCAGGATTTCGTATAGTCTTTATCTGGTCCATCTGCCGATGATCTACTGCGTTTCAATCGCCGCAGAGAAAACGCAGGTACCTCACTTTGCGACTGCATGCATCTCTATCGCCGGGAGCCTGTTGCTCGCCTCGTTGATGTACCGCGCGATAGAAGTGCCAGCGATAGCGACCGGGCGTGCCGCTATTGCGTTCCCGTGAAGGTCATCGACCAATTCCCGTTATCGATGGGCGTTCCTACCGATCCATTAGCTGTCAAGACTTCGATCTGGGTTGTTGATTTCAACGTCGGAGCGCCGCTCTGGGTTGACGCTTTTATGTTTACGACGCATTGACCGTTAGCGGTGCCGGCGGCTTGGCAAGAGCCGCCGAAGGTATATCCGGCATTGGCGAACGCAGTCGAGAACGTAACGGTATAATCGCCCGTCGCGCTGTGAACGACGCTGGTTATACCGTAGCTGTCTGCAAGCGTGCATGTCCCGGTCGTGCATTGCGTGCCGATCGTAAACCATGCCTTGACGGCGCTCGGATGATTCTGCTGCACCGACGGCGTGACGACGTTGACGGCGCTGGAGCCGGCGATTTGCTGGGCCTTCGTCGCAATGACGCCGCCTGCCAACGAATTGACGGCCGCGAGATTGCCACTTGAATCAGCAGTCGCAGGGGTTTCAGTGAACAGCCCTGTCCCTGCCGACACAGTCCCGCTGGTGTGCAGCCTATTGGACCCGGTCGAGCTTGTAACGGTCGTGACGCCCTGCTGGATCGATGCGGCAGAGCCGGGACATGCACCGGTTATGACCTGATTGCTGGCGTTGATAAGTATCGAGCTTGCGCAGGTCCCAGGAGATTGCCCGGAATAGGTAATCGTGCCCGAAAGCGTTGCCCCTGCAATCGATGGCGCGGTGGCCCGGACATAGGCTCCCGTGCCGGTCGGTGCCGTTCCGTTATTGAAAAGCGAGCCAGCCAGGTTGAGTGTGCCGGCGCCTTGATCGGTGGCCGCTCCCGTCGATAGGCCGCCATCTCCGAAGATCGAGAGCGCGGTCGAGAGCGCGTTTTGCGCGGTCCCGGAGCTCCCGGCCGGGGCCGTCTTGAATATGATGCCGCCACCAATGCCGGTACCGGTACCTTGGGAGCCTGCGATCGAGAGTGCAGCGCCCGCCGTGTTCGACGTGCCGGCAGCGACGTTCTGTACGCTGAGCGTTTGCGCAACAGGAGAGGCTGCATCGACGGTTCCGAACCGCAGCGCGCCCGCGCCCATGCGCTCGATAAAGCTGTCGCGAACGGCGTTGCCGGGGCCGAACGCCAAACTAGCAACATCAGCGCTGTTGAGACCGAGGCGAACGCGCGGCGTCGTATCGCCGACGAGTTGCACATACCAACCTGGCTGCGTCGTGGTCAGTCCTTGGGTAATGATCTGACCGGTAAATATCGGACCCACTGTGCTTGCAAGAGGACCAACCGTGACGCCATTGATCTGCACGAACAGGCCGACCGATGTTGCCCACAGATCACCGTTCGCAGGTGAGCCCGGCGCGGTGCCCGGTGCTAGGTTCAGCCCTGCGAGCGATGCCCCTGGCGCAGCCGTAATCAAGCGACCGCTCATGACGCCGCCGGCCGTGTTCAGCGGGATGTATCCAAGCGCGTCCTGCTTCGCGGCGAAATAGCTATTCCACTGCCCGGCCGTCGGGACCTGCCCATTGATCAGGTTCGGAGTCGACTGCGCTACCGCTGGCACAAGTGCTGAAAGCCACAGCCAAGCCACGGCTATGCCGCACTTCAGGACATTCTTCATTTTTGGATTTCTCAGAAGGAAGGACACTTCCACGCGCCGATGGTATCGAGCGTAAGGTCTTCGATATCGGACATGGCTTGCGCGGCGGCGCGCTCTATCGCGGTGATGCGATCGCGGCGGTCCTGTTGTTCGGCCATGAATTGCGCGTCAGCCGGCGTGCGATCCTGGGCTGGATCGCGCGAGGTCTTCCCGATCATCTTGGCAAGAAATCCCTGCTTGATGGTTTGCTCGCTCAAGAGGATTTCTCGTTCGCGGATGGCAAGCAGGCGCCGCTTGCCAAACGGCATCACGGCAAAGACGGCGGCCTTTTCGGCCTCGCTCACCTCACCCAGCAATTCCATCTTGCGTGATGCAAGCTTCTGTTCTGCCGTCGGACCATCATCGACGATCTCGAAATCGGCTTCGTCGTTCTCGTTGACGGCGCTTTCGACGATCGGATGCGCTTTCGGACGCGGACAGCTCACCCAGCGCTCCAGCGCAGGAATATCCGTCCCCGCTTGCGCTTTGACCTTAGCCTCCCGCGCGCGCCACTCCTTCATCTCGACGGCATGGGCAGCGGCAGCGCCGTGAAAATCGGGAATGCCAGCGATCGAGGACAGCAAGATTTTCTGTTTCATAGCGCCAGATTCCAATAGACCGTCATGCTTCGCTGCACCGTGTTGTGCGGCGTGCCGCTTCCCTGATTTTGAATGCTGATATTGGTCGCAGCAGCGTTCGTGTTGGCGGCTATGTTGGCACCGAAAGCACCGCCGCCCCCGACTGTGCCGGAGCCGGCAGAAAACTCCTCGTAACCGTGAACGTGGGTGGGATCGTTGACGCCGTGGTTATGTATCCCGTTCTCTGCGGCCACAAGAGGATGCAGATTCTCGCCAACGATCGACCCCGGCGTTGTGGAATTGCCGATGGCGACCGGGACGCCGTTGAGGAAGGTCGAGGCCGAACCTCCCATGTTGTCGACGCCGATCAGGCTTGCGCCTTTTCCGTTCGGTAGCGTGAGCGCGTTATTCGCGGCATAGTCGGCATCGGGATTGGCGCCGCGCGACACCGGAGAGCCGGCGCTGTTGAGCAGCGGGCATTCCGAATTAGAGAAGGTAAGCCACACGAACCTGAACAGAAGCAGCGTGTCGCTGTTCGCCCTGTTCGTTGCGTTCGATGCGGCATTGCCGATCGTGAGCGCATTGGCGGCCACCGAACCGAATGGGATCGTGGAGGAGAACGACGGGATCGGAGTGCCGGACGGGTTTTGGCCGGGAGGGGTGACCCAATTTGCCGCAGACACCGAATCCGGGTCAGTCGTATTGCTGTCGACCGTCGAGAGCCATTGCCGCCCAAGCACGACCGCCGAATTTAGGCGCGCCCCTTTTGGATAGCCGCCGATCGCGGTTGAGAAGGCGGAATCGTAGACGTAGCCACCACCGGCCTGCTCCCACTGCTCGATCTGGGTGATGAGCTTCAGGATGCCGTTCATGTCCTGCCCGAACGGCGGCACGCCACCGGCGGCAATCACCTGGAAATTGTCGGGAACAAATCCATCGGTCAGCGAAGCCGCACCGTTTTGAATTCCGATCTGGGAGGCTTCCGGGATCGGTCGAATGAACGAACCACCGGCGGCATTTGCCCACGGAATCGGGAATTTTGACGGTACCGCGCTTGATAGCATTATTGCACCGTCACGACGTTGGAGGCGACGCCCGATGGGCGAGGCAGTGCGCCGGACTGCTCGACGATCGCAAGCTCGATCGGCGTCAGCGCGAACGTGAAATTGTAGGTCATCGTCATGTCGCGGTTGTCGATAACCCAGCAGTTGCCGCGGCCCTTGAAGAGACTGAGAAGGATCTGATTGATGGCCCTGATCGAGCCGTCGGTGATGTTGAACAGCGCCTTTGCGAGGATCAGCGTGAGGTAAGCCGAATCGGTCAGGACGAAATTGTCCGAAAGCTGTTCGCCCGAAAAGAACGGCGCCCGATTGAACGGCTGTGATCCAGGCTGCGCTTCCTCAAAACCGAAAAAAGTCTGATTTCCCGGTACGCTCAGGGTGCGCGAGACGTTGACGATCTTGCCCCAGATGTCGAGGCCGTAGCCTTGAGCGGTGAGCACGTTCCAAATGTCGTCGAAGAATTCGTCGAAGTTGACGGTCTGATCGACGTTCTGGAAAATAAGATCAATCAATCCGATCATGATTTCGGAATTTGCGTATTGGCTCACCACCGTAGAATAAAAATCAAAGGTCGGAATCGGCCCGATGGGGCTCACGCCGATGGTGAAAGACCCGATCGCATTAGAGCCGGGCTTCGGCCTGTTGATGTCCGGTCCGCTCATAGCAATCCTAGCGATCGATTTGTCGGTGCGTTCGATCCGTACCTATCAACTATGAACGTATCGGCGGCTACTTGAGCCTCCGCCATAGTCAGATAGATTCCCAGGGATTTTCGCTTTCCGGTGGTGGGGTCTACAGCTCTGGCGACGAAGCGCTTGGTTCCCTCAGGCTTCCTGCGGTGAATTTCAACATTTAGCGAATTTTTGGCATATCGCGAGCAGTTCAGCGTATTTGACCTGTGAGCAAGCAACCTGAGGTTTTTCTCAGGATCATTATCTAACTTGTTCCTGTTCTCATGATCGATGTCAAAATCATCAGGGACATCTCGACCATTGAAGATAACCCACATCACGATATGGGCGAGAACCGGAGATTTTCGTACGTTGTCAACTTGAGGAAGAGTGCAAAGCCTGTACCCTTTGTTGGTTATAGGGCCATCAGCTATGTCGCCAGCTTTAATACGGCGGCCGCCTTTGTATTGCAGCCCTCGATCATTCTTATGAAATACCCTCCAATGTCCGGAGGTGTCTTTTCCGATAAAGAAATGCTGGAGCAGGAAATCTAACTGGTACTTCTGTCTGTTTCTCTTCATGCCGAAAACTGTACCTGAATCTTATTACTGCAGAGTCACCGAAATGTTCGCTGCATTGATGGTGGGGACTTGATTCACGTTCACCACCACATCATTTCGATTGGCAAGAGAACCGAACATCGCCTCTGAGCCCACGGTCTGCGAAACGCTTACGGTCCAGCTTGTGCCGCTTCCGGCTGTGATAACGGTACCCGGCAGCACGACACCTCCGGCATCGGATATGGTCTGTCCGATCGCGACCGCGCCGGAAGCCGTCGCCGACACCGTGAGCGTGTTGCCCGCGATCGATCCGGTAAAGGAGGCCGAAGGATTGTTGGAGGAACCGACCTGAAGCGATACGATCTGCGCCCATGTGCCGAGCGCGATGACCGGCGGCGCATATCGAAGCGAGAAGATGGTCGAGCCTATTGTCGCGCGCTGGCCGCCGTCGCCGCCGGCAAAGGCGTTGATGATCGCGTTCTGGACCTGTGAGACAGCGTCCGCCGGCACCTGGCTGTTGTTGAGGATGATCACCGAGAACAGGATCGGCAGGCCGGGAGGCCGCTCGAAAGTAATGTTCCATGTCGGGAGCGGCGGGGAGTAAAGCGCTGCATCGCCGGTCACCACCACTGTGGTGTTGCCGTTCATGTCGCAGCCGGGAGATTTCTTGTTCCAGATTGCTTTTGCCACATCGGCATCGGTGCCGCCGACGGCCGCGATGTAGATCGAATGTGCCGCCAGCGTCACGCCTCCGATCGTTTGCGTCGTCCCCAGCGGATTGTCGATCACATAGGCGTCGAGGACGTTGGCAACATTCAGGACGGTGCCGAGAACGGCTTCGTTGATATTGTTGGCGTTCAGTGCCACCGAGGCGCGGCGGCGCTGCTCATATTGCTGCCGGCTTTCGACGTTGGCACCGATCACACCATCGTCAGGGTTATTGATCGTGTCCCATCCGGTGATCGATTGATAAATCTTGTTCAGCGTCGTGGCGGGGCAGGCGATCGGTCCCAGCGCGTTGCAGGCAAATGTCAGCGTGATCGATCCGGTATTGCCGATCGTTCCGCCATCGGTGCAGGTATAGATGTTTCCGTCGGTTGCCTTGGCGAGCGCGCCTGCCGGAATCGTTACGCCCTGGCCGCCGGTACAGACGCAGGATACCGTCGTCGGTTCGGACGGATTGCGCGGCAGGAAGTAAATCTCTCCGATCGCATCCTGGTATCGTCCCGAGGCGAAATCCGGGTTCACCTGGTTGGATAGATTGATGAAGCTGTCGTAGGCGTTGCTGATGATGGCCGCGATCGAGGACGCCAGTTGCCCCTGTGGCGTCGATAGCGACTGGTTGAGACCTCCGCCGAAAGCGGCGTTTATATCTTGCTGAACGCCAGCCAGGATCGCGGCCTGCGACGGCGCGACGAACCCTGTCGCCGTGAAGGTGAGGGGCGGCACGTTCGTTGTGATCGACATTTCAAAAATTCGCCGCCGTCGTGTTGCCGCTGCTGTCGGTGATCTGCACCTGTCCGGTCACGGTTCGCCCCGCGATCGAGGTGATGAAGACGGTGGCTGACACGACGCCGGGGACGGTCATGGCCGCATCCGCCAGTTTCTTCTTCAGAAGCGGCACGTTAGGCGGATAGCCGATGATCTGGCCCCAGTAATCGATGCCTTGCGCGGTGTCGTACCAGAGCTCACCGAGAAACAGCTTGATCGCGCTCGCGGCATCCTGGGCAAGCGAATAGGGATCGCTGGCTACGGCGATGTTACCGGAGGCATCGATCGTCAGATCCCAGGTCGAAGGATTGAGCAGGAGAGTTTTCATACCGGTGGCCCTGAATCGGCGCCGCCAGTAACCACGCCGCTGTGAACATGACCTTTGCCGCTGATGCCTGCGGCGACAACGTCGGTATCTCCGGTGATCGTCCCGCTCGTATGAATGTTGCCGGTATATTCCCCGCCGGCGAGCGCTTCGATCGAACCGCCAAGCTCGAGTGCGCCGGTCACCGGGAGATTGCCTTCGACCTGTCCTTGCTGGTTGATAACGAGACCATTCAGCTTGATGCCGCCGGCGCCGGACACAACCTCGACGCCGGTTTCGGTGAACCGGACATATTGCGTTGGAGCTGATCCGAAGAGGCCGCCGAAATAGATGCCGTCGGCAAGATCGTATTTCCGTCTCGACCCCGGCTGCGATTCTTTGCCCGCCGTGTTCTTGACGACCGAAATATCCCTGTCACAGACGCCCATGGCGCCGACGTCGCCTGCAACGGGATCAACGATCAGCGATCCCCAGGCGCTTTGCAGGCGCCAGACCGGGATATTGTTGATGGTACCGTGCGAGGTGACGTTGCCCTGGCCATCGATGACCTGCACAAGCGGCTGAACATTGACTGTCGGCGGGGCCGCAACCGCGCCGCCACCGCCATTGACCGCGATCACCTTGACCGGGATGATGGTGCGCACACGCGCCAGTGTCCGTTCGATCTGGAACTGTTTCGCGCGATATTCCGAAGCACTGTCGTCCGGATCCTGCTGCGAATAACCTGTTGTCGTGGTCATGCGATCGGGCTAGGCGCGTTCTGGTTGCTGGCGAGGAGTTCGCTTTCCCATTTGCCGCCCGGCATCTGAACCTCGAGCAGGTGGCTGACCATGTAGATATTCCACGTCGCGTTCACCGCCGTGATCTGGGAGCCGGAGACCGTCACTTGTTTGCCGATCGCAAATCCGGGGTTGAACGGGGCCCGCAGCGCGACGCCGGTGGCAGTGAAAGCGGGATAATCGAACATGGTGTTGTTGGTCGGGGAAATCTGGATCGCGCCGCCGCTGCGATTCTTGAACTTGGGCCAGATCGCGAGGATACCGTTCTCGATCGTGGCGCCGATGTCGGCATGACCGACGACGGTCCGGAACTGGTCCCGCGGCGATCCGTAAAGGTAGGTGTTCGAAAGCGCGCCGGTGACGCCGTTGTTTTCGAATTGCAGGCCCATCTGGGCCGCGATGCTTTGCATGACATCGGCAACCTGTGCCGAACCGTTGAAGCTCGTCGGTTTGCCCGGGGTGGCGGCAAATGCTGCCGAAGCCTGCGCCGTCATGCGCAGTACCGATTCCGGTTGCTGCATATCCATGGTCGAGGAAATGATCGAGCCGGTATAGAGTTGCGACCAGCCGTTGGTGTCGCCGCCCTGCAGGATGATCTGGTTCTTTGGCAGCTGATTGAGCAGCGTCCCATAGGTCGAAAGCTGGTTCATCACCGATAGCGGCAAATTCCAGACATCCAGATGCATCTCGCTGTCGATGCCTTCGGCATTATGGATTTGCGCCCGCATGCGCACCGCGTTGGTGCTTGATCCTCCGAAGGTGATCGTGTTGGAATTCGTGCCGTTGAACGTCGGTGTCGAGCTCGACGGATTGATGGTGATGCTGCCCTGCAGTTCCTTGATCGTGAAATTAGTGGGCAAGGTCTGAGGCCTCGAGATATTCGAGCAGGAAACGCGTTCCGAGGCCCGTGAAATCCGGGTCGCTGCCGATCGGCAGGCCGTTCACGTCAGGTACCGATTGAGTGTCGATAATCCAGAAGTCTCCGACGAAACCTAGATAGGCGTAGCGCACCAGCCGATTGGCGTTCTCGCAAAGGACGTTGTTGCAGATAGAGGTGGTGTTCCCGAGCGTGAGGCTGAAATATAGGTTTCCGTCCTCGCGCGTTTGCAGCGTGATCTGGCATTGCTGGCCGGCGAGCACCACCGCAAGCGTCTGGTTCGGGATAGCCTGCACCGGGACGATCAGCATCTACTGCACCGCGAAATTGTAGTTGTTCACGAAGCTGGTTTGTGCCGATGTCGGGGTTTGCGGCTGCACGGTACCGTCGTTTGCCGTGGGCGAGGCTGCCGGCGATTGCGGCGTCCCGATTGCCGAGAAGCGATCATCAAAGCTTGCCGACGCATCGGGATTGGTCGAGGGCGTGTTACCGGTCTGCGCGGCCGCGGCGCTGGTAGCCACATTGGCCGGGCGGACCTCTTCCATCCAGACGTCGACAACGATGAGGCCCAAGCCCCTGCTGGCCGATCTGGCGTAATCCTGATGGGTCAGGTTGACGTTGGTATAGATCGCGTCCGGTGTGACAACATCATAAAGGTTGGTGTCGCCAATGATGTCCTGGATCGACGTCAGGAATTCTTGCCGGTTGGCGGCACTTCCGCCCGCCGCGAACCTGATCTTGATGTCGAAAGGTATCTGCACCTTGTTGTAGGAAGCAAAGCTGCCCTGTTCGACCGGCGCCGTCGTGATCTTGAAGTCCTGCCGGTACTCAACGGAAAGAACGGTATCCGCGATCACGACCGCATTGCCGCCCTGGTCGAAAATCCCCCATTGCGGAAAGGCCGAGTCGAGCCCGCTCAGAAGATCGCTTGTCAGAAGCACGACTTCCGAGAAGATGCCGGCGATGGCGCCAGGCAGCGCAGGCAGGCCCGGGATACTCATTCGCCACCGACAAAGGATTGATTGGCTTCCGCCTGCCGCTTCCGACCGAGATCGCGAAGCTTGGCCTGGATTTCCTGCGGCGATCCGCTCTGGGTCTGGATCGTCACCGGGCCGTTGATCTCGAAGTGAACTGAATTGTTATTGCCGGCTGCCATCGCGTGATCGAACCGCCTCACGTAGTCGACGCCCGACGTCCCTAAGACGTCGCGGCGCCCCGCGCCGCCGGAGAGAGGCTGCCCGGTAAACCACGCCGATGCCGCATCCCGGGGATTTCCATACTGTTTAACGTACTGT
>Ga0134126_10001640_pt1 | contig 28559 bp, 25 predicted proteins | sample KB31752_FD_96881 | JGI IMG/M metagenome (GOLD analysis project Ga0134126, IMG submission 96881) | Terrestrial soil microbial communities with excess Nitrogen fertilizer from Kellogg Biological Station, Michigan, USA - KB3-175-2 | ecosystem: Environmental > Terrestrial > Soil > Unclassified ... | reverse complement strand
GAGGCCGGCTCGCTCTGCTCGTGGATCGCGGCCGCCACCGCGTACAGCAACCACGGCATGGCCATGGTGCCGTTCTACATCTTCTACTCGATGTTCGGCTTCCAGCGGGTGGGCGATTTCATCTGGGCCGCCGGCGACATCCAGGCGCGCGGCTTCCTGCTCGGCGCCACCGCGGGGCGCACGACGCTCGCCGGTGAAGGTCTGCAGCACCAGGACGGGCACAGCCAGCTCGTCGCGACCACGGTGCCCAACTGTGTGGCCTACGATCCGGCGTATGCTTACGAGCTCGCCGTCATCGTCCAGGACGGCATGCGGCGCATGTACGTGGAGCAGCAGAACATCTTCTACTACATCACCGTCATGAACGAGAACTACCCGCAGCCGGCTCTGCCGAAGGGCAGCGAGGCGGGGATTCTCAAGGGTGCGTACCTCCTGCGCGCGGGCGGCAAGGGAAAACTGCGGACCACGCTCCTCGGCTCGGGCACCATCCTGCGCGAATGCCTCGAGGCCGCCAAGATCCTCGAAGCCGACTACGGCGTGCGTGCCGATGTCTTCTCGGTGACGAGCTTCAGCGAGCTGCGCCGCGAAGCGCTCGAGTGCGAGCGCTGGAACCTGTTGCATGCCGATCAGCCGCCGCGCGCGCCGCACGTGCGGCAATGCCTGCAGGACGCGCAGGGCCCGTTCATCGCCGCGACCGATTACATGCGCGCCGTGCCCGATCAGATCCGCCAGTGGGTGCCGGGCCGTTATGTCAGCCTGGGCACGGACGGCTTCGGCCGGTCCGATTCCCGCGCGGCGCTGCGCCGGCATTTCGAGGTCGACCGCCATTACATCGCGGTCGCCGCCCTGAAGGCGCTCGCCGATGAGGGCAAGCTCGAGGCCTCCGCCGTCAACGCGGCGATGAAGGCGCTCGGTGTCGACCCGGCCAAACCCGTTCCCTGGAAAGTCTGAAGGCCCCATCGCCATGAACGCGGCAGCCCGCCTCATCGAAGTGCGCGTGCCCGACATGGGCAACTTCAAAGATGTCGCCGTGATCGATATTCTCGTCAAGCCTGGCGAGAGCATCGAGCCGGAGGCGCCTCTCGTCACCCTGGAGACGGAGAAGGCCACCATGGATGTGCCCTCGACTGCCAGCGGTGTCATCGAGAAGGTGCACGTCGCGAAAGGCGGCAAGGTCAACGCAGGCGATCTGATCGCGACCGTCCGCTCCGCGGGCGATGGAGCACAGCCCGCCGCACCGGCTCAGCAACCTGCAGCGGCTGCGAAATCCACGCCGCCGCCGTCGCCGGCGCAGCCGGGTGAGCCGGCGGCCAGACCGGCGCCCTCGCCACCGTCAGGTCCCGCGCAATCGCCGCCGGCCGCAGCGGCGCCCGCTCCGGTTTCGCCTGCACCACGCGCGGCGGCGAGTGTGCCCGCAGCCGGCGAAGGCCCATTGCGCACCGATCTGCCGCCCATCAACGAGCCCGGGTTTTCGCTCGCGCACGCGGGACCGAGCGTACGCAAGTTCGCCCGCGAGCTGGGAGTCGATCTGACACGCGTCGCGGGGCACGGATTCAAGGGCCGCATCACGCACGATGACGTCAAGGTCTTCGTCAAGAGCTTCATGGCTTCGGGCGCGGCGCCCGGCGCCGGGGCGGAAGCCAAGCCAAACGGCGGCGGGCTGCCTGCCATTCCCGCGGTCGATTTTGCGGCTTTCGGACCCGTGGAGACGCAGCCGCTCTCGCGAATCCAGCGCATTTCCGGGCCGAGGCTGCATGCGAGCTGGGTCAACATCCCGCACGTGACGCAGTTCGACGAGGCGGACATCACCGATCTCGAGACGCTGCGCGGAAAGCTCAAGGACGCGGCGGCGGCGCGCGGCATCAAGCTCACGCCGCTCGCCTTCATCGTGCGCGCTTGCGTGAAGGCGCTGCAGGCGTTCCCGCAGTTCAACGCGTCTCTCGATTCCTCCGGCGCCAACCTCGTCCTGAAGAAGTACGTTCATGTCGGCTTCGCCGCCGACACGCCGAACGGCCTCATGGTCCCGGTGGTGCGCGACGCGGATCGCAAGGACATCTACGAGATTGCCCGCCAGCTCGGCGAGCTCTCCGAGGCGGCACGGGCCGGCAAGCTCGCCGCCGCGCAGATGCAGGGCGGCTGTTTCACCATCTCGAGCCTGGGCGGCATCGGCGGGACGGCGTTCACGCCGATCATCAATGCCCCGGAGGTCGCGATTCTCGGTGTGTCGCGCTCGGGCACGAAGCCGGTCTTCCAGGACGGCACGTTCGTGCCGCGCCTGATGTTGCCGCTGTCGCTCTCCTATGATCACCGCGTCATCGATGGCGCAACGGCCGTGCGCTTCACGACCTTCCTCGCCAAGGCGCTGGCGGAAGCCCACGCCCTGGTCGAGGCAGTGCCATGAGCCGCGTCGATCTCATCGTCCCCGATCTCGGTAATTTCAACGACGTCGCGGTCGTCGACGTGCTCGTGAAAGCCGGCGATACGATCGAGGTGGACGCGCCGCTCGTCACGCTGGAGACCGACAAGGCTTCGATGGACGTGCCCGCGACCGTCGCGGGGAAGATCGCCGAAGTTCTGTTGAAGCGTGGCGATAAGGTATCCAAGGGCTCGGTGATCGCGCGCGTGGAGGGCAACTCGCAGGCCACAGGTCCTCTCGCGGCTGCGGCGCCGGCCGCGAAGCCGGAGTCGGATGGCGATACGGTGCGGATGCCGACGCCCGACCTGACCAAGCCGCCGCAGGGGGAGGTGGATTTCAACCGCTCGACGCAGCTCCTCGTGCTCGGGTCGGGTCCCGGCGGCTACACCGCCGCATTCCGCGCTGCCGACCTCGGGTTGCACGTGACGCTGGTGGAGCGCTGGCCGATGCTCGGTGGCGTATGCCTCAACGTCGGGTGCATTCCGTCCAAGGCGCTGCTGCACGCGGCCAAGGTCATCGAGGATGCGGAGGAGATGGGCTCCCGCGGCATCGCCTTCGGCGCGCCGGAGATCAACCTCGAGAAGCTCCGCGCCTGGAAGGGCTCGGTCGTCAAGAAGCTGACCGGCGGCCTGAGCACGCTCGCAAAGCAGCGCAAGGTCGAGGTCGTGCAGGGCGTCGGACGATTCGTGAGTCCGAACGTGATCGAGGTGATGGGCAACAGCGGCTCGGAGCGCATCCGCTTCGACCAATGCATCATTGCTGCGGGCTCCGAGGCCATCCGGCTGCCGGGCCTGCCCGCCGATCCGCGCATCATCGACTCCACCGACGCGCTGGAGCTGCCGGAGTTTTCCGGCGGACTGCTCGTCATCGGCGGCGGCATCATCGGGCTGGAGATGGCCTGCGTCTACGACGCGCTCGGCAGCCGGGTGAGCGTGGCGGAGCTGACATCGCAGCTCATGCCGGGCTGCGATCCGGACTTGGTGCGGCCGCTCGAGCGGCGCATCCGCGCCCGCTACGAGCAGATCCTGCTCGGAACGCGGGTGACGAAGGTCGAGCCTCTGGCCGAGGGATTGCGCGTGACCTTCGAGGGGGAGAAGGCGCCGGCTCCGCAGGTGTTCGGCCGGGTGCTGGTGGCGGTCGGCCGCTCGCCGAACGGCAAGCTGATCGGCGCCGAGGCGGCCGGAGTCCAGGTTTCCGACCGCGGTTTCATCCCGGTCGACAAACAGCTCCGAACCAACGTCCCGCACATTTTCGCGATCGGCGATATCGCGGGCCCCCCCATGCTGGCGCACAAGGCGATGCACGAGGCGAAGGTTGCCGCCGAGGTCGCCGCGGGACACCGCCGCGCCTTCGACGTGCGGGCCATTCCTTCAGTGGCCTACACCGATCCCGAGGTGGCCTGGGCGGGTCTCACGGAAACCGAGGCGAAGGCGAAAGGCATCGCGATCGAGAAGGGCACCTTCCCGTGGGCCGCGAGCGGCCGCTCGCTCTCTCTCGGGCGCGACGAGGGCATGACCAAGCTGCTCTTCGATCCGGAGAGCCGGCGCCTCCTCGGCGCGGGCATCGTGGGCACCAACGCGGGCGAGCTGATCAGCGAGCTCGCGCTCGCCATCGAGAACGGCTGCGACGCCGCGGACATCGGACTCACGGTCCATCCGCACCCGACTCTGTCGGAAACCATTGCGGGTGCCGCCGACGCGGTCGAAGGCACGCTGACCGACCTCTATATCGCCGCGCGCAAAAAATAGGGCGGCATAGGCCCATCGTTGCCCTTGCGGTCCCGTCTGCTATGATCTCGCTCTAAACAACAACACCCTCGGCACAGAGGGTAGCCTGCGGGGATGCGGCCAGGCAGGCGGGGAGGGGGAGTGAGCACACTGAGCACACTGCGTCGCGCGGCCCTGATCCTGGCGGCAGCATCGATCCTGCCCGCCAGCGCAGCGCAACCGCCATCTGGGCTATCTGCGGTCTTCGGCGCGCTGCCAGAGTGCACCACCGTCACGTTGAGCTCGAGCGGACGCATGCTCGCGTGGCTGCGCCCGAGCGGATCCGGAGACGAAGTCGTCGCATATGATGTTGGCGCACGTGTGGTTCGGCGGACACTACGGATGCCAGCCGGCCTGAGAGTGGACTGGTTGGGATGGGAAGACGACGACACGCTACTGGTGGACGCCGCCAAAACCGAGCGAATGCCGGCATCCCTGCGCTTGAACTGGGGCCGGGCGGTGCGCTGGCGTCGGCTGCTGGCGTTCGATATCCCCAGCGGGAACAGTCGCATCCTGTTGAGCGACGAGCTTTCGGGGCAGGGTGGTTTCGAGACCGGCGCGGAGTTGATCGCCTGGGCCATTCCGGGGCGGCCGCACACCGTGATGATGGCGGCGGATGTCGCCTATAGGACCAGCTACCGGCCGTCGCTCGGCACGATGATTCATAACACGCGCGGTGACTCCGGCATGGTGAGCACATTGTTCGCGGTCGATGCCGGCACCGGCAAGGAGACGGTGATTGCGCAGGGCGACGCGTTTACCAACCAGTGGGTATTGGATGCGGGCGGCAATCCGGTGGCGCGGGACGAAACGCGGCCGGACAGCTACACGATTTACGCCCGGCAGGGGGGCGATTGGCGGCAGATTTACCAGCATGCCGCCCAGGGAGATTCGGAGATTGGCCATCTCGAGCTCGATGCGAAAACTCACGCGCTCCTCGCGATCATACCGGACGCCGACGGGCGGAGGCGTCTGTGGGCTATTCCCCTGGACGGTTCCGCGCCCAAGCGCCTGCTGTCCGACGTGAGCCAGCAAGTGCGGTGGTTCGAGGTCGACCCGCAGGCATTGAGTTTGAGCGCCGTCTGGGTGGGACCCGACGAGCGCGAGATCTGGATCGACGCCTCGGCGCGGGCGCGCTACGAATCAGTCGCTCGCGCATTCCCGGGCCGGCAGGTTCGGGTCTACGATCCGTCGCAGGACGGTGGCGAAACTCTGGCCGAGGTGCAGAGCTTCAGTGAGCCGCCGATCTATTATCTGATCAACTTTTCGAATCACAGCGCCGTCATCGCGGGTGAGGCCTATCCGCAGTTGGCTCATGTGACGCTGGGGACCGCTCGCTCAATCCAGTATCAGACGCAGGACGGACAAACAGTTCGCGCCCAGGTGGTGTTGCCGTCCGGTGGCGGCAAGGACCTGTCGCTCGTGGTGCTGACACCTGGAGAATGGGACCGAGACGCGCAGGAATTCGACTGGTTCGCGCAATATCTGGCTGCGCGCGGCTATGCGGTGCTGCGCCCCCATCTTGCGTTGACGGGACTTCCCTCGGAGGGCGGGGCGATCTGGTGGGGTGGCGCCTCGCAGCGCTACGCAGTCGATGGCGTCAGTCTGTTGGTCCAAGAGGGCGTGGTCGATCCGCATCGAGTGTGCATCGTCGGTATGGGCTACGGCGGCTACGCAGCCTTGGCCGGGGCGGCTTTCTTCCCCAGCACCTATGCCTGTGCCGTCAGCATCAATGGCATATCGGATCTGCCAGCGCTGTTGGCGCACGAGCAGCACGTGTTCGGGGGAGCGGATTCGAATCACGCCGCGCTGGCAGTTTGGGATGCCTCCGTGGGGTCGCGGTCCGACCCGAAGCTGGCCGCGGAATCGCCCGTTCATGCGGCGAAGGCCGTGGCGGCAGCCGTGCTGCTGATTCACGGCGACGACGATACGGTCGTACCGGTGGAGCAGTCATTGGAAATGCAAAGCGCCCTGAAGAAGGCGGGCAAGCGTGTTACGTTCGTGGGGCTCGACGGCTCGGACCACTCGCTCGACCGCGCCAGTACCCGCACCGCAGTGCTGAAGGCTGTCGGCGGGTTCCTGCAGGCGTCTCTGCACTAGGGCGCGGGGCGCGGATCTCACAGAGCGCGGAGACGCTCGAGATAGCGCTGCTCGTCGGGTGCGCGGCCGAAGCGTTGGGCTTCCCACAGGGTTTCCGCCAGGACCTCGAGCATGGCGTGCTCGGCGGCGTGGGAATCCGCCAGGCGCTGGCGGAGAGACTGGTGGAGTCGGGTGATGCCGGGGGGGCGGTTGGTCGCGACCTGCTCGCGGATGGCGAGGTGCAGGCCCATGTGGAGGAAGGGGTTGGCTTGGCCGCCTTCGGGGGCGTAGTCGGCGGCCAGCGCTTCGGAGCCGGATTCCAGGAGGGGGATGTACTCGGGGTGCTCGGCGATGACGGCGGCCAGTTGGGCTTCCAGCGGCTCCATAGGCTGGCGGGCGGTGTACTTGCGCCAGGCGTCCAGGTAAGACTGACGGAGCTGGTCGCGGTTTTGGCCGGAGAAGACGGGCATGGGAGTCGTTACAGCCTTCGCGGCCGGCGCTCCTCACTTGCGGGTTTCGGCTGTGTCTTGTCGGGGTACTCGCAGAGGTCATTGATGATGCACTTCGGGCAGGCGGGGCTCAGCGCGGTGCAGACATAGCGGCCATGGAGGATCAGCCAGTGGTGGGCGTTGCGCTTGAACTCGTCGGGGGTGTTGGCGGTCAGCGCGTCCTCGACGGCACGAGGGGTTTTGCCGGGGGCGAGGCCGGTGCGGTTGGCGACGCGGAAGATGTGGGTGTCGACGGCGATTTCAGTCTCGCCGAAGATGATGTTGAGGACGACGTTGGCGGTTTTGCGGCCGACGCCGGGGAGGGCCTCGAGCGCTTCGCGGTTGGCGGGGACCTTGCCGCCGTGTTGCTCGACCAGCATGCTGCAGAGGCCGATGAGGTTTCTGGATTTGGCGTTGTAGAGACCCACCGTCTTGAGGTACGGCTTCACGCCATCCTCGCCGAGGGCGAGGATGGCCTGGGGAGTGTTGGCGACGGGGAAGAGCTTGCGGGTCGCGGCGTTGACGCTCTTGTCGGTGGTGTGGGCGGAGAGCATGACGGCCACCAGCAGCTCGAACGGGGTCGAGTGCTCGAGCTCGGTTTTCGGCTCCGGGTTGGCGGCGGCCAGGCGGCGGAAGATGGCGCGGCGGGTGGCGGGGTGCACGGGGTGACCTCAGAGCTCCGGGGGGAGCGAGCCGGGCCCGGCCAGCTGCTTGCGTGACGCCAGCAGAGCGTCGCGCTCCCGGGCGCGGCGGCTGAGGCGCTCGTTGTGAGCGAGGAAGCGGCTGCGATTGGCCGGCGCGTCGGGGGCTGCGGGCGCATCGGGGAGGGAAGCTCGAGGCACCATGGCAATGCAGTCCACGGGGCAGGGCGCGATGCAGAGCTCGCAGCCGGTGCAAAGCTCGAGAATCACCGTGTGCATTTGCTTACGGGCGCCGATGATCGCATCGACGGGACAGGGGGGCAGGCATTGGGCGCAGCCGATGCAGGCTGACTCGTCGATCCGGGCGACGAGCGGCGGACCTTCCACGCCGTTGGCCGGGTTGAGCGGCAGCGGGTCGCGGCGCAACAATCCCGCGAGTGTCGCGATCGTAGCGCCGCCGCCGGGCGGGCACTGGTTAATGTCGGCCTCGCCGCGGGCCATCGCTTGCGCGTAAGGGCGGCAGCCCGGATAGCCGCAGCGCGTACATTGAGTCTGCGGCAGAAGCGCGTCGATGTCGTCGGCGCTTGCCATGAGAGGGTCAACTCACTCGCATGCCCGGGACGGCGCCGCTGTCGGGCGAGAGCAGGTAGGGACCGCCGGACTGGTCGCTCGCGGCGAGCACCATGCCCTCGGAGAGGCCGAACTTCATCTTTCGCGGGGCGAGGTTCGCCACCATGATCGTGAGGCGGCCGGTGAGCGTCGCCGGGTCGTAGGCGGCCTTGATGCCCGCGAACACGGTGCGGGTCTCGGTGCCGAGATCGAGCGTGAGCTTCAGGAGCTTGTCGGCGCCGGTGACGTGTTCCGCGGCAACGATGCGCGCCACGCGCAGGTCGAGGCGCTTGAATTCGTCGATGGAAATCGTGGCAGCGGACGAGGCGGCCTCGCCGGCGGACGTGCCCGATGCACCGTCCTTTGCGGCGCCGACCCTACCGCCCGAAGATGCATTGGCCGCGCCCCGGGCCGCCGCCGGCGCCGCGGGTGATGCTGCGATGGGGCTATCCATATCGAACAGGGCATCCAGCTGCTTCGGGTCGACGCGGGTCATGAGATGTTGATAGCGATTGACGCGCTGCGGCGGCTCGACGGCATCGGACCAGCGGAACGGCCGATCGAGCCCGAAGAGCTCCTTGGCAACGTGATTGGCGATGCCGGGGAGGACGGGCGCGAGCAGCACGCTCAGGAGCTTGAAGCCATAGAGTGTGCGCGAGCAGATGTCCTGCAGCTCTGCGCGCTTCACGGGATCCTTCGCGAGCACCCACGGCTGGCGCGAGTCGAACTCCTGGTTGATGCGGTCGGCATACGCCATGATCTCCCGCATGGCGCGGCCGAACTCGCGCGTGGCGTAGCTCTCGCGCACCTGTTGGGCCAGGTCGACGGCCTGGCGGCGGAGCCCTTCGACGTCGCCGGCGTACGCCAGCGCGCCCTCGAAATACCGGGTGATGAAGTTGGCTGCGCGGCTCGCGATGTTGACGTACTTGCCGACGAGGTCGCTGTTGACCCGGGCGACGAAGTCATCGGGGTTGAAGTCGAGGTCCTCGACGTTGGCGTTGAGCTTCGCGGCGATGTAGTAGCGCAGCCATTCGGGATTCATGCCGATGTCGAGATAGCGCAGCGGGCTGATGCCCGTGCCGCGCGACTTCGACATCTTCTCGCCGGAGACCGTGATGAAGCCGTGCACGTAGACGTGGTCGGGAACCTTGTAGGGCGGTCCCGCGAATTGCAGCATCGCCGGCCAGAAGAGCGTGTGGAAGTAGATGATGTCCTTCCCGATGAAGTGGATCTGCCGGGTATCGGGCGCGGTGAGGAATTCCTCGAAGGTGCGCGGCTCGCCGTTCGCCTTCGCCTTGCCGCTCGCGAAGTAGCTCTGGAGCGATGCCAGGTAGCCGATCGGCGCGTCGAGCCAAACGTAGAAGTACTTCCCGGGAGCGTCCGGGATCGGAATGCCGAAGTAGGGCGCATCACGGGAGATGTCCCAGTCGCCGAGCGCCTGCTCGCCCTGGTCCGCGCCGCGGCCGGAGAGCCACTCCCGCGCCTTGTTCACGACCTGCGGCTGCAGCCTTCCCGGTGTGGTGGTCCAGCCGTTCAGGAAGTCGACGCATTTGGGATCAGAGAGCCTGAAGAAGAGGTGGTCCGAGGTCTTCAGCACCGGCCTCGCGCCGGTGAGCACCGAGTAGGGGTCGATGAGCTCGGTGGGCGCGTACACCGTGCTGCAGACTTCGCAGGCATCCCCGTACTGGTCCTTGGAATGGCAGTTGGGGCACTCTCCCTTGATGTACCGGTCGGCGAGGAACATGCCTTTGACCGGATCGTAGAACTGCTCCACCGGCTTCGAGTAGATGAGCCCGGCGGCCTTCAGCCGCCGGTAGACATCCTGCGAGAGCGCGACGTTCTCCGGCGAGTCGGTCGAGTGCCAGTGATCGAAGCTGATGTGAAATCCCTGCAGATACTTCGGCCGCCCCGCCGCGATCCGCGCCACGAGCTGCTGCGGGGTCACCTTCTCCGCCTCCGCCTTGAGCATGATGGGCGCGCCGTGCGCGTCATCGGCGCCCACGAAATGGACCTGGTGACCCTGCATGCGCTGGAAGCGGACCCAGATATCCGCCTGGATGTACTCCATGATGTGCCCGATGTGGAACGGGCCATTGGCGTAGGGGAGCGCGGTGGTGACGAAGAATTTCTCAGCCATTCCGGCAGTTTACAGGACCGTGCAAGCCGCGACAGCTCGCGCTGAGCAGCCGGCCGGCGGTGCCGCGGGCCGCCACCCGGCCCGAGACGGCGGCTGTCAGCCCGCTTCCTTGAAGAGCTCGAACTTCGCCTTATTGATGGCTTTCTTGTAGGCCTCCTTGCCGGTGATCGCCCGCTGATCGAAGAGCTGTTGGATGGCGGTGTCCATGGTGCGCATGCCGTACTGGCCGCCCGCCTGCATGGTGTTCTCGAGCTGGTCGAGCTTGCCTTGCCGGATCAGATTCGCGGCGGCGGGCGTGTTGATCAGGATCTCGAGCGCCGCCACCCGGCCCTGCTTGTCGGACCGTTGCAGCAGCTGCTGCGATACGACGCCGCGCAGCGACGTGGAAAGCATCGTGCGCACGTGCGATTGCTTGTCGGACGGAAAGACGTTGACCATGCGGTCCACCGTCGGCGCCGCGCCGTTCGTATGCAGCGTGCCCATGACGAGAATGCCCATCTCCGCGGCGGTGACCGCGATGCTCATCGTCTCGAGATCGCGCAGCTCGCCGACCAGGATGACGTCCGGGTCCTCGCGCAGGGCCGAGTGCAGCGCGGCCGCGAAGCTCGAGGCGTGCACGCCGATCTCGCGTTGGCTGATGAGACAGCTCCTGCGCTGGTGCACGAACTCGATCGGATCCTCGATGGTGAGGATGTGCCCCTTCACGCGCTGATTGATGTCATCGATCATCGCGGCGAGGGTCGTCGACTTGCCGGACCCGGTCTTGCCCGTGACGAGGATCAGGCCGTTGTTGGCGCGGCAGAGCTGGCGCACCGCCTCGGGCAGCTTCAGCTCATCGAGGGTGAGGGCCTTGGAGGGGATGGCGCGGAAGACCGCCCCCATGCCGTTCAACTGCCGCATCACGTTGACGCGGAAGCGCCCCCGCTCCGGAATGGTGTAGGCGAAGTCGGCGCCGTCCTTCGCTTCGAAGCGATCCAGCGCAGGCTTCGGCATGATCTCGTAGAGCGCCTCCTTCACGAAATCCTGCGCGAGATTCTCCGGCCGCAGGGAGGTGAGATCGCCGTACAGCCGGATCCGCGGCGGATCGCCGGCGATGAAATGCAGGTCCGAGCCGCGCTTCTCCAGCACTTCGAGCAGGAACGCGTCGACGGTAGCCATGGCTCGCCGCTTCGCGCCTCAGGCCGCCGGCGCCGGCGAGGAAGCTGCCGGGATCGCGTCGACCTTGGGAAGCATGCTGGTATCGGTCACGTACTTCTGGAACGGACGCTTGTCCGTCGCGTAGGTGTAAGCGTCGTCGGGATCGATCTCGCGGGCACCGATCGCGGCAAGCAACGCCTGGTCGAGCAGCTGCATGCCGAGGTCGCGTCCCATCTGCAACTGGCTCGGGATCTGGTGCGTCTGCTCCGTCTGGATGAGCTTGGCGATGGCCTTGGTCATCATCAAAATCTCGCAGATGGCTTTGCGGCCACGCGCATCGGGCGTCTTCACCAACACCTGGGTCACCACCGCGAGCAGACTCTGGGCGAGGAAGCTCTTGGTCTGCTCCCGCTCCTCGATCGGCAGCGCATCGATCACGCGGTCGATGGTCTTGACGGCGCTGGTGGTGTGCAGGGTGCCGAGGACCAGATGGCCGGTCTCCGCTGCCGTCATCGCCATGGAGATGGTCTCGGCATCGCGCAGCTCGCCTACCAGGATGACGTCCGGGTCCTCACGCATGGCGGCGCGCACGCCCTCCGCGAAGCTCGGAATGTGGGTCCCGAGCTCCCGCTGGATCACCTGGCTGTTCTTGCTGCGGTGCACGAACTCGATCGGGTCCTCGAGGCTGATGATATTGAGCTTTCGCGTCTCGTTGAGGTGATTGATCATCGCCGCCAGGGTGGTGGACTTGCCGGTGCCGGTCGAGCCGGTGACCAGGATCATCCCCTGGTGGAAGTCGCAGAGCTTGGTGATGATCGCGGGCAGCCCCATTTTCTCCAGCAGCGGCACCTCGGAGGGAATGGCGCGGAAGGTCGCGCCGATGCCGGTTTCCTTGCGGAACACGTTGACGCGGAACCGGCCGCCGTCCGCGGACACGTACGAGAAATCGAGGTCCTGTCCCTTGGCGAAGTGCTCGGCCTGCGAGCGGCTCATGATCTCCGTGATGTAGCCCTCGAGCTCCGTGGCGCGCAGCTCACGGAACTTGATCGGCAGGAGGTCCCCCTGCATGCGCAGCATCGGCGGCACCCCGACGGCAAGATGCACGTCCGAGCAACCTTGCTGCGCCCCCAGCTTCAAAAACGCGTCTATGCGCGCCAAATGAGGTCTCCGCGACTATCGGCCCCGCCCCTTTTGCCCCCTTATGTCGTCAAAATCAATGGCTTGTGGCCAAAAATTTGACGTAACGCACGCCTTCGGGGAACTCACATGTATTTGGCGAGCGCCTCGCGCAGCTCGTCCATGCTCTGGAAGCGCTTGGTCTTGTCGACCGCCATGCACTTCGTGACCAGCTCCGAGAGCCCGGCGGGCAGCGCGGGGTTGACCTCCTGCGGCGGGCGCGCCTTGCCCTGCACGTGTTGGTACATGACCGACATGTGATCGCCGCGGGAATACGGCGGGACGCCGGTGAGCATCTCGTAGAGGATCACCCCGAGGGCGTAGATATCGGCGCGCTCGTCGACCTTCTTGCCGAGGATCTGCTCCGGCGCCATGTACTTCGGCGAGCCGATGACGTATCCGGTCTTCGTGAGCTGGGTGTCGCCCTCGCGCTGCGCGGCCGCGACGCCGAAATCCACGATCTTGAGCAGCCCCTCCTGGTTGATGAGCACGTTGGCGGGCTTCAGGTCGCGGTGCACGATGCCGACCTGGTGCGCGACCGTCATGCCGGTGCAGATGTCGCTGCCGAACCCCAGAGCCCGCTTCAACTCGAGCGGCTTGTCGCCCACGATCTCGGCGCCGAGCGTGTGCGAGGGGAAATACTCCATGGAGATGGCGTAGTTGCCCTGGATGAAGAGAAAGTCGTAGATGCGGATGACGTTCTTGTGCGTGATCTTGCGCGAGTAGCGCAGCTCGTGGACGAAGCGCTTCATCACTTCCTCGTCCGTCGCCACGTTGGGGTTCAGGAACTTCAGGATCAGCCGCTCGTCGACGACCGTATCCTCCATCAGGAGCACGGTGCCGAAGGCGCCGCGGCCGATGCGGTCGATGTACTTGTAGCGGCCCTCGATGATGTCGCCGGGCTTGAGCGTCTGGATGTCGAGCCGCGGCGGCCCCTCGGCGATTCGTGACTGCGAGCCCGCGTCGATTATGGCCGTGCGCGAAGCCTCCATCGGCGCGGCAGGCTGCGGGGTGCGGGCCGTGGGGGTCGGCGCTGCCGGAAGCGGCGTGCCTGAGGCCGCCATCGCGCCGCCCGCCATGCGGTGATCGAGCTCCGCGAGAGCGGCATTCGCCACCCGCGCGATGGTCTGGTCCGGAGAGACGGCATGGGTCTGCAGCTCCGTGCGCAGCTGCTCGACGTGCCGCTCGTCGACGAGCTTCGACAGTGCCTGCATGGCCTCGATGCGCAGCTCCCGTTCCGGCCGCGCCATGAAGGGCAGCAGAGTATCGACCAGTTTCGCGTCGCCGAGCTTGCCCAGCGCGCGAACGACGATGGGAGTGGCCTTGGCGGGGCCCGTCTTCAGCATCTCCGTGAGGCGCGGCACCGCGCGCTTGCTGCCGATCTCCGCCAGCGCATCGACGGCCCGCTCGCTCACCCACCAGTCCGAATCGCGGGTGGCCTGGATGAGCGATTCCACCGCCCGCTCATCCTTGGTCTGGTTGAGGATCTCGATCGCCGCCCGGCGGATGTCCTCGTCCTTGTCGCGGACGAGCTCGAGCACCGCCTCGATCACCCTCGGTCCGCCGATCTTGCCGAGCGCGTCGGCGGCGCGGCTGCGCACCCACCAGTCGCTGTCCTTCAGCGCCCCGAGCAGGTGCTTCACCGACTTGGAGTTGCCGACCTCGTTCAGCACCTCGACCGCGGCGCGGCGCGCGTTCTCGTTCTCGTCCTTCAGGATCTCGATCAGATAGCGGATGGTGTCGGGATCGTTCGCCTTGATGACGACGTCGATGGCCTTGTTCTGCACATCGATCTCGGGGTCCCGGGGGAGGGCGCACACCCGCTCGATGTCGATCTTGCCCTCCGTCCTCTGCAACGCCGACAGCGTCGCGCCGCGGATCAGCTTGTTGGGATCCTTGAGCAGGCTCTGCAGCGCCGTTTGCACTTCCGGCGTGTTGAAGCGGGACAGAATGTTGATGATGTGCACGCGCGCGATCGGGTCCTTGCCGTGCACGCGGCCGATGAGCTCGGGCACGGTGCCGGCGTCGGTGATGTCGCCGATGATCCTGAAGAGCGCCGCTTTCTCGTTCGGCTCCTGGGTGTAGGCCGCATTCAGGAGCTCGCGCACGCCATAGCGCGATTTCTGGGCGGCGATCACCTCGAGCAGGGCGGACTTGGAGATGCCCGGCGTGGCGAGCGCCTCGATGAGCAGATTCGGCGGGTAGTTGCGGCTGGTGGTGAGCGCCCAGGCGATGCCCGCCACGACCCTGGGGCTGCCCTCCACCAGGCCGCGGACGAAGAGCGGGAAGGATTTCGGGCTCACCAGCCCGGCGAGTACTTCGACGAAGGCGAGCGTCGCGTTCTTATCGGCGTCCGGCAGGGACGCGAATATCGACTCGATAGCGCCGGGGCCCAGGTCCTTCAGGCGCGCGATGGCTTTCTGGGTATCCGGGCTCGCCGGGTCGGTGCAGGACCTGATCTCGGTGATCAGCCGGTCCGCGCGCAAATTGGTGAAGAAGCTCATTCAGCCTTTCCGCAAAGGCACTCCCGCATGGCTCCTTCGCGCCAGTCTTCCTCCACGCTGATACTTCGCGACATCGGTGCCTTGGCGCAACAGACCCCGCCCCATCCGCCGGGCTGCGCCTCACTCGCCCGGTCGGGAACGTCGCGAAATTATGCCATAGCGCCGCCGGGGGCAGGACGCTAGTCCGGTCACGGCTGCGAGGAGACTCGGGGACGGGAAACCCTCTACAATCGCCGATCGGAGCCGCCGATTGCTGCATTGTCCCCCATGGCCGACGAATCCACTCTGAACGCCGTCAGGAGCGCCCTCGAGGCGTATGTCGATCCGTACCTCGGGGAGACACTGGGGCAAGCGGGGGCAGTCCGCGATGTGGCTCTGCAGGGCGGTCGATATCAGGCGCGCATTGCGCTCGGCTATCCCGTGGGCGGGTATCGCGAGGAGCTCGCCGCCGCGCTCGAAGCGCATCTGGCGGCCGCGGGACTCGAGGGGCCGCTCACGATCGAGCTCGAGGCCGATATCCGACCGCACGCGGTGCAGCGGAATTTGAAGCCCCTCGAGGAGATCCGGAACATCGTCGCCGTGGCTTCCGGAAAGGGCGGTGTCGGCAAATCCACGGTCGCGGCGAACCTGGCGCTGGCCTGGGCGGCGCAAGGCGCGAGGGTCGGCATGCTCGATGCGGACATCTACGGGCCCAGCCAGCCGCTCATGCTCGGGCTGCAAGGGCAGCGGCCGACCTCGCCCGATGGCAAGCATCTGCAGCCGCTCGAGAGCCACGGGCTCGCGGCGATGTCGATCGGCTTCCTGGTCGATGCGGAGCAGCCGATGGTCTGGCGCGGCCCCATGGTCACCCAGGCGCTGACCCAGCTCCTCTCCGAGACACACTGGGGCCCGCTCGACTACCTGGTCGTGGACATGCCGCCGGGAACCGGCGACATCCAGCTCACTCTGGCACAACGCGTTCCGGTGGCGGGAGCCGTCATCGTCACGACGCCGCAGGACATTGCCCTCGCGGACGCGCGCAAGGGCCTCAAGATGTTCGAGAAGGTCTCGGTGCCCGTCCTCGGCATCGTGGAGAACATGAGCGTTCACATCTGCTCGAATTGCGGCCACACGGAGCACATTTTCGGCGCCGGCGGCGGAGCGCGGATGGCGGAGCAATACGGCGTGAAGCTGCTCGGGGAGCTGCCGCTGGATGCTCACATCAGGGAGGAGGCGGACGGCGGGCGGCCCACAGTGATCGCCGCTCCAGACTCGCCTCGTGCGCGGGCGTATTTCCAGATGGCCCGCCGGACGGCGGGCGCACTCGCGATCCGCGCGCGCGACCGCAGCAGTGTGTTCCCGAAGATCGTCATCGAAGAAACCTGACAGCGGGACGAGACCGCGAGCGGATGCAACCGAACTCTCCCATCGAGTCACCGGCTCGAGCGCCGTCCTACACCGGCATCCTGCCCTGCCAGAAGATCAGAGGCATGCTGGCGAGCGGTGAGATCCTGCCCGCCGGCATCCTGACCGAGAGCGAGATCGAAGCCGATCAGATCCAGCCCGCGAGCATCGACCTGCGCCTCGGTGAGTGCGCCTATCCGGTCGATGCCAGCTTCCTGCCCGGAAGGGGCATGAAGGTGCTCGAGAAGATGCGCGAGCTGGATCCGGCCTTCGAGCGCTTCAAGATCGATCTGCGGCAGGGCGCCGTGCTGGAAAAGGGCCGCGTCTACGTCATCCCGCTGCTCGAAGCCATCAATCTGAGGAGCGACGTCACCGCCTTCGCCAACCCCAAGAGCTCGACCGGCCGGCTCGACATCCTGACCCGCCTGATCGCGGATCACGCGACGCTCTTCGATCAGGTCGAGGAGGGCTACGAAGGGCACCTCTACATCGAGGTCGCTCCGCGCAGCTTCAGCGTCGTGGTGAGGACCGGCACGCGCCTGAATCAGCTGCGCTTCCGCAGGACGCGCGGCGAGAATCCCCGGCCGATCACCATCGCCGACTGGAAGTGCCTGCTCACGGAGGGACAGATTGCCGATTCCAACTCCCTGGGCGAGCGGACCGGGTTCCTGCCCTTCACCATCGACCTCAAGGGGGGCGGCGACGACGACGCGCTCATCGGCTGGCGCGCGAAGAAGCATGCCCGGCGCATCGACCTCGACCGCCGGGATTACGATCCGCTCGACTTCTGGGAGCCGCTGCGCTTTCACAAGGAGTCGTCGCTGATCCTCGACCCGGATGAGTTCTACATCCTGGTGACCAAGGAGGCGATCGCGGTGCCGCCGGAGTTCGCCGCGGAAATGCTGCCCTATGACACCCGGGCCGGTGAATTTCGCGTTCACTATGCCGGCTTCTTCGATCCCGGATTCGGCTGGGACCTGCGGACGCGCAGGGCCGGCAGCAGCAGGGGCGTGTTGGAAGTCCGCTCCCATGAGGTGCCGTTCCTGCTGGAGCACGGCCAGACGGTGGGCTGGCTGCGCTACGAGCGCATGGCGGAGCGGCCGGACGTGCTCTACGGAACCCCCGCGGCGTCGAACTATTAGGGACAGCAGCTCAAGCTGGCGAAGCAGTTCCGCCCGCTCTGAGCCCCGTCATTTGCGCGCGAACGCGCGGATCTGGAGCGACACCTGCGTGCTTCCCTTGACGCGCTGCTCGGCGCGCGCGGGCATGTAGTTGAGCGACGGCGCGAGCCAGAGATAAGTCGTCTTGTCGGAGCCGGGCGCGTGGCTGGTGTAGAGGATGGTGCGCAGCTTCCCGAGCGCAGTGTCGAGCGTCGCCTCGTCGTGGCGGACGTACTGGAAGCGATCGATCTCGTCCGTGTTGAGCATCCAGAAGCTGGCTGGAGCATCCCCCGATTGCAGCTGCAGCATGATCGCGATCTGCACCGACAGCGGGTCCTGGGTTCCCGGCTGGAGTCTGAGGTCGAGGAGCTTCCCCTTGGCCATGCCCGTCACCTGACCGCTCTTCCAGTCAAACTGCGCCATCACCTCGTTGCCGGCGCCGCCCGCCTGGAAGGTGAGGGGCTCGACCCCGCCGGCCTCGACCCGAAATCGGCTCGACTGGCGCAGCGGGTGGGGAAACGCCAGCCGGAAAACGCCATAAGCGCTGTCGGTGGAGGTGTAGAGATACAGCTGCGAGGCGGTCTCGGTGAGCTCCAGAGTCGAGCTGCCGGCGGTGATGCCGTGCCATGCAATCGTGTAGGTCGCGACGAATGGGACCGGATCCCGCGCCGAGGTGGTCGGCCGCAAGAGCGCATGCCCTGCCGGCGCGGCATGCGCCGTCGCCGCCGCCAACAGTACCGCGGCGGCGAGACCGCTGCGATCAGCCCTCGTTACCCTCATCGAGCCTCGCCATTACGGGAAATCCTCCACTACGGGCGCCGCGAGCGGCTTGCCCTCGAGCCAGGGACCGTCATCGCGCCAGGCGAGCCTGCCTTCGGCGAGCCAGCCGATCACCCGCGGGTAGATGATGTGCTCCGTGGCCTGAACCCGGGCTGACAACGCATCCTCGGTATCGTCGGGTCGAACGGCGACTCTCGACTGGAGAATGAGCGGTCCGCCATCGAGTTCCGCGGTGACGAAATGCACGCTGGCGCCGTGCACGCGATCGCCGGCCGCGAGCACGCGCCGGTGAGTGTGCAGGCCGCGGTAGTTGGGCAGGAGCGACGGATGGATGTTGAGAATGCGGCCGCGGCGCATCTCGACGAACTGTTGGGACAGGATGCGCATGAAACCGGCGAGCACGATGAGCTGCGGGTGCGCGGCCGCGAGCGCCTCCTCGAGGCCGCGCTCGAACTGCGCACGCTGCCCGGCGCCGGACCATGGCACGGTGCGAGTCTCGAGACCCAAGGTGCGGGCGGCATCCAGCCCGGCGGCGTCCGGGCGCTCCGAGAGCACGAGAGCGACGCGCGCATCGATGCGGCCCTCGGCACAGGCGCGCGCGATCGCGACCATGTTGGAGCCGCGGCCGGAGATCAGGATCGCGAGCCGCAGCAGGCCGGGTCGGACCCCGGACGTGTCTGCGCGGGTCACTCGCTGATGACCACGCCGCGCGAGCCGGGGCGGATCTCGCCGATGATCTGCGCCGACTCGCCGCGCGCGGCGAGGAATTCCACCGCCTGCGCGGCATGCTCCCGGGCCACTACGACGACCATGCCGATACCGCAGTTGAAGGTGCGGTACATCTCCGCCGGCTCGACGCGTCCGACCTGCTGTAGCCAGTCGAAGACCGGATCGCGGTGCCAGCGGCGCCGTTCCAACACGCACTCCATGCCTTCCGGCAGCACGCGCGGGATGTTGTCCGTCAGGCCGCCGCCCGTGATGTGCGCCAGCGCATGCACTTCGATCTGCCGCGCGAGCGCGAGGAGCGGCCTCACGTAGATGCGTGTGGGCGCTAACAGCCGGTCGAAGATTGGCTTGCCCTCGAGCTGGGTGTTGCTGCCGGCGCCGCTCAGCGCGACGAGCTTGCGAATCAGGGAATAGCCGTTGGAATGGGGTCCCGAGGAGGCGAGGCCGATCACAGTGTCGCCGGCACGCACGGCACTGCCGTCGATGATCGCGTCCTTCTCCACGACGCCGACGCAGAATCCGGCAAGATCGTAGTCCTCACCGTAGTAAATGCCCGGCATCTCCGCGGTCTCACCGCCAACGAGGGCGGCACCGGCTTGCGCGCAGCCCTCGACGATGCCGCGCACCACGGCTTCCGCCACATCGACCCGAAGCTTGCCGGTGGCGTAGTAGTCGAGAAAGAAGAGCGGCTCCGCGCCCTGCACGGCGATATCGTTGGCGCACATGGCCACCAGATCGATGCCGATCGTATCGTGCCGCCCGGCGTCTATCGCGAGGCGCAGCTTCGTGCCGACGCCATCGGTCCCGGACACCAGCACTGGGTGCCGGTAACCCGCTGGCAGCTCCACCAGCGCGCCGAAGCCGCCGATGCCGGCCAGCACCTCCGGCCGTCGCGTACGCGCGACGAGCGGCTTGATGCGCTCGACGAGCTCGTCGCCGGCGTCGATGTCGACACCGGCGTCGCGATACGTCATGCCGCGGCCTTCACTCACCGGATTGCCCTCGTGTACAGGCCGGAGCCCTTGCGTATGATATTGTACATTTTGCGCGAACCACGGCGCGATCCAAACACATCCGATGTCCTGCCGCCACACTCAAGCGAAGAGCTTCGTCCGCGCAGTGCTGCTGCTCGTCACGTGCGCGGCGCTGCCGGCGGCGGCCTGGGCGGCGCGCCCGGTGCCCGTGTTCCAGGTCGATGTGGCCGGCCAGACCGCGCCGGCCCTGCAGCAGGCCATGCGCGATGCGCTGGTGCGCGCCACGGGGCACCGCGAGTCCGCCAGTGATCCGGTGTTCGCCGGACTGATCGCCGATGCGGCCAAATATGTCCAGAGCTATGACCGCGGCCCGCAGGGCGAGCTGCAGGTCATCTTCAATGGCGCGGCGGTCGACAAAGCCATCGCCGCGCTGGACCGCAGCGTCTGGGATCCGAGTCGCCCGTTCACGCTGGTAGTGCTCTACCCCTCACCGGCTCAGGCCGATCAGGCCACGGACCAGGCAGGGCTCGAGCAGGCGGCGGAAGAGCGCGGTCTGCCGATCAGCGTCGTGCCTTTGCCGGTGGCGGACGCGAGCGGCAACCTGCTCTCGCGGGAGGCCCTGCTGGCGATGGCGCATCGCTATGGGGCGGAACAGATTCTGGTAGGCAGACCGCCAGCGAGCGCTGCTGCAGCTGCGACGGCGGCCCCGCCGGTCACCACAGCGCCGGCAACGGCAGTGCCGGCCGCCGCGGCGCCTGCCGCGGCCGCGCCCCCGGCGTCGGGAGCGACGGTATCGGTGCCGCAGCCGGGCAGCGGCCGGACCTGGCAGTGGACGCTCTACACCGATTTCACCAGCCAGACCTGGAGCGGTCCCCTCACCGTGGGAATCGATGACACCGTCGACCTGATGGCGCCGCCGGGAGGGCCGGCCTCGGCCAACGCGCAGGCGGTGACCGAGATCGAGATAGAGGGAGTATCGAGCCTGGCCGACTATGCCAACATCGAGCTGATGCTCGGCGCGGTTCCGGGGACGAGCGCGGCGAGTGTCCGACAGGTCAACGGAGACGCCGTGGTGTTTGATCTGACGATACGCGGTGGCGCCGCCGCCCTCGGACGCGCGCTCTCAGGGTCGCCGAGCTTCAGCCGGGTTGGAGCGCCGGCATCGGGAAGTGGAGCGACCGCACCGCTCGTCTTCCGATACCGGTCAGGCTGATCGCTCGAAGCCGCACGCGACGCAGCCGCTCGCTGTCCCCATGCGTCACCTGCCCAACCTCATCTGTCTGGTGCGTCTCGCGCTGATCTGGCCGGTCGCGACGGCGCTCTATGGACATCGCTATGGACTTGCGCTCGCGCTTTTCGTCGCGGCGGCGGTTTCCGACGGGCTCGACGGCTATCTGGCGAAGCGCTTCAACTGGATCTCGGAGCTCGGCAAGTTCCTCGATCCGGCGGCCGACAAGCTGCTCCTCGTCACGGTGTTCGTCGAGTCCACGTGGCTCGGCCTCGTGCCCTGGTGGGTGACCGCGGCGGCGGTGGCGCGGGATGCCATGATCGCGCTCGGCGCGCTGGTCTTTCGGGTCTGGTTCGGTCCGCTTCGCGGCCGCCCGACGATCATCAGCAAAATCAACACGGCGGCGCAGCTGCTCTACCTGATGGCGGTGATGTTGGGGGCCGCGATCGCATTCCCGCCCGCCAACGTATTGCGGGCGCTCGCGCTCATCGTCTTCGCCACGACGGCGCTCTCCGGCCTCAACTACGTGCAAGGCTTCACCCGGCGGGCGTGGACCGCAGTCGCGGATCGCGACAGCGACGCGCGGCAGGCCAGGGACGCCAAGCGCACCGCCTGAGGACTTCGAGTGCAGCAGCTTCCCCTGGGCGTACGTCTGCCGGACCGGGCGGTCTTCGCGAGCTTCCTGCCCGGCCGCAATCGCGAAGCGCTGGAGCATGCCGGGCGGGTCGCCGCCGGGGAGACCGCGGGCGCGACCTGGCTCTGCGGCCCCGAGAGCTCGGGCAAGACGCATCTGCAGCAGGCCATCTGCTCGCAGGCCGCCGAATCGCGCCGCGCGGGCTATTTCCCGCTGGCGGAGCTCGCGCCCCTCGGTACCGGCGTGTTGGAAGGCCTGCCGCAGCTGCAGTGCATCTGCCTCGATGACCTCGAGGCGGTTGCCGGCCGTCTGCAGTGGGAGAAGGCCATCTTCGGCCTGCTGCGCGAAGTGGAGGAGGGCGGCGGATCGCTGGTGATGGCGGCGCGGCCGCCGCCCGCCCTGGTCGCCTGGGCGCTGCCCGATCTGGGCTCGCGCTGCGGGGCAGCGGCGGTGCTGGCGCTGCGGGCGCTCGATGAGGCGGAGCAGCAGCAGGCGCTGCAGCTTCGCGCCCGGCTGCGCGGCTTCGAGCTTCCCGAGGAGACTTCGCGCTGGCTGCAGCGCCGCTTCCCGCGCGACATGCGCCGGCTCTATGCCCTGCTCGATACCCTCGATGAGGCGGCGCTCGCCGCGCAGCGGCGGCTGACGGTGCCGTTCATCCGCGAGGTGTTAGGTCTTAGCTAGGAGCACCGCCAGCGAGGCCACGCGCCGGCCGAGCGCCTGCGCCAGGGCCCGCTCTTCCTCCGTCAGGGCCGGCTCATCCTCGGCCCCCGCGACGTGCGATGCGCCATAAGGAGTCCCGCCCGAGCGTGTCTGGTGCAGGGCCCTCTCGGTATAGGGCAGGCCGACCAGGTACATGCCGTGATGAAGGAGCGGCAGCATCATCGAGAGGAGCGTCGCCTCCTGCCCGCCATGGTGAGTCTGCGTCGAGGTGAACACACCCGCCGGCTTGCCGGCGAGCGCCCCGGATACCCAGAGGCTCGAGGTCGAGTCGAGGAAATACTTCAGCGGCGCCGCCATGTTGCCGAAGCGGGTGGGACTGCCGAGGAGGAGGCCGCGGGCGTTGCGCAGGTCCTCGAGCGTGGCGTAAGGCGCGCCCGTCATGGGCACCAGCTTCGCGGGGAGCTCATTCTCCGCGCTGACGGGCGGCACCGTGCGCAGCTTCGCGACGGCACCGGCAACACTCTCGACACCGCGGCAAGCCTGACGGGCCAGCTCCGCGGTCGAGCCGTTGCGGGAGTAATAGAGCACCAGGATCTCGGTCATCGAAGCCTCCCCTGTTCCGGGCCGCGAGCGGGGCACGGCATAGGGCCGGACCAGCCTGGGCCGAGTTTGCGGATACGTTGCCACAGCGCGATTCCTCCTTCCACGTCGAGACGCCTGGCCACGCGCAGTCTCGGCGGCGAGGATCAGGCGGAGGAGGGGGCTTTTCGGGTGACCTGCGGCGCAAATGGGTATATTCGCCGCATGATCTGCAAGAAATGCCTGGTATCGGGCCGCGTGCAGGGGGTGTTCTATCGCGGCAGCGCTGCCCAGCGTGCCCGCGAGCTCGGCGTGCGGGGCTACGCCCGCAATCTTCCCGATGGACGCGTCGAAGTGCTGGCGTGCGGGGAGGCGGAGATCGTGCAGGCGTTCGTGAGCTGGCTCTGGATCGGCTCCTCGGCGGCGAAGGTGACCGCGGTGGAGGTCAGCGACGCCCCGGAACACGGGGCCCCGCCGGGATTTCACACCGGCTAGTGCCGCTTCGCGGTGGCGAATCCCAGGTCATCGGCGCCGGACCATCGCTCCCAATCCGTGAGCACCCGGTCGGGATACTCCGGGTGGCCGACGCTGCCATTGTATTTTTCCAAGGCGAGGCGCACGTCATTGTGCGTGTACTGCAGATAGAACCTGAGGATGGCGCAGCCCATGCGGATGTTGGGGGCGACGTGCACCAGCTCGTAGCGCTTCAGCCCGAGGCGCACCGGCCAGTAGGGCATCACCTGCATCAGGCCGACGGCGCCCGCGGAAGAGACTGCCCAGCGGTTGAAGTCGCTCTCCACCTCGATGACCGCCATCACGAGTCCCGGCGGCAGCTTGGATTCGCCTGTCCGATGCGTCTCGCAGTACACCTGCCGCAGGATCTTCAGCCGCTCGGCCGGATCGTGCACGAACCGCTCGAGGCGCGGCTCCATCATGGTGTACCAGACGGCGGCATCGAAGCGATCGGCGAAGCACTGCGCCTGCCCGATGGCGCGCTGGACCACGGGGCCGAGCGCCGGATCGCGCTGCTGGTCGGCACGCGCTGCCGGGGACGCGAGCAGGCTCGCCGCAATGAGCGCTGCGAGCGCGATCAGCCACCCGCTAGCGCCGCAGGCGTGCCTCGATGAATGCCACGGCTTCGTCGGCCGGGAACTCCGTGCTCTCGGTATCGCGGCGATAGCGGTACTCCAGGCGGCCGGCCTCCAGGCCCCGATCGCCGACCACCAGCCGATGCGGGATGCCGAGCAGCTCCGCGTCGGCGAACTTGACGCCGGGGCGGGCATCGCGGTCGTCATAGAGCACCTCGATGCCGCGGGCGGTGAGCTGGTTGTAGAGGCGGTCGGCAACTTCGCGTACCCGGGCGGATTTCTGCAGGTTGAGCGGCACGAGCACCACCTGGAAGGGCGCCAGCGGCTGCGGCCAGATGATCCCCCGCTCATCGTGATTCTGCTCGATGGCCGCGGCGACGACGCGCGTCACACCGATGCCATAGCAGCCCATGAGGAGGGTCACTTCCTTGCCGCTCTCATCGAGTACGCTCGCCTTGAGCGGCTCGCTGTACTTGCGGCCGAGCTGGAAGATGTGGCCGACCTCGATGCCCCGGGCGATCTTCAGGCGTCCCCGGCCGGTCGGGCTCGGATCTCCCTCGCGCACGTTGCGGATGTCCGCCGCGGTGACCTCGCCCACGTCCCTGTCCCAGTTGACCCCCGTCAGGTGCATGTCTTTCCGGTTGGCGCCGCAGACGAAGTCGGCGAGTGCGAAGGCACTGTGATCGACGTAGATGCGGCAGCGCAGTCCCACCGGTCCGATGAACCCGACCTCGGCGCCCGTCGCCCGCGCAATGCGTTCTGCGCCCGCCATCCGCAGGGGCATCGCGACGCCCGGCAGCCGCTGCGCCTTGACGGCGTTGAGTTGGTGGTCGCCGCGCACGACGAGCGCGACCACGTCTTCCTTCGAGCCTTCCACGAGGAGCGTCTTCACGCAGCGCGCGGGCTGCACCTCGAGCATGCGCGAGAGCTCCTCGATGGTGCGGGCGCCGGGTGTCGGCACTTCGGTCATGGTTTGCCGCGGGGCGGGACGGGGCTCCTTGGGCGGCAGGGCATCCGCCGCCTCCAGGTTGGCGGCGTAGCTGTCCTCGTCGGAGAAAACGATCGCATCCTCGCCGGACTCGGCGAGCACGTGAAACTCCTGCGAGACATCGCCGCCGATCGGGCCGGAGTCTGCCCGCACGGCACGAAAATCGAGGCCCATGCGCGTGAAGATGCGCGTATACGCCTCGTGCATGGCGCGGTAGCCCTGCTGCAGCGATGCCTCATCGACGTGGAAGGAGTAGGCGTCCTTCATGATGAACTCGCGCGCGCGCATGACGCCGAAGCGCGGGCGGATCTCGTCGCGGAACTTGGTCTGCACCTGATAGAAATTCACCGGCAGCTGGCGGTAGCTCTTGATGTCGCGGCGCACGATGTCCGTGATGACTTCCTCGTGCGTGGGGCCGGCCACGAAGTCGCGCTCGTGGCGGTCCTTCATGCGCAGCAGCTCCGGGCCATACTCGGTCCAGCGGCCCGACTCCTGCCACAGCTCCGCCGGCTGGAAGACGGGCATGATGAGCTCGAGCGCCCCCGCCCGGTCCATCTCCTCCCGGATGATGGCCTCCGCCTTGCGCAGGGTCCTGAGCCCCATCGGCAGCCAGCTATAAAGTCCCGCCGCCTCGCGGCGGATGAGGCCCGCCCGCAGCATGAGCTGATGGCTGAGCACTTCGGCCTCGGCCGGGGTTTCCTTGGCGGTGTTGATCGGGTACTGCGAGAGCCTCATCGGTGCGGGGGGTCTTTCGGGGGGTTGAAGAGACGTCCATCTTAACAGGAGCCCACCTGATAAAATTCGCCCCCCTGCGCCCTGGAAGCCGAGCCACTCTTGACGTCCCTCAACCCCATCCCGGAGAGTGCCGAGAGCATGGAGCCGGAAGCCGACAACGAGGTCAGGCCGCGGCGCAAGGGTATTTACCTGCTGCCGAACCTGCTGACCACCGGATGCCTGTTCTCGGGCTTCTACGCCATCGTGGCCGCCATCGACAAGCATTTCGCGGCGGCCGGCATCGGCGTGTTCGTGGCGATGATCTTCGACACGCTGGACGGGCGGATCGCCCGCCTGACCCGCACGGAGAGCGCCTTCGGCAAGGAATACGACAGCCTGGCCGACATGGTCTCCTTCGGCCTCGCCCCGGCCATCGTCGCCTACCAGTGGGGCGTGGTGCGGATCGCGGAGTTCGGTCACGAATGGGGACGCTTCGGCTGGTTGGCGTGCTTCTTCTATGCCGTGGCGGCGGCGCTGCGGCTCGCGCGCTTCAATTCACGTGCGGCATCGGCCGACAAGCGCTACTTCGAGGGGCTGCCCAGCCCGTCGGGAGCCGCCCTGGTGGCGGGCTTCGCCTGGGCCGCCAGCCAATGGCACGAGCCGGGTCTTCCGGGCCTCATCGCGGCCTTCGCGGTGACCGCCGTGGCCGGTGCGCTCATGGTCAGCCGGTTCGGCTATCCGAGCTTCAAGCAGTTCAAGCTCGACCGGCGTGTCCGGTTCGTATCCCTGCTGCTCGTGGTGCTTATCGTCGTCCTGATCGCCGTTGTGCTGAATGCGACCGACCCGCCGACGTTGCTGCTCGCGATCTTCGGCACCTACGCCGCCTCGGCGCCGGTGATCTGGCTGCTGCGCCGGCTGCGCCGGCGCCGGCGTCCGGCTGCTGTGGACACCCCGCACTGATGGCGATGGACCTGCGCTCGGAGTACCTGCGCGTGATCGGTATCGATCTCTGGGTGCCGCGGCATGAGGTATTTGGGATGGCCGCGCCCGCGGAGGCGTTGTCGCCCGGGGAGCTCGCCTCGCCCGCGGTCCCGGCGGCTTCGCTCGACGAGGGCGACCGGTCAGCACGCTGGGAGGCGCTGCGGGCGGAGGTACTGGCCTGCACCCGATGCGGCCTGCACGCCACCCGTACCCAGGGGGTCTTCGGGGTCGGGAACCCGCGCGCCGAGTGGATGGTGATCGGCGAGGCACCCGGCGTCGAGGAGGACCGCCGCGGAGAGCCTTTCGTCGGGCCCGCCGGCCAGCTCCTCGATGCGATGCTGCGTGCCATCGGGCTGAGCCGCGCCGAGAACGTCTACATCGCCAATATCCTGAAGAGCCGGCCGCCGAACAACCGCGATCCGCGCCCCGAGGAAATCGGCGCGTGTCTGCCCTACCTGCGGCGCCAGATCGAGCTGGTGCGCCCGCGGCTGCTGCTCGCCGTAGGCCGGGTCGCGGCCCAGAATCTGCTGGGCACGGAGGACTCCCTGAGCCGCCTGCGCGGCCGGGTGCACCGGTTTGGCGAGCTGAACACGCCGCTCGTGGTGACGTATCATCCCGCCTACCTCCTGCGCAACCCGGCGGACAAGCGCAAGGCGTGGGAGGACCTGAAATTCGCTCGCAGCGTGTTCCGGCAACTGACGGCAGGCGTTCCCGACGATGGCCATCGCTCCTGAGCTGCTCGAAGCCGCACCGGAGGTGGGCATCCGCCCCATGACGGAGGCGGACGTCGCGCAGGTATTTGGCATCGAGCGCACCTCCTACCAGTTTCCCTGGAGCGAAGGCATCTTCCGCGACTGCCTGCGGGTCGGCTACGTCTGCCGCGTACTCTCCGTGGGTAGTCGCGTCATCGGCTACGGCGTCATGAGCGTCGGCGCCGGCGAGGCGCACGTGCTCAACCTTTGCGTCGCAGATGACTACCGCTGCCGCGGGCTCGGCCGGCGAATGCTGCTCTACCTGTTGGAGCGCGGCGGCGCCGCCGGTATGAGCGAGGCGTTCCTCGAGGTACGACCTTCCAACACGGCGGCGATCCGCCTCTATCAGGCGATCGGATTCGAGCAGGTCGGCATGCGCCGCGGTTACTACCAGGCGGCGGGCGGCAGAGAGGATGCCGCCGTGCTGAGACTCTCCCTGCGCGGACGCCGGCCCGTCCGCAATACCTTTTGATAGGCGCTGGATCCGGGCTCCTGCCCGGCCCAGCGCTCCGCCACCCGCGGCGGCGGGGCACATCCGTGTGCCTGGGCGCAGGGTTTCTGGCCGCTGCACGTATCGGGGTCGGACACGGATCGATGAGCAACTACTACTACTGACGATTTGGATTCATGAGTGAACTGACTGCCGAGATCAATCGGCGGCGTACGTTTGCGATCATTTCGCATCCCGACGCCGGCAAGACCACGCTCACCGAGAAGCTGCTGCTCTTCGGCGGCGCCATCCAGATGGCGGGCACCGTCAAGGGCCGCAAGGCGGCGCGCCATGCGACTTCCGACTGGATGCGCCTCGAGCAACAGCGCGGAATCTCCGTGACCTCATCGGTGATGCAGTTCCCGTACCGGGACTGCATCGTCAACCTGCTGGACACGCCGGGGCACGAGGATTTCTCGGAAGATACGTATCGGACACTGACAGCGGTCGACTCGGCGCTGATGGTCAT
>Ga0134126_10001638_pt1 | contig 28580 bp, 16 predicted proteins | sample KB31752_FD_96881 | JGI IMG/M metagenome (GOLD analysis project Ga0134126, IMG submission 96881) | Terrestrial soil microbial communities with excess Nitrogen fertilizer from Kellogg Biological Station, Michigan, USA - KB3-175-2 | ecosystem: Environmental > Terrestrial > Soil > Unclassified ... | reverse complement strand
CTCAAATATTCCGATGTGCGATACCACCAGGAAACCCGGAAAGGGCTGTCATCGGGCATCGGAATATTTGAGAAATTAGTACCAATCGGATAGCTGCAGCCGGGAATTAGCCGCAGATTCTTTTCGACTAAAGGATCCGGATAAACTTTGTCTTCTACGAGATTACCAACAATCGTAGACGGCACAGTCGCCGGATACCACTTCTTCGGTTGGAAACTATTAGTGGAAATTGCATCGCCCTTTTCTTTCACCTCTGCCGAAGACTGTATGCTCCAGCCCTTCCGCAGAAAGAGTTTGCTGGCTTGCGGTTTTCGATGCCGGCTTGGGTTATCAGCGAGCGCGCCGAGACTCAACCATAAAATTATGCCTCCGGCGACGAGAGCTCTTCTCATAGGGCACTCTTTCTCAACACTTGATTGACTGCGAAAGCATTAAGCGGGAGCATCGGGGCCGGCCGCAGCAAATGGCCAGCTCGCGCTACGCCAGGACCAGACCAGAAAAACGCCGGCTCCCAGAGTAAGCATGCCCAGGCCGAGAACGATCACTGGCCAGGGTGTAGTTGCAAAAATAAATATCCAACCCACCAGCGCGATAATGCTGGGCAGTGGGTAAAGCCACATCCGATAAGGGCGAGGCATGTCCGGAGCGCGCTGCCTCAGAAGTATAAGAGCAAAAACTTGACCGATGAACTGGACCAGGATTCTGGTTGAAATAAGCGCGTCGATGACGGCGTCAAGAGAGAAGAAGCTGCAGATGATTGAAATCACTCCGAGCACGATCAGAGCGACATAGGGAAATTTCTTCGTCGGATGCAGCCGGCCAAATATTTTAAAGAAGTAGCCATCCAGCGCCGCGGCATAAGGTATTCGTGAGTAGCCTAGTAGCAGCGCGAAGACGGAACCGAAGGCGGTCCAGAGCACCATCGCGGTAAAGATAGTTGCGACCTTCGTTCCATAAATCTTTTCCATCATCAGTGAAACGACGAATCCCGATTCAGGATGCGCCGCAGCCGGAACAAACTCGCGCCATGGCACTACCCCGATAATGGACAGATTGATCGCGAAGTAGATGAGGGCGACGGCGATTACGCTAATAATGATTGACCGGGGAATTGTTCGTCCCGGTTCTTTCACCTCGTCACCGATATAGCAGATGTCGTAATACCCCAGATAGTCGTAGACGCCAATCCGCGAAGCAGCACCCAGGCCAAACAGAAAACCCAGAGAGAAGTTGAACGCGCCGGGTGGAAAGTCAAAAGCGCGGGCGGCGCTGAAATGCATGGCTCCGGTAACAATCACTGCCAGCGTGGTCAGCAAGGTGCCGATCCATAGACTCACCGTAATGGTAGCGATTGAAGTGATGCGCCGATACAGAAGGACGATGTTCACAATCCCGACAGCGGCGGCGACCATCAGTGTCTGGCTGGCTGTGATTCCCGGCCAGACATAGCCCGTATATCGGGCGAAGCCGATGTAACCTGACGCTATCTCGAGTGGACCGCTCAGAATGAATTGCCAGATGAACAGAAAAGCCATCAGCCGTCCAAAGGTCTCACGACCGTAGGCCTCGCGCAGGTAAATGTAAGACCCTCCCGATCCCGGCATCGCTGCGCCCAGTTCGCTCCAGACCATGCCGTCCGGAATTGCGATCAAGACGGCAACCACCCAGCCCACCATTGCCTGTGGGCCACCAAGCGCGGTCATCAAAAGCGGAATAGTGATGAACGGTCCCACCCCAAGCATGTTTGACATGTTTAAGGCAACCGCCTGAAGCAGTCCAAAGCGTCTCAGCAGCGGACGGCTTTCGCTTTCCGTAGTTGGGTGGTTCATATGATATGAAGAACGGCGGACATCATATCTAAAAAATTAGTGGTGTAAAGAGACTTTTATAGGGGATTGATCGATGCAGAACCGCGAGCAGTAGCGAGCGGATCCCGGATTCAAGTTTAGTGGCAGCCTCTCATCGCTACAGCTACAGGTTCCTTATTGATCGGAGAGCCTTCAAAACCGCGACGCTAGCGAACGCATCCGGACTCGAGTTGAGTCGCAGCATCCCGTCGCTACCGCTCCGGGTTCTGCATTCGGTCTCCAGGGGTCCATCTACTGTTTGACACTTTGATCTAACTAAAGCTACTTTTCGCATCAGACACCCATCTAGACTGGTAAGGGAGAAGCTGAACCATGAAACTAAAAGTTCTTAACGCAATCGTGGCATGTTTGCTCTTTGCCTTAGCATCCACAGCGCTTGCCAGGACGAAGACGCGGTCCGCAGTGGCAAAAGCACCCGCAAAAACTCTCGTGGAACGACTTGGCTACCCTGCGGATACAAAACTATTGATCGTACATGCTGACGATCTGGGGGTGGCCCACTCAGTCAATCAGGCTTCGATCAAGGGACTTGACAGCGGTCTGGTTAGTTCCGGTAGTATCATGATTCCCTGTTCCTGGCTTCCCGAAATAGCTGCTTACGCGCGAAGCCATCCCGAAGCCGATCTTGGTCTGCACCTGACACTCACCAGCGAGTGGGGTCTATACCGCTGGGGTCCCGTTCTCGGAAAAGAGCAGGTGCCCTCGCTTCTGGATCGCGACGGTTACCTTTACCTCACGGAAACTGAAGCTGCCGAGCATATAAACCCAAAAGAGGCGGAAGCAGAGATACGCGCGCAAGTCGCGCGGGCCAGAGCGTTAGGTATTCAACCAACCCATCTCGACTCGCACATGGGTACGCTTTACCAAAATCAGGCTTTGTTTGAAACACTCTTCCGCGTCGCCCACGACAACAAGCTCCCCGTTAGAGTTTCGAAGGAGTGGTTTACGACAGCGCCGTTTCTAACTTCCCTCATGAGTCCGGACGATGTAACGGTGAATACCATCATTAGCATTGAACCCAGCGTCACTGCCGATGGTTGGTCGAAGTTCTATGCCGACGCAATTAAGAACATTCAACCAGGTATCACGGAAATGATCGTACATCTGGCGTATGACGACGAGGAGATGAAAGGGATCACCTTTGCTCATCCCGATTGGGGCTCGGAATGGCGCCAGCGCGATTTTCAGTTTGTTACCAGTGAAGCCTTCCGCAAGCTGCTGAAGGACAACAACGTTAAGCTGACCACCTGGCGGGAAGTTGCAAAGGCGTTGAGGAAAACTGGGGCGTGAAGACTCCAATCTCTGTGGTCCCATGAAGTCAGTACCACCACGCGGTAGCGGGTGGGTTCTGAAGCGATCATCAAACACAGGTTTAGGGTTAAGAGCTGCGAGTTATTGCAACCGGAACCCACCCGCTAACGCGTGGTGGTACTGACTTCATGGGACCGCAACTATCGCAATTGATAGTTTGCCCTCTTAACTGGAATCCAACACAGTTTTTCGCTTCTTGAATCTCACCTCTCAATGAGAGAATAGACCCGCTCCGCCGATCCATTCCCGAAGGAAAACAACAGAACATGAAAAACACTGCGCTCGCTTTGGCGGTTGTTACGCTTTCAATATGCTTTGGTCTGCAACTCCAAAAAGTTAATAGTGCGAGCGCCGGCAGCCTGAAGGCAACGATTATGAACACTGCTGTTGGACGAAGCTCAGCGGCGGATGAACGCGGTTCAGTTACCGCAGACACCAACGACAGCGACGAGTTTTTTCAGATTGCCTTGAAGCCTGGCTTGGAGCGTGACAATTCACAAAAAATTGAAGCCCTGCTCAAGCGCATGACGCTTGAAGAGAAGGTTGGCCAGATGACTCAGCTGGCAATCGGCATGATTGCAAAGGGCCAGAACCAGGAGATCCAGATCGATCCGGAGAAGTTGGACAAGGCAATCGTGCGCTACGGAGTCGGATCAATTCTGAATGTTTCGGACCAGGCTCTAACCGGCGACAAATGGCAGGAGATCATCGGTCAGATTCAGGAGGCGGCAACAAAGAAAACGCGTCTGAGCATTCCGGTCATCTATGGCATCGATTCGATCCATGGCGCGAACTACATCCGGGGAGCAACTCTCTTCCCGCAGGAGATCGGGATGGCCGCAACCTGGAATCCTGAGTTGATGAAACGGGGATCCGAGATCTCAGCCATGGAAACGCGCGCCGCTAGCATCCCCTGGAGCTTTTCACCGGTGCTTGATATCGGACGGCAGCCGCTGTGGCCACGCTTCTACGAAACGTTCGGCGAAGATCCTTATCTCGCCAAAGTTATGGGCGTAGCCTTCATCCGCGGATTCGAAGGGACAGACGTGGCGGCTCAGGATCGTGTCGCTTCCAGCTTGAAACATTACATGGGCTACAGCCTTCCGCTTACCGGACGAGATCGCACGCCCGCCTGGATACCCGAAAATCAAATGCGCGAATATGTGCTGCCTCCGTTCGAGGCCGCAGTCAAAGCCGGAGCCCGCACCGTAATGGTCAACTCGGCGGAAATCAACGGCGTTCCCGGGCACGTCAATCATCATATTCTTACCGACATCCTGCGTGGTGAGCTGGGCTTTAAGGGGTTTGTAGTTTCTGATTGGGAAGATATCAAGAAGTTGGTAACGATATGGCATGTTGCGGCCACTGAGAAAGAAGCAACGCGCTTGGCGGTGATGGCCGGCATCGACATGAGCATGGTTCCGCTCGACTATAGTTTCGCCGACCACCTGATCGCGCTCGTTAAGGAAGGCGCAGTGCCTCAGTCACGGATCGATGAGGCGGTGCGGCGAATCTTGCGAGTAAAGTTTGAGCTTGGCCTCTTCGATAAGCCCGTAGCGGATTCTGCTTTGAAGGCAAAGATTGGATTGCCCGCGTCGCAACAGGCCAGTCTGCAAGCAGCCCGCGAATCGATGACGCTCTTGAAGAATGTAAGCAATCTGCTGCCGCTCTCGAAGGATCGAAAAGTGCTGGTCACGGGCCCGACCGCTGACTCGCTGCTCTCTTTAAACAACGGCTGGAGCTACGTCTGGCAAGGCTCGGAGGAGTCGCTTTATCCAAAAGATCGTCCGACTATCCGGCGTGCAATTGAAGCAAAAGCCGGTGCGGCAAATGTGACCTATGTTCCCGGCACAAAGATCACGCGTCCCCCCGGCTCATCCTCAAACAGTACGCCTACTGACATGGAAGCGGAGGTCGATATTCCGGCAGCTGTGCGCGCCGCCGGCGCTGCTGATGTAGTAGTCCTTTGTCTCGGCGAAGGATCCTACACCGAGACGCCTGGTAACATTACTGATCTGACTTTGGGTGAGCCGCAATTGAAACTTGCCGAAGCAATCGAAGCCACTGGAAAGCCGGTCGTGCTGGTGTTGGTAGAGGGACGGCCCAGAATCATCAACCGCATTGTTGATAAAGCCGGCGCTATCCTGATGGCTTACAATCCCGGCAATGAAGGCGGACAGGCGGTAGCCGATGTACTCTTCGGCGATATCAATCCTTCCGGCAAGCTTCCCTTCACCTATCCGCGCACGCCGAACGGCTTGATCACCTACGACCATAAAGCATTTGAAACAGAGGACACCGCGTTTGGGAATATGGCTTTCACGCCGCAGTTCGAATTTGGTCAGGGTCTAAGTTATACGACCTTCGCGTATAGCGATCTGCGTCTGGGACAAAAGACCATAACCGGCGCCGCTGATCTTCCGATAAGCGTGACTGTAACTAATAGCGGTCGACGCGCCGGCAAGGAAGTAGTCCAGCTGTATGTTACTGATCTGGTGGCCTCTCTATCGCCGGCCGGGAAGAGACTGAAACGTTTCGCGAAGATCTACCTGGAACCGGGGCAGAGCCGTACCCTCAACTTTAAGTTGCGTCGGGATGATCTCTCATTCATCGGCACAGATAACAAACCAGTCGTCGAGCCTGGCGAATTCGAAGTGAGAATTGCTGGATTGAGGGAGAGATTCATGTTGAAGTAGTTTCAGATTGCTTTCATGCGCTGATGACAATCCGGGGTTCCCAGCGTTCGATCAACTTAGAATGAATAATAGACTGCACATTCCTTTCGGAGTCGTCCTTCTTGCGGTCGTTGGCTGCGGCTGCCTGTCCACGAGTATGGCTCAAGACAGTTCAGCCTTACCTGCATCTACGCTACAGACTCAAGTGATATTAACGGTCACTGATACGTCAGGACGCTACATGGGAGGTCTACACAAGGGTCAGGTAACCATACTTGACAATGGCGTACCCCAGGAACTAGTTAGCATCGAAGAGTCTGGCTTCCCGGTTAGTATTGGCCTGCTATTCAATGTTTCAAAGGGCCGGTATCGGGACGCGCTCGCGCTCACCAGAAAGACGATCCTGAGCTTCTTTGACGCTCCCCGGAAGACAAATGAACTCTTCATCATGGGTTTCGACAAAGATAGTTATTTGGCTACCGACTGGACGCGAGAACCAGGAGAGCTGATCAGCGGCTTTGACAAGCTCGCTAGTGTGAAACCGTCGAAAAGTGCAACAAGATATGATGCGCTAGAGATTGGCCTTAAAAAGATGCGCGATGCCAGTTACTTCAAACGTGCCTTAATCATGGTCTCGGATATCGACGAAGTTGGTTCCAAGTTGAAACTGGACCAATTGATCGAAGCGTTGAGGCGAAGCGATGTACTGGTTTATTCGATTGGTGTTGAAACATCCATTTTGCCCGAAACCTTGGAGCATCCAGCATTGAATCGCCTCTGTTCGCTAAGCGGCGGCTTCGCGAAATCTGCGAAAAACACGCCGGAGTTCCTGGATCTTATTGAGATGATTTCACTCGAGTTAAAGCATCAGTATTTGATCAGGTTCAGTCCGAGCGGTGCTGACGGCGATTGGCATCGCTTGAGTTTCGAAGCCAGGCCCCTGATGCTACATGCGCAGTCGTCAAAGAAAACCGAAAAGGTGTCCCTCTTCGTCCGAAGCCGTGAAGGTTATTACTCAAGCCGCTGACAAACCAGAAGGACGTAAATATGACTGAGTCCAAGATATCCATTAAGTGGCGTTTGAATCTCGCATTGAATCTGCTCCTGGCTGCCGGCATCTGTCTCTCCACTGCATCGATCCAGTCACAGGATAAGAAAAGCAAGAGCGGCGCTGATCAAGACGAAGTAATCAAAATTACGTCGAATCTCGTGAGCCTGGACGTGACGGTCAAAGACAAGAAGGGAAAGCCAGTCACTGATCTCAAAGCGGACGATTTTACTGTCCTGGAAAATGGTGTGCCGCAACACATTGAATTCTTCGATTCCACCCTCACCAGCGAAAGAGGCGCGGGTCAACCCGCAACTACTATCGGTTCGACTCAACCACAGCCAGAGAATCCGTCTGGCCTCCCACGAAACATCATTGCTCTGGTGTTGGACGGGCAATCTACCGAGCTCGCAAACTTGAAGCATGTGCGTGAAGGGATCGAGAAGTATATTCGCGAGCGCATCTCCGACAGCGACTCCGTTGCTTTGTTTTCAATCTCCGGTGGGTTGCAAATGCTGCAATCATTTACTCGCGACAAGGCAACCCTCATAGCGGCGGTCGATAAGGCTTATACGAGTTCCAATGTTTCCAAAACTTCCGAAGCACGCAGCGTTGCGCAGGAGATAAACTCACTACGCAACAAAATTTCTGCGGGTGCATCTACTGATGTCGCTTCATCGCCCGGGGCCGGGGCTGCCGGCTCGGCGGCCGCCGAGACTTTAATTGCTCAGCATGTGCTTGAGCAGTACATGCAATTACGCTCGGCTCTAAGTGTGCAGCAGACCCGGCCTGTCCTGGCAGCACTGGCGGCAATCTCCGAGGGACTACGCCCAGTTCCGGGGAAGAAAACCCTTGTCCTGTTCTCAGAAGGATTCGTCGCCTCAGAGACACTCGACTGGCAGGTGCAAAGTACGATTGACATTGCTAATCGCGCGAACGTTGCTATCTACATCATCGACGCGAGCGGACTGACTGGCGGTACGCCAACCTCGGGTGCGCTGGTGGCTGCTTCACCATTAGCGGGCATCTCAGGAGAAAATAGCCCAGAAAGTCGGAGACGGGTTGGAGGCGGCGAGAGCGTTTTTGACATCACTCGACAGGAAGGGCTGAATCGCCAACAGGACTTGTTATACAAAATTTCCGAAGACACGGGGGGACGCTTTATCAAAAATACCAACGACATCGCCCTGGGCCTGTACCGGATAGATTCGGAAATCCGTTCACGTTACACGCTGGCCTATCGCAGCACTGACGCGAACTTTGACGGTAGTTTTCGGAAAGTAAAGATCGAAGTCCGCAGGCCCGACTCAAACGTAGTGGCTCGTCCTGGCTATTACGCTATTCCGCCTACTCAGATTGTTCCCTTCTCTCCCGAAGATCAGAAACTGTTGGCGAACTTTTCAAGCATGCTGGCTCATTCGACTCTGCCTTTGGCAATGGAGTTGAGTCCCTTCCGATCTCAGGAAGGCTATTACACAGTTCCGCTTTCTTTCGAGATACCTCAGACCGCGGTGCAGTTTGATCGCAAAGGCGATAAGCAGCGCCTGCAACTGGAGGTTCTGGCCGTGGTGCGAAATGAAGGTGAAGACAGGGTGCTTTCCCGTTTGGGGGGAAACTTTGATGTTGCCCTTAGTCCCGCGCAATATGAATCGATCATGAATGACAAGATTTTTTACCGGCAGGACATGCAGCTCGAGGCGGGTAACTACACAGTTGATTTGATTGTACGGGATCGTCTTTCAGGAAAGGTCGCCGCTAGACGCGAGAGGTTGGTATTGCCTGTTGCCGGGCCGGAGTTCTGGACTACAGACGCGGTGTTGAGTCGGCGAGCAGAGAAGTTAAAGCTGGCCACGCTTAGCGCTGATGAGTTTAGCGAAGGCAATATCCGCGTTCGGCCGTCGCCCAGCCGCGAATTTCAGGCGAACGACAACCTGATCATTTTTTTCAAACTCTACAACGCAGCCATTTCCCACGAAATAGGAAAGCCACTGGTAAGAGTAACAGTCACGCTGATGAAGGATGGGAAGCCCGCCAGAAGGCCTTTGGATTACCAACTGACAGAACCGGAAGCCGAACCGGTGCCTCATCTCACCTTTGCCAAATACATCAAGTTAACCGGTCTGGCCCCTGGCAATTACTCCGCCCTCATTGAAAGCCGCGATATCGTTCAACAAAAGGTCGCAAAACAAGAGGCCAGGTTCCAGATCGTGCCGTAGGCACTCGAAGGTCAAGAGTCCTGACACAAAATCAGAACTGGGAGCGTTAGCGACCAGCCAAGCAATCAACTCGGGAAGTGTGTCTGGCAGCCTCTGATTCTGAAAGGTTTCAGGTTGAGTAAGCGGTCACTGACCGCACCTGTATCGTTGACGACACTTGACTCTTCGGCTGGTCGCTGGCGCTCCCAGTTCTGATTTTGTGTGACGATTCTTGGGTGGGCGAATCGCTAGATGCGACTCCTGTCAAGGGTTTCTCAAGCTATCGGACTTCTTCTGCAGGCTACCGCTGAGCTTGATGATTGCCAACAGATCTCGATCGGCGTTGGCTTTGTTTTCCTTTGCCTTGGCAATTTCTTTTGAATCAACTGTAGCTGCGTTCTTCAAAGCGGGGTTTTCGGTGAAACTATCGATCAGCTTACACAAGCGGACCAGGGCGTCGACCAGCTCTTCGCTTTTGAGTTCCGGTAAGTTATTTTCCTTCTCCTCCTCCGTGTGGGCACGCATGTAGACATTTAGCCGGCTGGCGCGCTTATTTATTTCAGCGGTCTGCTCTGAAAGTAACTTGGGGTTGAGTGGCTTCTGCGCTATCAGATTTCGCGCTATGTCGTTACGCAGGATCTGAATGCGAGTGAAGTCCTCCTTCATGTTCAGGATCGCCGCCTCGAGCCGTTTCTTATTCCCCTCCTCAGCGCCCAAATTTAGTTCCGCACTACGCAGTCTGTTTTCGTCGAGCTGACGCTGCCGCGTATCAATATTCGGATTATTGTTTGGCGGCGGTCCGGCGCCGGCTGGTTTGCCCTGAGCCTGGATCAACGTAATGCTGGCCAGGCCAAACGTGAAGACGGCGGTCATTACAAGCCGCGCGTAGATGCTGCCACTCATTTCTTTACCACTCATGAAAACCTCCTGCCGCTCAATGCAATTCAAAGCTGCCGTCAATTAGGACCCGGCTCGTTGATAGACGCGAACATAGTCAACCAGCATCTGTTGCGGGAAGACTGTGGTGGCATCGGGATTTCCCGGCCACCCGCCGCCTACAGCAACATTCAGAATAATAAAAAACGGATGATCAAAGACCCACGATGTTCCGGTGGGCAAATTCGACGGCGTTCGCGTCGCGTACAAAGACTTATCAACGTAGAAGCGCATGACGTTTGGTTCCCACTCCACCGCGAAGACGTGGAAGTCATCAGAGAATTTCCTGCCGGTTGGCAAAGCATAGGAGGCGCTAACGCCACTCGCACCTGAGTAACCCGGTCCGTGAAAAGTGCCATGAACGATCGACGGCTCCTTACCGATATTCTCCATGATGTCGATCTCGCCACAGTTGGGCCAGTGAGATGTACCTATGTTGTTGCCCAGTAACCAGAACGCCGGCCAAATGCCCTGGCCGTAAGGGATCCTGATACGCGCTTCAAAACGTCCAAAGACCTGGCTGAATTTGTTTTTGGTAATCAGCCGGGCCGAAGTGTAGGGACGCGTTATTTTGTCAGGCCCAGCAAACGTTTCCCTGAGAGCTTTGATTACCAGTCGACCATTTTTTAGCTGAGAATTTGCAGCGCGATCGGTATACGTTTCAAGTTCGTTATTGCCCCAGCCGTTGCCGCCGATATCAAACGACCACTTACTTGAATCAACCGCCGCGCCGCTGCGTCCATCAAACTCGTCGCTCCACACCAGGGTCCATCCGGCGGGATTGTTTGCACGCGCGATCTGACCCCCGGGTAGACACAAACTGAGCACAACGGCAAACAGCCTGCTTCCGGTGAATCCTCGTCGCGAACAGCTTCCCTTCAAAGGAAAAACCCGGCTCTTCTTCATCTAAAGAAATCGCATTTCGGCAGTTTTCGATCGCAAAGATCCACTATGAATCAGTTACAATGCGGGCAATCAATTCGCGGGCGATTATGTCACGGTTTCGAATCCAATAGTACCGCAAGAACCAGCCCCATACACGAAAACTAAGGTGGACACCTGCTAACCATGAAGACTGTCAAACACACCAAGCTAATCCTGATTTTAACTTGTGCGATGAGCCTGACCGCGCCCTTGAACGCGCAGAACAGTGCAAACGAAGTAATGGCCCCCGCACAACTGAACCTGATGCCGATCCCGGCAGCAGTGCGAATGCAGCCGGGACGTTTGCCGGTCACAGCCAGCTTCAACGTGGCAGTCAAAAATTATGCTGACGATCGATTGCGCGCCGGCATCTCTCGCATGCTCACGCGGCTTGCCGGACGAACTGTATTTACTCTGCCGGTTGAGCCGGCGACGGATGAAAACTCGGCAACGCTGGTCGTCCAATGCGAAGGCGCCGGCGACACAGTTCCGTCTCTCAGTGAGAATGAAAGCTACAGTTTGGAAGTTACTGACAGGCAGGCCCGGCTGGTGGCGCCGACAGTAGTAGGCGCGCTGCGCGGATTGGAGACCTTCCTGCAACTGATCCAAAGTGATCGTGATGGCTACTATCTGCCGGGCATAAAAATTCAGGATCAACCGCGGTTCCCCTGGCGCGGCTTACTCATCGATGTCGGCCGACATTACGAACCGATGGAAGTGCTCAAACGGAATCTCGATGCGATGGCTGCAGTGAAGTTAAATGTTTTTCACTGGCACCTGACTGAGGACCAGGGATTTCGGGTGGAGAGCAAGAAGCTTCCTAAACTCCATACGCTCGGTTCCGATGGACTCTTCTACACCCAGGACCAGGTGCGCGAAATAATTAACTACGCTCGTGAACGCGGCATTCGTGTGATGCCTGAGTTTGATATACCCGGGCACAGTACGAGTTGGCTCGTCGGCCATCCGGAAATGGGTAGTGCCCCCGGACCTTACAAGATTGAGCGCGCCGCCGGAATTTTTGAGCCCGCACTCGATCCAACTCGCGAACAGACCTACAAGTTTCTTGAAATATTTCTGGGTGAGATGGCTGCCCTTTTCCCGGATGCCTACATGCATATTGGCGGTGACGAGAACGAGGGCAAGCAGTGGGATCGCAACCCGCAGATCCAGGCTTTCATGAAAGAGAAAGGCATCAAGGACAATCACGCCTTGCAGGCTTACTTCAATCAACGCATCCTGAAAATCCTACAGAAGCATGGCAAGAAAATGATCGGCTGGGAGGAAATCCTGCATCCGGATCTTCCGAAGGATGCAGTGATTCATTCCTGGCGTGGAGCGGCGTCGCTGGCTGAGGCCGCCCGCAAGGGCTATCACGGAATTCTCTCGGCGGGCTACTACATCGATTTGATTTATCCCGCGTCGGAACATTATCTGGCCGATCCGATACCGCAGGACACCACACTCACAACCGAGGAGCAGAAGTTTGTCCTCGGTGGCGAAGCAACCATGTGGAGCGAGTGGGTGAGCCCGGAAACGATTGACTCACGCATCTGGCCGCGCACCGCCGCTATCGCCGAGCGGCTTTGGTCGCCGCGAAACGTTAGAGACGTCGACGATATGTATCGCCGCTTGGCGGTAATCAGTCGTCAACTGGAAGAGCTTGGACTCACTCACGAAAAGAACTACGGCATGCTCCTGCGGCGTCTGGCGGCGAGTGATAACACCGGACCGCTGCGCACGCTGGCATCGATAATTGAACCTGTCAAAGAATACCGTCGCTATCAGATGCGGCCGCAGACAATGCTGAGTCCGCTTACGGGCCTGGTCGATACCACCCGGCCAGATAGTCAAACAGCCCGCCAGTTTGCAGCCAACGTCGACGCCTTTCTATCCGACGCGCCGCGCTTTGCGGTTTATCGGCCTAACCTGGAACGCACTTTGGCTGAATGGCTAACCGCGAGTCGTGAACTCGGACCGATGATCGATCGCTCCGCCGCGCTACAGGAAGCAAGGCCTTTGGTTGGCAACTTAGAGGACATCGGAGAAGCGGGACTGGAAGCTATTGCCCATTTATCCACGGGCGATCCTGCTACTGCGGAGTGGCGTGATGCACAACTTGCCAGGCTCGACGAAGCAGCCAAACCAAAAGCCGCGCTCGAGTTCGTTGTTGTGGCAAGCGTAAGGAAATTGGTGATTGCAGCTGCTGAACTAAATCAGCTCAAAGCAAGCACGCCGGCAGAATGGAAGAAGCGAGTGACGACGATGGCTGGAGCCCCTTCCGCCAAACCGTAAGGCCAGATATTCCTGATCCTTGCGACTTCGTTGGAACAAGAGTTCGCTCCAGAGGAGCGAAATATTTTATAGACAACTAGCTCATAGAATTTTCTCAGCTCCGTAGTAGCGAAAGGTGGGATTCGAATCATCGCGCGGAGATTTCGCTCCTGCGGTCTTGCTGGTATTCAATGCGGCGTAGCTTCACCCGCCTTGACGATGCGGATCCAGTGATCCGTAAACTTGAAGTGGCCTCCAGGCAGTTCAATCTTCGGCATGTGGCAGGTTGCGCACTTTTGACTGCTTACGGGACAGGCCGCAGCTGAGCGTTCAGCCGTCTTTTTCTGACTACGAGTCGTCAGGTGACATGCCAAACATTTTGAATCATAAAAGGCCTCATTATTTTCCAGCTTGTCATGCGGATCGTGACAGGCCACGCAACTGATTCGCGCATCGCCGCTGTGCCCCGGGCTATTGAAGATTCGATAAGGCTGATATCGCAGGTTGTTGTCGCCACCCTGCTTCGGCATGAGCAGGGCTTTTTCAAAACCGACATGGCAGGCGCCGCAGACTTCCTGACTCAGCTCGTCTGCTTCCAGCTTCGCAGGGTTAAATACTTGCAGATTTTTATTGTTTCCCTTGATGGCAGCAACATGTTTTTCACCCGGCCCATGACAACCCTCACAGGTAACTCCCGGCATAAGATGATCGAGTTGCAGTTGCGCGGCGCTCACAGCAGCAGTTGAATGACAATTGAAACACCCCTGCGCTGCTTCCGTTGACATCGGACGGCCCAAACCATCTTCGAGCGATTCAGGCACGGAACGCGGATGAACGATAGTGAAGTCGAGCCCCTGAATCTCCTGATAATAGCTGACGCGACTTTCGTAAAACGCGCCCTTATGTCGAAGCACATAGGTCTGACCTGCCTTACCCTGGCCGAAGCAATAGAGCACCGGTTCGGAAATCGAGTTCAGACCATTACTGATTGTGTAGATGCTCTGCTTTCCATCGCGAAGAATTTGATAGTTGTAAGCACCGTTGCGAAAGTTCAAGCGCGGGTTAGCCTTTAGAATCTCACAATTCTCGACTGGTTCCAGCGCACGGTTCATCGCATTGGCCTGGCGCCCGGCTGTCAGCGCAGCGTGGCACTGATTACAAGTGCTGCTTCCCACATAGCGAACACCCGCAAGCTCATGAGTCGGGCGCCACTTCGAGAAAGGATCACGCTGGCTCTGAGCCCGAGACGACAGCGACAGCCAGAGTGTCGTGGTGAAAAACACAAAACCGATCAGTACCGCAGTATTCTTGACTCGTTTTGCCATGTTACTTCCTGGCAACCCCTTCACCTTCGATCACTTTCAGGTAGCTGTTGATGGGCAGGTTCTGAAGCTTATCCACTTTGCCGCTGGGCCAGCGAATTTCGACGCTCTCAATTCTTTTGGCACTGCCCAAGCCGAGCAGCTCGCGCGGATCGTGAGAAACAAGATAGCTGCCACCCGCGGTCCTCAACCGGCTCCGCTTCACGCCACCAGCCTGCCAGGTGATCGTGGCCCCGGTGCCCGCTGGATTGCTCTTAGTTGCCACGAGTTGAAGACCGAGCCAGTTGTTTTTGTTTCCACCTTCATTACGAAGGAGCACGGGCGCCTCGCCGTTATTGGAAATCAGCACATCGAGATCGCCGTCGTTATCAAAATCGCCGGTAGCCATGCCACGCCCGGAAAAATCCCTGCTGAAAACCTCGCCTGATTGAGCGCTAACATTCTTGAACGTGTGACCGGTATTCTCGAACATCAATAAAGGCTCTTTGTATTTCACGCGCTTGCTGCGCATCTCAATAAAATCATCAGGATGGCCGTTGACAAGGAAGAGGTCAGGATCACCATCGTTGTCGTAATCGAAGAAATGCAGTCCCCAACCGCTCAACATCTGCGTTGCCGTGCCGATCTCTCCGGGTTCGTCCGTAAAAATCAAATCTTTCTGGTTGTGATAGAGACTGAAAAATTCCTGATCGATATTGGCCACAAAAAGATCCTGCCAGCCGTCACCATCATAGTCTGCGGCGTCAACTCCCATCCCGGAGCGCGGCTTCCCGGTATCACCGTAGGCCACCCCGGCCGCCAATCCGACTTCTTCAAATTTTCCGCCGCCCTTATTGATGAACAGAAAGTTCGGCATGGTATCGTTGGCTACGAACAGATCCATCAGGCCATCATTGTTAACATCGGTAGCTACTGCGCCGAATGATTTGCCGGGCGAACCAGCAATGCCCGATTCGTTACTCGAGTCGGTAAATTTACCGTTGCCTTCGTTATGGAAGAGGCGACTTGGTCGTGGCTTGAAAAGTCGCGGAACGCAGTAGTAACGCCGGCTCAAGGTTTCGTCGGTGCAGAGAATGTTGAGCGACTTCTCGTAGACGACAAAGCTGGAAACGAACAGATCCAACTTTCCGTCGTTGTCGTAGTCGAACCAAATTGCACAAGTGGACCAGCCCGGAGCGGCGACACCTGCTTTGTCAGAAACATCCGTAAAGGTGCCCTTACCACTGTTGTGGTAAAGAATGTTGCGGCCATAACTCGTGACATAGAGATCAATCCAGCCGTCACCATCGTAGTCGCCGGCGGTGGCACCCATACCGAAGGTGCCTCCCGTTACGCCGGCTTTTTCTGTGACATCAGTAAACGTACCGTCATGGTTGTTATGGTAAAGAGCGTTCTTCAACGCAGTACTGGGAGTGTAGAAATCTGAGGGACCACTATTAACCAGGTAGACATCCATCCAGCCATCGTTGTCGTAATCCAAAAAGGCGCACCCAGCCCCTAAGGTCTCAGGCAAATAACGATCAGAAGAATGGGCATTGTTGTGAACCCAGGTGATACCGCTCTTTTTTGGCGACACTTCCTCGAAAGCCACGTTCGCTTTAAGGGACTGGGCGCCGACGATCAGGGGTAGACTAAGCGCCACAAACGAAGTGATTAGTACTTTCAAAGGCGCGCAAATCGGCAGCAGGTGACTCCTAAGGTGCGGCTTTTTTCGAATAAACTTGAGCTGCATTACTTATCGGGGATTCGGTGTGGCTGGCGAAATAACAAAAACGTCGTTTTCCCCTTTTCCTGATTGATCCAGCGCCTTCAACTTTTCGATAATCTGCATCTCCGCCTGCGCCCGTTTTTGGTCCTTGAGACGGGCGTACAAGACAGCCAACTGATAATGCACCTTTGAATCATCAGGATTCAGTTTGGCGCCGAGCTCGAGTTCTTTCTGAGCGCGCGGATAATCTTTGAGCTTCAAATAACTGGCGCCAAGGGCAACATGCGCATTCGCAAAAGAAGACGAGACTTGAATCGCTCTTTGGAGAAGCAATACAGCCCGTTCGTCATCGTTCTCTTCCTGGACGATCAGTGCCAGATAGTAAAAAGGCTCGGGCACCCCGGTATCGGATTTGATGGCTAGCTCAAGATAACCCTTGGCCTCGGTAAACTTCTTTTGCTTGTATAGGACATAGCCGAGATACATCTGCCCTTGCGCGCTGTCTGACCGCAGTTCGACGGCTCGACGAAAGAGCTTCTCGGCCGGAAACAGATCTGACTTTTTCAACCAGGTTGCGCCGAGTGCAATCAGGTAAGTCGGCTCATCGGGTTTCAGTTTTACGGCTTCTTCTAATGCTTTATGGGCCTCGTCAAAGGCTCCGAGCCCGAGGGCTGTAATACCGACTTTGTAAAGAAGCTCGGAATTGATGCCGCCCAACCCTCGCGCCTGGGATAGTTGTTCCACTGCGGCTTTGGTATCTCCCCGGTTTTGAGCAATCCTTGCCAGACCGAGCCTCGCCTCCAGATTATTTTTCTGCGCGCTGAGCGCAAGCAGATAATTCTCTTCAGCCTTGCCGGCATCGCCCTTTTGAAGATAGGCATCGCCAAGCAGAGTCTGAAATACGGCCGAGTTTGGTTGAGACGATATCGCTTTTTCAATTACGCTGATCGACTCGTCTATCTGTCCTCTTGAAAGCAGCATGCGCGCCAGCTTGTAATTAGCCTCAACGTTACCCGGCTCGAGCTTGACCACTTGCTTCAATTCGAAAATTGTTTTCTCCGGGGCATTCTTGAGAACGTAGAGAAACGCCAGGTTCATATGCGCAGCCACAAAGTCCGGATCAACCTTGGTCGCTCGGGTTAAGAACACTTCCGCTTCGTTCAGTTTCCCCTGTTGCGCGCGCAACGTGCCCATAAGATTGAGCGCCGCAGCTTCATCAGGGGCTACTTTCAAAACGGTTTTCAACTGTTGCTCCGCCTCGAGAATTCGATTATCGCGAATGAGGGCCGCCGCATTCTCGAGCCGTTCCTGGATACTATTTGTCTGGGCGTGGGCAGCAGAGACGAGCAAGAACACGAGGAGAAAAGCCACGATAATTTTGGGCAGCAACCGAGAAAGAGCACCATAAGGACATGATTGGGCAGGCCACAAAAGAAGTAGTTGATGCTGTGACGACGAACGGTTCATTACTGCGGATTCCGTAGGTTGGGTGCTACCCCCTTAAAGCTCTTCTGCAAAACTACACCCTGGCCCTCTTTGATGCTGAGGTTACTATTAACTGCCACACCGGTAACTTTGTCCACTGCGCCGCTCGGCCAATGCACCTCAACCGAATCTATCTTAGTAGCCTTCGCGAGCCCGAAATGCAATCGCATGTCGCTTTGCGAAAGATAACTATCACCACTGTGAACTTCGCTAGTCTGTGTTAGATCCCCGGCCACAACCTTGACGCGTGCACCGACGCCGTCGCGATTGCTCTTCACACCGATCGTTTTAATCAGAATAGAATTGTTTGCGTTACCGCCGTCATTTCGCAGGACCTGAGGCGGGCCGTCCAGATTATTGATCACCACGTCAACATCGCCATCGTTATCTATGTCGCCAAAGGCAGCTCCGCGGCCGGTGCGCTTTTCAGCGAAAGGCGCTCCCAATTGCGCTCCGACTTCGCTGAAGGTACCGTCATGATTATTGTGATGTACGAAATTGCGTTGCCGGTAGGTTGGTAGCTGCGGATAAACATGGCCGTTGACAACCAGTAGATCAACCCAGCTGTCGTTGTCATAATCAAAAAACTGAGTGCCCCAACCAACATATGGAAGGCTAACGGCTGCTACCTTGGCTGCATAGGAGACATCCGTAAACGAACCTTTCCCGTCATTGTGATAGAGAGTGTTGTAGTCATCATCGAAATTGGTAATAAACATGTCCAGCCTTTGGTCGTGATCATAATCACCGAGAGTCACTCCCATGCTGCCCTGCTCGCTACCGTTTTCATTCACTGCCATTCCCGAAGAAAATCCGACCTCTTTGAACGTGCCATCACCGTTGCTGTGATAGAGAAAGTTCGGGGTTGAATCGTTGGCGACAAATATGTCGACCAGCCCGTCTTCATCAAAATCGCTGCAAATCACACCGAGGCCATAGTAGCCATCGGGATCGGAAACGCCCGCTTTCTTTGAGACATCGGTGAAGGTTCCATTACCGTTGTTGTGATAGAGCGAATCACCGGCGCCCTTCAGCCCTCTGGGTCCGCACTGCACCGGTATACCTTTGAACTGGCAGCTTCGACCTTTGCCGAACTCCGGCAGGTTATTGACATCAAAATCGACGTAGTTGGAAACGAACAGGTCGAGCTTGCCATCATTGTCATAGTCAACGAAAGAAGCTCCGGTGGACCAGCGCGGATCAGCAACCCCTGCGCTTTGAGTCACGTCTGTAAAAGTGCCCTTGCCGGTGTTGTGCAGGAGATGGTTGGGCCCCAGGCAAGTTACGTAGATATCGTCGAAACCATCGTTATCGTAATCGCCAATTGCGACGCCCATGCCCCAGCCGATTTCGCCAACGCCGGTTTTGTCGGTTACATCGACGAAGGTTCCGTCTCCGTTATTGCGATAGAGAAGGCTTCTGGTCTTTTGCTTTGACTTGACCATATCCACTGTTAGAGAGTTTACGAAATAGATATCCAGGTAACCGTCATTGTCGTAATCAAACAGCGCAACTCCGCCACTCATTGACTCCACAATGTACTTTTTTTCCGGCGAGGAGACGTGTCTAAAGGTGACGCCGGCCTTCTCTGTGATATCCGTGAAATGAACTTCAATTGGCGGACCTATGATCAGTCCAGGAACCGCGTAAAACAAAAGTATGCTCAGCGACGCGATGAGACCCGTTCCCGCTTTTAGAAACAAAAGTTAACAACCTCTCCAGGAGATTAAGGATTTGTTTGCTGCCGTTCCTTCTCTTTCAATTGACGTGAGATTTCCAAGTGATTCTCACCTTCTGCTTTTCGACCGGCGGCCAGGTAAGCTCTACCGAGCTGGTAATGAACATGCGGCTTGTCCGGCGCGAGCTTCGCTGCCAACTCCAGATCTACCACCGCGTCTCTAACGTCGCCTTTTTGTAAGAGAGCTTTGCCGAGCTCGTAATGTGCGTCCGCAAAGTCAGGCTTAACCTGAATGACTTCACGCAAAAGCTTTATTCCGGCGGCGGTGTTTTGCTGAGCGAGCAACACGAAGCCCAGATTGTATTTGGCCTGCACGTTGCCGGGATTCAGAGTTAGCTCGTCCTCAAACTCTTTCGCGGCCTCTGCAAACTTTCCAGACTTCAGATAAACCAGGCCGGAATAGTAATGGACCATCGGTGTTTTACTATCGAGCGACAAGGCAAGCTGCAGTTCTTCGAGGGCTTTAGCTGTCTCGCCCTGCCCTTCATAAGCCTGCGCCAGCAGAATATGAAGCTGGGGCGTATCACCACCGATGGCAACCATCTGCTGGATCACCACGTCGGCTTTATCTTTCTTGCCTTCCTTAATAAGAGAGAGCGCTAACGTATAGTAGACACCAACATTAGAAGGCTTAGCCACTATGACATCTGCCAGCAAGGCAGAAGTTTTGGGGTAATTCTCCAGCATGAAATAGCTGAGCCCCAGCAACTGTTTCGCCTGCACATTGCCGGGATTAGCATTCAACTCTTTTTCGAGAGGGTTAGTGGCGTCTTTGTACAGCTCGGCTTTGAAAGCAGCCAGGCCCCAGTTGAAGTTAAGACCCTGAAGTTGTGAATCCCACTTTGCCGCCAGCGCAAATTGCTCGGACGCGGCTTTGAAGTCTGCGCGTTCGGCCCGCAGTAAGCCGATCTCGTTGTGTGCCCTGGCAATAATTTTTGAATAGTAAACCGCGCCGTTTTTTAACTCCTCCGAAGTCCTGATGTCGGGCGCGCTGGAATCCGCCACCACCCCCTCCGGCGAGACCATTTCCGGAAACTTGCTGTTTCCTTCATGCAGATCCGCGGCGTTCAGGTAAAGCTCGCTTTTCTCCTTGTCGCGCTTTAGTGATTTAGACTTCAGCTCCGCTGCCATCTGTAGCTCTTTGTCAGCCTCCTCCCGCTGGCCGGCTTTTAAGAGCGACTGTCCCAGGCGGTAATGCGCTGTGGCGACCTGGTAATCATTGTGGCTTAGCTCGGGGTTCAGCGTAATTGATTTCCTGAACGCCTCGATCGCTTCCGAATACTTCTCTGCACCCTGGTACGCCTGACCCAGTTGAAAGTAAGGATCTGGGTTGGCGGGCTGGGTGCCGACTGCCTTCTGAAGCAAGGGAATAGCAAGGTCCCATTTCCTATCTATCAGATAAACAATGCCGAGGTAATAGTTTGCGAAATATTCATCGGGATGAGAATCCAACTCAATTTTGAATTCGCGTTCGGCGTCTGGCAATCGTGCGGCGCCATCCTTTAACAAATAGGTGAGACCGAGATAGTAGTGGGCTCTGGGAAAATTAGGCTCAACGGCAACGGCCTTTTTGAACTCCTCTATCGCTTCTGCCAAAAACCCCGTCTCCCGATATCCGCGGCCAAAGATTATCCGGAGCTGCGCTCGGTCGCCAAATTGTTTGAGCATGCGATTGTAAATCTGCTGCGCGGGAGCAAACTGATGTTGCTTGAGGTAGGCCAGGGCCAGGGTATAGGCAACGTCGTAGTCCTTCGGCGTGATTTTGAGAGCGGTTTGCAACTCGGCAGTGGACCTGGCGAAGTCACCTAACATGAAATAGGTCTTGCCCAACATGTGGTGCGCGCCGGCGCTCTGAGGATTATCACTCAAGACCTTCCCCAACGGCTTGAGAGCTTTCTCAAATTGTTCTGCGTCGAAGTAAGCGATCGCCAGGTCTATCAGGACCTCCTGCGAGTCAGGCTGATAACCGATAGCTGACTCAAGCGCGCTTATGGCCTGTTGATAGTTCTTCTCAGCCGAATAGACCTTTCCGAGCTTGCCGTATCCTTCGGCAAGGAGAGCTGTGTACTCTCGTTCTGCTGCAGCGAGATTGCCGGCACGTCTTTGCGCGTCGGCCGCTTCAGAATGTTGTCGCAGCGAATCCTGGGGAGATTGGAAAACGGAGAGCAGCAGAAGCAGAGGAAAAAAGGTCGAAGGTAAGTACCTCACTTAAACTTCTTGCACCCTGGAAAAAATTAGACGGAGGGCTGAGGTAAACCTATTAGCCCTCCGTCTTTGTGTCAGCCGTGCGTACTATATCAGAAGTTAAACTTGAGCCCGAACTGAATATTACGCGGTCCTCGGTCGCTATTGAGCGTGCCAAAAACTGTGCCGGTGTTCAAGCCGTTAACGAAGCCGTTGAAGTTAGTAGTGTTAAAGAGATTGAACATCTCTGCGCGGAATTGAATTCCATACCTCTCGTGTACTTTCCAATTCTTGGCTACAGAGAAATCAACGTTCTTAAGTCCTGGCTGACGCACAACTCCACGACGAAGGTTACCGAATACTCCGGGAGCAGGTAATGCGAACGCTGCCGGGTTGAGATATTTCGTCTTGTCCGGACCATCAAGATAGATTGGCACACCGGGAACCAGGTCAGCCCGGAAGCCGCCAGGGGCGCTGCTAGCCAGACCAAAGTAGTTTCCATTGAGACCTGTTGTAACGTCGAGAGGGATACCACTCAACAGAGTAAGAATTCCATTGAGTTGCCAATCTCCGAAGATATTACTCACCAATGAGCCTCGATTCTTTAAACTTGGCAAAGCAAAGACCGCATTGGAAACTAACATATGCCGGCGATCGAGATCGGAATCTCCTTTATCCAGATCGAAGTTGAAGGGATCCGTGGTACCACTCGTGAACGAGGTTAACGGAACGTTTGAAGTAGCGTGGGACCAAGTGTAGGCAACCTGCCAGGACAGGTGGTCCGTAAAGCGGCGGTTGACCCAGGCCTGTATCGCCTTATAGTCCGATTCACCGCTCGACTGACTCATGGTGATCGGTCCGAGGTTTGGAAAGATGCGATTCGCATTCGCGACATCCTGCGCGTTTGAAGCATTCCGAGCCGCGACTACGGCAGCCCTCTTCTCCGGAGGAACCTCGTTGAAGTTCACGCCACGACGCCAAATGCGCGAACCATGATTTCCAATGTATGAAATCTCGGCTACCGTGTTCTTCAAAATCTCACGCGAGATGGTAACGTTCCACTGCCAACTCTCGGGTGGCCTGAAGTTCTCGTCCACAGCATTGAAGGCCGTACTATTGCTGACTCCAGCGACAGCGTTTACCAAGCCCGAGTTGATCGTATCGAGACTACGGAAGGTCGGATCGTCGGTAAGCCTTTGAGTGTCACCGCCTCCCCAGTTTGAGTTAACCACCTTCGTCCAGGGAGGATTTCCGGACAGGCGCAAAACATCTTCGATGACGTTTGAACGGCTCATGAAGCGGCCGAATCCTGCACGCACCGCCGTTTTGCCATCGCCGTTAACATCCCAGGCGAAACCCAATCGTGGCTGGAAGCCCTTGTTATATGGATGCCACAGTGAGCGGCCGAATCCGGCCTCACCCGGTTTTACCAAACCGCTAAGCGGATGGACGCCGTCATACAATCGCGGTACGTAGTTACTAATGCGATCGTTGTCTGAGTAGGCCGGCGAATACCTGGACCAGCGCAGCCCCAAAGTCAAGGTAACTCGCGGGCTCATTTTGAAAGTGTCGTTGCCGTAGAACTCAAAGTCATGCCATCGACCCAGTGAAGCCTCATCATGATCGATCTCGGTGTAGCATCCCAGCGGAATGTCTTTGAACAGCAGTTCGGCGATGGCATTGCCCGTGTGGCTGCTCGTGCCGCAGAACTGGGCGATGCCGTTGGCGCCCTGGGCCAATTCGTTCTTGATGTTATGGCTGGCCAAGGCCCCGAATTTCAGGTCATGGGAACCGGCCACCTTGGAGAAATCATCTTTCCAGATGAAAAGATCTTCATGATTCTGCCATGGCGCCTGGTGCCACAGAGGGCCATATCCATTCGCACCCCAGAAGGTTGGCAGTCCCACACCCGCCGCCTTCGGGAAGACGGTGGGAAACTTAGAAGCAATCTCACTATTGAGTGCCTCACCGTCCGGATTGGTTGTGATTATGATGTCGTTTCCAGCGCGTGAGAATTGGAACTCGTTAACCGCCGTAGAACTCAACGTTGTCGCCAGCTTGATTGCGAAACTATGACTCGGCTGATCCCAATCCGAAGTCAGGGTCGGAAACGGTGTGTCACCCCAAAAGTTGCCGGCCGCACTACCGTGCGTCCAAGTCTCATTTGTATACTTAACCAGCAGGTTCATCTTGCTGGTGATGTTGACATCGCCGCGAATACTGTCCTGTCGTGTGTTGATGGGTTCCAACAATGACGAAACCCAGTTGGTGGAGCCAGTTGTATTGGGAAGCGGAAATACCTGTAATATTGCCAGACCGGCGGGGCTCAGATTTGCCGCGGGAATTTTATTCCCTGGAAAATTCGTGCAGGTGGAACGAATAATGTTGCCATCGGCATCGTGTGAACAAGTAAACGGAACGTAGGGCAAAGGATCCGTCAGAGCTCCACTGAAATCTCCGATTCTTTCCGCTGCAGTCGGCACCTTACCTGTCAGCACGACCCCGCGCTTTTCGCGACGCCATTCTTCATTCCAGAAAAAGAAGGCCCGATCCTTTTTGATTGGACCGCTGAAGTTAAAACCATAGTTGTGATATTTCAACTTCGATTTTGGCTGGTCGGCCTTGTCGAGAAAGTAATCGATGTTATTCCATCTATCACTACGAATGAACTCAAAGGCGCCGCCATGAAACTGGTTGCTGCCACCCTTAGTGATTAGATTGATTACAGCCCCCTGCGCCTGACCATACTCAGCGCTGAAGCTATTACGCTCTACACGAAACTCCTGAATCGAGTCGATAGAGGGGAAGACCAGCAGCGTCGCGTTTGAACCCACGTCCATATTGTTGACGCCATCAACCGTCCACATGTTGGCGTTTGACTGGTTGCCGTTCACCGACATATCCACATGTGAGTCGAGGCCCGTGCCCGCCGTGCCGAAAGCGCCGCCGGCGCCCGCCTGGGTAACCGGCGACACACCTGGCACCATTAGTGCGAGTTGCGCGTAGTTGCGCCCGTTCAGCGGCAGCTCCGTCACCTGCTTCTCTGAGATGAGACTGCCTAGTCCCCCGCTTCGTGTCTCGACCGGCTGAGCATCGGATGAGACGGTAACAACTTCGGTTACCTGGCCCACCTGCAAATCCAGATTGACAACTTTGTTTTCGCCCACGTGCAGATCCACTGCCTCAGCCACTGTCTTCTTGAAGCCGCTGGGCGCGGTGCTAACCGTGTAGCGTCCGGCGGGCAAACTTGCCGCCAGATAAAATCCGTCATCGTCGGAGTGCACGGTACGCGATGTTCCGCCTTCACCCTGAATAGTAACGTCCGTCCGGGGAACAACTGCTCCCTTTTCATCTCGAATCGTGCCGCTGATTGTACCGACCGTGGTTGTCTGCGCGTTGACATTGATTATTAACGCGCTGATCAGTACAAACAACACTTGCAAGCCAAGCTTCTTCAGCATACGAACCTCCTCAGGGTTTTGCGGTCGCACGACGGGGATCAGACGTTGCGAACGAACTTGTCGGAAACTCAAAGCGCTGAACTAGTATGAATGTTCACGAGCACTGGAGAACTGATAACTAAATGACGGTTTACTCCTGGACCTTGCACTAGAAAAGCACAAGCATACACATCAACCTCTTGGGTGTCTGTCCAATGCTTGCAAGGACTCAACTCAAAGGAACGATGTCTTCAAGCAAAACACTGCAAACCACATTCCTCTAAGTTGTCAAAAGCTAAGCTCACGTATCGTAAATAGTTAGACGAGAACCGCTCGAATCAGAGCTGAATCTCGATCCACTTTTCCGAACAATCTCCAAATTCATGGAGCCCCGGGAACGTTACGAAATTGCTTTGTCAGGAGTTTGTTGCACTACTGGGCAAAAGGATTTACTCCTTATGGCAAACGTTGTCAAGAACTTTTTTGAATTCAGGGAAATCAAAAACCGAATTCGATCTCAGTTTGCTCGCGAATGCTTGAAGACCAGCTCGTTTCGAGATTCTTTGTTGTGCAGGTAAACGAAGTAGGCGTAGTGCCCTAACCTACTGAAGCCGAAGCAAACTTGCTTGCCAGTACCAGACTTAGAGCGCCCATTAAGGTTGGTTGTGCGCCCAAGGTTGAATCCATGATTGGGGTTGAAGGAAATCCACGACAGATGCTGGAATCTACGGATGACTTGACATCGTCGACGATCACCGCCCAGGCTCGAGCAATTGGGCCGGCAACTATCACCGCTTCAGGACCGAGGCCTTGAATCAAATTCGCAATGCCTATGCCGAGGTAACGTGCTGTTTCTTTTAAAGCAGCGCGCGCATTCCGTTCTCCCTTCAACGCCAGGTCCATTAGTTTTGCGAAATTGACATCGTTGTTGCCGTTCGAACGCGAAAGCTTTTGATAACGCGCCAGGGCTGCTCGCTCGGATGCAAATGCTTCCCAGCATTCCGTACTGCCAACAGCACATGCCACCGGCGCTCCGGTCCCAATAGTCATGTGACCAAACTCTCCGGCGGTTCCGCTCTCGCCGCGATACACTTGCCCGTCGAAGACAATACCCGTACCTACTCCTTCTTCCACCAAAACCAGAATAAAATCGCGTACTTCGCGGATTTCCGGACGACCAAACCATAGTTCGGCCAGCGCCGCGGCATTGGCATCATTGTCGATGCTGACTGGTAGCGAAGTCGCGCGGGTAAGCGCCTCGCCTATTGGTTCGTTGCGCCAGTTGAAATGAGGCACATATAAATTTCCCGTTTCCGGATCAACTACTCCAGGCAAACTGATGCCGATACCTTCGATCGTGCCGTTGTTTTTGCCAATTAATCGTTCGGCGCACTGAACAATATTAATCACCGTCTTGTTCACATCATTGTCGGTGGGAAACTCTTCCTGCTCGAGTACACGGCCGGCAAGATCGCTGCTGGCCATTACAGTCTTAACAGTCCCCAGGTCCACTCCAATTGCAACCGCGTCCGCCGTGCGTAGCGAGAGCAAACTAGGAGGGCGTCCGCCGGTGGATTCGCCGCTCACTTCCTCTACCAGGCCATCGACCCGTAGTTCATCAACGATCAGCGAAATCGTTGAGCGTTGGAGCGCGGTTTCGCGAGCGATTTCCGCACGCGAAATTGGCCCCAATTCGCGAACGTAATTGAGAACAATCTGACGGTTTATGTCGCGAATCGTATTCGAGCGCGCGGCACTAGCCTTCTTGAGATCTATTCGTCTCACCAGGCCCTCGCTTATGAACCCTTTACCATGTTAATCGGCTTAATTTGCGGAGTCGGAAAACCACTTTTGTCAACAAGTGCTATTAAGTAATACAAGAGACCCCAGCAGTCAACTCAATTCGCAGGAATTAGCGGACAAAACCGTTTATTTGCGATAATACTAACTCACGAACCAGAGGCTAGGCCGGCAGAACAAGACAGGAGATTTACTTTGTCCCAGGCAGACGACAGACCTATACTGTCGTCATCGAAGTTCAGGAGGTCATAGAAGTGCATCGAGGCAATACTGGCGTTGGCTTCTGGGTTATGGTCGCGTTTTCAATTGGTTGGTCGATCGCCTTTTCTATACCCATTGCCGGGCAGTCTGCCGGCGACCCGGCTAAGGCACAAATGCAAGAGATGACGCGCCGCGAGCTGCAACTTAACAGACTCGGCACGGACCATCCGCGGCCCAACGATCCCAAACGCTCTCAAGCGATGATGGAGGAGGTGAGCGAAGACTTCGAGCGAATTCTCACGCTTCACAATCAGATTGTGCGGGCCCTTGATGCCAATAAATCTCTCAGCTACCAGTTCATTTCCGATGCGATGGGTGAGATCAGGAAGCGATCTTCTCGCTTGCAGTCTTCCTTGAAACTACAGAGGCCGGAGACCACTGAAGAAAATCGAGCACCGGCGCCAGGCCTTGAGGCGATGGAAACAAAAGATGAGTTGATCTTAATCTGCAAGCAGATCGAAAGCTTCATTAAAAACCCAATCATTGAAACGCCGGGCACGGTCGACGCACAAGAATTGGAGAACGCCCGCAGAGATCTCGATAGTGTGGTTCAACTCAGTGGTTACATTAAGAAACGCGCGGACAAGCAGAAGCACTAATGCGTTTACTCCTCGGCCGTAAAGGTGAGGCGCGAGGCGAGTATAAGATTCACAAGGCCGGGTGCCTCATAAACGATCCGGTCAGGCGGCTGCAGTTCCCGCGAACTTGCTCGTCAAAACCAGGCTCAAGGCACCCATCAGGGTTGGGTCTCCATTCAATGTGGAGCGAAGTATTCGCGCCGAAGGCACGCCCCGGCGAACGCTGCGCTCTATTTTTTCCGTGAGAGTTTTTTCAATCAAGCCCCAGGCCTGCGTTATCGCACCGCCGACAATCACGGCTTCAGGACTGAACCCAACGACCAGGTTGGAGATACCGATGGCCAGATAACGAGCCGTCTCCGTCAGCGCTGTTTTTGCTTCAGGCTCGCCCGCCAAAGCGCGATCGATCAGAGTGGCAAAATCGGGAGCGCTCGTCGCTCCGATTAACCTCTGGTAGCGCGCACTGGCCGCTCGTTCTGAGGCAAACGCCTCCCAGCAGTCATCGTTTCCGCACGAGCAGAGGACGGGCGCATTGCTGCCAACGATCATGTGACCAAATTCGCCTGCGGCTCCGCGAACTCCCCGATATACCTGACCGTCAAAAATAATTCCAGTGCCCACTCCATCGGCAACCAGCACAAAAATAAAATCTCGTGCATCTCGGACCTCGGGTCGTCCGAACCACAACTCGGCAAGAGCGACCGCGTTCGCGTCATTGTCTATGGTGACCGGCAGCCCGGTGGCTTGAAATATTCTTTCGGCGATCGGTAAATCGCGCCACTTGAAATACGGAACGAAGATCACATTACCAGTCGACGGACAAACAAGTCCGG
>Ga0134126_10001637_pt1 | contig 28594 bp, 39 predicted proteins | sample KB31752_FD_96881 | JGI IMG/M metagenome (GOLD analysis project Ga0134126, IMG submission 96881) | Terrestrial soil microbial communities with excess Nitrogen fertilizer from Kellogg Biological Station, Michigan, USA - KB3-175-2 | ecosystem: Environmental > Terrestrial > Soil > Unclassified ... | reverse complement strand
CGTTCGCGGCGCGGCCAGCCGTGCTATTTGGCGTCCAGATTTGCCTATACTCACAACGACATTCTCATGATCTCCTCGTAGGATATCCATCGCCTGGCTCTGAGATACATCATGGGCGTTGTCTTAGCGGCGGCCCCTGTGGCGAAGATGCATCGTACGGATACGGCGGAAGATAAGGCACGGTCACGTCCGCGGAGCTGGTGCATGAGAGGGCTCCGGGTGATCTTTTCAATTAGCTTCTCTGGCGACGGTCGTCGCGCTATCGAGCAAGCACGCAATGTCCTCGATATGTCAGATGCTTCACCCCGCATGAAAGGCCTGGCGGCCAAGCAGATGGCTTTCGGCTATGCACTTGCTCGCGATAGGGACGCGAGTCACCATACCCTCGATGAGGCCATCAGATGGCTTGCCCAACCGCCTCGCGAAGACGACGCATTGCTCGGGCAACGCAGCGTGGTAGATGATGATCTGTTCGCGATCTTTCAAACGACCTGCGATATTTACCTCGGTCACGGAGCGCTCGCGATTCCGGTGCTTGAACCCCGCCTGGCGTCGTTGTCGAAATCATCTGTCCGCACGGCCACGATTACCCGCGCTAAGCTGGCGCGAGCCTATGCAAACACCGGTCATCCTGCTGAGGCGTGCCGTTTGTCATGGGAAACACTCCACGCCATTGAGCAGATCGGCTCGTTATCTGCTCGCAGTGAGCTGCGCCGAACCCTAAGAGTACTTGATCAGTGGCATGGCCGGAGCGACGTGCAAGAAATAATGCGCCAACTCGACTAGCCATGTAACCGTCACGTGAGATACTTCACCTCAAGCAGCTCTTCGCGCACACCGCCTTTGGTCGACCGACCGGTGATACGATAGGCACCAGCACTCTTCCGGTCGGCAATAGCGGTGACAAGGTCGGAGTCTTCGTAGTGCAAACCGGCACCGGCATCCGTGGAATACCCTTCCGGCAACACCCCAGAAGCGATGCACCGCTGAAAGTACTCACGCCGCCCCTCGTAGTGAACCGCGTTTGAGTACGGTAGGAAACCAAGCCCATCTGTAAGAGCTTGCACATCACCGAATGAGTCGGTAGTGCCCGCGGTGTGCCAACACAGTGATCCCGCCGATTCGCCACCCAGCACCACACCGTTTTGCCAACAATCACGCATTATCTCATCGATCGCGTGTGCCCGCCAAACGGCAAGTAGGTTGACCAGACTGCCGCGGTCCACCCAAATAACATCCTGTTCATGCAAGTGGGCCGAAACGTCCTTCACGTTCGGCTTCTCGAATAGTGATAGATGACTTGCCTTCACACCACTATCCGCGAAAGCCGCGTAGAAACCATCGATACTTGTTTTCCGATCGCCAGTACCAGTGGTCACAAAGCACAGCTTCAGATACATTGGACTACCCGCCAAGTCAAACGCATATCGGAATACTGGCGATGGCCGCCACAGGTCCCGTGCCCGATTGAACCCCATAGACGTAGCCAGGATAGTCGGTCTCTCGGCGGGCACGGCAGCCTCCCTTACGCGGCGCGTCAACAACGAATTTTACGGAAGCGTCCTAAGACACGTTGACGGAAATTGTGTCGGCTGTCGAGGGCCATCGCAGGTCACCGCCCCGTCTGGTCTGAGCGAGGCAGGTGCGAGCACCTTACCCGGCTCGCTGAAACCGACCGGATTTCCGTTGGTAGGCACCCTCTGCCTCGCCGAGGTTGTCTGCCTCGCGGCAGCTCAGGGCTAGGGCAGGCTGTCTGACTGCGGGTGAGGCATGTGCCTCAGCAGGGCGCAAGTGCCTCAGCTCACCGTCTGCCTCACCCCCGATCGGCCGCTGACCGCCGGATTCCGGGGCCCGGGGTGCACGTCAAAAGAGGCGGTGACGTCAGCGGAAGCGCGGCGGCGCCCTGGCCCGTTGAGGTTCCGTCTCGTGACCCTCGGCTCCGCTCTCGAACTACTGGAACATGTCGGCGGAACGCGGCTTCTCGCCACCATCCATCAGCTACCAGTGACGCAACGTGATCGACCATACGGTCGTACGGGGAGGGAGGGATGCGCGCCGTGGTGTCGTCTGCCCCGGAAATCGGGAGTTTTCGGGGCATGAGGAAGTGGAGAGAGCTGCCTCCCTGTCTGGTGTTTGTGCAGCTCAGGGTGGGGCGGCAAGGGCAGGGACCCAGGTAGGGAGAACTCCCTGAGTCCCTCCCTGCCTCCCTGATTGGGTCCCCGTAACTTTCTGTGACCGAACCACCGGGAGACTCGCCGGGGGCGCATCCGCTCACCGGACCTCGCTCCCTCACCGCTGGACAGTGGCCCGCGCCGCGCAGCTCGTCCACAGAGCACCGTAGCGCCGGTTGCCAAGGCCGCCGCCAACCAACGGGTCTACCCCCGCTACCGTGCAGGTCAGAGCCCTTTACCCAGGCCCTCTACCCGGGTAGAGGGCCCCCTCTACCCCAGCGTGGCAGGTAGAGCCCCCAGCGTCCGGGACCGCCGGTCGTTGCCAGCACGCCAAGCACCGCTCTCCGAGCTCGGGGACTAGAGCGCAACAGCACAGCGCTGCCCTGGGAATGGTCCGTCTGAACGGTCTTGCCAGGTCATCTCATGCCGTATGAACGAGGCTTGACGGAATCCACCTCGATACCCCGCTCGGCCAGCAACTCCTCGATGTCGCGGTACGACAGCCCATAGCGCAAGTACCAGCGCACAGCCACCGTGATCACCTCCGGCGGGAACCGGAAGCCAGCGAAGCTGGACCGCGGAGCTGGCAGCCGAGAGTGGCGACGACGCATCAGCACAGCCTGCCCGAGCCCGCCATCAGCGGACGCAACAGTGCCGGACCAGATCCGCATACGGTGACGCGGCCACGCCCGGCGCATTGACCCAGCCATGCCCGCAGGCCGGCCAGTGTCACACCCCCGCCCGCCACCACCACCCCGCTGGCCCGGTCGGCGCTGCATCCCGCGGGCGCGGGGGTCGAGCCGGTGGTAGGGGCTGGCTGGCTCGACGCACGGGCGGCAGAGGTCGGTTGGCTCGTCGAACAGCGACTGCTGCACTGCGCTGGTCAGCCCGGACAGCGACACCCCGATCAGTCGCACCCCAGCGGCCGGACAACGCGGCCATCACCAGCCACTGCGCGGTGACCTTCGCCGACGACGTGGCGGACGCCCTGCGCAACGGACCCTGAACGACGCAGCTGCTAGCTGTTAACGCCGCTGATCCCGTCGCGGGCGGAGGATGTGTTCGCCGGCTGGTGACGGCTGATCGAGCGGCTGGCCACCGGTAGCTGGTGCATGGTGGGTAATGGAGACACGATCAACCAGGCTGCCGCGAGCAGCATCCCGACTCCGGCGAGCCACAGGGTCGGGCGCAGTCCGATCGCCTCTGCCACGACACCGGCAAGCAAGCTGCCCACCGGAGCCGCACCCCAATACAGGAAGTTGATCGTCGCGTTCATCCTGCCGAGCAGGTGATCAGGGCACAGCGTCTGCTGGACGCTCACCTGCACAACGATGATCACGATGAGGCAGGCGCTCGTCACAAAACCGGCCACCACGTAGAACACCAACCGCCAGCCGGAAGCGGTAAGCGGATAGCACAAAAACGCCAGACCATTGAGCAACGCGGTGATCCACAAGATCCGACCCGCGCCGACCGTGCTGGCCAGGCGCCTGGCCAGCCCCGCTCCCACCAGCGCCCCCACCAGGCTCAGACTGCCCAGCAGACCAATGGTGCTAGGCGAAAGGTGCACTTCTCGAACGAGAAACACCACGACGATGGCCATGTACGCGGCCTGACACAGCGACATCATCGCGTTATTGACACCGATGGCACGCAGGATCGGGTTCCCGAATACCAGCCGCATACCCTCCAGGATCTCACTGCGCAGATTCCGCTCGGCATGTTGTTGCGGATCTGCCTCACGGGTGCGAATGGTCCTCAGCCAGGCCGCCGACCATACAAAGCTCAGGGCATCGACCAATACGGCGATCGGAGCGGTGAACCGCTGAACGAGGTATCCGGCGAGACTTGGCGCCGCGAGGGCCGAAACAGAGATACTGGCGCGCAGTTTGGCGTTTCCCTCTATGAGGTCGTCGCGCTCGACAAGACGCGGCAGATACGACTGGTGCGCGACGTCGAAGAATACAGTCAGGATGCCGGTGACGAAGACGGCGAGGTACAGCTGCCACAGCGTCACGACACCGAAGGCGGCTGCGAGGGGGATTGACCCGAGTGCGACCGCCCGGCCGAGGTCTGCAACGACGAGGACGGGCCGGCAACGCATCCGGTCACACCAGGCGCCGGCCTGCAGGCCAATCAGCAGATACGCCACGGTCTGCAGGGTGTTCAGCATCGACACCTCGAACGTCGACGCGCGCAGGGTGATCACGGTCAGTAACGGCACCGCCAGATTGCTGATCCCCGTCCCGACCTTGCTGATCGCATTCGCGGCACACAGGTGACGGAAGTCCCGGTGCCGCAGCAACCCCATTCTTACGCGACGCTCAGTACCTAACACGTGATCGATCCTGTGTTGCCTAGAGCAGCGTCAGCAGGGCAGTAGGTGGTGCTCGCGCAGCGATGGCGGCGCGGTCAGACCGCGCGCCGGCTGCGTGCTCGAGGTCGAGGCTCTTGTCACGGGAACCTCCTAGGCAGCAGGACAGACTCTTGGGAGAACCTAGGGCAGCTCGGCTCATTTTTTCAACCAAAGTTGATCCTAGAACGGGCGGCGTGCTGGCGCATGTGTTTGCCAAGTCAGTCCCGGAGTAGGGATCGCAGCGCGTCGGCCCGTGCGGCGATGAGGTGTCGCCGGCCACTGTCGAGCCCGTCCACATGGTCCACCCGTGCGGTCATCTGGTGTGGATGATTCCGGTAGAGCAGGCTCGGTTCGTTGATGAAGTAACCGTCGGTGGTCACGCTGGCGGCAATGAGCAGACCCGTGTCCTCAGCGCTCGGGAGGGCCATCCAGCCGCCCAGCGCCAATAGCAGATCACGCCGAATGCAGATGGTGACTGGGTGAATCGGCAAGAACCAGTCATTCGACCGCCAGGACTCGAGGATGGCTCCCCGCGTCAGCACCCCCTCGTCGGGATTGTGGTGCCTCCAGCTCACGATCTTCCCGTCGGGCAGCCAGTTGAGTAGGCGAGAAGTCGTCCAGCCAACGGTGGGATGCTCAGTCAGTACCTTGATGTCTCGCGCGATCGCCCCGGGCAGCAACTTGTCGTCAGCATCGAGATTGCGAACCAGCTCACCCTGGGCTCGCGCCATCGCCATAGTACGAGTCACCCCTGGGCCGCCGGGACGGGCTGATCCGACACTGATCCGCGGGTCGTCGGGGATAACCGCCGCTACCGCCCCGGTCTGGCCGTCTTCCTGAAGCAACCATTCCCAGGACCAACCCGCGGGCAACTCCTGGACAACCAGTGACTCATACGCCTCGAGAAGGTAAGGCACAGTCAACATGTGGGCTGCGGTGATGACGGAGACAACGCAGCTCATAGTTCCCACCTGTTAAGCGGACAACGCCATCTGAGCTAAGCAACGCAGCGCCCAACCCTACCCACCACGCGGTACACAACAGCACCCCTGCCGGGCTCTCAGCGGTGCCACCGCAACCACGATGCCGGCCACTATCTCGATCACACCGACGGCGTACATCGCCTGCTGCGCGGTGCCGGGCACGATGTCCTCGATCGTAGAAAGGGGTTGACGTCCTGCGCACGTCCTCGGCAACTTTGCGTGCCGCGCTGCTGGATCGCCAGGAGTCTTCCGGCGCGCCCGGCGCAGACCGGAGCCCACCGCACGTGACCAGGCGAGCCTTACTGGTCTCCACCGCAAACCCCTACCCGGTCGTCACCAACGGTTGTGCGCGCTTGGTCCACGATTACCAAGTTGCGATGTTTCCCCAATTCGACATGTACTTCCTCCTTACCCGCACAGGTGACTGGGCACCCTGTCAGTTGTTCCACCAAGGCCGGCCCGTCGAGGGAAGGTTGCAGATCCGGGACCTCCATGCCCTCGACTTCACCTTCGTCATGTTCATCGGCTTCAAGGAGAACGAATTCACCAGACAGCTGGCCGATCTTCGGCCATCCTTCTGTCTCACCGATACCTATCCGCATCCCGATCTGCCCGAGGGGTTGTTCCGCGGTGTCCTGGCCCATCGTGCCACCGAGCGGCACCATGACCTTCTCCTGATAGGTGGTTCCTACGATGGCAGGATCTTCTATCCAGACCGGAGAAGCGACGAGCTCGTACTCGCCGTCGGCCGGATCCATCCAGACAAGAACCAGCTCGAACTCGTCCGAAGCTACCGGCAGGAAGTCTTCGAAGAGTACCGCCTGCCCCTCCATTTGGTGGGGGGCGTCGACGATTCAGACTACTTTGGTGAGCTAAAAAGATACATCGATGGCGTGGCGGTCGTGTCGAGCATCGACCCGGGAGATCCACTCGCCATCGGTAACTGGCGCTCGGCACGGGAGATCGCGAAACTATGCAACCGGGCCCGCCTGTTCGTGTCTGCCTCCCCGAAGGAGAGCTTCGGCCTGGCGATGATCGAGGCGATGGCGTGCGGCACCACGTGCGTCGTGAACGGCGACTACCGTGGTTTCGTCGCGTCCGACTTACGTCCTTACGTTTACGGCCACGTCACTGCGCAGCAGGGCTCCGTTGTCGGACTCGTCGTCCAGGCGCTCCGCGACGAGGTCCGGATCGACGGCTCCCGATGGGCGAAGAAATATTCAGTGGGTGAGATGCGTAAGGCTCTGGCACGGTTTATCGATGAGCGGTTGTAGGCGGGCGCACGATGCGTGTCGGCCTCATCATCTTCGGCAGCCTGGACACTCTCACCGGCGGTTATTTCTACGATCGCCGGTTGCTCGAATATTTGGGGTCGCGCGGCGATCAGACGCGGGTGGTGTCCCTCCCCTTGCGGACCTACCCCCGCCACCTTGCTGACAATCTGTCGCCGTCGCTGGCTCACCGGCTGGCTGGGGAGCGCTTCGATGTCCTGCTCCAAGACGAGCTCAACCACCCGTCTCTGGTCCTGCTCAACCGCTGGCTCAAGGTGCGGGCCGGCTACCCCATCGTCGCGCTCGTCCACCTGCTGCGCTCGAGCGAGCGGAGCGAGTCGCTGCTGCGCCGCGCTTATGCAGTGGTCGAGCGGCGGTACCTCGAAACCGTCGATGCCGCGGTGTTCAATTGCCACACCACTCGCGAAGCAGTCGAAGGCCTGCTCGGATGCTCCCTTCCTGGGGTCATCGCCTACCCCGGCTGTGATCACATGGGATTGCAGCTACCGGAAGCCGCTGTGGTCGCTCGAGCGCGCGCGGCGGGGCCTGTTCGCGTCCTCAGCATCGCCAATGTGATCCCTGGTAAGGGATTGCACGTGTTAGTCGCCGCCCTGGCCACACTTCCGGCCGAGATTTGGCGGTTGACGGTAGCGGGCAGCCTGACCACGGACCGGATCTATGTCGAGCGCCTCCGGCACCTGATCAGCCGTCTCGGGCTCGACGCCAATGTCGAGCTACTGGGCGCTGTACCCCATGAGCGGATCGCTGAGCACCTCGTCAGAAGCCACTTGCTGGCAGTGCCCTCCCTGTACGAGGCCTTGGGCATTGCCTACCTAGAGGCAATGTGGTTCGGGCTCCCGGTGATCGCCACTTCCGCAGGAGGTGCGCACGAGGTCATCGATGACGGCCGCGAGGGGTTCTTCGTCGCACCCGGCGACGTCAAGGCACTCAGCGAGCATCTTCGCCTGCTGGTTACCGATCGTGAGCTTTTGCTCCGGATGGGCCTCGCAGCTCGGCAGCGGGCCGCGCGCCACCCGACCTGGGACCAATCGTTCCAATGCGCTCGCGAGTTGCTGAGCTCCCTAGTAGCCTCCCAGCAGCGTCGTAGGCGCTAAGGAGACAGTGCTCTGATCACTCACAAGCAGCTCCCCGAGTACTACGACTGGCTGTCTCGCTACGTCCAGCTCGCGAATTGGCTCGCTTACCGTGACCGCTTCGCGTCGTTCACCATGCACAAGAGGTTGGGGATCCAGACCGCGGAACACGCCGGCGGCCACCGCACCGCAGGTGTCGAATACGTCAACGATCGGGTGCTGGCGCTGGCCGGTCTCCCGCCTGGTCCCCGGGTGCTCGACGCAGGCTGCGGCTTCGGGGGGACGATCTTCCACTGGCAGCCGCGGATCGGTGGCCGGTATGAGGGCATCACGCTCAGCCGAGTGCAGCTGGCCGTGGCGCAGCGCGAGGCCCGCCGGCGCGGAATCGCACACGTCTGCCAATTCCGGCTGCAAAGCTACGATGAGCCACTCGGCAGCGGTTTCGATGCGATCGTCGCTATCGAGTCGCTTATCCATTCCCCCGATCTCCACCGCACGCTGTCCAACCTGGCCGGTGCACTTCAGCCCGCCGGCGTGCTACTGCTCCTCGATGACATGGCGGCGGGCAACCTCGACTGCCACCGGCCAATCGAAGCCGGCCTCCTCCGCAGGCACTGGGGTTGCGCGCGCTACTGGACCTACCACGACTACCGGAATGCGCTTGACCGCGCAGGATTATCGGTCATCCATGAGGAAGACCTCAGCGCTCTGATCCGCCCGCGCCGCGAGGAGATCCTCGACCGCCTGGAGTGGATATATTCATTCCTCCACGAGAGGATTCCCTTGCCCTCGGCGCGCACGGTTGTCTCCGCTTATCTCGGAGGGATCGCTCTCGAACGACTCCACCGCTCGGGGGACGTGCACTACCGGCTCCTCGTCGCCCGCGAGGGTGGATAGATGATGAGCATTCCCAGCCGTTACGACTCCTGTCCCGACATATGTGGCCGGCTCGAACATCCCGGCCTGGCCACCGATATGCCGATCTGGATCGATCATACCCGGGAGGAGACAACGGTCGACCAGGCGCGTATCGAGGACGTGCTCGACGGGATGGATCTGCGTGATCAGCATATCCTCCATGTCGGCGTCGGCAACTCCCGGTTCGCGCAGAGGTTCGCCGGCCAGGTTCGTCTCGTGGACGGTCTCACGGTGAGCCATGCGGAGAAGAAGCTTGCCGACTCGCTGGGGATCGCCAACTACACAGTTTATTTCCTGAGCAAATACAGCCGGGAGTTCCTCACCACGATCAGAAATCGGTATGATTTAATCATTGACAACAACCTGGCCAGCTTCGCCTGCTGTAAATACCATTTCTTTCGAATGTTCGACAACTACCTGTGGTGCCTGCGGCCACGTGGCCGGATCCTGACCGATCAGCGCGGCATGGACTGGGCGGTCAACAACGATCCTCGCTGGCAGTTGACCTTCGACGATCTCGTGGCGCTGGAACGACAATTCCCGGTGACGGTGATGAAGGTCACCGACACCGTCTATGCGATCGGTGCCATCCGGTGACCGTGACCGCAAACCCCGCGCTACGCGAGCTCGGTTTCTCCCCAGAGGATCGGGTCGTCATCATCCATGCCGACGACGTCGGCATGTGCGGGGCCACCATAGACGCCTTTTACGAGGTCTCAGCGCGCGGGGTGATCTCTGCCGGATCGGTGATGGTCCCCTGTCCCTGGTTCCCGGCAGTGGCAGCCGGCTGCCGCAAGCACGCCGAGCTAGACGTCGGCGTGCACCTGACGCTCACCAGCGAATGGGACGGCTATCGCTGGGGTCCCCTATCCACCCGGGATCCGGCATCCGGCCTGCTGGACGACGACGGCTACTTCTACCGGAATCAAGACCAGTGGCGCAGCGTCGACCCCCGGGCAATCCGTGTTGAAGTGGAGGCCCAAGTCGACCGTGCGGTGGCGGCAGCGCTTGACGTGACCCACATTGACTGCCACATGTTCTCGATGATGCGGCGCGCTCTGGTAGAGGAGTACGTCAGCGTTGGCTTCGACCGGCAGCTCCCGGTCTTGATGACGCGCCAGCCGCAATGGGTGGCAGCACTGTCCGAAGAAGCCATCGCCGGATGGGAACGGCAGGGACTCCCGGTCTTCGACCACCTCAGGGAAATGCCCCTCACCGGCCCAGCAGTAGGCCGGCTCGATCTGACCAAAAGACTGTTCAGCGAACTGCCACCCGGCCTGACCTACCTGATCACCCATCCAGCCACCGACACCGCGGAACTGCGGACCATCGCTGCCGACTGGCCTCATAGGGTGGCGGACTTCGACACCTTCCGCGACGGCGGGCTTGCCCAGTTCCTGCGTGGGGCTGGTATCCAGGTCATTGGCTGGCGGCCGTTGCGGGAGTTGATGCGCACGAGGCGCAACCGGCTCTGATGGGAGGCGAGACGTGACGTCAATGCAGCCGCGGTACAGCGTCACCGTACGGCGTGAGCTCATCGCCCAACATTTCCTGGTCGGCGGTGACTGGGGGCGGGAGAACATGCTCAACTCTCACCATTACCGGATCGAGGCGCGGTATGAAGGTACGAGCTTGGATCGTTACGGCTTCCTCCTCGACATTGACGAGATCTACCGCAAGTTGGACGGCCTGGTGGAGCGTTACCGGGACCGCACACTCAACGAGCTGCCTGAATTTGACGAGCTGAACCCCAGCGTGGAGAACTTCTCCCGGATCTTGAGCGATCGGCTGGTGGTGACCGCGCCCAACGTCGATGCTCTCGAGGTGACAGTGTGGGAGGACGCCGACGCCAGCGCCGCCTACCGGCGGCCACTCGGAGACAACTTCCGAGGTTAACGGGTGCTGCCGTCTGGGCGGACAGCTGCGACGGCGATGCCGCCTCTGAGGTATCCAATCCCCGCTCGCTCGCCGCACCAGTCCAGCACCCGGAGCATCACCCCCCAGCCGCCCGGCAGGTCGCCCTGAGGCACGAAGCGCCAGTGCTGACGGGCCACGATCTCTAATGCAGCGCCGCTGAGGAGTTCTTCCAATTCATCGGCAGTGAGAAAGCGATCGGTGGACAGGTGCCGGCTGTCGATACCTAAGATCGGTGCCACGTGCCGGTACCAGCAGTAGCCGCCATTGGGAGTAAGGCCTATGAACATCCCTCTGGGTCTGAGCACCCGGTGCACTTGGCGAAGGATTCGGTCTCTTTCCAGCATGTGCTCGAGTGCCCCTACACACAGCACGACATCGATCGAGCTGTCCTCGATCGTCGCCAGTTCCTCAGCCGGATCGACGCGGATCGAGATGCGGTCGCTCCACGGCGAACCATGGGCGTGACGGCGGGCGGCATTCACCATCTCGGGAGACACATCGGTACCAATGGCGCGACCGAACTCCGCTGCGAGGGCGAGCAGGTGGATGCCCGTCCCACAGCCGATCTCCAGGAGGGTCCCGCGCTGCGCTCCTCCGAGGAACCGGCGGATGATTCCCAGACGGTAAGAAAGCAGCTTTCCGGCACAGCCGTGAGCCTCGCGGTAATGCAGGGCAAGACTATCGAAATGCCGAACGACGTCCTCGGGCGTTCGTACGTTGCGTGTGGTGAGGCGCGTCCTGCGGGGGATCGGCCACCGCCAAGTCACCTGCTGATCCTGTTCTCCTGGGCAATGCGCCGTAGCAGGCCGGAAGTCGAGTGATCCTTCGGATCACCGCAGATGGCGATCTCGATGCCGAGCTCACGGTCAAGGGAGGCCTCGGGGACGCTCGCCGCGGTGTAGTCAGATCCCTTGGCGTGTACGTCAGGCCGCAACATTCGCAGCGTCGTCTCGAGGTCAACTTCGTCGAACGATGTCACCGCATCGACACAGCGCAGCGCCCCGACGATTTCGGCCCGCTCGGCCAAGGGCATCAACGGCCGGCCCGGACCCTTGATCGCCCGCACCGAGCGGTCTGAGTTCAGCGCAACGATGAGGAAGTCGCCACGCGAGCGGGCGTCCTGAAGGTAGCGAACGTGGCCTGCGTGCAAGAGATCGAAGCAGCCGTTGGCCAGGACCACGGTCCCGACGTCACCGCCGGCCCGCAGCTTGTGAACACGCTCACCAAGCTCATGACGCTGTTCGACCATGGCTCAGCGCCGCTTCACATCGGGCGACGTGACCGGGGCCGGCATGCCGGCGAGCGCGGCATCGAGTGCGCCGATGGTGCACACCGCTGCTCCGTGCTCGAGCACGACGATTCCCGAAGCAGCATTGGCGAGATACATCGCCTCGGGGGCGGAGTATTGAGCGGCAAGGCCGAGGGCGAACACAGCGGCTGCGGTATCGCCGGCACCACACACGTCGGTGATTGCGTTCGTTCCCCAGGCCTCGACGACGACTCCGTCCTGCGGTAGTCCCTCGCCGAACAGGGCCATACCGAGATTGCCTCGGGTCACCAGGAGGAATCGGCAGCCGGTACTGCCCAGGAGCGCTTTCGCCGCGTTCGCCAGCTCGCACCGATCGCCGAGATGATCAGGCGAGGCGTTTGTGAAGCGGGCCAGCTCGTCGACGTTGGGGGTCAGCGCGGTGAGGCCGTTGAAGTTGCTGACCTCGCGTCGCGGATCGAGTACCACGACCTTGCCGGCGCGGGAAAGCTCGGTGGCCGCGATACCCATCTCGACATCGCACAGACCGTACGAATAATCCGAGACGATCACCGCGTCGATCGCATCGCCCATCGCGGCAAGCTCACGGGCGATCCCCTCGCGGACTGGTGGTCCGATCGGTCGGTCTGGTTCGCGATCGATACGCAACACCTGCTGGAGGTTGCGACGCGGCTCGGCGGCGAGCACCCGAGTCTTGGTCGGCGTCTGGTAGCCATCGAGGATGTGGACACCGCTGGTGTCGATCGACTCCTCGTCCAGAAGTCGCAGGAGCTCACCTCCGTGCTCGTCCCGACCAACGATCCCGAGCACTCGCACGCGGCTGCGCAGCGCACGCAGGTTGCGGGCCACATTGGCGGCACCGCCTGCCCCGATCCGCTCACCTACCTGGCGTAACACGATGACCGGAGCTTCACGAGACAACCGCATGGGTTCACCGTAGATATAGTGATCGGCGAGGAGGTCGCCCACGACGGCGACATGGAGCTCGGAGAAGTCAGCAAGACGAGATGTCTCATGAGTGGTTCCGGCAGCGTCGTCTCCGGCAACGGCCACGGCCGAAGCCTACGCGGCCGGATGGTCTCGATGTGAGATCGAAGGTTGCCGCCGATGTGCCACCGGGTGAGACCCCCGCCGGTAGCGACATCGTGCTCGTGAAGCAGCAAGGGGCGATGCGCACCGGCACCAATCTCGTCAAGTTCGCCCTCGAAGAGAACTTCACTAATGTTGCGGTCCTCGTGAACATCGGACGATGGAAACATGCGACCGCCGACACGCCCTTTACCTGGCAGGGGGAGAACTGGGAAGCACCAGGCCGAATTCTCGACATTTCTACGCGAATTACTCCAGCGGAGCTGAGAACAGTCCGAGCTGCCGTGGATGCCGGCACGATGAGATACGCGATCAGTATAAGAAATGTGTACGCATGGCTTGTCAGTTACCTGCGCTTCGCTCACTGGTACGATAATCCACCGCTTGGCGAGCTCTCCGACCTCGGCGACGACGAAATCATCACTGCAGTACAACAGTGGAACGTGCTCTACCGCGGCTACCTCGAGCTCTTGTCGAATGGGCGCTCTTCCGTGCTGTTCCGGCTCGAGGATTTGCACACGGCGTTCGATGTGACCCTGGAGCGTAGCCGCCTGCAATGGGGTCTGCAACGGCGTCACTGGAGATACCTCAGTCCTGACAGGTATTTGCGTGCCGGGATTGACGGGCAGAGCCGCTCCGAGTTGCTGGAATCTTCGCTATTTGACCGGAAGAGCCACCACCCCGATGGGCGTCTGGGCGAACTACACGGATCGGTGCTGGATCTGGTCCGTAACACCGTCGATGAGGATGTCGTGCGAGCGTACGGATACGAGGTCTGGTGACGTGACGGCGCGGGTTCTCATCGCACGTCCTGATCACCTTGGGGATGTTCTGCTGACGCTACCGGCAGCGACAGCATTTCGCGCCATCCTTCCCGGAACCCATCTAGCTCTCCTGCTGTCCACATCAACCGCGGATGTGGCTCGCCGTTGCCCTGATGTCGACGAGACCTTGGCCATCCCCTTCCCACCATTGGGCACGGCGTTTCTTGCGCAGGATTGGGATGATGTGGCTCGCGCCGGCGCGAACGCCCTGCGGGATCGCTTCGATCTCGCCGTTTTAGCCCGCCCGGACGACCCGTGGTCCGGGACTGTGGTGAACCTGGCGGAGATTCCCATCCGGATCGGTTATGCGGTGCCCGGGATGGAGCGTTTCCTGACTCACGCCGTCCAACTTCAGGAGGAATACCACGCCGCCATCCAGACACTTCGGCTCATGGCGGAGGCAGCCCGATGCCTTGGCCTGACCGACGCCGGTCAGCGCGCTCTGAGTGCAGCCGTCCTCAGCCGAGCATCGGTACCGTTCGTACCTTCCGAAGCGGAAGAGGTTCTCGTCCGGCGCATCCTGTCGGAAGTGCCCGCCGCGGGGTCGAAGCCAATCGTGTTCCAGCCCGGATCGGGGTGGCCACTGAAAAACTGGGCCCCGAAGCGGTGGGGACGGCTGGGCATCGAGATCCGGCGTCGCTACGGGCTGACGCCCCTGGTGCCGGGCGGGCCTGGAGAGGATCCGCTGGTACAAGAGATTGTGGACGCTAGCGAGGGTTCATGCTTCGGCTTGCCGGGGCGGCTTTCCGTAGGGGCGTTAGCTGCGCTGTACCGGCGATCATCGCTCGTTATCGGCATCGACAGCGGTCCACTCCATCTGGCCGCCATGGTCGGCACCCGGGTTGTCGGGCTCTACGGGCCGTTGTCTGCTGAGCAATGGGGCCCGTGGTCCTCGCCCAAGATGTACCGGCTCGCCCGGGTATCCCTTCCCTGCAGTCCCTGCGACTGCATCTTCGATCCGCCCTGCGGCATTCCACTCCACCCGCCGTGTACGGAGGGCATCACCGTGGACGCGGTGCTGGCTGCTTCTGCGGAGTTCCTGGACTCCGACGGCCTAGGGAAGCGATGGTAGTGAGGACCCAGCATATGCGGCCGAGCTTCTTCATCATCGGCGCCAACAAGTGCGGCACCTCGTCGCTGTACCGATACATTCTCGCCAACCCTCAGGTACTGCCGTGCGCCAAAAAGGAACCGAACTTCTTCGGGCAGCATTCGGCCGCTTACATCGCCGGCCACATCGACGAGTACTTCTCCCTCTTCCCGACGTGTGACTACCGCGGCCCACTGACGTTCATGTGGGAGGCCTCGGATGAGGCCGGCACCTCGCACCTGACGACCATCGTCATCGAACGCCGACCAGGTGGTCACTACATCACAGGGGAGGCGAGTGCCAACACCTTTCACGACGTCACGCCGTCACTCCTGCACCGATACCTGCCCGACACCAGGCTTATCGTGTTGGTGCGCAATCCGGTAGACCGCGCCTACTCACACCATTGCATGTACCAACGTTTCAGAGACGCCGGGCACGACTTGGGCGTCGCGATCGGCGATTTCGCGCAGGACATAAGAGCCGAAATAGCGGCCCATGAGCGGGGTGAACGGACTGAGTACGTAGGCCCTGGGATATATGCAGAGCTGTTGCGGGGATGGATCACAACCTATGGCGGTAACCGGGTGAAGGTCATCCTGACCGAGGATCTCGGCCGACCCCAGACTGCTGAGCAGATCATGCACGAGCTTGAGGAGTACTTGGGGCTGCCCGCCCATGACTACGCCGATATCCTGACGCGGCGTTTCAATTGCGCGAGGACGCGAAGCATCGATCCGGCCACGCGTTCCTTGCTGGCGGATTTCTACCGTCCCCACAATGCTTGGTTGCAGGAGTACCTGGGGCGAAAGTTGGACTGGGGCTGAGGACTCCTCCAAGGCGCTTGCCCTGTGAGGTGTCAGGCTACGTCCCAGGCGGTGATGACCTCGTCCTGGGTGATGTGCAAGCACCTGTTGTGCAGCGAGATGCCCTGCGTCACACGGGCAATCCCAAGATCACCCACCGCCTCGATCCCGGTACCGATGATCTTCGCAGAGGTAGCGATGACGAGGCGATCGACCAGCCGGGCAGTGAGCAGTGACGTGATCACTCGTGCCCCACCCTCCACCAGCAAGGTCCGCACGCCGAGCTCCCGCAGCCGCCCCAGTGCTGCGGGAAGGTTCACCCCGGCCGGGCCCGCCGGGACCATCCGGACGCCAGCGCCCAGTGCCCGCAGCCGTTCCCGATCGCTCTCGGCGGCCCGGTCGGTCGTGAGCACGAGGGTGACCGGATCCCCGTGGAGTATCCGCGCTGTCGAGGGCATCCGTAGTGTGGAGTCGAGCACGATGCGCAGCGGCGACGTGCCAGGCACCTGGCGGACGACCAGCTGCGGGTCGTCCCGCAGCACGGTACCCACACCAACCATCACCGCATCGCAGGCCGCCCTCAGCGCATGGGAGACCGAGCGCTCTTCCTGACCGCGCAGACGCGTCGAGTCACCGGTAACAGTCGCAATTTTCCCATCGAGGGTCTGAGCGTAGGTCAACACCACATACGGTCGGTCGCCTGGCGCATCGACACTGCCGAGCAGACCGGTGACGTCCGGTGGCGCCGTCGGCGCAGCGTCCGGCACCCGGCCGAGGGGCTCGACATGGCTCAACCGTCGTTGCTTGGTGCGCAGGTAGCCGAGATTGCGGTGGTGCGCCGCGGTCTGCAGCGGCTCTCGCCGTTCGACGTTGATGCCCGCCGCGCACAAGCCGCGCACCTTCGCCGGGTTGTTCGTGAGCAGCCGCACCGAGTCGACGTTGACCGCGTGCAGCACCGCGGCAGCATCATCGTAGTTGCGGGCGTCGACCGGCAGCCCCAGCCGCCGGTTGGCGTCCAAGGTGTCTGCGCCGCGGTCCTGCTCGACATACGCCAGAAGCTTGTTGACCAGTCCCACGCCACGTCCCTCATGCCCAGTGGCGTACAGCAGCAACCCGCGCCCTTCGGTCGCGATCCTGCGCAGCGCGAAGCGCAGCTGGACCCCGCAGTCGCACCGCAGCGAACCGAGGGCATCACCGGTCAGGCATTCGGAATGCAACCGGGTCAGCACGGTGCCCCCGCTGCCGACATCACCCTTGATCAGCGCCAGGTAGACAAACCCGGAGGACACCTCGAAGGCTCTGGCCTGGAACTCACCGAATTGCGTCGGCAGTAGTACCCGGGCCAATTCACGCACGCCGTCCACCCCGCTTCTGGACCATCCGCGCTCCACCGCCGCGGCCTTGTGTGAAACCAGACCCGGACAGCGCACCTTTAATTCCATATTCTAACGTGAGCGTATCATGTCATTAGAGGGCAATGGCGCTGAAGCAATCGCGCCTGCTTTGATGCATGAGCGGGCCGCTGGATGGATAGCGGGAGGCCCGGGCAGGTGGGCAGCGTGATGCCGTGGCGGCTGGGGGGAATCGCGCAGCGGTTGATGCGCGCGGTCGTATGCCGGCTGCCCGGCCGGATGGCCGACCAGTTGCGAACCTCACTGTCAGTGCCTGCGACCACCCCGCTCGGTCGTCTGCGCCGCGCGCTGCTGACCGCCCTGCGGCACGGCGGCATACCGCCGACGGTCCGGACATTCCAGCTGGCAGACAATCCGGCGCGATCATTCGCCGCTGCGGATTCGCTGGTCCTCGCCCAGCTGTACTGGTTGGGCGAGCAGGGCTGGGAACCTGAGCTGCTGCCCTGGTGGCAGTACCTCTGCCGGCGCTCCTCGGCGATCTTGGAGTTGGGAACCAACGTCGGGTACTACGTCGTGCAGGGAATGCGGGCCGCGCCAGGCGTCCGCTACACCGCGGTTGAGCCGCACCCGACCTCCGTGTCGCTGTGCCGCACCAACCTCGCCCTCAACGCAATCACCTCGGTCACGCTCGTCGCGGGCGCCGCGGTCGCCAGCCCGGCGGCTGGTACCGCGCGGCTGCTGATCCCGCAGGATCAGCTACTCGCGCCCACCGTGGCTTTCCTCGACGGTGACGGTGAACTGCCGGCGCGCATGGCCAGTCCCGTTGGAGCGGCGATCGAGGTTCCCACGGTGGACGTGCGAACACTGCTCGACGGGGTGGACCTGCTCAAGATCGACGTTGAGGGCCAGGAGCATGCGCTGCTGGCCGCCGCCGATGACCACCTGCGGGCTCACCGACCGACCATCGTCATCGAGGTCCTACCGGGTACGGCGCAGTTGCGCCGGCTGCTCGCACGGCTGTGCAATGAGCTCGGCTATCGCTGTTATGTACCGCAGCCAGGCCGGTTGATGCGGTTGGAGCCCGATCGGCTCGGTGAGGTGGCGCTGCTCGACGAGTACGGCGTCCAGGATCTGATCCTGTGCGCCGATCCCTGCCTGCCTGTCACCGTCGCCGAACTCGACCAGGCCGGGTATGAGGAAGGGGGCAGATGACTGCAGGCGGCAGGCGGCAGGCACAGGCTGTGACGTTTATCGCTCCCCATGCAGTTGAGCTGCGCGAGCGGGAAGTGCCCGAACCAGGCGAAGGGCAGCTCCTGGTGCGCACGCTGTACTCCGGTATCAGCGCCGGGACCGAGCTGCTCGCCTATCGCGGCGAGATCGACCCGCAGCTTCCGCTCGACTCCTCGATCTCCGCACTCTCGGACCGGTTCAGCTACCCATTTCGTTACGGCTACAGCTGCGTAGGTCGGGTCGAGCAGTCCCCGGCAAACGCCGAAGAAAGGGCCGAAGAGGGGAGTGTCGTCTTCGCGTTTCACCCGCATCAGGACCTGTTCGTGGTCGATGCCGCGGACACCGTTGCACTCGGGTCGATCGACCCCCGGCTGGGCACATTGTTTCCCCTGGTGGAGACCGCACTGCAGATCACTCTCGATGCCGGGGAGGTGCTGGAGCAGCCGGTCGTCGTCATCGGTCTCGGCGCGGTAGGCATCCTCACCGCGGCGCTGCTGCGGCGGGCGGGGGCCCGGGTACTCGCCGCCGAGCTCAAGCCGTGGCGGCGGGAAGCGGCGGCGGCGTTCGGGATCAGCACGGTGCTTCCCGACGATCTTGAGCGCAAGGTGATGGCGAAGACTGGCGGCGCCGGAGTGCCACTCGTTATCGAGGTCAGCGGGAACCCGACCGCGCTCGGTGCCGCCCTGCCGTTGCTGGCCCATGAGGGCACCGCGCTCGTCGCCTCCTGGTACGGGGTGCGACCGGTCACGTTGCCGTTGGGCGGTGAGTTCCACCGGCGGCGCCTGGCCATCCGCAGCACCCAGGTGAGCACGATTCCCGCACGGCTCGCCGGGGTCTGGACCCGCGATCGGCGCCGGGCCACCGCTCGCCGCCTGCTCGACGAGCTGCCGCTGCAAGTCCTCGCCACCCACCTGTTTCCTTTTGATGACGCCGCGGCAGGGTATGCCACCCTGGCCCGTGGCGAGCCGGGACTGCTGCACGCCGCCTTCGACTACCGATCGTCCGGTCAGCCGCGCAACAGCTCCTGATAGACCGCCAGGCATCGGGCTGCGCACGCTTGCCAGGTGAAGCGGTCGAGCACCAGCTCGCGGGCGTGGCTGCCCATCCGGGCGGCCAGCCTTGCGTCGGTGAGCAGCGTGGCGATCCGGTCATGCAGCTCGCCGACGTCGCCGGGGGTGACGAGGAACCCGGTCGCACCGTCCTGGACCACCTCGGGCAGCCCGCCGAGCCGGCTGCAGACCACCGGCGTGCCGCTGGCCATGGCCTCGAGCACCGAGAGGCCAAGCAGCTCCGAGATCTTCACTTCGCGGCCGTAGCACGTCCGATGCACGGAGGGCAGCACGACCACCTGGGCACGGCGGTACAGCACCGGTAGCTCGTGATCCGCGACTGCACCGGCGAACGTCACCAGCCGTCCGGATGCGAGCCGGCGCAGCAGCTGCCGGTAGCCACTTTCTGGAGGTTGCGGATCATGGCCGCAAGTACCCACGCACGTCAGTTCGGTGCCGGCCGGCAGCGCCCGGATCAGCCGGTCCAGGCCCTTGTGCGGGGTCAACCGGCCGACAAAGAGCACCCCACTGCGCCGGTCGGTGGGATCGGGAAAGAAGCGGCGGGGATCGGCGCCCCCGTAGATCACGGTCGTCTTCGTGGGCGGCGCGCGCAGCGCCTGCGCCGAATGCCGCGACACGGTCAAGAAGTGGTCGAACAAGCGGGGCAACAGCCCGCCCCAGCCACCACCACCCAACCCGTGATCGGTCACCGCCAGCCGCTGCCCGGCCACCCGGGCGGTGATCGCGGCCACCCGGCTCGGCGCGCTGCGCAGGTGATGCGTATGCACGATGTCGGCCCCGCGCAGCGCCGCCGGTAGGCCCCATGCGACCGGGTGGGCGGGATGGCGCCGCAGGTGGGTCAGCGTGCGCAGGATCCGCACCCGGAGCCCACCCGGCTCCACCACCAGCCGGGGGGACAATCCGAACGTCACCAGCTCGCAGGTGACCTCGGCGGCGAGTGCGCGGGCAAGCTCGAGTGGGTACCGTTCACCGCCACCGAACAGCCCCTCCCAACCGAACGGCGTCGGAGCAACCTGGATGATCCGCATGCTGTCCGTCTCCTTGATCACACTTGGTGACCCCGACCAGCTGACCGGCGGCTACCTCTATCACCGCCGGCTGGCAGAGGCAGCCTCGGCACATGACGCCCGGCTGAGGTTCGTGTCCTTCCCCGCGCTGCCGTTCCCGTTACCGGCCGCCCGCGCCGGCGTGGTTCTCCGGCGGGCCTGCTCGCCCGCCGACGTCGTGGTCCTGGACAGCATCGCGGCAGCCTTTCTCGCCCCCCACCTGGTGCTGCGCCGACCGACAATCCCCCTGGTCGCGATCCTGCACCAACCTCCTGGCGGGATCGACCACAGCGCGCCACGCACCCGGCTGCAGGCCGGCCTCGATCGGGTCGTCTACCGCCGGGCCGCGGCGCTGGTGCTGGCCAGCGCTGCGCTCGCCGCCCAGTTGCCGGCCGACCTGCGCACCCGCGCGGTGGTGGTGCCGCCCGGTCGAGACGCGGGGCCGCCGCCGCCGGTGGCCGATGATCTGCGCCGCGGGCGGCGGGCCGCGTTGCTGTGCGTGGGCAACTGGGTGCCGCGCAAGGGCCTGATTGAGCTGCTCGCCGCTGTCGCCGCGCTCCGTCCGGACGCCGCAACCTTGCACCTAGCCGGCCGTCATGACGTCGACCAAGGCTACGCCGCCCGCGTCCATGCCCGGCTCACCGAGTCCGATCTGGCCGGGCGAGTCGTGGTGCACGGCCCGCTGGACCGGACGCAGATCTCCGCGCTCTACTACGGCGCCGACGTCTTCGTGCTGCCGAGCATCCGGGAGCCCTACGGCACGGCCTACGGCGAGGCGATGGCGGCGGGGCTACCGGTCGTCGGCTGGCGGGCCGGGAACCTGCCGCACCTGGCGACTCACGAGCGGGAGGGCCTGATCCTGCCGCCAGGGGACGTCAGCGGGCTCACCGCTGCGCTGCGACGGCTGATCGACGACGAGCCCTACCGGCGGCGTTTGGGTGAGGCAGCTCGGCAGCGGGCGGCGGCCCTGCCGACCTGGGAGGAATCGGCCGGCCGGCTGTTCGCCATGCTGCGCGCCGTGGCCAATGGTGACCGCCGGCGGTGACCCTGGAGACTCCCTAGCCGCCCGGCACCTCTTCGGCGACGGTGTGCACCTCGTTGAAGGCGAGCAGCAGCGGGTGCGGGCCGCTGGTGTCGACCCGGCACACGGCAGCGTCGAGGAGATACATTCGCCAGGCCACCTCATCGCCGACCCCCAGAGCCCAGGCGAGCGCGGCCTTGATCGGGGAGACATGGCTGACGACGATCACGTCGGCGTGGGCGGCGTCGTCAGCCAGCTCCGCGCAGGCTTCCCGAACTCGCGCCCCCACTGCGGCGACCGACTCACCGCCGGCGGGCACGAAGTCCGGGTCCCGCCACCAGGTCCGCCACCCCTCTTCAGGGAGGGCCGCTGGCGGGTGCCCCTCCAGGTCGCCGTAGTCCATCTCGATCCAGCGCGGGTCGATCTCGATATGTTGGCTACCCATCCCGGCCCCGGCGAGTTCGACGGCGGTCTGCCGAGCCCGCACCAATGGGCTCGACACGAGCCGGGCCGGGCGCGGAAGAACCGCAGCCAGAGCGCACGCTTGCCGGTGGCCGGTCTCGTTCAGCGACGGGTCAGACCGGCCAAGCAGTAGCCCGTGAGCGTTGGCAGCCGTCTGACCGTGGCGAACCAGGATCAGCACCCCCTCACGCTAGCTAATGGACGCTCGATTGCCCACCCGTAGCGCCGTCTGCCTACCGGGGCTCCAGCCGGGATGCGGTGGGGGACACCCGGGTGGCACTCCTTCGGTTGCGCTTCGGTTGCGCCGCCACTCACCCGTCTTCCAACATTTGCAAATTGTTACTCATCCTGCATTTTATCGTCAGGCTCGAATGGTATTGCCGCGACCTGAATCCGCAACTCTTCGACGAGACGGTCGATGATACCGCAAGCCTCGCGCAAAGCGTCATGCGCCGCGTACGAGCGCCACCTGGAAGGTGGCGCGTTTCCTGTGAACGGATACACATTACGGCAACTCATGTAATGGTCCACGATGGCCAATGCAGTCTGCGCCTCGTGCAGTTCGGCGAGGAGCCGGTCAGGCTGGCCGGGCAGTAGGGGGAACCGGGGAGAACAGTCCCGGTAATCCATTCCGCCACCTCCATACATATGGCGAGGTGCGTGGTGCGTGGTGCCAGTGACGCGTCTCCGACCTGGCGTGGGGACGACCTGGTGGTGGTCATCCATCTACTGACGGATCGTGGAGCACCTGCTCGATGCGGGAGTGCCGCGCGGATAACGAGCCCACAAGTCTCTTACATCTGAAGACCCTAGCGCCGCTTGGGCGCTAGGAGGTTGAAACTTGAGCCAAGTTTTCAGGCGGCGATACGGGCCTGGGAGACGTAGTCCTCGACGTGGTGATTGATCACCCGTAGGGCTTGCCGCAGGAGGACTTGACCCGCGAGTGCCGGAAGTAGGCGTTGAGGGTGACCTCGTCCCCGGTCCGTAGTAGGCGGGTCCGGTAGCCCCCGGCTGGAGGGGCAGTAACCCGGCGACCCAAGATGATCTGTATCTCCTCCGGTCGGCCGATGTCGAGATTGTCGGCGCACAAGCCTCAAAGAACCCGCGAGCATGACGGAGGGCGTCGAAGATGATCGTGCGGGAGACCTCGACCTGGCGCATCGAGATGTCCCACCAGTAGCCCGCGGCCCAATCGGTCTCGGTCAGCGGCAGCGGTCGCCGCGCCCACCAGCGTTGGCAGAATAACCGGATCGTGCCCGGCCCCAGCATGTCGCAGATGCGCTGCAATCCGGCAGCGTCATTGGTGGAGGCGCACCTGGTGTCCAGCTCGGGGCAACCGATCCCGGCCACCGTGGCAGCCCGCTTCGCGTACTCATGACCGTTGAGCCAAATCTTGATCGGATAGGGGAAATACGCACACACTTTGATCAACGCCGGCCCGAACGCCTCATCCACCAGATAGAAGTACTGGGCGCTCACCCGACGGTCGGCCTTGGCGTAGCCAAACCGCGGAACCCACCACCACCCTCATCGCAGTGATACGTGGTCCCGGTGAACACCCGCTGGAACTCTTGGCGAAGCGGATCACCGGGACGTCGCCCTCGGCGGCGAACTCCGCTACCGCCTTGCGGAACCGCAGCCCAATGCGCTCCAGGATCACCGGAGACGGGATCGGAAAATCCATATGCCGGGTCAAAAAAACTCTCGCCCGCACCGACCTCGGGCGTCGCTTCCTCGAACATGCGGCGGATCGAAATTCACAGCGCCTGCTCAAACTCAGGTTCGGCACGGCGCCCGCGGAAATCGGCCCGCTGCCGACCTGATCGCGCTTCTCGGCGATCCGATGCCTGCCGGACAAGAGTGACTGACTTTTGGCGATACTCGTGTGGTGTCCCGTGGTTGACCGTAGTAATGGGAAGTTGTTTCATGGCCTGTCGCCGATCACAGCCCCTGCTGTTGTTTGCCTCTCCATGTTGGTGACTGGCCTGGTGCTGGCACCCGGCTCGGTTGGCTATGCGCCGAGTACGACTTGGGCTAGCCCAATGGGGGTAATAGCCGGCAAGTTTTTGATTATTCTCCGGTGGATGTAGTTTTCAAGACAATCTATCACCGTGGAATCAATCGAACTCACCTGGCCAGCCTGGAAAAGCGAGTTAAGGTCGGTGTAATATGTTAACGCTCGTGTCTTATACACTCGAACCCCATGCTCATCAGGTGCGTATTCCTCGAAGCCCGGTATGCTCCATCTAACGGTGAGCCCATTTGTAGCGCCACCGCCGGGTTCGTTCAAATAGCATTTATTGGTGCCATTAGGTAGCGGCTTCGCCGAGTCAATAAGGTCCGCGCGGCTAAGAAATTTCATCAGGAAAAAGTTGCAACGACGGATAATTGTTTGCGTGGGAATGATGTCGAGTGTTGCAGTAGTGACACTCGCGGCTACCTGCTGGGAGGCATCGGTTACGCCGCCGCCGAAGCCAGCGTTGAAATCGGTGATAACAGGGAGGGCGGCCCGCTGGGATACCAGCGTGCACAGCGAATCGGCTTGTTTCAGCGCCGAAGTGAAGCGTAAGGCAAGTTTACCGTAGTGTAGCGTTACACGAAGTTGTCTGGGTTTCGGCACGGCAGAGTCGGGGTAAACGGGTCGCAATAACGCTGCGGCATTCTCAGGGCAAGTTATGCGCTGGACGCTCCGTACTGGTGGATTCAAGCCTAGATTCGTGGTGTCCGTAGCAAAAGAACGTGGCGCGACGGCAACGGCCCAGCTAATGCACACTGCGGTTACTATTGCCACGGACCGCATCGTTGGCTTCACCAACATATCCCCCTGTACTGGACCTCCTCGTGGAGTCCGAGCGGCCACGAGCCCCTCCCTCACGACCGGACCCTATCGAAAGCCGTACCGTCGCACGAATCCGCGGTGTCACTGCGACTAACGGCCACCTACGCGAGGTAAGGTAGTGACCGATTCGGTGCCGTCAAATCATCCAGGGCGCTGTTGCGTTGTCGCGTGGTGGGCAGGATGGTGTGCTGCGGTCCTGGGCTCAAAGGCGGCGAGTTCGGTGAACCCGTGCGGGATCCGGTGCCGCGAATCAACGTCGGTGCCAAGTTCGTAGTGGCCGCGGTGGAGGTTTTGAACGAAGGCGTGCCCTGCGCTGATCGCTTCCGCAGAGCGCAGCCGTTGAGACCGCGCATCGGCCGTAGTCGGGATTTCAGGCGAAGCCTGCCTGACCTTGCTTTCCATCGACGCGACAGCCCCGTCGAACTCGCTGACCGCCTTCGCACCGAGAGCTTCAATCAGCGCCGTTCCCATCCCGCGTCCCTGACGGCCGTGCTCGCGCGGGTGGATCGGGCAGCGCTGGTGCTCACTGCTAGACCCGCTGCCGCGCGGCAGGTGGCTGTACACCACGGCCGCGGTGTTGAACCGGCGGTGCCACTCGGCGGTGAGCGCGATGCCGCACCACTGGCACGGCGCCGTTCGTCGAGCGTCGCTACAGTGTCAACCGGCAACGGCGTCTTCGTGGGCAAACAAACGTCGGGAAACACGCGATAGGCTGCGGCGATGAGCCGGCGCGACATCGATGTTGTCGTGTTCGGCGCAACCAGCCTTACCGACCGTCACGTTGCCGCGTACCTAGGGCAGCGCGCGTCGGAGCTCGGGGGCCTGTGCTGGGCTGCTGCGGCGCGCGATGGTGCCAAGGCCAAGCGGGTGCTCGCCGCAGAGGGAGTGGAGCCGCCTGAGACGATCCTCGCCGAGGTGGGTGATCCCTCGTCGCTCAGGGCCATGGCATCCCGCGCGATCGTGCTACTCAACATGGTCGGCCCGTACATGCTGTACGGCGAGTCGGTAATCGAGGCGTGCGTCGACGCGGGCTGCCACTACGTCGACCTCACCGGCGAGATTCCCTTCGTCCGTCGCATGAATGCAGCCTTCGATGCCCGGGCACGCGCGGCCGGAGTCAAGATCGTGCAAGTCTGCGTGGTTGCGGCGCTTGCACCCGATCTTGGAATCGCGCTCGCTGCGGAAGCCGCTGCCAGAGTGGGTGAACATTTGGTCGAGGTGGATGTCGAGTCGCGTATCGTCGAGCAGCCGATGCCGCCTCGCCCGTCCGACGTCCTCTCCGGTGGCAGTTTGCAGAGCATCGTTGCGGTCGCCGGCGACCCAGAGATCGACTGCATCGTCGACCCGGCCTGCCTCGTGCCTGATCCCGCGACCGCCCAGGCGGTTCGCGTCCGCAGCCCAATCCGAGTTCGCCCTCGCCACCGCGGCGGCGCCGTAATTGCGCCCATGTCGCCGGCTGCGTTCATCAACCCTGCGGTGATCCACCGCGCCGCGGGGCTGCGCGCAGAAGAAGACGGCAAGCCCTTCACGCCCTTCGCCTACCGGGAGGGCCTGGCCATCAGAGGATCGACCGCTTCCCTGCCGATTCGCTATCTGGTCGCCGGCGCTCTTTCTGGCATCCAGGGCCTTATCGGTATGTTGGCTCGTGCCCGCCGACCGGACGTAGGCCGAAGCGTGTCGAGTTTCCTGGCGCAGGCCCTTCCGGGCTTCTGGCTATGAGCCGGGCCGCGAGCGTCTGGAGCCCTGGCGCTGGCAAATGTCTATCCGAGCCAGGACCTCGACCGGCCGCGAGATGCGGGTCGAGATCAATGCCGACGGACACCCCTTTTACTACACAACCCCACGCATGGTCGCGGAAGCCGCCCTGCTGCTCTCAGAAGCGGGGTCGACACCTGACTGTTCCGGTTGCCTCACACCCTCGACCGCCCTTGGTACCCGCAACGCCGGGCGCTTTGCGCGAGCAGGACTGCGATTCTCGCTCGCCTAGGCACCCCGCCACGCCGCTAGGTGGCTTTAATATATCGCGTTGGTGGATAACGGCTTCCGGGCACGCTGAATTGCCTCACGTCAGTCCACATCCCGAGAACGAGCCAACCGGGAACTCCGCGGCAACATCAACGACCGCATCACCGAAGCCCACGAACAACGCTGCTTCTCCCAATTTGTTCCGCTCTCTATATAGATAGGCGTGTCTAATTAGCCCGGACACAGGGACGTGTCCCTCTTCCGGCGTATCGGTGTGGGGTTCCAGATCTCGGCCTGCACCTCCGACCAGGGTATCCAGCCACAACAGCGTGATCACGTACCGTGTCGTTGCGTTTCCTCTACCTGGTCTTCCTCCAGCTTCTGAGCCCTGCTGTTATTGCTCGACCGTTCGTGGGCGCCCAAGGACGTCGAACTACTGGTGCTGCGTCACGAAGTCGCCGCGCTGCGCAGGGCCAATCCCAAGCCGCGCATATACTGGGCAGATCGAGCGGTGTTCGCCGCGCTAGTCCGAGCTCTGCCCACGATGCTGCGGGTGCATCGATTGGTCACGCCAGGCACAATCCTGCGCTTGCATCGTCGCTTGGTGGCCAAAAAGTAGACGTCTCCAAACCGCCTCGGACATCCGCCCCTCGATGACGCTGTGGCTGTGCGACCTGATAGGAGTAGGATTGGGTGGCATTTTGATTGCCGCAGTTAGCTTCTGGAGGTATCAGAAGCACCCAGGGCTCTGGAGTTATTGGACAGCCGATTGCGACGCTGCAGTCAACTGTCCACGCTGTACTCAGCGCGCGGACTCCGAGGTACGCATTGAGGCGACGCCGACACCTTCGTCGTGCATATGAATACCGGGAAATGACCCGGAGATCGGGCATCCTATGCCCGGTTGGTGGAACCAGCCGTCGGCTTCACGATCAGCGGTAGGCATTCGGACGGTAGCTGATGACCAAAGCCTGAACGGTCCGGGTGCGGTCATCGACGGGGTCCCGGGCTCGGTACTTCCCGACCCGGCGGCGCGCGAGTCGGGGCACGCGATGCGCCCGGTTTGGCCACGAATCATGGGACTGTCCATAACGTGGTGCGTTCATAACGCATCGCGTTACACTGGCTTGTGCTGCGCTCCTTCGCCGACAAGGACACCGAACGAGTCTGGAGACGCGAGCGCTCACGTCGGCTCGACCAGCAGACCCAACGCGCGGCGCTGCGCAAGCTGTTGATCCTCGATGCGGCGGAGACCCTCGACGACGCAAGGATCCCGCCGGGCAACCGACTGGAGAAGCTACGAGGAGACCGATCCGGGCAGCACAGCATCAGGGTGAACCAGCAGTGGCGCATCTGCTTTCGCTGGACAGCCGCAGGACCCGAAGACATCGAGATCACCGACTACCACTGAAGGAGGAAGCTGATGAGCACCGCGGCGTCGATGGCCCCTATCCATCCTGGTGAGGTCCTCGCTGAGGAGTACCTCGCTCCACTGGGCATCACCCAGCACGGGCTAGCAGTTGCTCTGCATGTGCCGCCGCGTCGGATCAACGAGATCGTGCACGGCAAACGGCGGATCAGCGCCGACACCGCGCTACGCCTGGCACGGTACTTCGGAACCTCCGAACGATTCTGGATGAACCTCCAAGGCCGCTACGACCTCGAAATCGAACGCGACCGTCTCGCATCCGTCCTCGACGAGATCCATCCACGCGCCAGCGCCTGAGTGCCACCGACGCGCAGGTCCGCAACGCATCGCAGTGCGGTCGTGGCACCACGGTTGCTACGACCTGTGCCTTGATCACGCAGCCGATGGGCGCATG
>Ga0134126_10001636_pt1 | contig 28595 bp, 19 predicted proteins | sample KB31752_FD_96881 | JGI IMG/M metagenome (GOLD analysis project Ga0134126, IMG submission 96881) | Terrestrial soil microbial communities with excess Nitrogen fertilizer from Kellogg Biological Station, Michigan, USA - KB3-175-2 | ecosystem: Environmental > Terrestrial > Soil > Unclassified ... | reverse complement strand
GGCACCATCGAAGCACGGCAATTCGGAGAGCGATTGGGCATGGGTTTCCGATCAGCTCGCCCATGGCAAAGACGCTGAGGAACTGACGCGGGAGTTGGCTTCACGCCGCTGCGACAAGCCCAACCCGCTGTACTACGCGCAGCGCACCGTCGATGTCGCTTCGGCTCGCCTTTGGCTCGTCGGAGGTGTCGGGGTCGATGACGTAATCACTATGCTCGAATCTCGCCGTCGCTTCGAGATTCCCACCATACTTTGCTGCGCTCGTGCACGCGAGATTGCAGCCACCGCCCAACGCATGATTGCCCACAGAGAATCCGCTTGATTTCAACCTCGAAGGAGAATGCAATGCCACTGCTAGAAGTCGCCCAAACCCGCCACGTCAGTGCCTCTATTCGGCTTACTGATTCGACTGCTCTCTTGGTCGATCAATATGCCGCGTTCATTAAGGCTCCGGCAAACAGTGTTGTGGAGGAAGCCCTGAAGCATGTCTTTGCCAAAGACCGCGACTTTCAGGAGTACCTGAAGTCTCCGGAAGCGCAGCGGATTACGCCTACGCTTCGCGTGCGCCGTGTCCCCACCAATGATCGTGCGGAACCAGCAGCAAAGAAGCCGGTTCCAGTCGGATCATCGGCTTCCCATACGACGGCAGTTGTGGCGGGATCGAGAGCGTGATCCTCCATCTACATCCGTGGCAGTGCCGGAACGGTGCTGCGCACCGGGTGTATTTCGACACTCCACCCCTCACAGGGTCGTGCAGGTGCACCAACGTAAACCTGCACAAATAACAGTAAATGCGCTTATGCCGGTATACCCAGGTATACCGGCGTGGAGACAGCGAAATGGCTCTCCTACCATCACAAAACAAGCCGAGTAAGAGCGTCTTTCGCAACACGACGCGCTGCCTCAAGCTGACCGAAGAAGAAGCGCGCTTGCTGGATGAGGTGGCGACCACTAAAGGCGTTCCGCGCAGCGAATGGATGCGCGACGTGATCCTGCGGGAGCTGCGACCTGTGCCGATGAGTGATGCGTCATTGGCGGAGATTCTTGGTGTGCGCCTGCTCCTAGTTAACGTGCTTCGACCGTTGGCCGCAGGGCAGAAACTGACACCCGAAGCATTCGACAAACTGCTCGACGAGATCAGCACGGCCAAGCACGAGCTGGCCGGCAAGCTGGCGTCTGAGAAGCGGAGGTAGCGCAATGGCAAAGACAACTTGGGGACGTAGAGAGACAATCATCTGGCCTCGGCATATACCTATCTATACCTACGGACTGGCCGTTACCATTGCCGCTCTGACCTTCATTGCGGTCTGCATTCGGATCCATCTCGCCGCACCGTTGCAGCGGTATTACCTGCCGGTCTATGAGCGCACATCGGCCATTGGCGCCTTCACGGCGACACACCGCAGCACGGCCCGGATACTCTTCGTGAGTAGTCGGGGAGCAACACCGCGGCCTGCCATGAATGACGATCTGGTATTGGGTAGAACGTCGGAGCCGGACGGCAAGCCGATCCCGCTGGCGCTCTCCGCCGATGCGCGCCGTCACGGATACTCGCTGCTCTTTCGCGGCCCGGAGCGCAGCTATGTGGACGCGCGGCTACGTGATTATTTGAAAGCTGTCGTCTACGGCGGAGCTTCGCTCCCCGGTTTCTTTCGCCCGACGCTACTTGGAGGTGCGGCGCTGTTTCTCATCCTGCTTCCGTTCACGACCATCAAAGATGTGCAGCGGCAGAAACAGTTGAAGTATGGGCGCAGGCTGAAAGGGCCGGAGATGCTGACGCCCAAACAGTTCAACAAGACAATCAAAGGCGATGGCATCGGTTTCAAAACGGACGGCATGAAGGACATGCTCCGTATCCCGCTACGGGCCGAGGCCCAGCACATACAGATCATCGGCGATACCGGAGCGGGTAAGTCGGCACTCATGTTCCAGGTGCTCCGGCAGGTTCGCAGTCGCGGGGATTCGGCCATCGTGTACGATCCTGCGCGCGAGTTCGTGAAGCGGTTCTATGACCCGACGCGTGACGACGTGATTCTTAATCCGCTCGACACACGTTGCCCATATTGGGGGCCAGCCGAAGAGCTGCGCAGCCGCTCCGAAGCGAAGGCCCTGGCCGCGTCCCTATTCCAGCCGCCGCAGGACAAGAAGGGGGAGTTTTTCATCGAGTCGCCGCAAAAAATCTTTGCCTTCCTGATGGCCTATGGCCCGACACCGGAGGAGCTGATCGAGTGGATGTCAAACCCCGAAGAGATTGACCGCAGACTCAAAGGCACGGAGCACGCGCATCTGATCGATCAGCGTGCCCACCAGCAGAGGGCGGGTGTTCTAGCCTCTCTCGGCTTGGTCGCCGACAGTCTCCGATTGCTGCCGAAACGAGATGGCGGCAACGGATCGTGGACCGCTACGGAGTGGGTCGAGAAGCGGCAGGGTTGGATCTTCCTTACCTCGCTGCCCGCCGAACGGGAGGCTCTACGGCCCTTGCAGAGTTTGTGGATTGATTGGCTCGTATTGCGCCTGCTCAACGAGCCGACCGAGGCACAACGGCGCGTCTGGTTCGTCATCGACGAGTTGGCGAGCTTGCAGAAACTTCCGCAACTCCACACGGCCATCACGGAAGCCCGCAAGAGCCGGAATCCAGTGGTGCTTGGCTTCCAGGGCAAGGCCCAGCTTGAGTATTTGTACGGACATCTGGCCGAGGTCATGCTCTCGCAGCCAGCGACAAGCGTTTGGCTCACGACGAAAGAGCCGAAGGCCGGGCAGTGGGTGAGTGAATTTATTGGCAAGGTCGAGGTGGAACGGCTGCGTGAGACTCATTTCGACGGCACGCGCGCAGGGCGGAACTTTGCGCTCGACCGGCAGGTGGAACCGCTCGTGATGGAGTCGGAAATCTCCGGCCTCGCCGATCTTCATGCCTATATGAAGTATCAGAACTATGTCACCCGGTTTTCCTTCCCGTACTTCGATATGCCGGTTGTCGCTGACGGATTCGAGCCGCGCGAGCGGGCCGACGACAAGCTGCCCTACGACCCGAAGCGAACACGGACAGCGGAGGCGTCCCCTGCGGAACTGCGGCAGGTGCCGGAGGCCTCCGCTTCTGCTTCGCCCGATGGGATTGCGGTGGTCGAACAGATCGCGCCGGAGCCTGCCGTCGCGGCGGATGCCGACGATACCCAAAATCTGATTCTGCGCGGCTGAGAAAACATCATGCTGACCATCTCGAAACCGCTTTCAGCAAGCCAGGCGCAGACTTATCATGCCAAAGAATTCACCGCCGCCGAGCAGAACTATTGGAAGCAGGGCGACACCATTCAAGGGAAATGGCATGGGCAGTTAGCGGAACATTTCGGGCTGTCCGGCGCGGTGGGCGCGGAGGAGTTCGCCCGCCTGTCCGAAGGGCAGCACCCGAAGACCGGCAAGCAGTTGATATCGCATCGTACCGTCCACGAGTATCGCAACGCTGACGGGAAGATCGTCTCGCCAGTCGAGCATCGTGCCGGTTGGGATGCGACCTTCTCAGCACCCAAATCGATTTCTCTGACCGCTCTTGTCGGTGGCGACGACCGCGTGCGCGACGCGCACCGCGAGGCCGTTAATGTCGCCTTAAACGAGCTGGAAAGGTACACGCAGGCCCGCATCGGCGGCATCCATCCCGCCGAGACGACCGGGCAGTTTGTTGCAGCCAAATTCGAGCATGACACCGCCCGGCCTGTCGATGGCTACACCGCGCCGCAACTCCACACACACGCTGTCGTCTTTAATTTGACCGAGCGGGAAAATGGCAATATGCGGGCCTTGCAGCCGCACGCTCTCTTCGAGAGCCAGCAGTTTGCCACCGCTGTTTATCAATCCCATCTCACGTACAAACTGCGCTCCTTGGGATATGAGATTGAAGCTGGAAAGAGCGGCGCGCCGGAGATCAAGGGGTACTCGCAGGAATATCTTGACGCTTCCAGTCCCCGTCGGCAGCAGATCGAAGAGGCGCTTAAGCGGAGCGGCTTTGCCGGCCCAGAGGCCGCGCAGATTGCGGCCCACAACACCCGCGACAAAAAGGTGATTCTATCGTCCGATCAAATCCTGACGGCACATAAACAGATTGCCAGCGAGTTTGGCAATCAGGCTGAGAGAGTTGTCGCCGAAGCGAGGGCACGCCGCGAGGAACAGACGCAGGAGCGGCCTGCCAGCGACCGTCGCCAGCGGGTGCGCGAGGCCATTACCTTTGCCCGTGATAAGAGCTTTGAGCGCGAAGCAGTAATCGACGAGCGCGCCCTTTATGTTGATGCTCTGCGCCGTGGCATGGGCGAGATGACGTACCCGGAAGTACGCGCCATCTTTGAGGCGCGCATAGCCTCCGGTGAGTTCCGCCAGGTTGAAAACTCCGAGCATGAAGTCGAGCGACGGTTCACTACTGCTGCGACCATCAAGGCTGAGAATGAAATCGTCGAGAAGGTGCGGGAGGGCCAAAACCGCACACCACAGATCATGCCCATTGAAGCCGCAGTCCCGCTCACCGAGGCTCGGACTCACTTCAACGCCGCACAGAAACGGGTTGTCGAGCAAGTCTTGACCTCGCACGATCGAGTGCAGGGATTGCAGGGACGAGCGGGCAGTGGCAAAACTTCAGTGCTCGAATCCATACGCCAAGGAGCCGAGCAGAGCAGCTATATCGTGGAAGGTTTTGCGCCAACATCGCGTGCTGCGAAGCAGCTCCGCGACGCTGGAATCAAGGCAGACACGTTGCAACGCTTCCTCGCGGCTGGCGGCCTGCAGGCTGCCAGTCGCGATCCTGCGCGCAAGCATCTCTATTTGGTCGATGAGTCGTCTTTGGCATCGACGCAGCAGGTGCGCGACTTCCTGAACAAAATTGCCCCGCAAGACAAGGTACTGTTGATTGGCGACACACGCCAGCATCAGGGCGTCGATGCTGGAAAGCCTTTCGAGCAGTTGCAGGAAGCTGGGATGCGGACCGCGCAGCTCGACCAGATCATGCGCCAGAAAGACCTCGGACTTCTGAAAGCTGTCGAGCATCTGTCCAACAATGAGACCGCTATCGGGGTCAAGATGCTCGGACAGCAGGGGCGCGTCACGGAGATTCTTGACCCGCAGGAACGCATCGCGGCTATCGCCAAAGACTATGCGGCGCACCCCGAAAACACGCTCATCGTCTCTCCCGACAACGCTTCCCGCCGCGCTATCAATCAGGCAGTCCGGCAGGAATTGCAGGCGCTTGGTGTGGTGGACGCTAAAGACCATTCCATGCGCGTACTTATGCCACGGAACGACATGACCGGCGCGGACCGGGAATGGGCAGCTCGTTATCAAGTCGGGGACGTTCTCCATTACGTTCGCGGCAGCAAGGAGAATGGCATCGACGCCAAAAGTTATGCCCAGGTGGTGAATTCGAATCCGGCCAAAAATCTCCTCACGGTGGAGACACAGGGTGGACAACGAGTAACCTATGACCCGTCCCGGCTACGCGGCATCGCCGCCTACCGGGAGATCGAGCGCGAGTTTGCCACCGGCGACAAAATCCAGTTCACCGCTCCGCAAAGGAACTTGCAGGTTGCCAACCGCGACCTCGGTACTGTCGAGCAGATCGACGATGATGGGAAGATCAGCGTGCGAATGGGCGGTAGCAAAGATAGGATCGTGCGCTTCGATGCCAACCAAATGCGGCACTTCGACCATGGCTATGCCGTGACCTCACACAGCTCCCAAGGGCTCACCGCAGAGCGCGTCTTGGTCAACATGGACACAGAAGTTCACCCCGACCTTATAAACAACCGGTTTGCGTATGTTTCCGTTTCGCGTGCTTCTCTTGACGCTCAGATTTTCACCAACGACGCGGCTTCGCTCATAGCGAGTCTCAGCCACAACGTCAGCAAGGCAACCGCGGTCAGCTTCGGCACGGCACAGAGCGATTCCTCACTACAAGTGTTGTCCCTCACTCTGCGGTGAAGGATTAAGAATCGACCCTCAAATTGACAACATCGCCGAGTGCTGACGCCTCCGGCTCAGGGATGACCTGAAGCGGGGCAGGGGTAGGCTGCGGTGCGTGGATTATTGGCATCGGTCGTTTAAAGTCTTAACTGACCAGCTACGCGAATATCCGGCGGCAAATCCGCACGGCTTATTATTAGGGATGTCATTCAGAATCAAATGATTGGCTGACATCTCCTTGCGACTCTGGTAGTTTCGGCCCGTTCTGCAGAATGACGATCGAGCAATACCTAAGATCAACGAGGACACAAAGACGAATGCCCCAGGTCCCCAAAGCTGCCAAGAGCAGTCCGTTGGCTAAGAAAATCGCCCAATTTCGAGCCGACGCTTCCGGCGAAAGAAATCTCTATCCGCTGATCCGAGATTTGCTCATAACGCCTGCGTTCGGGATAGGATTGAAAGCCGATCAAGTGGTAGTGGACTCCGCACTCGCAGGCGGTCGGGACATTCCTGATCTGACTGTATTCAGCACGCGAGGCGGCCGCGCCATTAGGACGCCGGATCACGCGTATGCCGTTTTTGAAGTGAAGCGCGCCAGCGATGTCCGCGACAACGCGGCTGCGATCTACGAGGAGAAAAAGAAATACATCAAGGCCGGCACTCGCTGGTTCTTCATCTTGGACCAGGAAGAAGTTCATAAATGGGACGTCATGTCCAAGACCGAAGCCCAGGTGCGGCGATGGGAGGAACTGGCTGAAGCTGAGAATTTTGCGTCCTTCTTCGCCGGATTGCGCCCTGAGCACGTGGCGTTGGAGGAACAGCTTAAGGCGTTCACCGAAGGCAAGACTAAATACGCTTTTCAGTCGATCGATGACCTCGGCAAACATCACTTTACGGACACTATTCGGGAAATCGCATCGATCCTTAGCGGCGCTGTGACGCAGATGGTAGATTCCAAGGTCGTACCCGACCTCAATGCCGCCAATGCATTACTGGAGCCGATGGAAGCGCGGTGGGGCGCGGCGGTCTACGATTGGAATTCGGTCGGATTTCCCATCGAATTTACCAATATCGTGGATGAGCAGATCGCGAGCGAACTCCCAATTGCGGACGTCACCGGCTACCCGGAAGCGCACGATCGCTTTGCAGCAGAGATTGAGCCGTATGCCTATGCGTTGCGAATCGAGAGGCATCTGCTCGGTGAATATGCAGAGCGCATGGGAATCGACAGTCCCATCTCACTTCTGAAGACGAGGCGGTCCAACAGCAAGCTAACCGATAGCGGCAAGGTAGTTGAATCGTTCATTTACGAGACAGCGTCTTTGATTGTCTCGCGCATGCTAATGGTGCGATTCTCCGAAGATCACGGATTTCTTAAGCGTTACATCAGCAACGGCGGCGTCGAAGTTTTTGCCCGATACGCCGAATACTATTCCAAGCCAATGCAGGCATTACTCAAGGAGACGTATCGCCGCTCCGCTGAGCTCTATCGCAGCCTATTTGACCAAAGCATCCTTGATTGGGCGCTGGACAGTTCGGACGAGAATCTCAGTGCAGGATTGCTCCATGCGATGTACCTTCTGTCCCGCTGGGATTTCAAGAGAATTCACGGCGATATTCTCTCCGGCGTCTACGATCATTATCTTGAACCCGGCAAACGGCGGGCGCTCGGTGAAGTATTCACACGTCCTGAGATTGCCCGCTACATGCTCGAACGTTGCGCATATGACTCGACAAAGACCGTGCTCGATCCCGCCTGCGGGACAGGGACGTTTCTGGTTGAGGCCCTGAACCAAGATGTGACAAGGCTCCGGGCTGCCGGAATGCTGACGGAACAGACGGTCGGAAAAACCTTGCGCCGCCTCTACGGTCTCGATATCAGCCCTTTTTCCGTCTCTCTCGCTCAGATCCAATTGCTCTGGCACAACATCGACCTCTTTACGGGTAAGTCGCCCGCCGAAATACGCTCGCTTGCAACGTCGCTGGTACCGGCTATTCAGGTGCAGGGCGGCCACACTTCCCTCGATACGCTTGGAGTGCCCCTCATCCACGGTTTGGATACAACCGCATCACAGGGCGGATTAGACTTTTCGACGGTTTCAAGTGATCTGAGGCGCAAGCGTGTCGCGCGAGTTCCTCGCCGGTTTCGAGCGGCAGTGCAGGGCACTTACGACATCGTCATCGGCAATCCCCCCTATGTGCGTCCTCACCGGCTCTCCTGGGATGATGAAACGATCCGAACCTACCAGGAGGTGGTGCGAGGGCAAGTTGATCTCTACATCCCATTTCTCTATCGCGCGATGCGGGGCTGGATTAAGCCTGGCGGACGGATTTCCTTCATTGTGCCTATGGGTGTACTCGATGCATCCTACGCGGGTCCGTTGCGGCGGGTATTGTCCGAATTCAAGTTGCTGGAAATTGTCGATCTGGAGGCTTTACGCAAAAAGACGTTTCGAGGCATCAAGCGCCCCACCATTATTTTTGTGCTAGAGAATTCTCCGGGATCGGACAATGACGAAGTTGCCACAACCACGTTGTCGATGCACTGCTACAACGCTGACACCGATACCATCGACTTCACCCACGCCGAGCGATCGACCGTAAATCGTCGCCAGATCCTGCAGGCTACCTATCTGCCGACCGCCGTCGGGAGCGAGCCTTGGATGTCGGATGTTTCCGACGCTGATGCAGCCGCGATCCTCACGAAGGTCTCATCGGAAGATGCCGCTGTGATGTCCCGGATGGCTGAGTCTCCCCGCTTAGGCAGCATCATCAAGGTTGTTTACAAACGTCGGGGCCAGAAGGAAGAGGGGAAGGCTCAGGCCAATGCGGTCGCGGAAATCCCAACAGGCTCGAATCCCTTCGAGTGGGAACCCTATGTGATGTTGGCATATGGCATCAAGCTCGGCAGCTCCCGCGCGATTGTCGATTCGGGTTGGCCGATTTACAAGGGCCAAAATGTCTTCCCGCGCGGCGCGGTCGGTGAACCCATGGGATATTGGGACCCTGATCGGTCGGTTGTCGATTCCCTGCGCCTGTACGCTTATCGTCATTTGTTCGACTTCTCAAGGCTCTTCGCCATTCGAGAGATTTCACAGCTGCCGGTAGCCTGTCCCGTTCCGCCTGACACCGCTTTCCAAAATACCGTCTTGATGGCGCAGCTGGCGGAGGATTTCCCGCTTAATCTCTACCTCCTGTCGCGCATACCTCAATGGTTTGCAGTCAAGGTCCTTCGTGCGAGCATCATTGAGGATTTGACCACGCATTGGTTCAAGCGCGGCGTTCTGTTGCTGCCGATACCCGCCAAGCGATCTGCGAAGGACATAGCCAGGCTACGGGAGGCGGGAGAGCGTGTTATTTCGAAGGATCAAGATTTGGCGAACGCACATCGTCATGTCGAGCAGTTAATGAACGAAAGCCCCAAGCGTACACTCTTTGACCTATTTGCAGAAAATGATGCGCTGGTCGCCGGCGCGGACTTGACCGGAGCCACATCGGGAGACATACTCGGCAGCATCCGCGAAGACGGCGAATACTTAACTGGGGAGGGACTGCTTTTCAAAATCAAAGTACCTAATGTCCAGTTGCGACGCTATCTTTCGTACACGTTGAGCCGGTTGATCGAGGAAGATGAAGATGCCACTTTCGATGTCGAGACCCTTGGCAACCTGCAAGTGCCCTTGAATCTCCATGCGGTTGTGGCTGCGATAGAAGTGATGCGAAACAGTGATCCGCTGGCGTCCTTCCAAAACGCGTTGCATGATCTGGACGCGGTGGTAGCTGACCTCTTTGGGATGCCTCCTGCCGATCGGGACTACATCATTTCAGCGATGACGACCGACGGATTCCTAAAACAGCTTCACTCAAGTCTGGAGCACTATGGGCTGCGAATCCAGCCGTATGCCGACCACAGCCAGGATGACCGCTACGCCTGATGCGTTCGTAAGGATGCTCAGATGCTCCCCGTCACATCTACGACCATGATGAATAATAATTGTAATCCTTGTTGTATGATGATGAGTATTCGAGCAGGAGATGGATAAGATGGCAAGTGCAAAGGTTTCCGCGCTAACTCGGCAGGACATAATTGCAGCAGCCCAAAAGTTTACGCCGACAAGACGGTTGCCGAAGTGGACCGCCCTTATTGATGGAAGAGAGTTCCCAGCGCGCCCGCTTGTGCTTGAGGCCGCTGGGGTTGCGCCGAATGACACCACCAATTCCCATCAGGCGGTGGCGATCTTGAAAGACTTGGGATTTGAAACCCGGTATGAGGGAAAACCGGTCTGAATTTACATGGCATAATGGCGAATAAAATGCGAAACTGAGGCGAAGTGTCCAAATCTGTCGAGATCTGGGTCGTTTGGACTAAGGGCGAGAATGAGCGTGGCGGCACATAGCGAATGGCGGGAAGAGTTCGGAATCGGACCGACGGATGCGGGAGCTTTTTTCGCCAGTAAGGCCGAACTGAGTGCACCGGGCGTGAACGCATCTCAAAGCCACGTCCTACGCCGTGCCTTCGATCTGCTCCAGCTTGATGGCATCTTATGTGCTGAAAGCACTCCGCTCGTCTATTTCAAACAGGTCAAGCGGCTAGATAAACAGGAAATACTCAAACTTCACCGCACCTTTTGGAATCACGGCGGCGCCCCGGTCCTGGTTCTGATTGCAGATGACGAAGTTCATATCTATTCTGGGCTCGTCAAACCGGGAAGCCCTGGCACCGATACCCCGGGGCTAGTAGAAACCATTCGGAGATCTACGACGGCCATAAAGGAATTCCTGCCGTCGGTGGAATCGGGCACGTTTTTTACGCGCCATAGCGCGCTCTTTAATCCAGCAAATCGTGTTGACCGGGAGTTGCTCCAAAATCTTCAGGCGACCCGCGACAAGCTCATCACAGCAGCCGGCGAAAAGCTCGACAGCAGAGTTCTGGATGCGCTCTTGTGCAGGCTGGTCTTCGCCTGCTATCTGTTCGACCGACACATTGTGGGAGAGGCTTACCTTCGGTCACTTGGTCTGCGCACAGCGAAGCACCTGCGTGATGTTCTTGGTGTTCAACACCGGCCACTTGCGAAACGCCACCTTTACGAGCTGTTCAAGAAACTGGGACGTGACTTCAACGGGGATCTGTTCAGCGACAACCTTGATGCTGAAGCGAGAATCGTCCATTCGGACTGTATCGATCCACTGAATGAATTTTTCCAAGCGACGAACGTGGTCACGGGGCAGAAATCGTTTTGGCCTTACGATTTTGCTGTCATTCCCATCGAGGCCATTAGCGCCATCTACGAGCGTTTCCTGCACAGCTCCGAGAAACGTGATGGGGCCTTCTACACTCCCAGATTCCTTGCCGAACTTGTACTTGACCTTGCCCTCTCGAATCAATCCTCTCTGCTTGGCAAACGCTATCTCGATCCCGCCTGCGGCTCGGGGATTTTCCTGGTCACTCTGTTCAATCGGATGGCCGAAGAATGGAAGCAGACAAATCCGTCTGCCCGAAATGACCGGCGGGCACGCGAGCTGAGAGAGATATTGTGCAACAGCCTTTTCGGAATTGACGTTAATCCCACTGCCTGCCGAATTACCGCCTTCAGCCTCTATCTGGCGTACCTTGATCAGCTCTCACCACGCGATGTTCTTGAGCTGGGGGCAAAGGGTCACAGGCTTCCGAAGCTTGTCCACTATCCCGACTACGAAAACGACAAGCCGGTTGAAGGGCACATTTGGTGCGCTGATTTCTTCGACGATAAATCCCAATATCCGACCGACGTGGACTTGGTGATTGGCAACCCTCCTTGGGGCAGCACCGCTGAAAAGAATACCCCGCCGGGAAAATGGTGCAGCGATCAAACGCGCCGGTTGCCTTTGCCCGACAATCAAATCGCCGCGGCCTTCATTTGGAAGGCTGCAGACCATGTGAACCCGATGGGGCAAGTCTGCCTGATTGTTCCCCACAGCACGCTTTTCAATCACACGTCGACCTCAACCGCTTTCCAGAAGCGGCTGTTCAGCGCGCACACAGTCGAACGTGTATTGAACCTGGCAGATTATCGGTTTTTCCTCTTCGCGGAGGCTCGTCATCCCGCGTTGATCGTCACCTACCGAAAGGACCAGCCTTCCAGCCTTCAGCAAGGAATAGACTATTGGTCCCCAAAATCCGATTGGCTCGTCATGCAAACAGATGTAATAACGATTGCGCCGGAGGATCGAGCTCATTTGAAGGTGGAGGATGTTCTTCGGGATTTGCGAGGCAAAGACGGTCCCCAAGTCTGGAAGCAACGATATTGGGCGACCGCGCGGGACCGGCGTTTAATCGAGCGCTTATCGCATTATCCAAGATTAAGAGATGTAGTTAAGCAGCCAAAGGATCGGAATACAACAAAGCGTTGGACTATGGCGGCTGGCTTACAGCCGGTCTCTGAAAATGATGATCCGGCCAAGGCCGAAGTCATAAAGCTGCCCGGAAAGCACTTCATTGAGGCATCGTCGGCCGCAATGATTGATCTCTTCCTGCTTCCTTCCGATTGCCGTGAGCTTAAGGTGGCCGAATTCACCGTCCGGAGCGGCTCAAATAAAGACACGACCGTATTCAAGTCGCCGCATGTTTTGGTCACGAAGGGCTTCACGCGAGTTGCTTTCGCCGACTTCAATGTGTCTTTTCAAGATTTCCTGCGCGGCATTCACGGCCCTGAGAAGGACCGCGATCTGTTGGCATTCCTAGCGGCCTATCTTCGTTCCGATCTCGCCCGTTTCTTTCTGTTCCACACTTCGTCGCACTGGGGAATCACGCGGCAGCAGGTCCACATCGACGAGCTTCTCCGGCTACCGTTTTGCCTGCCCGAATCCCTCGACAACCCGTCGCGGGGCAAGGAGATCGTCGAGGAGGTGAGCCGAATTGTGCACGACGCAACCTCTAAGGCAGACGAATATTTCGTCGATCGCGCAGGTATTGTCGATGCGGCTAGCGCCGTGATCGACAAGCTACTGGACGAGTATTTCGACATCCTGCCAGTCGAGCGCGCTCTCATTGCGGATACCGCGCAGATCACGATTCCAAGCGTTCTGCCGAGCAGGAACAAGGCGAATGTGCCGACAATTATGCCCGCTGGAAAGGACCGCAGGGACGCCTATATCAAGCTGCTTTGCGACACCTTGAACGGGTGGTCGAAAAACGGCCCGTACACCGTGCGTGGCGTTTCCATTGCTTCTGAAAAATTGGGGATAGGAATCGCCGTACTGGAGAAAGCATCCCGGAATGCGCCTTCGATGCGAAACCACGAACTTCCAAACCTTCTCGTCGCGCTCGCTGAGCTAAGGACGGTTGCGGGGCGGAAACTGAACAGCTTTGAGTTGCTTCGCGGAACGAAGGTCTTTAGTGGGAACAGCCTCTATCTTGTAAAGCAGATCGGCCAGAGGTTCTGGAGTGCAACAGCCGCCCTGAACGATGCAGACGAAATAGCGGCCACCATCCTGATGCAGTCGCGGGGGGAAGTGTGACCATTATTGGGGCATCCGCAGACTGGGCCGACCTTATTGATTCCATGGTGCCGGAGATACTTGAACTCGTGATTGCCAGTTGGCAACAAATGACCTCTCCCGTTGCGGACGAGAAGGAAGACGATATCACGATTGCCTTGTGGCGGCTACTTACCCAAAACCGCACTGCTCGCGGTCTGATGTTTCAGATTCGAATTCAAGTGGTTGAATTGGACCCTGTCCCAGGGGAAGACTTCGGCAGGATGGATATTGTCTTCATCCCACCGGTGCCCCGCGAAGACATCTATTTTTGCTTGGAAAGCAAGCGGCTTAACGCGATAAAGAAGGGCAAGCCGCGTACCTATGCCTCCGAATATGTACGACTCGGCATGCTCCGATTCGTTACCGGTCAGTATTCAAAAGCTGTGCAACACGGCGGAATGCTTGGATACGTTCTTGACGCGAAGGTGCCCGAAGCCATCAACAGCGTAGAGGAGAACATAAAACAGCGGCACAAAGAGCTGTGCATGGCGCCCCCTGGAGCCTTTCAACCATCGTCCGTTATACCCGCCGACGATAGAGCGCGTGAAACCCATCATCAGAGAGCGCACGAGAAAAGTTGCTTCCGCATCCATCATCTGTTCATGCCGTCGGCTCCCGTTTTGGCGGCTCCCTCAGTGGTGCAAAAGCGCCAATCGGAAAAGAAAGAAGAAGAGATCGGTTCCCGCCAGCCCAAACCTGATGTGACAACCTAGCTCAGTTTGCCGGGGGTGCTGTCATTTGTATCTCAGGGAGATGATCTCTTGAGGTCAGCACACTGTTTCAAAAACCCCAGATACTCTGCGGAATTAGAGAATACTCGAAACGCAGAATGATCGAGCATCATCATGTTGTATTGGTGTGCTTCATCGATCGAAACGTTTGCGCTGATCCCTTCAATACAAGTTGCTTTCTCCAGATAGAGCATCGCCTGTGTTGGGCTGAGCGGATAGTAAAGCTCCATTTTTTCCGGGACCTCCCAACCTCCTCCCGGCGTGAGTCTATTGATAATCGGCTGATCGGACGTGATGAACGGCACCTGGGTGTTGTTATCGAGAACCAGAAGCTGAAATTCCCTGCGACTGGAGAAAAACGAGGCGCCCGCTTCGACGGCAAGGATGTGGCTCATTACGTCCCACACCCGCTCCATGTCGTCGAAGAGGACGCTCTCTTTCTGGCAAGCCCGCTCTCTTACGGCTTTCGTTCTTAAATATTGGACGTAAAGACCGTGAAAGAATCCGCTTGCCTTTTGCGGGTCTTCGTAGAAACTGAAATCGCGATTCTTGATCGATTCCAGGTAGGGCCAGAAATTCTTCTCGATGGCTGCGTGATAGTTTTCGTTTAGATTCGCGATGGCTACCTCTACCTGCTTCATCGCCTCAGGGTCCTGGATTCCGCGCTCTTCCAGATGCCTCTTGAGTCGCGTGGGCAGCGTGTACATTTTCAGAAAGCGTTTATGTCCATCCCTGCCAGTTTCTCGGAGGCCGTCGATGAATAGCTTCAGACAATCGATGTCCTGGACGGTCAGCTCTTTCAACTTGTAGAAATCGTTCTCGCCTCCCACGACTGTGAGCCCGGAGCGGCTCACTTTGCCGTATCCATACCAGGCGATGCGCTCGTCCGCATCTGCCCAGGGCAGCAGGTATTGCCGCGGAGTGTGGTGATGGTAGATCTTCGCCTGTTCGGTTTCCACCTAATAACAATAGCTGCGGCGATTCGGGGCTTCAATCCTGGGCCGCGATCACGGAAAGTAAATACACGTCTTCTCTATGGGACATGCCGACACGATGCGCAGCAGTTCCTCATAGTCGACGTTGGCCTGGCGCAGTTCTCGTAAGTGCGCCAGCATGATGTCCGTCACGATCCTCGCGCGCTCGGCGGCGTTCAAGTCATAGGTGTCCACCCAGGCCATGTTCGTCTCCGCTGAGGATTGGAACTGCCCGATTTGGATGGCGTTCGTCTCTCGATAAACGCCATCTTCAGTAGGGAAATTGAGAACGAACCTGAATTCAGCAGGCACCCGCAAAGAGTGCGAGATTCGCAGGCTGCCGAAGCTGTTCAGCCCGCGATAAAACGCCTCGGCAAGCTTTAAGAATCGCAGGCCGGAAAGGAAGAGGTCCGAGATGCTCTCCCTGCCACTCGATTCGCGCCTCTCTACCCATTCCGAAAGACGCAGCCCGCCATCTGCAGTGAACTCATAATTGCGGGGCCAACGAGCCGAAGGGCCGGAGTCGGTATTTATCGCAGCTTGCCATCGCAGGACATGGCTCCGCCCCGTCATCGCCGCAGGCCAGAACTGGCCGTATGGCGAATCCGGGAAATACTCGGACACCAGGGACCGAGCCCGAGTATCGAAGGCGCGGTCCAGCCGAATCCTCATTGTTACCCGCGGTCGAATCGACCAGACGTGGTATGGCATCTCTTTCGCCAGTGGTTCGGGAGGCGTGTCATATCCCGTCAGGAATTGCGGAAACAACGGAGGTTCGCTAATCGCGTCGAAGAGCGTTGTCGACTCGGTGAGGGCCGCTCGCTTTTGAAACAGAGCGTCCAGATCGCGCAGCGAGGCGTCGCGCGTGGTGTCCTGAACCCGAATGCGAAATCGCACCCTGTCCTGTTTGGCGTATTGGTAGGGCGGATACGATCCTTCGCGGACGCGAACGAGAGCAACGACTTGTCCCGGCAGATTCGGCACAGGAACAACCGCGATCTCGAAGTCGGTACGAGGGGTCACCAGCGAGACAATCTGTGCGGTCAATCGCGTTTTGAGGTCTCCGTTGCCAACCGTAATCCCTAGGATTTCAACGGGAACATTGTTCTTCTGTTTGTCGCTCTTCACGCCTAGAAAGAGCAGACCACCCGAAGTATTCGCGAAGGCTGCTACAGTTTCGGGCCAGTCTCCACTGTCCGAGACCTTGTAGTCCAGCCTGTGCCCTCTATCGGTCGAGATTCTGTGGGATTTTGGAGTCCCAGAAAATCATTCAATTCGTCGAATGCAAGATTGTCGAGTGGATCGACAAAAAGATCACGCGCCATGTCTCACCTGTCGTAGGCCTACTACGAGGATAACTTCCACTCGATGGAGATGAGGAGGAGGTCTCCTCCTGCCTGCAGCCGCTAAGCGTCTTCCGTCACCTCCTCTGCGGGCCTGTGTCGAGACCGTTACGAAACTCGAAGCGGCGTGAGCGGCTGTAAAAGGGATAGGATCAATGGCTCGGAATAGCGAGCGGGCTTTCGGGCTCGATCTCGTTAGCAGGTTTGCAGTTGTTCGGCCAATCTGGCAGCACCAAGCACTTTTGTGATGCGTTTGAGGTTATAGGCCATCGTTGCGATGGCAATTTCGCTTCGCGCGCCCGTCAAACCGCGGACCAAGAGGCGCGGGTGTCCAAAGATTCGGTATTTGATCGTCGCGAAGGGATGTTCCACAGTTTGCCGTCTCAACCTCATGGCTTCCGGCGTGACACGCTCTTCCGTTCGGTTCAGAGCATCCTCATAGAGATGCCGCGCCAAGCCCCGTCGCGGAGCGAGAGTACATCGAAGCTTCAATGAGCAGGCCCCGCAGTCCACACTCGACGCCTTATACATTGTGTAACGATCTTTCAGATTGGTGTGTTTGCGGAGCAATCTCTTTTCGCCTGGACAGATATAGCTGTCGGTCGCCGCGTCGTATCTGAAGTCCGTTCGGCCGAAAAGATTGCCATCAGCTTGGTTGTTGACCGTGCGCATCACGGGGACGAACGGCGTTATGCCTGCCTCTTCGCACTGTGCAATCTGTTCTCCGTTGGAGTATCCTGCGTCTGCGACCACCTGAAGAGTGTCGGCTTCGAGTGCCTGTTTTGCAGCGTCAGCCATTGGCTTTAGACAGCGGATATCTGATGCATCGAGTGTCATCGAGTGGGCGACGATTATGGCGTGCTCCGCATCGACCGCAGTTTGAACGTTGTATGCGGGAAGTGGCACCTGGCGAACCAACATGAACCTCGCTTCCGGTTCAGGATGTTGTTTCAGCTTCTCAAGGGCTGCTTGTACCGCTGACTGGTCAATGCTGGCCTGTTGCTCTTCGTCAGCCTTGTCGATCTTGTCCAGATAACGTTGTAGTTCCAGCCGCTCACGTGTGGCGTTGATGCTGGCCACTGCTCTGAACTTCGAGCCGTCGATGGCGATCCATTCTCCACGGATTAACCCATTTTCACGTGCGAACCGCACTAGCTCAGCACCGGCCGCTGCGATTGCATCTCGATGAAGCCTACGGAATTCAGCAATGCTCTTGTGGTCTGGATCTAGGCGCCCCAGCAACCACATCAATTCGACGTTTCTCCGGCATTCAGCTTCCAAGCGCCGCGACGAACGAATCTGATTCAGATATCCATAGAGATAGAGCTTCAGAAGATCGCGCGGATCGTAGCCAGGTCGTCCCGTATCCGCGGCCTCTGCTCGTTCGAACCCAAGGTCCGACATCGCGAGTCTGCCCACGAAGGCATCAATGACGCGGCATATGTGGTCGGTTGGAATGAAATCGTCAAGAGTAACAGGGAACAATGTACCCTGAGTTCAACCTTCACCTGCGATATAGGCCATAAGAGATGATGTCCTCGGTACGGAGACATCATCTCACTCTCGCGGCCACGATCCTGAAGTTATGTACTGCATTCATCACTCAGGATGATGAAAAGTTACGACAAGCCCGTTTATCAGGACTGGTGTTGAAATTACTTACTGCCGTCCCGTCTCCAAATGCTCAGCTAAAAAGGGCAAAACCTCTTTGGTGATTCGGGAGCTTTTACCCCAGTATGCGTCGTCTTCGCCAATTCCATTGAATTCCTCGGCTTCATGCTCGATCCCGTATTCATTCAGGAGATGAGTCAACGCCTGGTTGGCGTAGACGTGATCGTAGATAGAGTCGCTGCGCGGCCAGTCGATCTTGAGTGCCCGGAGTTGTTTGATCTGATCCACATGTTGCGGGACAAGCTCTGCGATAAAAAAGCGGGAACGCAGCAGCCGCATACGGTCTGCATCGACTGAAAAATGGCCCGACGTTTCCTCCACAGGCAAATCCACATAGAGCGGTGCCTTCGCTGTATTTGGCAGAAAGGCCTGAAACATGGAAAGAAAGAGCGTCGAGAAGCCCGCATTCTTCACCTGGACTAAGGAATTTGCATGCGCGAGCAGGGCCCAGTCAGGCCTGGAGGTGAATACCTCCACACCGGACCATGTACCCACTGGGTGCATCGCATAGACAGTACCAAACACGTCGGGATGCAGAAATCCCAGCCGCAGTGCGCCGTAGCCTCCAATGAAGTTACCAATAATCGCTCGCGAAGAGCTTTTGGCCAAGGTGCGGAAATTCGTGTCGATGTAGGGGACAAGCTCCTTCACCGCGAAGTCATCCCAATTGCCTGTCACGGGAGAGTTGGCGTACCACGATACCCCCAATGGCGTTGAGAAGTCGGCATAAACGAAGATGCAGGGTGGAATGACCTTGGCTGCGATCGCTTGATCGAAAACCCTGGCTGCATTATGCCGGGTGAAGTCCTCGCGAAAATCCCCGATGGGATTGGGTAGCACATATACCACTGGATAATGTTGACGGGACGTCGCGTAGCCGGGCGGCAGGTAAATCGACAGCCTCCTCACACTATCCGTTCCAATCTTGTTACTCCGAAGGCTCTCGGCACGAATTTCACGCTCAACGACAGATCCGTTGTCGAAGGCCCGGGCCTGCCGGCTAAACAGTGCAAGAGCTATGAATGCGACAACAAAATACGAAATTCGCCTATGAATGTGCATGATAGCCTCCGACGGATTCAATCGACCAGCAGTACAGCGCAGGCGCTAACAGGAGAGAAGCGTTCAGCATGGTGTAGCCATGGCTGAGAATCGGTGGCCCCGGGATCAGCGCCAGCAACAGCATGGCGATAAGCCAGGCCCGCTGATAATGTCTCTTCCGGTATCCAATCCATGCTCCATAGATTGTGGGTATTGCGAAAAGGAAGAGGAATCCCATCTGTAAGCCTGGGCCGTGATACTGAAAGGCGCAGCCGATCGCTGGCGCCAATATCGCGATGGCCGTCAGCACCGTTATATTCCGGGCGCGGGACACGGCAGCGATGCCAATGCCGAGAGAAGCAGCCCAGAGCAGAGCACTTAGGCGCAGGAGCTCAACAACGCCCAAAAACGAACCGGCATGGATCTCGCGCGAAGCCTGAGCGGAGAGTGCCACGCTTAGGCCGACCACCAGTGGACTGATGATAGCCGCGAAGGCGATGCATGCCCAATCACCGACACCAGCGTATGGAGGCAGACAGCGCCGCCATATCAATGCGGAAAGGTCCAAGTGGGCGTTGAGATTCGATAATCCGCTCTCGCAAATGTCGCCAAGGATGGCTTCGCGATCTTCGCGGGGAAGAAGTCGTGCGAGCGCTTCCAGAGAGCGTGTCATCGTGAGATCTCAGCCCACTGCACATCTCGGCTGGCTACAGAAATCATCTTGTAGAAATCAGCAGCTGCCCGAGCACCTGCAACCGTTACTTTCACCATTCTCCTCGCGCGACCGCCGCGTTCTGCCGTAGGTTCGCCCATTCGTGTCACGATCAGACCCTTCGCCTCCAAACGGTCCAGGCCGGTGTGGATAGCCCCAATGGAGCGAGCCTGCCCGTCTTCGAGAAGACGCCTTCGTATCGAAGCGCCATAAGCCTCATTTTGCAGAGAGCTTGCAATTGCCAATAACAGATATTCGAATTCACCGATCGCCATTACCTCTGCAATGTAAATCTAATTGTGCGGCTTGTCCAGATGTTTATAGTTTCGCGTGCCTGGATTTTTTCTGACCGTCTCGTCTTGTCAGTCTTCGGCAAACCAATGACCAATTCGCAAGAGTGTTGATTGATACCGTGAAGTCGGCTTCTCGTCAGCAATTCTGACTTCTGTGTCCTCAAACGAGTTTCGTAACAGTCTCGTGTCCTGCCCGCAACGCCGACCCTGATCTTCTGACAAACAAAAACAACTGCAAAAGCTGCTAAGGGGAGTGAGTGTACCGGAACATCCGTTACACCCTGGACCGGACACATGCGTTACAAGTCCCTTGCGTTGGAACGGGCTGGGATGAATCTGTTTTTTGCTTTTGTTTTGGATATTTATCCCGCCGTCGTGCGTTGGGAATGTGGGAATCCCGAAGGGATTTCCAAGAGGAGGGGGAAGGGTGGAAAGCCGGTATTTTGGCTTTCCATGCTTTCCACTCCTCGTCATTTCCAACGCGCATTTGCACTCGGCGCAAGGCAAACCGTAGTCTAATAGCCGTAGTGCGTCCTTTTCGCCAACTCGGCATCGTGATCGTGTTGCTGGTGTCCTATCTGACTCCGGCAATGGCTTGCATGGTTTCCGATGTGCAGATGAATGCCGAAGAACGTGCCTGCTGCCGGATGATGCAGAACCACTGTGAGCAGATGGGGATGCAATCGTCGCATGGCTGCTGCCAGAAGGCTCCTCAGAGTTCTCACGATAATGCGCTCGTCACGAAGGGCACGACCTACCATCCGGTTGTAGTTGAGGCGATCTGGCTAGCGACCTCCGATTGGTTCCAGCCGGTCCTTTGCACCACAGACCGCATCGAGCATCTTGGCTATTCGCCGCCGCAGTCGCCACCCGGTTCGATTTCCGTCCTCAGAATCTAGTTCTCCTTTCTCGCTCTGCGTCTGCCGAGTGCGCGCCTTCGTGTCTGCGTGCGCCGCTGATGTTCTGAACTGCAATCGAGATTGGAGTCAGTATGAACGTGGTCTTTTGGACCGCCACGCTCGTGCTTGCCAGCACGTTTTCCGCCTTCGGGCAGGAGACTACTGCGAGTACACCCGCTCCTTTGTCTCAGCTCATCGCTGAGGCACAGGCAAACAACCCACAGATCTCCGCTGCCGGACATGAGGCGCGCGCAGCCAGGCAAATGGCTCCGCAAGTGAGTGCGCTGCCCGATCCGAAGTTCACCTATCAGCAGTTGAGCGTCGGCAGCCCGAAGCCGTTTGCGGGATATACGAACAGCGACTTCGCCTACATCGGGGTCGGAGCGTCACAGGAGCTGCCGTATCCGGGGAAATTGCGGCTTCGCGGCCAAGTGGCCGACCGCGACGCCGATACAAAGCAGGCAGAGATCGGAGTCATCGGCACTGGCATTGCCGACGCAGTGAAGGCGGACTATCTTCAGCTCGCCTATCTGCAACAGACGCTTGGCATCTTGCGACAGAACGAAGCGGTTCTCGACCAGCTCATTCAGGATGCGACGGCCCACTATCAGGTCGGCCAAGGTATGCAGCAGGACGTGCTCGAAGCACAGGTGAGCCGTACCAAGATCGTGCGCGAGATCACCATGCACCATCAGCAGATGGGGCAGCTACAAGCTCACCTCAAGGGCTTGCTCAACCGCGACCAGCAATCGCCGGACATCGTTACGGAAGACCTCACGGAGTCTCCGTTGAAGGCGACCTCTGGCGACCTCTTGGCTCTTGTGAAGAAAAACAATCCTCAGATTCAGGTGGATGCGAGTGCAATTCAGAAGCAGGATGCACAGCTCGCATCGGCGAAGCGTGAGGGCAAGCCAGATTTTGAAGTTGGCTATATGTATCAGAACACGGATCGCAAGTACCGGGACTATTACATGCTCACCTTCGATGTTCGCTTTCCCCGCAGGAAAAGGGTCGATGCTGAGATCGCAGAGGCACAGGAAAAGCTCCTCGCATCGAGACAGACGCTCGATGCTCATCTTTCGCAGCAGCTGTCTCAAGTGCAGCAGTTCTATGTGCACGCGTCTAGCGATGAGGAACAACTGAAGGAGTACCGCGAAGGTCTGGTGCCTCAGTCCGACGCAGTTTACCGGACCACGTTGAGCGCCTATGCCTCGAACAAGGACCAGTTCGCGCATGTCCTCTCGTACTTCACCGATCTGCTCAACCTGAAACTCGAATATGCCGAGACACTTCTCGACCACGAGACGGCACTGGCCCACCTCGAATCCCTGACAGGAGCGACACTGCGATGAACAAGTATGTCTTGAGAACTTCTCTCGTCTGGATTGTCGTGCTGGCTGTACTTGCTGCGATTTGGGCCTACCGTTCTCACTCGAAGAACCAGCCAAGCCCAATGAACATGCCCGCGTCCGGCGATGTACAGCCTGTAGCCGCTGGTCCATCTTCCGACGTGGCAAAAACCGGATCGTCGATGCCAGGCATGTCCATGCCGGAGCCGAAAGATGCAGCTCTGGTCCCCGTGCAGCTTGCCCCGGAGCGAATGCAGAGCATCGGCGTGAAGACTGGCACAGTCGAGTACAAACAACTGAGTGACGACATCCGCGCAGCGGGCACGGTAGATATTGACGAACGCCTGCTTTCGTATGTACAGGTACGTTTCCCCGGCTACATCCGCAAGGTATTTGCCAATGCGACGTATCAGTACGTTCGCAAGGGCGAACCACTGTTCACCGTATACAGCCCCGATCTGGTAGCAACGCAACAGGAATACCTTCTCGCGCGGCAGAACCAGAAAACGCTTCAATCGAGCACGGTGGATGGCGTGGCTGCTGGCGCAGATACGCTTTCGGCTGCTGCCGAACAGCGCCTCGCGCAGTGGGATGTTCCGCCAAGCGAAATCGCCAAGCTGAAGGAGACAGGCAAGCCGGTCACCGATCTCACCATCTACTCGCCGGTATCGGGGTACATCACGGAACGCGATGCTTTGCCCAATCTCTACGTTGAGCCATCGACGCGGTTGTACACCGTTGCCGATCTCTCTCGTGTTTGGGTCAATGCCCAAATCTTCCAAGACGACATCGGACGGTTGAAGCCCGGAGATGCTGTTGCGATCACGGTGGACTCATATCCGGGGCGCGCCTTTACGGGGCAGATCGAGGAGATTCTGCCGCAGGTGGACATGGCGACCCGCACCGTTCGGGTGCGTCTGGCTGTTGCCAACCCCGGACTCAAGTTGAAGCCGGGAATGTTCGTCAACGTCGATGTAAAGAGCAATCTGGGCCGCCAACTCGTCATACCCGCCTCGGCTGTCTTTCAGTCGGGAACGCGGCAGATTGTATTCCTCAATCACGGCAATGGAAGCCTCGAACCCAAGGAAATCGTCGTCGGTCCTCGTGTGGGTGATGACTTCGTCGTTCTCAAGGGCTTGGAGGCGCATCAGTCGATTGTTACCTCTGCGAACTTCCTCATCGACTCCGAGAGCCAATTACAGGCGGCAGCAGGTTCATTCGTCCCGCCTCCACCGGGCGCTGGCGCCAACACGCCAACGAATGCTCCTGCCGCGGCACAGGTCAACATCGATTTCAGCACCGATCCAAACCCACCAGCCAAAGGCAACAACATTTTCCGCGTGCGGCTGACCGGGCCGGGAAACGCGCCGGTCACAGGCGCATCTGCCACGGTTACGTTCTACATGGCCGCGATGCCCGCCATGGGTATGTCCGCGATGAACACCACCGCAGCCCTCACGGACAAGGGCAATGGCCTTTATGAAGGCAGCGGCTCTCTTGGTTCGGGCGGCACATGGCAGGTGACGATCACAGCACGGAAGAACGGGCAGACGATTGCCACGAAACAACTGCGTGTGAACGCGACGGGAGGCATGTGATGCTGTCGAAGATTATCGAGAGCTGCGCGCACAATCGCTTCCTCGTCTTTACGGTTGTCCTGATGCTGACGCTCGCCGGCATCTGGTCGTTGCAGCACATTCCGCTGGACGCGTTGCCGGACATTTCCGATGTACAGGTCATCGTTCACACGAGCTGGATGGGGCAGCCGCCAGATGTGATCGAGGACCAGGTAACGTATCCCATCGTGACCAGTCTCCTGGCCGCGCCCCACGTCAAGGCTGTACGGGCACAGACTATGTTTGGAGATTCCTACGTCTACGTGGTCTTTCAGGACGGCACGGACCTCTATTGGGCTCGCTCCCGCGTCATCGAATACCTACAGCAGATCAGTGGGCGTCTCCCCGAAAACGTGCATCCCTCGATTGGCCCCGACGCAACGGGCGCGGGCTGGGTCTATGAGTATGCCATCGTCGATAAGAGCGGCAAGCATAGCCTGGCCGACCTACGCAGTCTGCAGGATTGGCGCTTGCGCTACGCGCTCGAAACGGTTCCCGGAGTCGCGGAGGTAGCCAGTATCGGCGGCTATGTCCGCCAGTACGAGGTGCAGCTCGATCCGAACAAACTGCTGGCGTATGGAATTCCTCTCTCCACGGTCATTGACCGGGTGAAGGCCAGTACAAATGAGGTCGGCGGCCGTGTGCTCGACCTGAGCGGAGCAGAATACATGATCCGCGGCCTTGGCTATCTTCGGTCCCTCGACGACCTGGCAAGTATCGCCGTCGGCAGCAAGAATGGCGCGCCCGTCCTGCTGCGTGATTTGGGAACGGTCAGTTTCGGTCCTGACATCCGCGAAGGAATTGCCGAATGGAACGGCGAAGGCGAGACGGTCGGCGGCATCATCGTCATGCGCCAGGGCATGAACGCCCTGAGTGTCATCAATGGAGTCAAACAGAAGCTCCGCGAGATTTCGCCGTCGCTTCCTGCTGGCGTGGTCATCATGCCGGGATATGACCGGTCCGGCCTGATCGATGCGTCGATCAAAACGCTTCAGCGCGATCTGCTCGAAGAAGCCATCATCGTCAGCGTCGTCATCATCATTTTCCTTTTTCATTTCCGGTCTGCGCTGATTGCCATCCTCGCGTTGCCCATCGCTGTGCTCGTCGCCTTTATTCCGATGTACTGGCTGGGCGTCTCCTCAAACATCATGTCGCTGGGTGGCATTGCACTGGCGATTGGAGTGCTCGTCGATGCCTCGATTGTGATGGTCGAGAATGGCTACCGTCATCTAGCTGAACGCCAAGAGAACAGTTCAGAGCCTGTATCAAGACCAGAACGTCGGACGATTCTCATCAATGCGGCCAAGCAGGTTGGGCCTGCATTGTTCTTCTCGCTGCTGATTATCGTTGTCTCCTTCCTTCCGGTCTTTTTGCTCGAAGCCCAGGAAGGGCGCATGTTCCGTCCTCTGGCCTGGACCAAGACGCTGGCCGTCGGCTCCTCTTCGATTCTCGCTATCACCCTGGTTCCGGTCCTGATGGTGATGCTGATTCGCGGCAAGCTGCGCCCGGAGCGCGCGAATCCCATCTCGCGCATCACGCAGGCGATCTACCTTCCGATCCTTCGCTGGTGCCTACGTCATCGCCGGCTCACCATCGCGGTCAACCTGATCTTCCTCGTTGCAACGCTACCGCTGCCTACGAAGCTGGGCAGCCAGTTCATGCCGCCTCTCTTTGAGGGCTCTACGCTGTACATGCCTACCGCGCTTCCAGGTATCTGGATTGGGCAGGCGAAGGTGTTGCTCCAACAGCAAGACCGGATTCTTCGCAGCTTCCCGGAGGTGGCTAGTGTCTTCGGAGCGGTGGGCCGGTCCGACAGCGCGACGGACAACGCCCCCCTCGATATGTACGACACCACGGTCATGCTCAAGCCACGAGAGCAATGGCCCGCAGGGATGACCTACGAGATGCTCATTCAACAGATGGACGAAAAGCTCCAGTTTCCTGGCCTCTCGAATACCTGGACCATGCCAGTCGAGAACCGTCTGGATATGGAACTGACGGGGATCAAGACGCCGCTCGGTCTCAAGGTGCAGGGACCGGATGTGAACGGCATCCAGCAACTCGCTTCACAGATACAGGATGTGCTCTCCGGCCAGCCGGAGACGCGTTCGATCTTTGCAGAGAAGGTCGCGCAAGGCTTCTACGTCAATGTCGAAGTCAACCGGCCGGAGGCGGCACGTTACGGCCTCACAGTGGCAGATATTCAAACCGCTGTTGCTTCGGGCATTGGCGGGGAGAACATCGCCGAGAACATCGAGGGCCGGGAGCGCTACCCCATCAATGTTCGCTATCAGCGCGACTTCCGGGATAACATCGATAAGATGCGCGGCGTCCTGATTGGCACTCCTTCGGGAGTGCAGATCCCGCTTGGGCAAGTGGCGCGAATCTCCTTCAGTCGTGGACCCGCGATGATCCGGGACGAAGACGGCGCGCTCACCGGATACATCTACATCGATCTCAAAAATACAGACTATGGTGGTTTCGTCGCCCAAGCAGACAAGCTGCTGCACGATAAGCTGACGTTGCCTCCGAACTACTCGTACGAGTGGTCGGGAGAGTACGAATTCGAATTGCGGGCCAAGCAGCGGCTGAAACTGATTCTTCCAGTCGTGTTCTTCTTGATTTTCCTGCTGCTCTATCTGGTGTTCAAATCGGCGGCCGAAGCGTTCGTGCTCATCTTCCCAACGATCTACGCGATGAGCGGTGGTCTACTGCTGCAATGGCTGCTGAAGTACAACTTCAGCGTCGCGGTCGCGGTAGGCTATATTGCGCTCTTTGGCATCGCTGTTGAGACAGGTGTGGTCATGGTGGTCTATCTTCACGAATCGCTCGAACACAGGCTACAAAGCGGGAAACCGCTGACGAATGCAGATGTGGAGGAAGCCGTCATCGAGGGGGCGGTCCATCGCCTCCGGCCAAAGCTCATGACGGTCTGTGCAGTTCTTGCTAGCCTGATTCCGATTCTGTGGGAGTCCGGTATCGGCTCCGATGTGATGAAGCCGATTGCTGCACCCATCGTCGGCGGGATGATCACATCGACCGTACATGTGCTGATCCTCGTACCGGTTTTCTTTGTCATGATGAAAGAGCGGGCATTGCGGCGCGGTACGCTCGGCTCCGATCGACATGGCTCAACCTCAACTCCCAGCGGCTCCATCGGTGAACCAACCGATTGAAGGAGAAAATCAGATGCGGTCCAGACTTGCGATGTTCATTGTCATAGCTCTTCTCGGTGCGGCGGGAGCGGTAGCGCAGACCGCACAAACCGTCACCGGCACCGTGACCGACGCGATGTGCGGCGCCCACCACATGATGAAAGATAAATCCGCAGCGGAGTGCACGCGCGAATGCGTCAAAGAAGGGTCTGACTTTGCCCTCGCCATCGGCGATAAGGTCTACACGCTGAAGGGCGATAAGACCCAGTTGGACAAATTCGCTGGACAGAAAGTGATGGTTAAGGGCAAGGTGTCCGGCAACACAATCACCGTTGACTCGATCATGGCAGCAAAATCGTAGACGTGAGTCTATGCCTCGCGCGTGACCTGTCTGCTCGTTTCGCGGGACGTAAAGCGAAGCAAGCGGCGGCAGCCGGCCGTGACGTTTCACGGCCGGTTGCTCAGTTCGTCCTACCTCGATAGGCGCGCCATCGCTACAGGTCTGAAGCGTAGGGCTCCCGCATCGAACTATCGGATCTCAGGCCACAAACTCTAACCGGCTGGGACGTACCATTCTTCCGGAACCAACTTTTCATGACCGCGCCAACGCGCTATAACGCTTGCGGCGAACCAGTCAGTGTTCAGGTCAGCGTGATCAGTAACAATGATCTGCATCCCAGGCGCCATCTCCGCCGCGGCATCGTAGATTAATTTGAAGAGACTCGTCACCGCCGTTTGATCTTCATCCTTTAGTCCTTCAATTGCGCCATTCGCGTCATTTTCGGGTGGGTAATGCGCCTGCGAGGGCTGGTCGAAGAACAGAAAGCCGGGAACTGGGCGTTCCTTCTGACGAAACCACTTATGCAAAGCCAAGTGCGCAAGCACATGGTAGCCAACCCAGTTCTCCCCGCTGCCCATGCGAGACAAAGGTACAGGGCCGTTTATAGTGTCTGCCACGACAGTGAGCGCGCGAACATCCAAACGCAATTGACTTCCACGATGCTCCAGATCGAGGCGGTCGGAATAGTCGGTCATGTACCGAGCAACGAGGTTCAGAAATGTCGCCAGCCGTTCCTCCGCTGCGTCTGGATCGAGTTCCTGTTCCAGGACAGCCACGCGGCTCCGAGCCATCTCAACCTTCGAGCGCAAGGAACTGCTGGCGTCTGCGGAGTTCACTGATTCCACATACTGCGTAATCTTGCCAATGGTTCTCGCCTGCAGAACATAGGTGTCTTGCTGGCTCTTCATTAGGTCGTTCTCTCGCACCCGCGCGGCAATGCGGCTCTGGTTTTCTTGTAACCGCTCCTGGACTAAAGCGGCTTGCTGTTCGAGGCTGGCCAACCGTTGTAGGAGGCG
>Ga0134126_10001634_pt1 | contig 28617 bp, 25 predicted proteins | sample KB31752_FD_96881 | JGI IMG/M metagenome (GOLD analysis project Ga0134126, IMG submission 96881) | Terrestrial soil microbial communities with excess Nitrogen fertilizer from Kellogg Biological Station, Michigan, USA - KB3-175-2 | ecosystem: Environmental > Terrestrial > Soil > Unclassified ... | reverse complement strand
GTCGAACCCCTGCAGCGAGTACATGCACGTCGACGACTCCGCCTGCAACCTCGCCTCGCTGAACCTGATGAAGTTTCGCCGCCCCGACGGCACGCTCGACGTCGAGACCTTCGAGCACACGGTCGACATCGTCCTGCTCGCGCAGGAGATCATCGTCGGCCCCTCGAGCTACCCGACGCCGGAGATCGGCGTCAACGCGCGCGCGTTCCGCCAGCTCGGGCTCGGCTACGCGAACCTCGGCGCCTACCTGATGAGCAACGGCATGCCCTACGACTCCGACGAGGGCCGCATCGCCGCCGCCGCGATCACCGCGCTGATGACGGGTCGTGCCTACCGCCGCTCGGCGGAGGTCGCCGGCGCGCTCGGCCCCTACGAGCGCTACGCGGAGAACCGCGAGGCGCACAACGGCGTGATGGTCAAACACCGCGACGCCGCGTACGCGATCGACGACGCCGTCGAGGAGCAGACGCGCGTCGACACCGAGCTGCTGAGCGCCGCGCGGCGCTCCTGGGACGAGGCCGTCGAGCTCGGCGAGCGGCTCGGCTACCGCAACGCGCAGGCGACGGTGCTCGCGCCCACGGGCACGATCTCGTTCCTGATGGACTGCGACACGACCGGCGTCGAGCCTGACTTCTCGCTGGTCAAGTTCAAGGAGCTGGTCGGCGGCGGGCAGATGACGATCGTCAACCGCACGGTGCCGCTGGCGCTGCAGACGCTCGGCTACTCCGAGCCGCAGATCGAGCAGATCGAGGCCCACCTGGCCGAGCACGGCACGATCGTCGGCGCCCCCGGGCTCGACGAGCGCCACCTGCCGGTGTTCGACGTGGCGGTCGGCGAGCGCGCGATCTCGCACATGGGCCACATCAAGATGATGGGCGCGGTCCAGCCGTTCATCTCCGGCGCGATCTCGAAGACCGTCAACCTCCCGCAGGAGTCGACCGTCGAGGACATCGCCGACGCCTACATCCAGGCGTGGCGCCAGGGCGTCAAGGCGCTGGCGATCTACCGCGACGGCTCCAAGACGGCACAGGCGCTGCGCACCGACGCGCAGAGCGAGGCGCCGGCGGGCCGCGACGTCGACGAGATCGTCGAGCAGGCGGTCGCCAAAGCGCTCGCCGAGGCCGGGCCGCGCCGCAAGCGCATGCCGCGCGAGCGCCAGTCGATCACGCACAAGTTCTCGATCGGCGGTCACGAGGGCTACATCACCGCCGGCATGTACGAGGACGGCACCGTCGGCGAGATCTTCCTCACCGACATCGGCAAGGAGGGCTCGACGCTGCGCGGGATGATGAACTCCTTCGCGACCTCGATCTCGATCGCGCTGCAGTACGGGGTCCCGCTCGAAACGCTGGTCCAGAAGTTCAGCTACATGCGCTTCGACCCCGAGGGGATCACCGGCAACCCGGAGATCCCGTTCGCGAAGTCGATGCCGGACTACATCATGCGCTGGCTCGCCTCGCGCTTCCTCGACGCCGACGCGCAGGAGGAGCTCGGCATCCTCACGCCGGAGGTCCGAGCCCGCAAAGCCGCGTAGGACGCGCTCGCCTACAGCGGCGACACGGCAGGCCCGCCGCCCGAGACGGAAGCCGCCGAGCCCGGCTCCGTCGCACCCCATTCGGGGCCCGTGGCGGCCGCCGACGGCGGCGGAGCGGCCGCGCCGACCAGCGCGCTCACCGACGCCCCGCCGGTAGTCCCGGCAGCGATGGAGGGCCTCGACCTAGGCCCGGCATGCAGCCAGTGCGGCGGGATGATGCAGCGGACGGGCTCGTGTTACACGTGCTCATCCTGCGGCAACAACACCGGCTGCGGCTGAGCCGCAAGCGCCGGCGCATATCGGCGTCCTCGGTCGCTTGCGTGCAGAGCACGCGGCGCTCCCTGCGTCCTTGATCCGCTTGGCGCTGCGGCTGAGCCACAAGCGCCGGCGCATATCGGCGTCCTCGGGCGCTTGCGTGCAGAGCACGCGGCGCTCCCTGCGTCCTTGATCTGCTTGGCGCTTGTGGCTCAGGAGCGTCAATGTTCTGAGCTGGGGGCCGGCGACAGCCGGCCCTCGCCTCTTCCCGGCTAGTTGTCCCTGCCGTCTCCGGCTTTCCCGGCTAGTTGTCGCTGCCGGGCGGGGGTACGGCCAGGGCGTCGGGGGGCTCTTGCTCGTGCTCTTCCTCGTGCCGGGGTGTTTCGGGTGGCTTCGCCGCTTCGGGCTGTTCGGCGACGGGCGGGGCTTCGGCGGCGGGGGTCGAGGTGACGGGCGCTTCGGTGCCGGTCGGAGCGGACGCGACGGCTGCCGTCGTCGGCGCGGGCGCTGCGGCCGGGCCGGGTTCCGGCGGCGCCGCGCCGGTGACGCTCTGGTGGTGGGGCGTGCCGGGCGCCTGGCCTCCCACGCTCGTCGTGGGGACTGGCGCTCGCGCGCCAGGGGCGACGGGCCCGCTGCTCGCCGACGCGGGGCTCTGCGTCTTGGCTCCTGAGACCACCGTGCCCGTGGCGGCGCTGCTCTCGCGCGAGCTGCCGGCGCGGGCGAGCGCCGGCACGCGCGCCCCGGCGGGCGACGTGGCGTGCGACCCGTGACCACCGACCAGGCCGTGAAGGGGGCCGACCTGCGGGCAGCCTAGTCGCTCGGGCGGGCCCGTAGGATCCTCAGATGGCCGAACACCCATCGCCCGAGCGCCCGCTGCAGGGCGGCTGCCTGTGCGGCGCCGTGCGCTACGAGATCACGGCGCCGTTCCTGTCCGCGGGCTATTGCCACTGCACGCGCTGCCAGCGGCGCACGGGAACCGGCTCCTCGGCCAACGGGCGCGTGCCCCAGAGCGGCTTCGCGCTGCTGCAGGGCGAGCGGCAGCTGAAGGTCTACACGCCGCCCGAAGGGGGCGTGCCCAAGCTGTTCTGCGGCGAGTGCGGCTCGGCGTGCTTCAGCGGCGACCCGCTCCGCGACGAGGAGGTCGCCGTGCGGCTCGGCACGCTCGACGGCGACCCGGGTGTTCGCGCCGAATATCGGATGTTCACCGACTTCGCCGCGCCCTGGGAGCCGCTGCCCGACGACGGGCTGACGCGCTATCCAGGGCTGCGTTCCAGCTGAGCTTCGGCGCCCGGCTGGGATTCGGGCGCCGAGGGCGCTTCGACCCGGTCGCTCCATGATGTCTGCGTGCCGCCACCGTCGCGACCGCCGTCGCTCCCGTCCGTCCGGGCGGTGGCTTCGACCGTTTCGCCGGCGCTGAAGTCTCCGTGACGGCTCTGCCGGTCCGCGCCGTCGTGCGTCGCTTCGGCTTCGCCGCCCCCTGGACTCGGTGAACGTGTTTCGCGGTCTCGCCGCCCACCGACGGGTACCGAGCTGTCGGCGAGCAGGGTCGGCCGGCCGTCCTCGTGACGCGCGTGCACGGGAGCGGAGATCACCGGGGCACCGTCCTCGCGGTGCCAACGCGCCCGCCGATGGCGCGAGCGCGGGATACGGGGCGTCGCGGCCCGATGCAGGCGAGCCCGGACCGCCGGCGGCGCGGGCGTCGCGACGGGGACCGGACGGGCGAGGATCGACCGCGGCGGCTTCACCGCGGCGAGGATGCGGGCGTGCGGCGTTGCGTCCCGCCGCGCCGCACGCCGGTGCTCGAGGTGGATCGCGGCGCCGCCGGCCGCAAGCCCGCTGACGGCGGCGACCGCGGCACCCTTGGCGAGCATCCCGCCGAGGCCCGCTCCCGCCCCTGCTTCGACGGCGCCGTCAGTCGGGGCGCGGGAGAGCAGCGCGGCGAAGCCCTGCGGGCTCATCACGGCTGCGGCCGCGCGCAGGCGCGTGCGGGCGCGGTGGACGAGCCCTCGCACCGCGCCGCCGCTGACACCGAGCATCCCTGCGGCCTCCTCGTGGCTGCGGCCCTCGATCGCGGTCATCACGACGGCGTCGCGCTGCATCCGCGGCAGCTCGGCGACCTGGCGCAGCGCGTCTCGCGCCAGCATGCCGCTCTCGACGTCCTCCGTGGCGGCGCGGGCGAACGTGCCGGGCACGACGGTGTCGAGTGGCTCATGGTTGCGAAGCCGCGCGCTGCGATGGGCGTTGAGCGTCGCGTTGTGGACGATGCGGTACAGCCACGGGCGCGGCTGGCCGACGGCGCGGCCGTCGCGCAGCGCCATCCAGGCGCGCGTGAACGACTGCTGCAGAACGTCCTCGGCGCGGTCGTCGGGGAGCCCGAGCCGGCGGCAGTAGCGCTCGAGCTCGCGCCGGTGACGGCGGATCAGCGTCTCGAACGCGCGCTCGTCGCCGCGCGCCGCCAGCTCCGCCAGGCGGCGGTCGGGCAGCGTGGCGGGCGGTCGGATCGAGAAACGGGGGCTCATGCTCGTTCGTCCGCCGCCGGCATGGTGGCGGAACAGATGAAGGGCGACGGGTGCGCGTCCGTCGCCCTCACGTAGCTGAAACCCCGCCCGCGCCGGATCATTCCCGCCCTGGACGGATGGGCAGGCGGAGGCGGGGCCCGGAACGCGCCGGGCCCCGCCTGTCCTGATTCCCTCTCGTCAGGGGAACCTACGATTTCGGGAGCAGCTCGACCTTCTCCCAGATGGCGCCGGCGCCGCTGACGCTGAGCTCGGCCTCCTTGACCTTCGCGCCGGGGACGAGCGAGGAGACGCCGCATTCTTCGGTCTGCGACGGGCCGATCTCATCGTCGCCGTGCTGGAAGCCACCCTGGCTGTTGTCGTCGCCGCCCTGGTTCTGCCAGGGGTCCGGGCCGTCGTGCTGGAAGCCCGGGGCGCCGCCCTGGAAGTCGTGCGAGCAGCCGCAGCCGATCCAGGTCGCTTCGGTCACCTTGCCCGAGACGGTCGAGCCGTCGGGCAGGCTGAGCTTCAGCACGCCGCCTTCGAAGGAGGCGACGGTCGCGACGGTTTCGGTCGTCGGCGTGGTCGGTGTTTCGGTGGCGGGTTTCGCCGTGTGGGGCGCGATCACGACCATGTGCGCGTGGCGACGGTGGTGGTGGCGGTGGTGATGCGCCGATGCCGCGGCGGGGACGATCAGCGCCGCGAACGAGGACGCGAGCAGGGCGATCAGGATCCGTCTCATCTGGCAAACCTCCTTGAGCCACCCCTCTGCGGACGGCCTTGGTTGTCAGGACTACTCCTGAGACACCCCAAGCCAAGCGAAGCTCACGCGCACCGTCGCCGGCGCTGGACGGCTATACGAGCAGCGTGGCGGCGCCGCCGAGCGCCAGGCGCGGCTTCTTGGCCGGCCCGCTGCGCCGGCCGAGCCTCGCCGCGCGCTGTCGCAGCCACTGCAGCGAGCCGGGCATCCCGCAGCGCTCGCGCCAGCCCTTGAGGGCGTCCTCGAGACCCTGCGCGTCGGAGACGAGGCCGATCACCTCGACCCTGCCGCCGCCGTCGGCTGCGGGACCGAGCCGCACGACGTAGAGCTCGCCGGTGTCCTCGATCCAGGCCGCACGATGGATCGGGCCCTCCTTGCCGCTGCGCCACCACAGCCCCACGTCGCGCTCTCGCGAAGCCAGCCGAGCCGGGTCCGCGCGGTAGAAGGACACGAGCGTCGGATAGCGCTCTGCCCGCGTCGCCCGTTGGTCATCGGATGCCATCGAAACCACCCATCGTCGAGGCGGAATGTTCGTGACGGCAGCTTCGCGCTCCGACCTAAACGGACGGTTACCAACTCGTAAGGATCGGCAGAGTTCTTCTGCCGCAGCCCCGGCGGCGCACGCAGGCGCCGCCAGCCCGCCCGATCCGGACGGCGGGAAAGCGTGTCACCGGTCCGAGCGAACCGGTGACACCCGAGACTCCTCTAGGGGTTCAGCCGCTTCTTCAGCGCGCTCGCGGCGGAGAATTTCGCTGCTTTTGACGCTGCGATCTGGATCGTCGCGCCGGTCGAGGGGTTGCGCCCCTGACGTGCGGCCCGCTGGCTGACGCTGAACTTGCCAAAGCCTGCAAGCGCGACCTCGCCGCCGGAGGCCAGCTCGTCGGAGATCGTTTCGATCGCCGCCTCGACCGCGCCTCGTGCCTGGCTGGCGCTCATGCCGGTTTTCGAAGCGACCCTCTCAGCTAGGTCGTTCTTGGTCATGCCACTCCCTTCTCGAGTGTCTTTGCTGCGCGCAGGCTAACCCCTGATTCGGACGACAGGCCCGAAAACACGGGGGATTGGCCCCAAAGAACCCCTAATTTCCGGGGAACTCGACGGGCGCGAGGTCCCGCACGGGCGCCTTCGAGGCCCCGCGGCGCGCCCGCGCCCACAGCCTGCTGTCCGCCGCGCCGGCGGCGCAGGCCGCCCACACGGTCGCCAGCCAGGACAGGCTGGCCAGCATCACGTGGACCCAGACGAGGCCCGCCGGCAGGTGTGTCTCGTACTGGTCGAGCCCCACCGCGCCCTGCGCCAGCAGCAGCCAGCAGAGCACCGTCAGCGGCCGCTGCACCTGCTCGGGCGCCTTGCGCCGGCGGGCGAAGAACCAGGCGCCGACGGCGCACAGGGCGAACACGAAGGCGATCTCGCCGTGGCGGTGAATCACGAAGTCCATCGTGCCCGTGCCGTCGAAGGAGAGCCGGTTGATCTTCTGCCCCGGCGAGCCGCCGGCGTGCGGGCCCGCGGCGGTGGCCGCGGTGCCGGCGAAGATCGTGAGCGCCCCCAGCGCGGCCAGCCCGATCAGCGCCCGCAGCAGCCCCCGATCGAGCGGCAGGGGATGCAAGGCCCCGCCCGCCCCGCTCGCATCCTTCTGCCCGACGCGCCCGTCCCCGTCCTCATCTTCAAAAAAGTCGATCCCACTGCGCCAGACGAGCACCGATGCAGCGAGCAAGATCAGCATCGAGAGGGCGAAGTGGGCCATCACCCAGCCGTAGTCGAGATCGCCCTTGACCGTGAGCCCGCCCAGCACCGCCTGGCCGATCACGCCCAGCGGCAGCAGCGCCGCGTTCCAGACGAGGTCGCGGCGGTAGGGCCGCCTCCGTAGCGCGCCGAGCCACGCCAGGCCGGCCGCCAGCACCACCGGCACGCTCACGACCCGGTTGGAGAACTCGATCACCGAATGCGTGTTCAGCGGCGGGTAGTAGTTGCCGTAGCACTTGGGCCAGGTCGGGCAGCCGAGGCCCGAGCCGGTCAGCCGCACCGCCGCCCCCGTCAGCACGATCAGTGTCAGCGCGCCCAGCGCCACGCGCGCCAGCACGAGGTACTGGCCCGCCGTGACCGTGTAGCCGTTGGTCCGCTCGCGAAGCGTCGACGCCATCCGGCTTAAGCATGCCACCGCAGCGGCGCTTCGGCCGCCGCCACGCCCGATCAGTGGTGCTTGTGGCGGCGGTGGTGCTTCGGCTTGGGCTTCAGATGGATGATCGTGAGCGTCCGCCGCGTGACATTGCGCAGGCGGTCATAGGCGCTGAACGTCAGCCTGTGCCTGCCGTAGGCGATGTGCTTGGCGCCCATCCAGTCCAGCCGCCCGGTGAGCGAGTGCGGGTAGGTTTTGCCGTCGTAGTTGCGGATCAGGCGCCCGTCGATTTCCAGGCGGATCCTGAACACGCCCACCCGGCTGCTCGCCGAGACCACGATCGGCAACGGCCCGCTGTAGGCGATGCGGTTGCGCGGCGAGTTCACGTCGATCGACGGGCCGCTGAACACCCCGCATTCTTCTTTCAGCGTGTCGCCGTCGTGCGCGAGGTCGCGCATCGCGTCCCAGGAGGGCTTGCGGGTGCCGTTGGAGCGGATCAGCCCGGAGGTGACGCCGTCGTTGTCCTGCAGCGGGAACCACAGCGCGACCTGCACGTAGGGGTCCTGGGCCATGCAGTGGTAGGCCTGACGGAGGTAGGTGGCCTGCTGGTGCTCGGTGACGCCTTCGGCCTTCTGCCCGGCCCACATCCCCTCCGAGCAGACTTTGCTGGTCGTGCGCCAGCTGAGCTCGGTCATCCAGATCGGCCTAGGGTCGCCGTTGGCGGCCATCACCGCGTGGACTTCGCGGTAGGCCAGGAACGAGTCGGGGATCATGCGGTTGTCGGCGCCGCGCAGGTATTCGTAGGGCGAGAGGATGTTGCACGAGGTGTCCGTGTGCACGCCCACGGCGTCGAAGTAGCCCTTGCCGCCAGCGGCGTAGATGCCTTCGAGGAACGGGTAGTCGTTGCCGGTCAGCCCGCCCACGAGGATCGTCGCGCGCGGTTCGGCCGCCTTGACCGCCGGGTAGACGGCCTGCAGCAGGCGCGTGTAGCCGGCCGGGTCGGGGGCGCCGAGCCACCAGCGGGGTTCGTCCTCCTCGTTCCAGATCTCGTATGCCGCGACCCGGCTGCCGAAGCGATGCGCGACGTTCGAGAGCATCGCGGCGTAGTCGGCGGGGTTGGCGGGAGGTGTGTGTTCGTCGGGCGAGCCGGTCTCCCACTGGGGGCTGTCGACGACGTCGAGCAACACCTTCGTCCCGGGCGGAAGCTGGCGGAAGGACTGTTCGTAGAGGTTCAGCCACGCCGGGTCCAGCGAGCCGCGGCCCGGTTCGAGATCGGGCCAGGTCGCGAACATCCGGACCCAGTGCACACCGAGCGCGTGCACGTCGCCGCCCCGGACCGCGTTCGGTCCCGGCACGGCCACTCCGGGTTCGGCCGCGCTCGCGGCGGACGGGACGAAAGCCGCCGCGGCCAGCGCGGCGAGGGTCACCGTCAGCATCCTGACCGCGGCCACACGGCGCATGCGTCCGCTCCAGGCATGCGTCAGGGGGGCAAAAGCGGACACCAGCATCTTCTCGGCGGGAGTTCCCGCCCGGGTGAGAACCCGAAGCGCGACTAAACGGATCGCCGGGTTCCGTGAAGGTCAGCGGCCGACGCGCCGGAGGGCCGCCTGCAGGGCGCGTCCGATGCGCGAATCGGCGCCGATCGCGCCGTAGAGCCGGCCCCGCGCGCGCTGGAAGGTCTGCCAGCTGACCGACTCCTCGACCCCGCGCCTGAACTGGCGCTCGCCGTCGAGCTCGACGCGGAGCTCCCACAGCTGATCTCCCTGCGCGAGCAGCTGCGCTTCGAGCTCGGCGACCTTCTGCGCCACCGCCAGCGCTTCGCGGCGTTTCTCCGCCAGCTGCGTGTTGGCCTCAGCAAGCAGCCGGTCGCGCTCGGTGACCGCCGCGGCCCCCGAGCGTTCGGCCTCCGCGCGGTGCTCCTCGGCCTTGCGGAGCAGCTCGAGCGTGGTGTCCGCGAGCGTCGAGTCGACCGGGGCGATCCGACGCGGACGGCGCGAGGCGGCGGCGACGCAGAACAGCGGCGCCGGTTCCTCGACGATCTCCCACTCGCCGCCGGACGGCTCCACGAAGAACAGCGCGCGCGCGCCCGAAACGGCCTCGCCGGCTTCCAGGCGGCTCAGCAGCGAGCCCGTGATCGTGCGCTGCCCCCACATCGCGACGTGCGCGAAGCGCTCGCCGAGCAACTGCTCGAACTCCGCCCTCGTCAGCTCGTGCTCGTGGAAGGTGTTCACCTGTCCCGCGGCGTCGCTGTAGAGATCCTTGTCCGGCGTGGAGACGAGCAGCAGCCCGTCGTCGCTGAGGACCCGCGTCAGCTCGCCCATCAAGCGCTCGTGGTCGGAGACGTGCTCGATCATCTCGAAGGCCACCACGGCGTCGAACGAGCCGTCCGCGAAGCGGGAGAGGTCGAGCGCGCTGGCCGCCTCGAAGCGCACGTTGGCGGCCGTGTAGTTGGCCGCGGCGTGCTCGACGGCCCGCTCGTCCACGTCGATGCCCGTCACCTCGGCCGCACCGCCGGCGAGGATCGCCGCGCCGAAGCCCTCGCCGCTGCCCACGTCGAGCACGCGCCCCCCGCTCACCTGGGCCGCCGCCCACAGGTAACGGTGGAAGTGCTCGTAGACGATCGCCGCGTCCTGCGTCCAGGGCACGCACCGCTCTCCGGTCCACTCGATCAGGCGCGGAGCCGCCGGGTTTCGCAGGCGGGTCATCGGCCGGCGCGACGATAGCGCAGGCGCTGCTTGCTAGTTTTGGCTGCCGTGACGAGGGCGAGCAGCCGGCATGGGCGTTCGGACGTCCTCTCACGCGCGGCCCGCCGCGCACGCTGGGAGGTCGCACGGCGCCTGCGCCCCAAGCCCGCGCCGGCGCCCTGGCCCGCCGAGCGCCTGCAGCGCGAGCTGCGCCCGGGCCGACTGGCGCGCGAGGAGCAGACGGTCACGGCGACGCTCTACGGGCGGCTGAGCGACGAGGACATCGCCGCCACCGAACAGGCGATCCGCGAGCACCCGGGCGCCTGGGAGCACTACTTCGCCGGCGCCGAGCGAGCGACCGACCGCGGTCTCCTGCTGGCACTCGGGGTGTGGGTCGAAGCGCCGGAGCTGCTCGCGCGGACGGGGCTCACCCGCGCGGAGCCGCCCGAGGACGTGCACGCGATGACGCGCGGTGCCCAGAACGCGGCCGGGGGGCTCTACGAGGCGAACATGGTGATCGACGCGCTGCTCTCAGCGGGCGGGGAGATCACCGGCGTTTCGAGCGCGCTCGATTTCGGCTGCTCCTCGGGCCGCGTGCTGAAGCCGCTGGCCGCGGCCTTCCCGGATGTCAGCTGGCACGGCTGCGACCCGAACGGCGCCGCAGTCGATTGGGCGAGCGCGCACCTGCCCGGGATCCGCTTCTTCCGCTCGGGCGCCGTCCCGCCCCTCGAGCTCGCCGACGGCTCGCTCGACATGGCCTACGCGATCTCGATCTGGTCGCATTTCGAGCCGCGGCGGGGGCTCGAGTGGTTCGAGGAGATGCGCCGGCTGCTGCGCCCGGGCGGCCATCTGGTGATCACGACCCACGGGCTGAGCTCGATCGCCCACTACGCCGCCACCGGGCAGCGCTCGACCGAGCAGTCAGCCGAGATCGCGACCGCGCTGTACGAGCGCGGATGGTGGTACGCGGCCGAGTTCGGCGCGAGCGGCGACTGGGGCGTCGTGGACCCGAACTGGGTCAACGCGTTCCTCTCGCCGGAATGGCTGCTCACGCAACTCTGCCCGCGCTGGCGTGTCCTCCTCTACGCCCCCGGACGCAACCAGGAGAACCAGGATCTCTACGTGTTGCAGCGGGTTTGAGGCGTACAGCGGTTGGTAGCGTTCCCCAGGCTCTTGACGACCACTATCTCCCGAGAACCAGCGCCGGAGACGGTCATCTCGCCCAGTGTCGCGCCGGCCATCTCCGTGCAGGCGGTGAGCAAGACCTTCCGGCTCCCGCACCAGCAGTACTCGACGCTCAAGGAGCGGGTGCTGCACCCGTTGCGCAGCACCGAGTACGACGAGCTCCACGCCGTGCAGGACATCAGCTTCGACATCGCCCCCGGCGAGTTCTTCGGGATCGTGGGGCGCAACGGCAGCGGCAAGAGCACGCTGCTGAAGTGCATCGCCGGCATCTACGGCGTGGACAGCGGGCGCATCGGGATCGCCGGCCGGCTCTCCCCGTTCATCGAGCTCGGGGTCGGCTTCAACATGGACCTGACGGCGCGGGACAACGTCGTGATCAACGCGATCATGCTCGGCCTCAGCCGCCGCGCGGCGCGCGCCCGCTTCGACGAGGTGATCGCGTTCGCCGAGCTGGAGCAGTTCGTCGACCTGAAGCTCAAGAACTACTCCTCCGGGATGCTCGTGCGGCTCGCCTTCGCCACCGCGATCCAGGTCGACGCCGAGATCCTCTTGATCGACGAGGTGCTGGCGGTCGGCGACGCCGCCTTCCAGCAGAAGTGCTTCGAGGAGTTCTTCCGCCTCAAGCGTGAAGGCAAGACGATCGTGTTCGTCTCGCACGACATGCACTCGGTCGAGCGCTTCTGCAACCGCGCGATGCTGATGGAGCACGGCGTCATGCGCCAGATCGGGGAGCCGCACGCGATCGCGCGGGCCTACCACAAGCTCAACTTCGGCAAGCTCCCGCACGACGCTCCGGCGAAGGACGCGGGCGGCGCGGGCACCGCGATCGCCGACGCCTGGTTCGAGAGCACCGCCGGCGAGCGGATCGCGGAGTCCAGCCAGGAGGAGCCACTGCGCATGTGCTTCGAGGTGCGCTTCGCCGAGGACCTCGAGGAGCCGGTGTTCGCAGCCACGTTGCGCACCGAGCTCGGGCACACGATCATCGTCGCCCGCACCGACGAGCGCGGTGCCGAGAGCGGCTCCTTCCGCGCCGGCGAAACCGCCGTCGTGCGCTTCGAGATGCCCGCCTGGCTGACGCCGAGCCGGTACCTGCTGACGGCCTCGATCGCCCGCGCGGGCACCGGCGCGGACACGCTCGCGCTGGTCGAGGACATGACCTCGATCGTGATCCACGGCAGCTCCAGCGGAGGCATCCTCGAGCTGCCGCTGAAGACGGAGATCGAGCGCTCATGAGCGCCTCCGCCGGCGCACCGGCGCTGCAGCAGCCCCACCGGGTGCACGGGCCCTCCGCCCTGAGCGGCGACCTGCGCCGCTTCTGGTCGCTGACGTTCACGCTCGCGCGCACCGAATTCAAGGTGCGCTTCTACGGCTCGGTGCTCGGCTACGTGTGGACGCTGGTGCGCCCGCTGCTGCTGTTCGGCGTGATCTGGGTGTTCTTCACGCAGGTCGGGAAAGTCAACGATCAGAGCCAGCCGGGCATGGAACAGTACGGCTCGCAGCTGCTCGGCTCGATCGTCTTGATGCAGTTCTTCGCCGAAGCGACCGGCGGCGCGGTGCGCTCGATGGTGGACCGCGAGAACATGCTGCGCAAGATCCACTTCCCGCGGCTCGTGATCCCCGCCTCGGTCGTGCTGCTCGCGATGTTCAACCTCGGTCTGAACCTGATCGTGTGGCTGATCTTCTCGCTGATCTCGGGCGTGGAACCGATGGTCAGCTGGCTGGTCCTGCCCGTGATCGTCGGCGGGCTCGTGCTCGTGACGGCGGGGATGGCGATGCTGCTCTCGGCCCTGTTCGTGTGGTTCCGCGACATCCAGCCGATCTGGGAAGTGCTGCTGCAGATCCTCTTCTACGCCTCGCCGGTGATCATCTCGATCCAGACGGTCCAGGAAAAGGTCAGCACGACGGTGCTGCATCTCTACATGCTCAACCCGCTGGCGGTGATCTTCCAGCAGTTCCGACACTCGATGGTCACGCACGCGACACCCAGCGCGGGGCAGGCGCTGGGAAGCTGGGCGGCGCTGCTCGAGCCGATGGCGATCGTGCTGGCGATCTTCGCGGTCGGCTTCGCCGTCTTCAACCGCTCGGCGGCCCGGATCGCGGAGAATCTGTGAGCGAGATGGAGCAGACCGCCACCCACCGCGACCTCGAGGCCGAGAACGAGCGCCTGCGCGTCCGCGTGAGCGAGCTCGAGAACGAGCTCGTCGAGGTCCAGGCGCGCACGAACGCCGTCGTCGCGCAGTGGCAGGAGCGGGCGTACTGGCTGGACCGCTGGCACCTCGACCTGAACGCGCTGATGCGACGCCGCGGCGCGAGCGAGTTCCGGGCCCTGATCCGCGCCCTGCGCTCGGTCGTGTGGGCGGGCAAGCGGGCCCGGCGCCGGCTCAAGAACCAGTGAGCGGCGTCTCGGTCGTCATCCCCGTCAAGGACGGGGCCCGCTACCTGGAGGAGCTGCTGGACGCGCTCGAGCGCGAGCGGCCCGACGAGGTGCTCGTCGTGGACTCCGGTTCGCGCGACGGCTCGCCCGGGATCGCCCGCGCGCACGGCGTCGAGCTGCTCGAGATCGAACCCGGCGACTTCTCCCACGGGCGCACGCGCAACCTCGCCGCGGAACGGACGAGCGGGGAGCTGATCTGCTTCCTCACCCAGGACGCGACGCCGTGCCCGGGCTGGCTCGCCGCCTACCGCGAGGCCTTCACGCTCGCGGACGATGTCGGCGCCGCATACGGCCCGCACCTGGCCCGCCCGGACACCAGCCCGATGATCGCCCGCGAGCTGGCCGAGTTCTTCGCGGGCTTCGCGACCGACGGCGGGCCGACGGTACAGCGCCGCGGCGATGCGACCTTCCTGTCGAACGTCAACGCGTGCTACGCGCGCGCCTGCTGGGAGCAGATCCGCTTCCGCGACGTTCCCTACTCCGAGGACCAGGCCTTCGGCGAGGACCTCCTGGCAGCCGGATGGAGCAAGGTCTACCAGCCCGCCGCCGCCGTGCTGCACGCGCACGACTACCCGCCGGTCGAGTTCATGCGCCGCTACTTCGACGAGTACCGCGGACTGCGCGAGGCCAAGGGCCACGTGGAGCCGTTCGCGCTGGCCAGCTCCGCCGGTCACGTCCGCCGCGCGGTCGGGGCCGACCGGCGCTGGCTGCGCGAGCGCGGCGTGGGCGGCTCGGAGCTGGCGCGCTGGACGGCCCGCGCGACGGTCCATCACGCGGGGCGCAAGATGTTCTCGGCGCTGGGATCGCGCGCCGGGGACCTGCCGGCGCCGGTGCGCGGAGCGCTCTCGCTGGAGGGGCGCGACGACAACGGCACGGCCTCCGCGCAGCGGCCGCCGCAGGCGAGCGTCGTCGAGACACCGGGGCTACCCGCCACCGAGCAGATCCCGAAGATGCTCGACGCCGAGGGCTACCAGGTGGTCTCGCGCATCTGGGCCAACGGCCCCGCGCCGCTGCTCGACCCGGTTCCGGGCATGGCCGACCGCGAGCGGCTGCGCCTGGCGATGGTGATCCCCATGTTCGCGCGCGGCAGCGGCGGCCACAACACGCTGTTCCAGATCTTCACGCGCCTGGAGCAGCGCGGGCACGCGTGCAGCGTCTGGGTCGCCGACATGCACGGCTACGCGCGGGAGGTCTGGCCGGCGGTGCTGCGCGAGCAGATCCGCGAGTTCTTCGCCCCCTTCGAGGGGCCGGTGTTCAAGGACTTCGGCAGCTGGCAGGGCGCCGACGTCGTGATGACGACCGGCTGGGACACCGTCCACCCCGCGCTCGAGCTGCCGGGATGCCGCGCGCGCGCCTACATCGTCAACGACCACGAGCCCGAGTTCTTCGCGGCCTCCACCGAGCACGTGCTGAGCGCCGACACCTACTCATACGGAATGCACTGCATCGCTGCGAGTCCCTGGCTCCGCGACCTGCTGGTCGAGCGCTACGGCGCGAGCGCGGAGGCCTTCCAGCTCGGCGTCGACCACAGCGTCTACCGGCCGCGGCCGGTAGAGCGGCGCCCCGACACCGTGATCTACTACGCGCGGCACGCGACCCCCCGCCGAGCCGTCCCGATCGGGCTGATGGCGCTGGCCGAGCTCAAGCGCCGCCGGCCGGACGTGCGGGTCGTGCTGTTCGGCGCCAACGAGCAGCTGTACGCGTCGTTCGACTACGAGCACCTCGGCGTGCTCAGCCCGCCGCAGCTCTCGAGCCTCTACTCCGAGGCGAGGGTGGGGCTGTGCCTGTCGCTGACGAACTTCTCGCTGATGCCGAAGGAGATGCTCGCCTGCGGGCTGCCCTGCGTCGAGCTTTCAGGCATCAGCGCGGAGTCGATCTTCGGCGAGGACGGCCCGCTCGAGCTCGCGCCGCTGGACTCCAACCGGCTCGCGGACGCGATGGAGCACCTGCTCGAGGACGACGCCGAGTGGGAGCGCCGCTCGCGCGAGGGGATCAGCTACGTCGCCTCACACACCTGGGACCAGGCGACGGACGAAGTCGAAGCTGGGCTGCGCCGGGCGCTGCGCGACCGCGAAGCGCTCGCGGGCTCCTAGCCCACCTCGACCCAGTCGAGCCGCTGTCCGCAGAGCTGCCGGTAGGCCTGCGGCGCGAGCGATTCCACGGCCTGGGTCTGGTGTGGTTCGAGCACGATCCCGTCGATCACGCTGCTGCCGGTGTCGTCGGGCCGCAGGTCGCCGCCGCCGCGCACCATCGCGATGGTGTGGCGCCCGCGGCCGAGCGTGACGGAGGCCACGTGGATGGTCGTGCCGTCGCCGCCGCTCTGGCGCGAGGGGGACCCCACGAGCCTGCCGTCGATGCTGACGGCCAGCGGCCGGTCCAGATCCCCGCCCAGCCACAGTTGGTAGCGCCCGGGACGCGTGATCCTGAAGGAGTCTTCGACCCGCGCCGGGCCCACGAGGTTGAACAGGGGCCGCCCCTCGAGGTCTGTGCCCACGAGCACGTTGCCTTTGCGGTAGGCCTTGGTCATGTCCACGACGACGTTCGCCTGGCGCGGGCTGTAGGCGAGGGAGACGTGCGCCCGCTGCGCGCTGCGCGCGAGCGCTGAGAGTTTGCGGCAGGAGGGCACCGAGGCCGGTTCCCAGCCGCCTTCGCCGAGCGGCACGTGGGCGAGCGGCGCGGCCCCCTGGCGGCGCCAGACGCTGTAGTACGGACCCGAGGAGAGCAGCTTGAAGTTGCCGGGCGGGCGGCTCCAGGCGGGAGAGCGCCGCATCACGATCGTCCGGAAGCGCTTGAGCGTCGGCAACGAGAGCGTGTCGAGGTCGTAGCTGTGCCCATACGCTTTCCCGGCGCCGTCGACGAATTCGAAGTTGCCCGCGTAGGCGACGCCGGGCAGATCCACCGCCATGTTGCGCAGCAGGTAGAGCGAGTATTCGTCGAAGTCGGGGGCGAGCGTCGGGCCCTGATCGGCATAGCGGGTGCCGACGTCCGCCAGCTCCTGATATCGCGCGGTCGGCGCGAGGTTGGTGCCGTGGTAGAGCAGCGCGTCGGAGGCGAGGACGCCGAAGACCACGAGCACGCCCAGCACCAGCCCCTCGACGAGGCGGCTCTGCATCAGGCCGAAGGCACCGACCAGCGCGACGAAGACGACGATCGGCGAGAGGATCACGAGCAGCTTGGCGGCGGTCCACGTCGTCGCGTGGGAGTGCAGGAAGGCCCAGGCGATGAACGAGATCGCCACCACGGCAAGCACCGACCACGCTCTCCGCCTCACCAGGTAGGCCAGCCCCAGCAGGCCGCACGCGATCACGACGCCCATCAGCACGTAGGTCTGGTTCAGGTAGCGCGGGTCAAGGCGATGCGTTTCGCCGAGCCACACGCCGAACGTCTGGATGAACTTGAGCGGGCGCAGCAGGTTGCCCGGGTCCGCGGCCGCGGTCGGGTCGGAGTTCGAGATCCCTTTGGCGAGACCGAGCGTTTTTTTCAGGGGCGCGACGGTGGGCAGGCCGAACACCACGACCGCCACGAGCAGGCCGAGGGCGCCGATCGCCAGCGGCCGCCAGTCGCGCCGGGTGAGCGTGAGCGGCACCGCGACGATCAGCGCGCACAGCCCGAACAGCCCGACCCACGGCGAGGCGGCGATTCCGATCGAGTCGAGCGCGGCGGCAGCCGCGATCCCGAACGGGATCACCGCTCGCACCCCGACGCGGCGCGTGAGCTCGCGCGCGCACACCAGCAGCGCGCCCATCAGCACGATCATGGGCAGGGCGGTGATCTCCTTGATCGAGCCCATCAGCGCGTAGGCGTAGAGCAGCGCGGGGACCGAGGCGACGAGGCCCGTGACCGCGGCCGGCAGCGGGCGCAGCCCGGCGCGCGAGGCCAGGAACGTGAGCACCAGGGCGAGCACGCTGAGCTCGAGCGCCTGGTAGACGCTGTACAGCCAGATCAGGTTCTGCCCGCTCAGCCAGCCGACCGAGGCGAGCACGCCGTGTCCGCCCGAGGGGTAGCCGTTGCCGAAGTACGCGGACAGCGTCGTGCCGTATGCCGGCAGCCCCGTCGAGAAGTCGTGGGCGTGATGCAGCAAGCGCTCGGCGCCGGCGATCTGGATCGCGCCCGTGGTGTCGAGCAGGTAGCCGGTGAAGGTGGCGTTGCCGGAGGCGATCACCGGACCGGCCACGATCACGTAGGCGCCGACGGCGGCCGCCCCGCCGAGCCACCAGCCGCTGGTGCGCCGCGACCAGCGCTCGGCGAGCGACCGGCGCGAGACCACGAAGCCGATCAGCGCGAGCACGAGCAGCACGATCGGCGTGAGCGGCGCCAGGAAGGAGACCCAGGTCGTGAACTGGGAGACGACGATCAGCGTGCCGAAGCCGATCGGCAGGACGAGAAGCGCCGGCAGCCGCGTCCCGGTGAGACGCTCGATGAGCAGTCCGTTTCCCGCCGAGAGCGCCCAGAACAGCAGCGGGAAGAGGACGACGACCGCTAGGAACGTCACGTGTGCGTCTGGCTACTCAGGACGGCTCACGCGACGCAGCCCGAGAATGCTCAACAGGAAGGAGCTGAAGAAGATCTGGATGCCGACGATCAGGACGGCCGCCGCGACCACGGCGAGCCGTTCGTATGAGAGCGATCCGAAGCCGTGCCCGATCCAGCTGGCGAGGATGATCGCGCCGAGCGCGACGCCGACGAGCATGAACAGGCCGCCGAGCAGCAGCCCGTGCTCGAGCCGGAAGCGGGCGCGCATGCGGTCGAACCACGGGTCGCGCTCGCCCATGAAGTAGGTGCCGTAGGCGTGCGCGCACAGGCCGAGCGCCAGCACCTGCGTGCCGACGATCATCAGGAGCGCGCCGCCGATCACGGCGTGAACGCCCCAGGCGCGCCCGACCAGATCCACCCGCGACTCGGTGATCAGGAGGATCAGGGCTCCGATGCCGGCCATCAGCGCGCCCGGCAGGATGAACAGGTAGTTGGGGCTGTGGACCAGCAGGAAGCGCAGGTGGCGCCAGCCGTCGCGGAAGCTCGAGAGCTTGCTCTCGCCGCCGCGGGGGTGGTACTGGATCGGGAACTCGGCGATCCGCAGCTTCTCCTTGGAGGCCCGGATCACCATCTCCGAGGCGAACTCCATGCCGGTCGTGCGCAGGTCCAACCGCGGCAGCACGTCGCGGCGAAGCGCGCGCATCCCGCAGTGGGCGTCGCTGATACCGGTGCGGAAGAAGAGGTTGAGCAGGCCGGTCAGGATCGGGTTGCCGACGTACTGGTGCAGCCACGGCATCGCGCCCGGGTGGATGTTGTCCATGCGGTCGCCGATCACCATCTCGGCGCCCTTGTCGAGCTCCTCGACGAAGCGCGGGATCTCCTTGAAGTCGTAGGTGAGGTCGGCGTCCGCCATCACGATGTACTTGCCGCGGGCAGCCGCGAAGCCGGCCAGGTAGGCGCTGCCGTAGCCGCGGCGGCGCTCGATCACCACGCGCGCACCGGCGCTTTCGGCGAGCCGCACGGACTCGTCCTCGGAGTTGTTGTCGGCGACGACGACCTCGCCGTCCACGTCCATCCGCACGATCGCTTCGAGCGCCGCGGTGACGCACGCCTCGATGTTCTCGGCCTCGTTCAGGCAGGGGATGACGACCGAGACGAGCGGTCCGGTGGACCCCTCTTCGTCGGCGCGGCGCTGCGTCGGTGTCTGGACAGCGATGCTCATGCAGGGTGCCGGCCACTCGTCGGCGAGAGGACGCTCACGCCATTTCAACCCGCGGGCGCACTGAAAGTGGCGGCACTCGGCGCACGATGCTAGCGGACACCGCGGATTCCAGCCATGATGCCCGGCCATGCGAATCTGCGTCGTCTACGACTGCCTGTTCCCCTACACGGTCGGGGGCGCCGAGCGCTGGTATCGCAATCTCGCCGAGCGCCTCGTCCAAGAGGGCCATGACGTCACATATCTGACACTGCGGCAGTGGAATCGCGGCCAGAAGCTGGATCTGGACGAGCGCATCAGGGTCGTGACGGCGGGCCCGCGGATGGCGCTCTACACCGAGAGCGGACGGCGACGCATCCTTCCCCCGCTCGTCTTCGGGCTGGGCGTTTTATTGCACCTGCTGCGTCGCGGCGGCCGCTACGAGGTGGTGCACACCTGCGCGTTCCCCTACTTCTCGCTGCTCGCGGCGGCGCTCGTGCGCCCGCTGCGCCGCTACCGGCTCCTCACCGACTGGTTCGAGGTCTGGAGCGACAGCTACTGGCGTGACTACCTCGGCGGCGCCGGCGGGCGCATCGGGGGGCTCGTGCAGAGGCTCTGCGCGCGCGTGCCCCAGCAGGCGCACTGCTTCTCCGAGCTGCACGCGCAGCGGCTGCGAGAGGAGGGCGTGCGCGGGCCGGTGCAGGTGCTCAGGGGGCTCTACGCGGAGCCGACCGGACCGGCCCTGGCTCGCGAGGCCGACCCCGTGGTCGTGTTCGCGGGGCGTCTGATCCCCGAGAAGCAGGCGCCGCTCGGCGTCGCCGCCGTCGCGCGCGCCCGCGAGCGGATCGCGGGGCTCGAGGGCGAGTTCCTCGGCGACGGCCCCGAGCGCGGCGCGCTGCGCGAGGCGATCGAGGCGAACGGTGTCCGTGACGCCGTTCGGGCGCGCGGCTTCACCGACGCCGAGACGCTCGACCGCGAGATGCGACGCGCGCTGTGCGTGCTGCTGCCCTCTCGCCGCGAGGGCTACGGGATGGTCGTCGTCGAGGCGGCGGCCCGGGCGACGCCGAGCGTGGTGGTCGCGGGCGAGGACAACGCGGCCGCGGAGCTCGTCGTGGACGGCATCAACGGCTTCATCGCGCCGCGCGCGGACGCCGAGGCGATCGCCGAGGCGATCGTGCGAGTCGCCGAGGGCGGGCTGGCGCTGCGTGAGCGGACGGCGGCCTGGTACGCGGAGAACGAGCGCACGCTCTCGCTCGAGAGCTCGCTTCGCGCGGTGCTCGACGGCTACGCGCCGAGCGCGCGCGCGTAGACCTCGAGCGTCAGCCGCGCGGTCCGTGCCCAGGTGAACTGGAGCGCTCGCTGGCGGCCACGCTCGCGCAGCTGCGCCGCGAACGGCTCGTCGTAGAGGACGCGCTCGACCGCGGCCGCGATCTGCGCGACGTCGTGGGGGTCGAACAGCAAGGCGGCGTCCCCCGCCACCTCGGGCAGCGAGGAGCTGTTCGAGCACGCCACCGGCACGCCCCGCGCCATCGCCTCGAGCACCGGCAGCCCGAAGCCCTCGTACAGCGAGGGGAACACGAAGGCGCGGGCGATCGCCCACACCCCCTCGAGCTCCGCGTCCGAGAGCCACTCGGGGAAGCGCAGGTCCGCAAGCACGCCGGCGGCCGCCGCCCGCTCGCGCAGCTCGCGCTCGTGCCAGGTCGCATACCCGGGGAGCACGAGCACCGGCCTGCGCTCGGGGCCGATGCGCGCGAGCGCGTCGATCAGCGCCGCGAGGTTCTTGTGGGGGCGCTTGGCCGAGAGGCTGAGCAGCACCGGGCGCCCGCCGAGCCCGAGCCGCTCGCGGATCGCCGCCGCCGGCGCCGGCTCGGCGCCCGCCGTCGCGCCCAGGCCGAGCGGCACGACCTCGACGCGCTCGGCGCGGATGCCGCGCAGCGCGATGAGGTCCTCGCGGGTGCTCTGCGAGTCGACGATCACCCGCTCAGAGCGGCGGGCCGCCCAGGGGACGAGCATCGCCATCCCCTTCGCGCGGATGCCGGCGTGGGCGTCGGGGAAGCGCGCGTAGATCAGGTCGTGGATCGTCACCACGCGCCGGAAGGGCCCCGCCAGGGGGGCCGTCGAGGCCATGCTGTGCACCAAGTCCACCCCGGCGCGCGCGGCCAGCACCGGCAGCAGCGTCTGCTCGCCGAGCACCCACTCGACGCGGTTGCGGGCGCGCACGGGGACCGTCTCGGTCGGGAGCAGCTCCGCAAGGCTGCCCTCGGACGCGGCCTCCTTGTTGACGAAGGCCGTGAAGCGGGTCCCGGCCGGTGCCTGCGCGATCAGCTCCGGGATCAGCTCGCGCGCCGCCACCTCCATCCCGCCCGTCTCGCCGGGCACGAGGAAGATCAGGTTCAGCCCGACGTGCACCGGGGCAAGCTAGCCGCTGGCGCGTGCGCTGCGGAGGAAACCGTCGACGTCGCCGTTGCTGAGCAAGGGGACGCTGGCGAGGACGCGCTCCTCGGGCCAGTCCCACCAGCGGACCGCGAGCAGCTCCTCCACCTGCCGGTCGGTGAAGCGGCGCCGGATCTCCTTGGCGGGCACGCCGGCGACGATCGCATAAGGCCGGACCTGGCCCGAGACCACGGCGCGCGCGCCGACGACGGCGCCGTCGCCGATCCTCGTCCCAGGCAGGACCATCGCCTCGGTGCCGATCCACACGTCGTTGCCGATCTCGATGTCGCGCTCGGGCCGCGGGTGTCCGTCCTCCCAGGCCCCAGGCAGCCCGAACAGCACCCGGAACGGGTAGGTCGAGACCCAGTCGGTGCGGTGGTTGCCGCCGACGAGGAACTGCACGCCGGCCGCGATCGAGCAGTACGCGCCGACCCGGAGCCGCGCCGTCTCCCCGCGCCCGACGTGCACCGTCGCTTCGCCGTAGGAGCGCGCGCCGATGCTCGCGCGGCCGCTGGCCGTCGCCTCCGGGAGCGTCAGCGAGCCGAACAGCTCGCCGGTCGTGGGGTCGGTCGCGCCGGCGTCCCCGACCTGCGTCCGTGCCCACCGGGACAGCCTTCGCAGGATCCGCTGCGCCTGTCCCTGCTCCATCGCGCACACCCTAGATGGTGTGCAAGGCTGCGCGCGTGACCGCGCAGCCGGTGCAGACGATCGGCATCGATGCCCGCGCGGCGAGCGAGGTTCCAGCGGGCCGGGGCCGGGTGGTGCGCGAGCTCCTGCGGGCGCTCGCCGAGCGCCCGGACGACGGCCGCCGGTTTCTCCTCTACGCGCGGGAGCCCTGGACGGAGGTGCCGCTGGACCGCCGCTTTCAGTGGCGGCTGATCCGCGGCTCGGACCCGTGGTGGCACCTGCGCTGCGCGCGGGCGGCCAACGCGGCATGCGACGTCTTTCTCTCCTCCAACTCCTACCTGACGACCTGGTTCCTGACGATCCCGGCGGTCCCGATCGTCTACGACCTCACGACCTTCGATCGATCGATGCGGCCGAACAGGCGCTCGACGGTGATCGAGCGGGCGACCCTCGGCACGGCCGTGCGCCGCTCGGCCGCGTTCATATCGATCTCGCAGGCGACGGCCGACGAGTTGATCGAGCACTTCCCGCGCGCCTCCGGGCGGACCGTGGTCGCGCTGCTCGGGACCTCGCCCGTCCTCGCGAGCCCGGCCGAGGAGGAGCTGCGCTCGCTCCCGGAGCCGGGCTTCGTGCTCGCGGTGGGGACGCTCGAGCCGCGCAAGAACCTGCCGCGGCTGGTCGACGCCTACCGCTCTCTGCCGCAGGCGACCCAGGAGCGCCATCCGCTGGTGGCGGTCGGCGCCCTCGGCTGGGAGACGGGCCCGACGCTGGACGCCCTGCGCTCGCTGGGCGAGCGCTGCCGACTGCTCGGCTACGTCTCTGACGGCACCCTCGGCGAGCTCTACCGCCGCTGCGCGGTGTTCTGCTACCCGTCGCTCGGCGAGGGCTTCGGGCTGCCGGTGCTCGAGGCGATGGCCGCGGGCGCGCCGGTGGTCACCTCGAACATCTCCTCGCTGCCCGAGGTCGGCGGCGACGCCGTCGAGTACGTCGAACCCGAGGACGTGGCGAGCATCGCGGCCGGTCTCGCGAGGGTGCTCGACGACGACTCCCGCCGGCGCGAGCTGTCGGATCGAGGGCGCGCCCGTGCGGAGGAGTTCTCCTGGCAGCGCTTCACGGAGGTCGTGCTCGACACGCTGGACGGCGTCGCCCGCAAGCGGCCCGGCGGCGCCGGCGAGGCCGCGTGAGCGCGTGCGAGACTGACGCGATGCCCGACCTGCCCACGGCCGCGCGGCGGCTGTTCTACAACCTCGACGGGCCCTGGTACCGGCGCGGCGTGGCCGAGGCACTCGGCTCGCGACGCTACTCGCGCCCGGCACTGTTCGGCATGGACCGGCGCATGGAGGAGCTGATGCCCTGGGACGGCGGCACGTTCTTCGAAGCCGGCGGGCACGACGGCTACACGCAGTCGAACACCTACTTCCTCGAACGCCACCGGGGCTGGACCGGGGTGCTCGTGGAGCCGATCCCCGAGCTGCGCGCCAAGTGCGAACGGCGGCGTCCGAACGCGGTCGTGTTCGGGTGCGCGCTCGTCGGCCCCGAGGCGGATGCGGGCAGCGTCGTCATGCACTTCGGCGATCTGATGTCGACGACCGGCGCCGCGACCCACGCCGCGGGCGGGCTCGCCGTCACCGGGCGCACCGCATACGACATCGAGGTGCCGGCGCGCACGCTCGCCTCCGTCCTGGCCGAGGCGGGGATCGAGGAGCTCGACCTGATGGTGCTCGACATCGAGGGCCGCGAGCTGGAGGCGCTGCGCGGGATGGACTTCGACGCGGTGGCCCCGCGCCACCTGCTGCTCGAGTCGCTCTCGCCGCAGGAGGCCCGGGCGGACTTCGACGCCCTGCTCGGTGATCGCTACGAGCTGCTCGAGATGGCCTCCAAGCACGATCTCCTTTACTCCCGCCGGGACTGAGCGGTGGACCCGAAGATCCTGTTCCTCAGCACCGGCCACGAGGACTACCTGGCCGACAGCCTGTTGCACGGGCTGAAGTCGCTGCTCGGCGCCTCCGTGGTCGACTACCCCAAGGTCGAGTTCATGTACGACACCTTCCCGGCCGAGCGCAGGGACGCGCTCTACGGGCACGGCTTCGGCCTGTACACGATGCTCGACGACCTCCCGGTCGACCGGCACCGTCCGCTCCAGCGGGCGCTCGCCGGAGAGTTCGACCTGATCGTCTTCGCCGACATCTCCAACAACTTCGGGCGCTTCGTGGAGCTCGCGCCGCTCGTCGGCGACACGCCGATGGCCGTCCTCGACGGTGCCGATGTCCCCGAGCCCTATCCGTATGCGCCCAGGTGGTGGCGCCACCCCTCGTGGTGGACGCTGCCCCGGGCCCACCGGCGCGCTGTGTACTTCAAGCGCGAGCTGACGCCGCGCACCGGCTGGTTCCGCTCGTTCCTGCTGCTGCCGCCGAGGCTCGCGGCGCGGCTGCCCTCGATCCGCGCCATGCGTGAGACCGCCTTCTCCTACCCGGCGGAGAAGCTGCTCGCCGAGCCGCCCGCCGCGAAGGACCGCCTGCTCGCAAGCCACGTCGTCGATCCGGAAGTCGCCTCGCGCCTCGGCGTGGGCACCTCCTACGCCTTCCGTGACGAGGCCGCATACCACGCCGACCTGCGCTCCTCGCGCTTCGGGATCACCGTCAAACGTGCCGGCTGGGATTGCCTGCGCCACTACGAGCAGGCCGCCAACGGCTGCGTGCCGTGCTTCAGGGATCTCGACTCCAAGCCGCCGCGGTGCGCGCCCCACGGGCTCGATGAGAGCAACTGCGTCCTCTACCACGATCACGATGAGCTGATGCGAAAGCTCGAGTCGATCGACGACCGGCGTTACGCCGAGCTGCAGACGGGGGCGCTGGCGTGGGCGGCCGAGAACACGACCGTGATCCGCGCGGCCGAGTTCCTGGCGGCCTGCGGGCTGCCGGCGTTCGCGGCGCAGGAGGGCTCGCCGCGCCGCGCGCCGCTGCCACGGCAGCTGCCCCACGCATGAGCGCCGAGCCCGGAGGGTCGGTCGCCGAGCCCGGAGGAGCCGTCTCGGAGACGATCGTCGACGCGGACATCCTCGCCTCGCGGGAGGCGGGAGGGAAGTTCCTGCGGGGCGGCGGCATCCGCGTCGTCGCCTACTCGGTCGGCCTGCTCGTGGGCCTGATCGCCACGCCGCTCGTCACGAGGCACCTCGGCCCCGCCGACTGGGGCCGCTACATCACGGTCAGCTCGGTGATCTTCATCGCGGTCGCGCTGACCGAGGGCGGGGTGGGGAACCTCGGCGTGCGCGAGTACTCGACCGACTCGCCCGAGGAGCGACGGTCGTTCATGTCGGATCTGCTCGGCCTGCGGCTCGTCCTGTCCCTCGTCGCCGCGGCGGGCGCGGTCGTGTTCACGCTGGTCGCGGGCTACTCGAGCGTGCTGGTCGCGGGAACCGCGCTGGCGTGCATCGGCCTGGTGCTCGAAGCACAGCGGGCGACGTTCGCGATCGCCCTGACCGCGGGTCTGCGGCTCGGGCTGCTGGCGGTCACGGACTTCGCGGGCCAGGTGGTCACGGCGGCGCTGATGGTGCTGCTGGTCGTGGCAGGGGCGAAACTGCTGCCGTTCTTCCTCGTCACGACGGGTGCGGCGCTGGTCACGCTCGCGCTCACGATCGTCTTCGTGCGCTCGGAAGTGAACCTGCGGCCGTCGTTCTCGGCGTCGCGATGGCGCTCGCTGTTCGCCGGCTCGCTGGTCTATGCCGCCGCGACGACGCTCGGGGTCGTCTACTTCCGCATCGTCGTGATCGCGATGTCGCTGCTCTCGACGAAGGTGCAGGCGGGCTACTTCAGCCTCTCGTTCCGGATCATCGACATCGTCAACGCGATCCCGTGGCTGCTCGTCGCCTCGGCATTCCCGATCCTCGCGAAGGCGGCCCACGGCGAAGCGGAACGCCTGCAGTACGCGCTGCAGCGGCTGTTCGACGGCAGCCTCGTCGTGGGAGCCCTCTTCACGCTCGCTGTGATCCTCGGCGCGCCGTTCGCGGTGCGGGTGATCGGCGGCCCTTCCTTCCACCCCTCGGTGGCGGTGCTCGAGATCCTCGGCGTGGGGATCGTCGGCACGTTCCTCGTCGCGACCTGGTCGTTCGCCCTGCTGACGCTCAAGCTCTACCGCGAGCTGATCGTGGTCAACGCGCTGGTGGTCGTGCTCGCGATCGTCCTGTGCCTGGCGCTGATACCCGATCACGACGCGAAGGGAGCCGGGGTGGTCACGGCGACCTTGGAGATCGTGCTCGCGCTCGGCTACGCGATCGTCCTGGCCAGGCGCCGGCCCGAGCTGCGGCCGTCGCTGCGGCTGGCGCCGCGGGTCGCGCTCGCCCTCGCCGCCGGCCTCGCTCTCGGGATCGCGCTGCCCACGGGCGCCGTGCTGGCGACCGTCGCCGGGGGCCTCGTGATGATCGCCGCGCTGCGCCTGCTGGGGGCCGTGCCGGAGGAGTTCCTGCAGGCGATCAGGCTCAGGCCCGGCGGCTAAGGTAGCTCTGATGTCGAACACGATCCCGCTGGACGCGGCCAAGTCCGAGGGCTACTACGGGCTGGCCCGCTCGGAGACCCTCGACCACCTCCCGGCCCCTTACGGCCGCGTCCTGGACGTGGGATGCGGAGAGGGTGGCGCGGCGCAGCTGCTGCGCGACGGCGGGGCGAGCTGGATCACCGGGATCGAGCTGCTCCCGGAGCCGGCCGAGGTCGCGCGGGGCGTCTACGACGAGGTGCTGGTCGGGGACGCGCTCGAGCAGGTCCCCGACGCCAGCGGCCCCTTCGACACGATCCTCTGCTACGACGTGCTCGAGCACCTGTACGACCCGCTCAGCCTGCTGCGGGCGTTGCGGGACGTGGCCGCGCCGGGCGGCAGGCTGCATGTGTCGATCCCGAACGCGAGCCATGTCTCCCTGCTGCGCGATCTGATCCTGAAGGGCACGTTCGGCTACCAGCCCTTCGGCCACCGGGACGCCACGCACATCCGCTGGTTCACGCGCCGCGACATCGTCGCGCTGATCACCGAGGCGGGGTGGCGGGTCGAGACGGTCGCGTGGTCGCAGCTGCACCGCTCGCGCCATCTGCACACCCTCACGCGGGGGCGCAGCACCGAGTTCCTGGCCGGGCAGTGGTACGTGCTCGGCCGCCGCGACACCTGATGGCCGCTGTCGACGTGTCAGTGTGCGTGCCGGTCTACCGCGCGCACGGCGAGCCGGACATCGCGACCGTCGGGCGCACGATGGAGCGCGCGCTCGACGGACTCAGCGGCGAGCTCGTCGTGGCGCTCAACGGCGTCCCCGCATCGGCGCTGGCGCTGCCCGCCGATGCGCGGGTGATCGACCTCGGCGTCAACCGCGGCGTCTCCCCGGGGTGGAACGCGGCCGCGGCCGAGGCCCGCGGCGAGGTGGTGGTGTTCTGCAACGACGACGTCGCGCTCGGCGAGCGATCGCTGCGGCTGCTGCACGACGTCCTGACGACGCGTCCGGAGGCGGGCGTGGCCGGGCCGGACGGCACGATGTGGGACCTGACCGTCCCCAAGCACCTGGAATGGGTGGACACGTCCGGTCTCGAGCCGGGCACGGTCGAGCCGTGCGACGTCGTCGCCGGGTTCCTGTTCGCGCTGCGCCGCGAGACCTGGCAGGCGCTCGGCGGCTTCGACGAGGCATACGCGCCTTGCTCGATGGAGGACGTGGACCTCTGCACCGATGTGCGCAAGCGGCTCGGCCTGCAGTGCTACGCGGTGGCCGGGGTCGAGACCGAGCACGAGTACGGGATCTCGGTCACGCCGGCTTGGCGGCGCATCTCCCACAACGGCCGCACCGAGTTCCTGCGCACGATCCACGTGCGCAACGTGCGCCACTTCAAGCGCAAGTGGAAGGACCTGCTGCAGGCCCAGGCGGGCTAGATGGTCGCGCGGCGGTGCAGCGTCGCCGAACCAAGCATCTAACCGCGCCGGCGGTAGAGGACGTCCGCCTCGGTCAGCTCGTCGACCGCCTCGTAGCGCTCGCCGATGACCTCCTCGACGGCGCTGCGGCCGCCGCCGCCCGCGACCTCGATCAGCAGCCAGCCGGGACGGTGCCTGTCGAGGTCGAGGCCGCGCAGCGCGGGCGCCTCGAAGCCCTCGAGGTCGAGCGACAGGAAGTCGATGTCGCCAACCCCGGCCTCTTCCAGAACGCTGTCCAGCGTCCGCGCCGGGACGTTGACACGATGGGTCTCGGGATCCTGGAGCGCGAGCCGTTCCATCCCCGGCTCCGAGCCCGAGATCAAGGAGCGCAGGTCCGAGTAGGTCATCGTGACCTCGCTGTCGGGATGGTCGGGCGGCACGAGCGCGCAGTTGAAGACCACCGAGCGCCGCCGGAGCCGGCGGCATTCCTCGCTGAGCAGCGGGATCCCCTCCACCAGCACCCCGTTCCAGCCCTTGAAGCGTTCGAGGAAG
>Ga0134126_10001632_pt1 | contig 28626 bp, 26 predicted proteins | sample KB31752_FD_96881 | JGI IMG/M metagenome (GOLD analysis project Ga0134126, IMG submission 96881) | Terrestrial soil microbial communities with excess Nitrogen fertilizer from Kellogg Biological Station, Michigan, USA - KB3-175-2 | ecosystem: Environmental > Terrestrial > Soil > Unclassified ... | reverse complement strand
GTGACCGAAGTCGTCGCGCGGCTGAAGGAAGTTCTGGAGGTCGACTACGTGGTGTTGGGAGGCGGAAACGTCGCGCATCTGAAGGAGCTACCCGAGGGCGCGCGGCTCGGGGACAATCTCAACGCCTTCAAGGGTGGTCTGCATTTGTGGAGTGGCGACGACCCGCTCGCCGTCAGTATTTCACTCAGGCAGCGCGCGGCGGCGCCGGCGAGCTCCGCGCGATGAGCGCGCCCAACGCGCCGGGCGCGCCCGGCTTGCCGCCCACCTGGTCCAGCAGCGCCAAAGAGATGGTCGGCTGCTCGCTCGGTCCGTCGCGGCTCTGGTTCACGATCGGCGGCGGCATTCTCAACGAGGTCTATCATCCGCGCGTCGATATTCCGCAGATTCGCGATCTCGGCATCGTCGTCGCCGATGGGCGGGGGTTCTGGGTGGAGCTCAAGCGGATGTACCGCCACACCCTGACGCTCGCCGCTCCGGGAGTGCCTGCCGTGCGCATCATGCACGAGCACGACCGTTTCGAGCTCGCGCTGCGCATCGTGCCTTCCCGCGAGCGTGACGTGCTCCTCATGGAAATCGAGCTGACGGGCGATGAGTCGCTGCGTCCGTATGCGCTGCTCGCTCCCCATCTGGGAGGCACCGGCAACGCCAACTCTGCTGCCATTGCCGGCCATCGCGGCCATCGGGTGCTGTGGGCGGAGCAAGGGCCATTCGCGCTGGCGCTGGCCGCGGTGACACCGCAGCAGCGGGACGCCTGGGGACGCGCGAGCTGTGGATTCGTCGGCACGAGTGACGGCTGGCAGGATTTTGCGCGCAACGGCGCCATGACCTGGGAGCATGCCAACGCGGGCCCGGGCAACGTCGCTGTGACGGGCGAGCTGCCCCGCAAGGCGGTGCTGGCGCTCGGCTTTGGCAGCAGCACGGAGTCGGCCGCGACGCTGGCGTTGAGCGCGCTCTTCGAGCCGTTCGAAGCCACGTGGCAGCGTCAGATCGACGACTGGAGCGGCTGGCACCGGGAATGTGCCGACCACGCGCAACTGTCGGACGGCCTGCCTCCCGAGTGCATCAGCCTGTTCAAGCTGTCGACCATGACGCTGCGCACGCATCTCGACAAGACCTACCCGGGCGCGCTGGTGGCGAGCCTGAGTGTCCCCTGGGGCAACACCAAGGAGGAGAGGGAGGGCTACCACCTGGTCTGGCCGCGAGACCTGTGCGAGTGCGCCGGCGCGTTGCTGGCGGTGGGCGCGACCGCGGAGGCGCTCGACACGCTGCGCTACCTGCTTGCGACGCAGCTCGCGGACGGGCATTGGAATCAAAACCAGTGGCTCGGCGGCAAGCCCTATTGGAGCGGCGTGCAGCTCGATGAGACCGCGTTTCCCGTGCTGCTCGCAGCACAGCTCGAGGAACGCGACGAGTTGGATGGCATCGAAGTCGGCGACATGATTCGCCGCGCCCTCTCCTTCATCGTGTGCCACGGTCCGGCAAGCGACCAGGACCGGTGGGAGGAGGACGCGGGAATCAACACCTTCACGTTGGCCGCCTGCATCGCGGCGCTCGTCTGCGGCGCGCCGCACCTGGACCCGCAGGCAAGCGAGCTGGCGCTCGCCGTGGCCGATTACTGGAATGCGAGTCTCGAGGACTGGACTTCCGTGGCGGGTACACCGCTCGCCCGTCGTCAGGGCCTCGCGGGATACTACGTGCGTGTGGCGCCCAAGGAGGCGGTGCGCGACCGAGGCGCGCTGCAACGCGTGCTGCCGGTGAGGAACAAGGCGTTGGATCCTGGACTGCCGGCCTTCGCGCAGGTCGGTGTCGATTTCCTGCAGCTCGTGCGCTTCGGGCTGCGCCGCGCGGATGACCCGTTGATTACGGCGACCGTGCGCCTGGCGGACATGCTCCTAAAAGTCGACACGCCGACTGGTCCCTGTTGGCATCGCTACAACGACGATGGCTATGGCGAGCACAATGACGGCTCGGCATACGATGGCACCGGCGTGGGTCGTGCATGGCCGCTGCTCACGGGCGAGCGAGGCCACTACGAGCTCGCCGCCGGGGCCGACCCGCTGCCGCTCCTGCTGGCCATGGCCCGCATGGCTTCCCCCGGAGGCATGTTGCCGGAGCAGATCTGGGACGCCGCACCCGTTCCCGCGCGCGGCCTGGAGCCGGGACGCCCCACGGGCAGCGCGATGCCGCTTGCGTGGACGCATGCGGAGTACATCAAGCTGGTGGTTTCGCGCTCGCTCGGCCGGCCCTTCGACCGCCCTGGACGTGTTTGGCAGCGTTATGACGGCCGGCGTCCGCGGCTGCAACGCGTCATTTGGTGTGAGCACGCGCCCGCTTCGGAGCTTCCCGAGGGTGCCGCGCTCACCGTGGCGGTGACGGCGCCTGCCACGTTCCGCTGGGGATTCGACGGCTGGAACGACATTTGCGAGCGGCGTACCACCGCAACCACTCTCGGTTTGCACACCGTGGAAATCGATACCTCACCGCTCAAAAGCGGCCGCTCGATCGACCTCACGTATCGGCTGGAACCGAGCGGAGAGTGGGCCGGGCGGGACTTCCACATTTCGGTGGTGGCTGCCGGTGAGGCGGTGAAGACGGCACTTGCGGGAGAAGGGGAAGCCTGAGAGTCTTCCGGCATGCCTTTCACCTTTGCGCACCCTGCGGCCGTACTGCCGCTGCGCCGCGCGCGACTGATGAGCACCGTACCGCTCATCATCGGCGCCATGACTCCGGATGTGCCGTACTACTTCCCGTGGCGGATCGCGAAGCACATACCGGAAGCGACGCATACGTTCCTCGGCACGTTCACACTGGACCTGCCGATAGGGCTGGTGTTGCTTCTTTTCTTATGGCTGCTGCGGGGACCTCTCGCGGCACCGCTCGGACCCGCCGCGCAGGCCAAATGTCTCGCCGCGGTGGAGCGCTTCGGCAGCCGGCCGCGCAACTGGGCGCTGGCGCCGCTTTCCATCCTCATCGGCGCCTGGACGCATCTCGCCTGGGACTCCTTCACGCACGCAGACAGCTGGGTGGTATCGCGGATTTCGGCGTTGAGCGCGCCCGTATCCTTCTTTTCCTACACGGGCCCGCTGTGTCACGTGCTGCAGTATGCCAGCTCCGTATTCGGGCTCGCCGTGCTCGCGATCTGGTTTGCCTGGTTGCCAGCCCCGACGCAGGAATCGCGCAACGGGGAGCACTCCGCGGGCGGCGTACTGCTGCTCGTGGTGCTGTGCGCGGTGGCGGCCCTGGCGGGCGGCCTGGAGGCGATCGAGCGCATCCTGCGGGACAACCCCGCCAGATACACCATCTTCTATCTGCTGCTCACCCGGACCGTAGCCTGGTTCGCGCTGCTCTACACGATCGCCGGGGTCGTCATCGTACGCGGGCGCCGGCGTGCGACGGCGGCCGCTCCGGGCTGAGGGGAGTGCCGAAGTCCTCCGTCCAATCGATTACCAGCGTGCTTGCAGGGTTGACGGCGAAGGCGACGCCCATCTGACGGAATCCCGCCGTCATGATGTTGGCGCAGTGATGCGGGCTGGCGAGCCAGCCGGCGACCACTTCCCGCGGTGTTCTGACACCGCTGGCGATGTTCTCACCCACTTCCTTCCAGCGGTAACCCGCGCGCGTCACCCGCTCACCGGGAGTGCTGCCGTCGCTGCCCGTATGGCTGAACAGGTCGTGCAACGCCATGTCACGGGCGTGCGCGCGCGCCGCCAGCGTGAGAGCCGGCGCGAGCGTGAGGGGCGGCGCCGGCGGGAAGCGCCGCCATCCGCACGTGCGCGCGTGCGCGCGCGCCTGGTTGGTCAGCGCGAGGACGAGCTGGCTGACGGCAGCGGCGTCCTTCTGGGGTGGAGTCGTGAAAGGCTGAGCCACGACGATCCATAGTCCGCTCTCGCCTCGGCCGTAGGCACCGATCTGCCGCAGTCGCGGGTCGGCGAGTTGAGTGCAGAATCGCCGCCCCACCATGCGCTCGACGGCCGCATCATCGGCTGCGCCCGAGATCTGGATCCACAGCGAGCGGGCGGCGCGATAGCCGGCGCGGATCTCCGCCTGGTCCAGTGGCTCGCCGCGCGCGAGCAGGCGCGCGATCTCGTCCAGCTTTCGGTTCTCGATGAGGGGAGGATGGCTGCGGGGCGCCAAGCCGCAGTACACGCTCCGCGCGCCATTGACGGCCCCGATCGCGCCGGCGAGCACGGGGGCGGGGCAGAGCAGCAGAAGAATGATCGCCGCGCGCAAAGCATAAAATCGCCCGGAGCTATCGTACTCGACGCATCCCTGCGCCTCGGCCCTGCGGGCCCGCACTGCCGGGCGTTCAAAATTGCTCCAGGCAACTTTGTGGACGGTGGCAGCCGGCCCGCAGGGCGCGGCACAGGGATGGGGCCGCGCATAGAATAGCGGCTCATGTCGAGCACCGAGGGCGCGGTCAAACTGTCTGTGAAGCAAAGCGCGGGGACCGCTGTCGCCGCCGTGGGCTGGCCGTGGCGGCAGGGGAATCGATTCCGTCTGCTCGCCGACAGTGACCGGATCTTCCGCCGGATGCTCTCGGCCATCGACGGGGCGCATGAGTCGGTGCTGCTCGAGATGTATCTCGTCGACTCCGGGACCGTCGCCCGGCGCTTCATCGATGCACTCGCCGGCTGTGCGCAGCGCGGGGTACGGGTTCACGTGCTCTTCGACTCCTTCGGCTCTCTGGGGCTGCGGGCCGCGGATCGGCGCCGGCTCGCCGCCTCGGGGGCGCATCTGACCTTCTTCAACCCGCTCGCCCTGCGCAAGCGCCTGCAGAATTGCCTGCGGGATCATCGCAAGCTCCTGGTCGTCGACGGTGCGCTCGCCTTCGTCGGCGGCGTTGGGCTGGCGGACGAGTTCATAGATGGTAAACGCGGCCGCCGCGCCTGGCGCGACCTCATGCTGGAGATCTCGGGGCCGGTAGTGAGCGATTGGCAGACCGCGTTCGCGCGCAACTGGAGCCGCAGCGGCGGCTCGCCGGAGGTCGCGGAGGCGACGCCGCAGCTTCCCGATGAGCCGTCGATCGCGGCGGGAGCGATCGGGCGAGTCGCGTTGAGTGAGGCGGGACACCGCTCCATTCTGGCCAATGACGTCGTGCGCCGGATCAACGGCGCGCTGCGGCGCGCGTGGATCATGAGCGCCTACTTCGTGCCGTCGCGGCGCTTCCGCAAGGCGCTGCGCCGGGCCGCGCGCCGCGGTGTCGATGTCAGGCTGCTCGTGCCGGGCCCGAAGACCGACCATCCGTGGGTGCGCCACGCCGCGCGCCGCTTCTACGGCAAGATGCTGCGCAACGGCGTGCGGATCTTCGAGTACCAGTCGCGGGTGTTGCACGGCAAGATGGCTCTGTGCGACGACTGGGTGAGCCTCGGCTCGAGCAATCTCGACCGTTGGAGCTTCCGCTGGAATCTCGAGGCGAACCAGGAAATCGAGAATGCCGCGTTCGCCGCGCAGGCGGCCGTGATCTTCGCGTCCGACTGCGACCAGTCGTTGGAGCTCAATCGGCACCACTGGCGGCGCCGGGCCGTGATCGATCGCCTGCGCGAGAGCATCGCCGGAGCGCTCGATCGGATTCTCGACAGCTGGCGCCGGCCGCGCGACCGCTGATGTGTCAATGTCCGCGGGCGGTGTGCGCCGCCACGGGCAGCGAGGAATACAACTCATTGGTGCGCACGAAGGACAGCAGGAAAGAGGACATCACGCTCATCTGCGTGTGGTACTGGCGCACCGCTTCCAGCTTGTCCGCTTCCTCCAGCGGGCGCAGAGCGAAGTCGGCGAGCCCGAGACCGCGTCCTCTGGGCGGCACGGCGAGCGGCAGTTGCATCCGCAGACCCCGCGGGCTCGGCCAGTAGCGGCCGCCGTGCACGATCCAGAAGCGTGCCGCGGCCAGCTCGTGCCGTCGGCTCAGCACTTGCAATGTCAGGATGCCCGCCGCGCGATGGTCGGGGTGTGCATCCAGGGGGCTCGGCGCGAGCACCAGTGTCGGACGGACCCGGGTGAGCACGCGCGCGAAATCCCGCTCCAGGCTCTCGCCGGTGTATGGATGGCCGGCGGTGGCCGTATCGGCGTAAGGCACGCTCGCCGCGCCGGTGAACCTGGAGTAATACGGCATCGTGAAATGATCGGTGACCAGGGTCAGCAGTCCCCCGTCAGGATAACCAAGGAAGTACTGCCGCTGCGGTGGGACGCCGAGGATTCCCGCCGCGGCACGCGCCTCGTGCATGCGCCTGCCGGCGAGGTCGCGCATCTTCGCCGGATGGACCCGCAGCGCCCTTTCGATGAGGAGCATGTCGAGCTCGGAGCCGTCGCCGCTCGTCAACCAGACGATACTGGCGCGGCCGCCGGCAGCAATGACACGCCGGATCAGCCCCGCGCAGCAGAGCGTCTCGTCGTCCGGGTGCGGTGAGACCACCAGGAGGGAGGTTTGCGAGTCGATTGCCGGGATGGGTGAGGCCGGTTGCGCCGCCGAGGCGCCGCCCAGGTGACCCAGAGCGACGATCAGGAGCAGGCTGGCGCGCGAGAGCATGGAACCGGCGCGACGCCCGGCGGGCACTACCGTGATGGTCATGGCGGGCCGGAGTGTACTAGAGTGGCACCCCATACCGCCGCGTCCGCGTTCCCGGGGACGTCAACCGCACGAACTCGGCGCCGTTGCTGAGGTCCAAGGGTGCAAGAGGTGGCAATGACAAAGTCGTCTGCGCTGAGCCATCGGCTCGAGGTCTTCGGCGTTTGCGCCGTGATGGCGCTGCTTGCAGGTTGCGCTACGGGCCCCGTCGTTCGCACGCAGACGGCCGAACAGGTGGACCTCGCCAGTTTCCACAGCTATGCCTTCGTGGCGAAGCCCGGCACGGACAGCGGAAAGTACAAATCCCTGACTACTCAGCAGCTGGAGAGGGACGTCGGCCAGGAATTGCAGTCCCGCGGCTACGTGCCGGTCAGCGCAGGGCAGACGCCCGACCTGCTGGTCAACTTCAGCGTCGCGACGCGCGACCGTGTGGAGGGCACGATGGCCGGCCCGGCCTTTGGCTGGGGATGGGGCTGGGGCGGCTGGGGACCGTGGGGGTGGGGTCCCGGGGGCCCCTGGGGAGGGCCTTGGGGCCGGGGCGGCTACTACAATGACGTCCAGACCATCACCACCGCATCGCTCACCATCGATCTGATCGCCCGGTCGGACAACTCCGTCGTCTGGAGTGGCACGGCATTCTCCGATATCTCCCGCCGGATGCTCGATCATCCCGCCCAATCCATCGACGAGGCGGTGCATCAGATCTTCCTGCACTTCCCGGGTCCGCAATCCAAGCATTGAGGCTTCCCCGGGGCCGACCGGCCCCGATCTTGCTGAACCGTTTTCTGGGCTGCGTCGGCCCGGAAAACCATGAAAATCGCCATTCTGAATCAGCCCCAGGACCCGATGGCGGCGAGCGAGGAGCAGCGCGGCTCGGTCGCGATCGTCAACTGGGAGCTGGCCCGCTGCCTGGCGCTGCGCCATAAGGTGATCGTGTACGCCCCCAGAGCGCGTGGTCAGCCTCTGCGCGAGCGCTGGGGCGCGATCGAGATCCGCCGGATCCGCTTCGTCGCGCGCCGTTGCCACAAGGCTGTGCAGATACTCGCGGGACGGCTCGGCCGGGGCGCGCCCTACTTCACCTCCAGGCTGTACTACAAAGAGTACTTCGCGCAGGTCGCGCGCGACCTCGCCCTGAGCCGGCCGGACATCGTCCATCTGCCGCAGCAGATGCAATTCGCGTCGCTCTTCAAGCGCGCGGCGCCGGGCGTGAAGGTCGTCGTCCACATCCATCAGGATGAGCTCGCGAAGCTCGATCGCGGGCTGTTGCGCCGCGATCTGGCGGACGTCGATGGCGTCGCGACCGTCTCCGAGTTCGTGACGGCAGGCGCACGGGCCCGCCTGCCGGAGATCGCCGCACGAATCCAGACCGTGGGCAATGGCGTGGACGTGCATCGGTTCAGGCCCGCGGCGCGCTCCCATGATTCCGACAACCGCGGGCATCGGCGCCGTCCGGTCCGCCTGCTCTACGTCGGCCGTATCGCACCCGACAAGGGAGTTCACCTGCTCATGGAGGCTTTCGATCGGCTGATCCGTGAAGGCCGCAGTCTCGAGCTGACACTGATCGGCAAGCCGGGCCTCCTGCCGTACGACTTGCTGAGTCGGCTGCTCGGCGGCGATACGGCGGCGCTCGAGGCGGTGCGCGAGTTCTATGGCCGCTCGCTGCGCGCCTGGCTCGCGAACGAGATTGTGCGGCACGGCAGAAGCTACGCCAGCGCGCTGCGCGCACGGCTCTCCCCGGCGGCCGCGGCGCGTGTCAGATTTCTCGGCACGGTGCCACAGTCCACTCTCATCCGCACCTACCGCACCGCCGACCTTCTGGTGTTACCTTCGATCTGGCAGGAATCCTACGGGCTGCCGGTGGCGGAGGCGATGGCGTGCGGGGTGCCCGTGCTCGCGAGCGCAAGCGGCGGTGTGCCGGAGCTCATCGAGGACGAGGTGACGGGGAAGCTCGTCCCGAGGCTCGACACGCAAGCGTTGACTCGCGCGCTGCGCGACATGACTGCCGATCCGGAGCGCCTGCGCGCGTGGGGGGGCGCGGCACGGATCCGGGCGGAGCGGCTGCTCACCTGGTCGCTCAGCGCCGAGCGCCTCGAGCGGCTCTACCGCGGTGTTCTCGCCGCGCAGCCCGAGTCGCCGCGCACCTCTCCCGCTGTGGAGCGCTCCCGCTCCGCCGATATCGCCTGACCCGCGCGCCGCGCGCGAGCGCGCGCACTGCGAGGACCGAAGCGGAACCAGGCCGCCTTTTTGCTCCAACATTGTTGATGGATGAGCAGGCGAGGCGAGCGTGATCGAAGCGGTGATGTTCTGGAACGAGCCCAACAACAAGTCACATTGGGACTTCGTCGAGCTCGATCCCGAATGGCGCATCTTCTCCTCGATGGTGACGCTGGCCGCCGAAGCAGTGGCCGGGGAACGGTCGGGCCTGATACGAGTCCTCGGCGGCATCTCACCCATCGACCCGCAGTTCATCCGCCGCATGCAGGCCCAGGGCGTGCTCGATCATGTGGAGAGGGTCGCCGTGCACGGATTTCCGCTCGACTGGAATCACTGGAACATCAACGACTGGCCGGGGCAGCTCGCGGAAATCCGCGCGGTCACGGCGCTTCCGGTGTGGGTATCTGAGGTCGGCGTTTCCACGTTCGGCGCCGATGAGGTGCAGGAATTCGGCCTGGAGCGCACCGCGCAGCTGCTGCGCGGCCGCGCTGAGCGCATTCACTGGTACAGCCTCTATGACCTGCCGCGGGCATGGCCCGCGACCACGCGCCACCGTGAGGCCGAAGGATCCTCCTACTACCGGCACTTCTACATGGGCCTCCTGCGCGAGGACGGCACGCCGAAGCCCGCGGCGCAGCGCTTCGCGGACCACACGCCCGAGCTCGGCATCTGTCAATGGTTTCATTTCGAGGACCATCGCCTGGATGATGCGGTGCGCTGGCTGCGGCGGCTCGGCGTGCGGCATCTGCGCACGGGCTTGAGTTGGGCCGACAGTCTGCGGCCGGGCGCGCTCGAGTGGTTCGACCGGCAGATGGCCGCGCTCGAGGAATTCGCCGTCACGTTGACATTTTGCTTCACGCCGGAGAGCTGCGGTGTGCGGCCCCATCATACGAGCCCGCCGCGCGACATCGCCCAGTTCGCCGAGTTCTGTGCGCGCATGACGCGCCGTTATGTCCCGCACGCAGGCGCGCTGCGCATGCGGGTTGCTGCCGAGGGGTGAACCAGTGACCAGGTCTGGAAACGGTGTCATGGCGGTCAAGCCGATGCGGGCCTCGCCGATGGTGGTCGCAGGAGGAGCGGGATTCCTCGGCTCGCATCTTTGCGAGCACCTGCTGCAACTCGGGCATTCCGTCCTTTGCGTCGACAATCTGACGACGGGCGCTCTCGGTAATCTCGATGATCTCATGGAGGAGCCGCGCTTCCGCCTGACGCTGCACGATATCGCCGAGCCGCTCGACATCGCCGAGCCGATCGGTATCTTCAATCTCGCCTGTCCCGCCTCGCCGGTGCACTACCAGGCCGATCCGATCCGCACCACCATGACGAGCGTGAGCGGCACCTACAACCTGCTGGAGATCGCGCGCCGCTGCGGTGCGCCGATGTTGCAGGCTTCGACCAGCGAGGTCTACGGCGATCCGGCCATCCATCCGCAGTCGGAGCGCTACTGGGGCTACGTCAATCCGGCCGGCGTGCGCTCCTGTTATGACGAGGGGAAGCGTTGCGCCGAGAGCCTGTGCTTCGACTACCGGCGCACGAACGGAGTCGACGTGCGGGTTGCCCGCATCTTCAACACTTACGGCCCGCGGATGGCGGCGGGGGACGGCCGGGTCGTCACCAACTTCATCGTGCAGGCGCTGCGCAATCAGCCGCTCACCATCTATGGCAACGGCAGCCAGACGCGCTCCTTCTGCTACGTCGATGACCTCATCGAGGCACTGGTGCTGCTCATGAGCGCCCCGCGCGGCGTGAAGACGCCAATGAACCTCGGCAATCCGGAGGAATTCACGATCCTCGAGCTCGCCGAGCTCGTCATCGAGCTCACCGGCTCGCGCTCGCGCATGACGTTCCGGCCGCTGCCGGGAGACGATCCCACGCAACGCTGTCCGGACATCGGGCTCGCCCGTCAGGAGCTCGACTGGCAGCCTCGCATTCCATTGCGCGAGGGACTGCGGCGCTCGATCGGGTACATGGAGGGAGCGCTGAAGACGACACGCACGCCGCGCAAGCCGCGGCTCCCGACAGCAGGGTCGCCCGATGCCGGACGGAGTGTGCAGGTGCGGGCAGCCGGAAAGCAGGTGAGCGATGCACGCGGGCGCTAGGGTTCTCGTCACGGGCGGGGCGGGCTTCATCGGCTCGCACCTCGCCGATGCGCTGCTCCTTCGCGGCTACCGTGTCCGGGTGCTCGATGCGTTGACGGACCAGGTGCACGGGAAGTCACGGGCCTTTCCCACGTACCTCTCGCGCGATGTCGAGACGATCTGCGGCGACGTGCGCAATCGCGAAGATGTCCTGCGCGCGCTGGCGGATGTCGAGGCGGTCTTCCATTTTGCCGCGGCGGTGGGGGTCGGCCAGAGCATGTACGAGATAGAATCATACACCGACATCAACAATCGCGGCACGGCGGTGTTGCTCGAAGCGCTGCTGCGCCAGCCCGTCGCGAAACTCGTGGTCGCCTCGAGCATGAGCATCTACGGGGAAGGGCTCTACCGTGCCGCGGATGGGCGTCTCTCGAGTCCGCGGCCGCGCAGCCTCGAGCAGCTGAAGGCCGGCCGCTGGGATCTCAGCGACGAGCGCGGCGAGCCGCTCGAGCCGGTGCCCACCCCGGAGAGCAAGCCGGCCGCGCCGGAATCGATCTACGCGCTCTCCAAGTACGACCAGGAGATGATGTGCCTGATCTTCGGGCGCTGCTACGGCCTCCCCGTCGCGGCGCTGCGCTTCTTCAATGTGTACGGCGAGCGCCAGGCGCTGTCGAATCCCTACACCGGGGTGCTCGCCATCTTCGCCGCCCGCTACCTCAACGGTCGGCCGCCGGTGATCTTCGAGGACGGGCGGCAGCAGCGTGATTTCGTGCACGTGCGCGACCTCGCGCGCGGCTGTGTGCTGGCACTCGAGAAGCCGGAGGCGCGCGATACGGTATTCAACCTGGGAAGCGGCGAGGCGCGCAGTATCGGCGAGATCGCGCAGCGGCTGGGCGTGGTGTTGGGGCGCGCGCACCTGGAGCCGGAGGTGCGGGGCCGTTATCGCGCCGGCGACATCCGCAATTGTTTCGCCGATATCTCGCGCGCCAAGGCGGTGCTCGGCTACCGGCCCGAGGTGCCGCTCGAGACCGGTCTCGCGGAGTTGGGCGGATGGCTCGAGGGGCAGCGCACGGAGGATCGGACTGAAGCTGCGGACGATGAGCTGCGGCGTCGGGGGCTTGTGGCATGACCCGACGTGCGAGCAGGCCGGAGGGCCCCATCACGCTGATCACCGGTGGTGCCGGATTCGTCGGCACCAACCTCGCGGACCGGTTGCTGTCGCAGGGTGCGCCGGTGCTGGTGTTGGACGACATGTCGCGGGCGGGAGTCGAGCGAAACCTCGCATGGCTGCGCGCACGACATGCCGGGCGGCTGCAGGTCGAGATCGCCGACGTTCGTGACACGTCGGCCGTGCGGCGCGCCGTCGACCGAGCGGACCGGGTGTTTCATTTCGCCGCGCAAGTCGCCGTGACGAGCAGTCTCGCCGATCCGGTGCGCGACTTCGACATCAACGTTCGTGGAACGCTCAATGTGCTCGAGGCGGCGCGCGCGCGACAGCGGCCGCCGTCGCTTCTTTTTACCTCGACCAACAAGGTCTACGGGGCCCTGCCGGACGTGGAGCTCGAGAGGCGGGATCAGCGCTACGTGCCGGCGGATCCGCGGCTTGCGGCGGGTGGCGTCGACGAGCGGCGGCCGCTCGACTTTCATAGCCCGTACGGCTGCTCCAAGGGCGCCGCCGACCAGTATGTGCTCGATTACGCGCGCTGTTTCGGGTTGCCGGCAGTTGTGTTTCGCATGAGCTGCATCTACGGCCCGCATCAGTGCGGCACCGAGGATCAGGGGTGGGTCGCCCATTTCCTCATGCGGGCGCGCGAGCGGGGCGCGCTCACCCTCTACGGCGACGGCTATCAGGTACGGGACATTCTCTTCGTCGAGGACCTGGTGGATGCGCTGCTCCTCGCGATGCGCGGCATCGATCGGCTGGCAGGGCAGGCATTCAACATCGGCGGCGGCCCGGCCAACGCGGTGAGTCTGCGGGAGCTTCTGGATTTCATGTCGACGCGCCTGGGCCTTGCCGTGCGCGTGGAGCATGCCGGCTGGCGCAGCGGCGATCAGCGTTACTACGTCACCGACAGCGGCAAGTTCTCCGCGGCCACGGGCTGGGCGCCGGCCGTGGAGGTGGCCGAGGGGCTGACTCGACTGCTCGACTGGCTCGGTGAGGCAATGCCCCCGCCGGCGCAACCCGACCTGACACAGCGGGCGGCGCTCTCATGAGCGGCGTGTCATCGGGCGCCGTCGACTGCCGCGCGGTCCGGTTTCGCCAGCCGCGTGCGCTCGCCATCGAGCATGTCGAGGTGCATCCGCCCGGTCCCGGAGAAGTGCGTGTCAGGTTGGAGGGCTGTGGTGTCTGTGGCTCGAACCTGCCTGTGTGGGAGGGCCGGCCCTGGTTCACGTATCCGCTCAGCCCCGGGGCGCCCGGCCACGAGGGGTGGGGCGCTGTCGAAGCCGTGGGCGAGGGCGTCGATGACATTGTCGTCGGTGATCGTGTGGCGCTGCTCTCATACAACGCATACGCGGAGTACGACATCGCGCCGGCGTCCGCAGTGGTCCGACTGCCCGACGCGCTGAACGGTCGCCCATTTCCTGGCGAGCCACTGGCTTGCGTCATGAACATCTTCCGGCGCAGCGGCATCGAGCCGGGCCAGACCGTAGCTGTCGTGGGCATCGGTTTCATTGGTGCGGCCTTGGTGGCTCTGGCCGCGCGGGCGGGCGCGCGAGTGATCGCGCTTTCGCGGCGGCCGTTCGCACTGGAAATGGCCGAGCGCATGGGCGCGAACACGTCGATTTGCCTCGTGGACGCCTCCCGCGCAATCGCAGGAGCCAGGGCGATCACGGGCGAGGACGGATGTCATTGCGTCATCGAGGCGGCCGGAACCCAAGAGACTCTGGACATCGCTTCGGAGCTCACCGGAGTGCGGGCGCGTCTGGTGATCGCGGGCTATCACCAGGATGGGGCGCGACAGATCAATCTGCAGCAATGGAACTGGCGCGGGCTGGATGTCATCAACGCGCATGAGCGAGATCCGGCGATGTATCGCCGCGGCATGCAGGCGGCGGTGGAGCTGGTCGCACGCGGCGACTTCGATCCCGGGCCGCTGTGGACCCATCGGTTCTGCCTGACGGAAGCAGACGCGGCGTTCGAGATGCTGGCCCGGCGGCCGGCGGGGTTCATGAAAGCGCTGATCGAGTGTGAGTGAGGTGGGTTTGGCACGTCTCGGGTTCCTCGGGGTGGGCTGGATCGGGCTCAGCCGAATGCGCGCCGTGGTGCAGGCGGGCGCGGCGCAGGTGGCCTGCATCGCCGATGCCATGCCGGAGTCGGCGGCCCGCGCCGCCCAGGCGACCCTGACGTCGATGCCGTCCCCGCCGCGCACTGTTGCGAGTCTGGAGGAATTGCTCGAGGAGGAGCTGGACGGCATCGTGATCGCGACGCCGAGCGGGCAACACGCGCAGCAGGCGATTACTGCGCTGACCCGCGGCCTGGCCGTGTTCTGTCAGAAGCCGCTCGCTACGAACGTGGCGGAGGCGACGCGCGTGGTGGCGGCCGCCCGGGGTCTCGACAGGCTGATCGACGTCGATTTCTGTTACCGCACGCTGGCGGGCGTTCCGGAGCTTGCCCGGCTGGTGCGCGACGGGGAGCTCGGCGAGGTGTTCGCCGCGGATCTGACGTTCCACAACGCATACGGTCCCGACAAGACCTGGTTCTACGACCCGAAGCAGTCGGGTGGCGGCTGTGTGATGGATCTCGGCATCCACCTGGTCGACCTGCTGCTCTGGGTATTGGGTTTTCCCGAGGTCGACGACGTGCGCAGCCATCTATATGCGGAAGGCAGGCTGCTGCAGGCGCCCGGCTCGGCGCTCGAGGATTATGCGATTGCCGAGCTGCGACTGACGACCGGAACGGTGGCGCGTCTGGCCTGCTCTTGGAGGTTGCCGGCCGGCCGCGACGCAGTGATCGAGGCCGCGTTCTACGGTACGCGCGGAGCGGCGATCCTGCGCAACGTCAACGGGTCCTTCTACGAATTCACGGTCGAGCATTGCGAGGGGACTCGCCGCCGGCTCCTGGCGGCTCCCCCGGACGACTGGGGCGGTCGCGCCGTCTGCGCATGGGCGCGGCGCGTGGCTGAAGATGCAGCCTTCGATTCCAGCGCCGCGCGGCTGGTGGCGGTCTCGGCTGTGGTCGATCGGATCTACGGGCGATGAAAGTGCTGATGACGGCCGACCCGGTGGGCGGCGTCTGGACCTTCGCGCTCGAGCTGTGCGCCGGGCTTGCCCGCCATGGAGTGAGCGTTACGCTCGCGACGTTGGGAGCGCCGCTGACGTCGGCTCAGCGCTCGACCGCCGCGGCAGTTGCCGGCCTGGAGCTCGTGGAGAGCGCCTTCAGACTCGAGTGGATGGCCGAGCCGTGGGCGGACCTCGAGCATGCGGGGAAATGGCTGCTCCAGCTCGAGCGCGAATATCGGCCGGACGTCATTCACCTCAATCACCTCGTCCACGGGGACTTGCCGTGGCGAGCCCCGGTAGTCGTGACGGGACATTCCTGCGTCGCGTCGTGGTGGCACGCGGTTTACGGGACCGCGCTGCCTGCACAGTGGGGAACGTACGAGCAGCGAGTCAGTCGCAGTCTGCAGTCGGCCGACTGCGTTTCGGCGCCTACGCGCGCGATGCTGTCACAGCTTCGCCGCTACTACGGCCCATTGCCCATCTCCGCTGTCGTGCCGAACGGCCGCGATCCGACCCTTTTCTCGCCGAGCCAGCGCAAGGAACATCTCGTGTTGTGCGCAGGGCGCCTGTGGGATGTCGCCAAGAACGCGCAGGCGCTCGCAGCGGTGGCGCCTCACGTCGAATGGCAGGTCTGCATTGCGGGCGAGTGCTCCTCCCCCGACGGCGCGCGCGCAGAGCTCGCCGCGGCCAACCTGCACCTGCTGGGCCCATTGGCTCCGCAGGAGCTCGCGGTTTGGTTCCAACGCGCGGCGATCTATGCGCTGCCGGCGCGCTACGAGCCCTTCGGTCTCACTGTGCTCGAGGCGGCGCTCTCCGGCTGTGCGCTGCTTCTCGGTGACATTCCCTCCTTACGGGAGGTCTGGGGCGAGGCGGCCTGGTACGTGGCGCCTGACGATCACTTGCGCCTGCGCCAGCTCCTATCGCAACTCATCCGGGACAGCACGGCGCGCACGGAGCTTGCGGCACGGGCCGCGGACGTCGCTGCCCGGCATTCGCCCGAGAGGACCGCGCAAGCGTATCTGAGCCTCTATAGCAAGCTGACCGGGCATCCGCTCAGGAGTGACACGCCGCATGCCGCACGGGCTTAGATTCGCTTTTTTCAGCCACTCGCTGATCTCCGACTGGAATCATGGCAACGCCCATTTCCTGCGCGGGGTGGTGAGCGAGCTGCTGTCCCTCGGCCATGAGGTGCGAGTGCTCGAGCCGCTGCACGGCTGGAGCCTGCAGAACCTGCGCCGGGAGCGAGGCGATGCGGCGGTTCAGGCATTCAACCAGGCGTTCCCGCGCCTCCGTAGCACCTTCTACGACCCGGCGACGCTCGATCTCGACCGTGCGTTGGATGGAGCCAATGTCGTCATTGTGCACGAGTGGACTCCGCCCGAATTGATCGCACTGCTCGGCCGGCATCGTGCGCTGAAGCGCACTTACAAGCTGCTCTTTCACGACACCCATCACCGCATCGTGAGCGCGCCGCAGGAGATGCGCGCTCTGGACCTGTCCAACTACGACGGTGTCCTGGCGTTCGGCGAGACTCTGCGCGGCGGCTACGAGCGGCTGGAGCAGGCGCCGCGTGCCTGGACGTGGCACGAGGCGGCAGATGCGCGCGTATTCCGGCCACTGGCCGGTCTGGAGAAGCCGCTCGACCTCGTCTGGGTGGGCAATTGGGGCGATGGCGAGCGCAGCCGGGAGCTCATGGAGTATCTGATCGACCCGGTGCGGGATCTCGGTCTGCGGGCGCGCGTCTACGGCGTGCGCTACCCCGTCGAGGCGATCCGTGCCCTGGGTGAGGCCGGAATCGAGTATGGCGGCTGGATCGCCAACTTCAGGGTGCCGGTGCTCTTCGCCTGCTCCCGCATCACGGTGCACATACCGCGCCGGTTCTATCGCGAGCAGTTGCCCGGCATTCCCACCATCCGGATGTTCGAAGCGCTGGCCTGCCGCATGCCGCTCGTGACCGCTCCGTGGGAGGACAGCGAAGGGCTCTTCGCTCCCGGTCGGGATTATCTGGTCGCTCACGACGGCGGCGAGATGCGGCGACATCTCAAGCGGCTGTTGGATGATCCATCCTTCGCGGCGGCGCTCGCGGAGCGCGGGTACCGCAGCGTGCTGCGCCGTCACACCTGCGCGCACCGTGTGCAGCAGCTGCTGGGGATCTGCCGCGAGCTCGGCGTCGGGGAGCTGTCGCATGTCGCGTGAGAGCGGCCATTCGCTGCGCATCGCCTTTTTCGGATCGAGCCTGGTCTCCGCGTACTGGAACGGCGCCGCAACCTACTACCGCGGGATCATTCGCGCGTTGCATGGACGCGGCCATCGCGTGACCTTCTATGAGCCCGACGCGTTCGATCGCCAGGCCCATCGTGACATGGAGGATCCGTCGTGGGCCCAGGTGGTCGTGTATCCGGCGAGCGGCGAGTCGGCGGTCATGGCGGCGCTCGAAGCGGCGCGGGCGGCCGATGTCATCGTGAAGGCCAGCGGGGTCGGCGTGCACGATGCCCTCCTGGAGCGCGAGGTGCTCAGCCTGCGCCGGCCGGGTAACGCCGTCGTGTTCTGGGACGTCGATGCGCCTGCGACGCTGGAGCGTGTCACCCGCCAGCCGGAGGATGCCTTCCGCCCGCTGATCCCGGGTTACGATCTCGTTCTGACCTACGGCGGCGGCGATCCCGTCGTCACGGCCTACCGGTCGCTCGGTGCGCGCGAGTGCGTCCCGATCTACAACGCGCTCGATCCTCTGACACACCATCCCGTGCCGCCGCAGGCGCGCTTCGAAGGCCTGCTCGGGTTCCTGGGCAACCGCCTGCCGGACCGCGAGGCGCGGGTACGCGAGTTCTTCTTCACCGCGGCCGCGCGGCTGCCGGGCGAGACATTCCTGCTGGGTGGCAACGGCTGGGACGCGGCCTGCGGCGCGCCCGCCAATGTGCGCCTGCTCGGTCACGTCTACAGCCGCGATCACAACGCCTTCAACTGCACACCGCGCGCCGTCATCAACATCAATCGTGACAGCATGGCGCGGTTCGGGTTCTCGCCCCCCACGCGAGTGTTCGAGGCGGCGGGCGCCGGCGCCTGTCTCATCAGCGACGAGTGGGAAGGCATCGAATCGTTCCTGGAGCCGGGTTGCGAAGTGCTGTTGGCGCGCAGCGGTGAGGAGGTGGCGGCCGCCTTGGACGAGCTGACCCCCGACCGGACCGCGCGGATCGGGCGGGCGGCGCTGCGGCGCGTGCTCGCGGAGCACACCTATACCCATCGCGCTCTCGAAGTGGAGCGCACCCTGCTCGCAGGTGTGAGGTCGGAGGTCGCCGCGTGACAAAATCGTCGGGAACGATTTTGGACGGCGACAGCCGGCCCCGGCGGGGCGAGGCCCAGGAGGGGCCGAGCACAAAATCGTCGGGAATCCGCGCGCTCGATATCGTGGTCTTCGGGTTGTCGATCACCTCGGCCTGGGGCAACGGCCACGCGACGACTTATCGCGCGCTGCTGCGCGCTCTGGCCGAGCGGGGGCACGCCGTGCGCTTCTTCGAGCGCGACATGCCCTGGTATGCAAAGCACCGCGACCTGCGTCAGCCGCCCTATGCCCGCACGGAGTTGTATTCCAGCCTGGAGGAGCTGCGGGAACGGCTCGGTGACGAGATCCAGGCCGACCTCCTCATGATCGGGTCTTATGTGCCCGAGGCCGTGCGCCTCGCGGAGTGGGCGCTGCCGCGTGCCACCGGTCTGACTGCCTTCTATGACATCGACACGCCGGTCACCGTGGGGCACCTCGAGCACGGCGACTGTGAGTATCTGACTCCAAAGCTGGTGCCGCGCTTCGATCTCTATCTGTCCTTCGCCGGCGGGCCGATTCTCGAGCGGCTGCACACGCACTTCGGTGCCCGGCGCCCGCGGCCTCTCTATTGCAGCGTTGACCCGCGGGACTACTTCCCGGTGCGCGCGGCGAAGCGCTATCGCCTGGGGTACCTCGGGACCTACAGTGCCGACCGCCAGCCCGCGCTCGAGCGGTTGCTGCTCGAGCCTGCCAGACGGCTGCCGCGCGCGCGCTTCTGCGTCGCGGGCGCCCAGTATCCGGAGGACATGGTTTGGCCCCACAACGTCGTGCGAGTCGAGCATCTGGCTCCGGCCGCGCACCGTGACTTCTACAACGGGCAGCGCTTCACGCTCAACATCACCCGCGCGCGAATGGTGGCGAACGGCTACGCGCCGAGCGTGAGACTGTTCGAAGCGTCGGCGTGCGAGGTGCCGATCATCACGGACGAGTGGCCCGGGCTCGAGGAGTTCTTCATCCCCGGCCGCGAGGTCCTGGTGGCGCGCACCACCGCCGAAGCGCTGCGCATCCTCGAAGAAACGGACGCGGAGGAGGCGGGTCGGATCGCGCTGCGGGCACGCGAGAGGGTGTTGCAGTCGCACACCGCGACGGTCCGTGCGATGGAGCTGGAGCGATATGTTGCCGAGGCGTGGAGGCGACCATGTGCGGTCAAGGTGGCGATATGAACGAGCTCGAGGCAGCCCGGCGCAGCCACGGACGCCTGGAGAGCGCCTCTGCGCTGCGGGTCGACGTCATGCGGCTGGGGCCCTGGTTCCACAACCTCCATCTGCCGGACGGGACGGAGACCGCACCCCGGCACCTGCTGGGGGACTTCCCGGCGGTGAAATGGCGTCAGATCGCTCCCTGGGTGCCGGCGGACCTCGAGGGCTGCCGAGCGCTCGACATCGGCTGCAATGCCGGATTCTACAGCTTCGAGCTCGCACGGCGGGGCGCCGACGTGACCGCGATCGACATCGAGCCGCGATATCTCGAGCAGGCTCGCTGGGCAACGCGTCAGTTCGGGCTCGAAGGGCGGCTGCGCCTGCGCCAGGGCTCCGTGTACGAGCTGGCCGGCACCGGCGAGCGCTTCGATCTCGTGTGTTTCCTCGGCGTGTTGTATCACCTGCGTCACCCGCTTCTGGCGCTCGATGTCGTGCACGGGCTCACACGGGGCAGGATGATCCTGCAGACCCTCACGATGCCGGGCGAGGAGGTGCTCGCGCCCCCGCAGTCGATCGAGCTCGGCGAGCGCGATCTCATGCGCAAGCCCGGCTGGCCGCACATGGCCTTCATAGAAGAGCGGCTGGAGGAAGACCCGACCAACTGGTGGGCGCCGAATCACGCCTGCGTCGAGGCGCTGGTGCGCGCGGCAGGGTTCCGTGTCGTCGGGCGTCCGGGGCACGAGATCTATCTTTGCGAGCCCGATGAGCACGAGCCGCGGCTCAATGCCGAGCTGCGGCACGCGGAGCTCGCCACCATTTTTGGAGGACCTCGATGAGACACCCTGCCATCCACATCGCTCCACCGCGGGGCCGGCTCGGCGTGATGCTCGTCGGACTCGGCGCGGTGAGCACCACATTCGTCGCCGGCGTGCACGCCATCCGCAAAGGCCTGGCGCAGCCTACCGGCTCGCTCACCCAGATGGGCACCATCCGGCTGGGCAAACGCAGCGAGCACCGCTCTGCGCTCATACGCGAGCTCGTGCCCCTGGCGGCCCTGGAGGACCTGGACTTCGGCGCCTGGGACATCTTCCCGGACGACGCGTACAGGGCTGCTGCGCATGCCGGCGTGATCGAGGCCACGCTGTTGGAGCGGTTGCGTCCGGATCTCGAGGCGATCAAGCCCTGGCCGGCGGTGTTCGATCGCAAGTTCGTCCCGCGCATCGACGGTCCCAACGTCAAGCCCGGCGCGAGCAGGCGGCAGCTCGTCGAGCAACTGCGCGCCGACATGCGCAACTTCGTGGCCGCGCGGCGGCTGGAGCGGGCGGTCGTCATCTGGTGCGCGAGCACCGAGGCTTACCGGGAGCTCGGGCCAGCGCACGCGACCACCGAAGCATTCGAGAAGGCGTTGGATGCAGATGATCCATCCATTACGCCGAGCATGCTCTACGCATATGCCGCGATCACGGAAGGCCTGCCGTTCGCCAACGCCGCTCCCAACCTCGGGGTGGATGTGCCCGCGCTCGTCGAGCTTGCGGGCGAGCGGCACGTCCCGATTGCGGGCAAGGACTTGAAGACGGGCCAGACGCTGCTCAAGACGATAGTGGCGCCCGGGTTGAGATCACGAATGCTGGGCGTGCGCGGCTGGTATTCCACCAACATATTGGGCAACCGGGATGGCGAGGTGTTGGATGATCCCGCGTGCTTCCGCACCAAGGAGGTGAGCAAGAAGGGCGTGCTCGATTACCTGCTGCAGCCTGATCTGTACCCGGGGCTCTACGGGGAGCTCTGCCACCAGGTGCAGATCAATTACTATCCGCCGCGCGGCGACAACAAGGAGGGTTGGGACAACATCGATCTCTTCGGCTGGCTCGGTTACCCGATGCAGCTCAAGATCAATTTCCTCTGCCGCGACAGCATCCTCGCCGCGCCCCTGGTGCTCGACATCGCGCTCTTCCTCGACCTGGCCCAGCGCGCGGCGCGCAGCGGGATCCAGGAGTGGCTGTCGTTCTACTTCAAGAGCCCGATGCATGCCCCAGGCCTGTACCCGGAGCACGACCTCTCGATCCAGCTGAAGAAGCTGAAGAACACGCTGCGGCACCTCAAGGGGGAAGAGCTGGTGACGCACCTCGGCTCGGATTACTACGACTGAGGCGCTCATACAGAGTCAGGTACTCCCCGACCATCCGCTCGGCGGAAAAGCGCTCGCGGGCCGCGCGTCGGCAATCTCCGGGATCGATCCGGCCGACGGCGCGGATGGCGTGGGCCATCGAGGTGATATCGCCGGCGATGAAGCCGGTGCGGCCGTGCTCGACGATATCGGGGAGCGCGCCGGCGGGGTATGCGATCACGGGAACGCCGGCGGCCAAGGCTTCCATCGCCACGAGTGAGGAGGTCTCGGCGATGCGGCTCGGAATGAGGACGCAGCGCGCGCCCGCCAGCAAGCGGCGCTTGCGGGCTCCGGCGATGGAGCCGACCCAGCGGTGGGAGCGGTCCAGGCGAGGAGCGATCTCCGAATCGAAGTAACGCAAGTGCTCGGGGTACGGGTAGACGTGGCCCGCGAGGAGCAGAGGACAGTCCGCGCGGTGCGCCGCGTCCAACGCATCGGCGAAGTTCTTTTCCGGGCAGACCCGTCCGAGCGCGAGCGCATATCCGCGCCGGGCATGGGGTCTCGACGGCGGCAGGTCGACACCGTTCTCGATGGGCGGCAGGAGCGGGATGCCCCGACAGGCGCGAGCCTGACTGGCCGACACCGGCAGAAGCCACGTGCCGGCTCGCGCGAGGCGCAGAGTCGCCCCGGGATATCGATCGAGCGGCAGATGCAGCGTGACCAGCACGGGTACGCCCGGCGGGGGCAGGTATTCGAGGAAGTCGACACTGTGCAGATGGATCAGGTCGACGGGATCCCGTGCCAGGATCTCCCTGATCGCCGTGCGGACCGCCCCATAGATTCGTGCCCGTTGGGCCGCATCGATCACGCCACGTACTGCCGGTATGGCGCTCAGACGGCCCGCCACGGACGAGCCTGCCACTGCGATCACCGTGGACCGATGAGCGGTATCGACCAGCGCGCGATCCAGTCGCGCGAGGATCTGCTCGGCCCCGCCGACCGGGTCCATCCGCACGGGAGCAAAGGGGTACGCGATGCTGAGTATGGATAGAGGCTGTGGTGCCATCAGTGCACGTGTTCCAACACCGCTCGAGCGTGCCGTCGCCATGACTCGCCCGTGACGCGCCACTGGAACCGATCGTAGAGGACGTCACCAGGCGGAGGCTGCCGGGTGAAGTCGTACCGCGGCGCCCGGCGCAGCCGCTCGGGGTCGATCGGGAAGGGGGCGATGACCTCCCGCTGCGTCGCGAACTGCGCGAGCGCCGCGCGCTTGCGTGTGAGCTGGCGCGCGTCCAGGGGCACGACTCTCTCGGGACATCCCGCGGCCGGCCAGAAGACACCCCACGCCGCTTCTCCCTCGCGGGCGTGATAGGAAGGAAACTCTAGTCGTAACGGAGCCGTACGGCGCGCGCGGCTCAGCTGCTCACACGCACATTGCACGAGGAGTGCGCAGACGTCGTGATCGGGATGGCCGCCTTCGTAAGGGTGCGTGATCACTGCCGCGGCGGCGCGGAGCTCATCCACGATCAGCGCGAGCAGGTCGGGAAGATGCTCGATGGCTTCCTGATCGACGATCTCGAGCGCGCGGCGGCGCACCGGCGTGACCTCCGCTGCGCTCAGAGCCCGCTCGAGCTCGAGCGCGCGCGCGTCGGCGTACGCGTGCCGCGTGTCGAAACCCGCGCGCCTCGCATCCGCGAGGTTTCGTGGTGCCCCGTCGGTCACGTGTATGAGAGTGAGATCGGGAATGCCGCTGAGCTGGCCGCCGAGCCCCAGGGTTTCATCGTCCGGATGCGCGGCGATGAGCACGGTCGGAGCCGCCGGCGAGGAGGCGGACCGCTTCCCGGTAACCGTGCAGGGTCCCCACATCGACGTAGGCTGCCCCGGCCCGGACGCCCGCGGCCTCGCCGCCCTGCGCCAGCCAGGCGTTGACCAGCGTGCCCACATACTCGTCGGCTGCACCGCGTGCGCGCCAGAAGTCGTGCAGCTCGTGATAGATGCGCCCGGGCATTCGGAAGGCGCCCCAGACCCAACACGTGTGAGCATCGCGTGCCTTGACCTCGATGTGTGATACGCGTCCGCGCTCATCGGTGACGACCGCGTCGAAGAGCTCTGGATGCTCGACAGGGAAGAGGAGGAACGACAGGCGGTCGGCGGGCAGCGCGCGCAGGCCATCGGCCGGAAACCAGATCGTGTCCGGCAAGCCCACGACCACGGCTTCTTCTGAGTGAATCAGGGGCCGGGCGCGAAAAATGGCATCGCAGAGGCCCGCCGCTCTCGGCTGCACCACGTAGGCGAGGTCGGCGCGGCCCACGCGCGAGCCGTAGTACTGCAGGATGTCCGACTTGCCCGGCGAGATCACGAAGCAAATCTTGCCGGCGCCAGCGAGCATCATGCGCTCGAGGAGATATTCGCTCACGGCCTTCGGATGCTCTCCGGCCGCATCCTCGCGACTGCCTACGGGCAGCAGCTCTTTCGAGAAGGCGAGGGGCTGGATGCGTGTTCCGTTGCCGGCCGCCGGAATGATGCCCCACATCGTCAGGGCTCCCGGGCCGCGGCGTCGTCGAGGAGGCAGAGCATCCGGGCCGCCCGACACTCGGAGGTATGCTCATCGAGCGCGCGCTCGCGCGCGGCACGTCCGATGCGCGCTAGGTCTTCCCGCGGCAGGTCGAGGGCGGCGGTCGCTTCCTCGGCGCTGCCGGCGAGGAGGATCTGCTCACCGGGGGTGAAGAAGCCTTCGATCCCCTGCCAGGCATCACTCAACACGGGAGTCGCGCACGCGGCGGCTTCGAAGAGCCGGCCGGACGGGCAGAAGCCCATCGCGGCCATGTCCCGCCGCGTGACGTTCAATGTCAGCCGCGAGGACGAATAGAACGGTGGATGCTCGGGCGGCGCGACGTGCCGGACGAACCAGATGTTGCCCCCCCAGGGGAAATCGGGCGGATAGCCGGAGCCGCCGAGCACGAAGCGCTGTGCGGGCCGGCGGCGCGCCGGCTCGAGGAAGAGCGTCTCGAGCGCCGGCTGCCGGTCCGGCGCATAGGTGCCGAGGTACGACAGGTCGGCGCTGAAGCGCGCATCACGCGGCGCCGGCTGGTGCGCCTGCGGGTCGACGTGTCCGTAGAGAGCCGCGACACGGCGCGCGCCGAGGCGCTCGCGCAGCGCGTCCAGGGCGGCGCCGCCGGTATAACTCAACACCAGGTCGAAGTCCTGCAGTCCCTCCTCGGGCAGATACGCCACCGACTCGCCGGCCTCGAGGCGCGCGAGCGTCACGGGAGTGTCGAGGTCGTAGAAGACGGAGAGGGCTCCGGATGCCTCATCGCGCAGAAGCGCGGCCGCCGACGTGGCATCCGGGCAGTAGGAAGTCACGATGACGACATCGGCCTGCCGCGCCTCAGATCGTGCCCGGGCAACGATGCGCGGCCATTCGGGGTACAGCACGAGCGTCGCGCCGGGCAGCTCCGCGAGATCGCGGTGCTCGGCGTAGTAGGGCGCGTCGCGCTCGAAAAATACAACATCATGGTTGCGTCGAGTCAACGCTCGGATCAACCCCCGCCACAGCGTCGCATGACCGTTGCCCCAGGATGAGCTCAGCGTCAATCCGAAAATGACCAGCTTCATGACTGCGACGGGGCCCTCCACGGTCATTCGAAGCAAAGCACGGTCCCGCCGAGCGGCGCCGCGGAACTGGCGCATGTGCCAAGCCGTTGGAAGCACGTGCAATCAACAGCAGCTCGCATCAATCCGCAAGCCGTCCGATCCTACGATCTGCGCGGAGTCGTTGGGCGACAGCTCGGTCTCGGCGACGCGCGCCAGCTCGGCCTTGCCTATGCGACCTGGGCGCGCGCGCGCGGGCTGCGGCGCATCGCTGTCGGCCGGGACGGCAGGCTCTCCTCGCCTGATCTCGAGCGTGCCCTCGTGGCAGGGCTCGTCGCGGGCGGCATGCTGGTGCATCGCATCGGGCTGGGCCCAACACCCCAGTTGCATTTCGCGGTGCATGCCTACGGTCTGGATGGCGGCATCATGGTGACGGGCTCGCACAACCCGCGCGAAGAGAACGGGTTCAAGCTCATGATCGGCACCGAGCCGGTGCACGGAGAGACGCTGCGCGCGCTCGTGGCGAGCTCGGCCTCGCCGGCGGCGGGTGGCACGGTGGTCGACTTCCCGGTGTCGCAGGCATACGTCACTCAGCTTCAGGCCCAGGTCCGCGCCGGACGTCTCACCGTAGTGTGGGATTGTGGCAATGGCGCGGTGGGCGCGCTGATCAGGCACCTGACAAAAGCTCTGCCGGGCCGACACTTTCTGCTGAATTCCAAGGTCGATGGCCGTTTCCCCGCGCATCATCCTGACCCCGCGATCGCCGCAAACCTGCGGGAGCTACGGACGATGGTGCTGGCGCACGATGCGGACCTCGGCATTGCGTTTGACGGCGACGGTGATCGTCTGGGCGTGGTGGATGAGTCGGGTGCGATCGTCTGGCCGGACCAAGTGCTTTTATTGCTGGCAGCCGACGTGTTGGGCGCCGCGCCCGGCGCATGCATCGTAGGGGACGTCAAATCGAGCCGAGTGCTCTTCGACGGCGTTGCGCAGCTCGGTGGCCGTCCGGTGATGGCTCCGTCAGGCTATGTGCGTGTACGCGATGCCATGCGGCGCGAGCGCGCGCCGCTGGCCGGAGAGATGAGTGGTCACCTTTTCTTCGCGGAGTGTTGGCAGGGCACGGACGATGCGCTCTTTGCGGCGATGCGGGTGCTCGATCGTCTGGCCCGGGAGGAGCGGACGCTCGGAGAATTCCGGCGCAGCCTCCCGGCCACAGCGTCCACACCGGACGTTCGTATCCCCTGTCCGGATGATCGCAAGCCGGAGGTGCTCCGGCAGGTGGCTGAACGGCTTGCCGCCTCGGGTGCCCGGGTGGACACCACCGACGGGCTGCGGGTGACGGAAGCCGACGGCTGGTGGTTGCTGCGGGCCTCGGGCACGGAGCCGAAGCTGACCATCCGCTGCGAGGCGACCGACGAGTCGGGGCTCGAGCGGCTGCGCGCGGCGGTCGCAGGTCACCTCCAGGCGTGCGGCCAGCCGTGGGACTACAAAGCCCGCTAGCGTTACCGCGACTTCGGTACAATGTGGGTTTACGGCCCGTGTGGCGGGCCGCACGAGAACACGAAATCATGTTTTCGGGGCGCGCACCCGCACGCAAGACGAGTCGCCGCAGTCGGCGCGGCACGACCATCCACGATGTGGCCCGCAGGGCCGGCGTCTCTCCAATGACGGTCTCCCGCGTGGTCAATGGCGAGCGCAACGTGCGCGAGGCGACCCGTGCTGCGGTGCTCGCGGCCGTCAAGGAGCTGCGCTACGCGCCCAACCCTGCGGCGCGCAGCCTCGCGGGCGCGCAGAGCCTGCGGATCGGGCTGCTCTACGCCAACCCCAGTGCCGCCTACCTCAGCGAATTCCTCCTGGGCGCGCTCGATGAGAGCAGCCGCAAGAGCGCGCAGCTGCTGTTGGAGAAGTGCGAGGTGAGCTCGCCTTCGGCGGAGCGCGCGGCGGTGCGCCGGCTCATCGACGGCTCGGTCGCGGGGGTCATCCTGCCGCCGCCGGTCTGCGAATCTCATGTCATCCTTGCGGAACTGAAGAAGGCGGCCATCCCTACGGTGGCGGTGGCGACCGGCCGATTCCGGTCCGATGCGTCCTGCGTGCGGATCGACGACTTCAAGGCCGCCTACGAAATGACGCGTTATCTGCTGTCGCTCGGCCACCGGCGGATCGGCTTCATCAAGGGACATCCCAACCAAACGGCGAGCGGCGAGCGCTGGCTCGGGTTCGAGACGGCGCTCCGCGAGGCGGAATGCAAACCGCAGCCGCCGGTCATCGAGCAGGGGTTCTTCAGCTATCGTTCCGGCCTCGAGGCCGCCGAGAAGCTGTTGGCGAGCAACCCGCGTCCAACCGCGATATTCGCCAGCAACGACGACATGGCGGCGGCTGCCGTGTCCGTGGCGCATCGGCGCGGGCTGGATGTGCCGCGTGACCTTTCGGTGGTCGGCTTCGACGACACGGCGATTGCCACCACCGTCTGGCCGGAGCTCACCACCATCCGCCAGCCGACGGCCACCATGGCTGAAGTGGCGCTCGACCTGCTCATTCGCGAGATCCGCAAGCGCCGGGACGGATTGCCGGCCGCCGCCATCGATCACCTGGTGCCGCATGAGCTGATCGTGCGCGAGTCCGCCGCAGCCCCGCTCGAGGGGCCGATCGCCCCGCGCTGAGCCGGCACCCGACGGATACGGTTGCGGCCCCGCCGCGGCTAGGCGGCGCCCAATTGACAGAAGAAGAGATGCGCCGGCAGGACGTTGAGGGGCTCGAACTTGCGGCGGACGTAATGGAACACCCGCTGCAGGTCCTCGAGTACGCGCGTGGAGAACTGGAACACCAGGAACGCGCCGCCGGGCGCCAGGGCCTCGGACGTATTGCGCAGGATGCGCTCGCGCACCGCGGCCGAGATGGTGCTGAACGGGATTCCAGAGATGATGTAGTTGGCCTTGCCGTGACCGAAGCGCTCGAGAATCTCGCCGACCGACTCCGCCGAATCCTCCACGACCTTCAGCCGCTCGTCCGGTAATGCCGAGCGCAGGTGGGTGACGAAGTCCGGGTTCATCTCGATGGCGATCAGGATTGCATCGGAGCGCATGCGCCGCAGGATCTCCGCGGTGATGACCCCTACCCCCGGTCCGTATTCCACGATGACGCGCGCCTGATTCCAGTCGATCGGCTGCAGCAGCTCTTTGATGAGGAATCGGGAGCTCGGGACGATCGAGCCGAGCATGCGCGGATGGCGGAAGAAATTGCGGGCGAACAGCAGGGCGTCCCCGGTTCGTGTCCGGCTTCGTATTGGCTGATTTTTCGACACGGTGTGCTCTGCCTGGGTGATGCTCATTGCAAACTCCTACATTATGCGCAGGTTCCGGCTCGCCGTCACCGTGGTCTCAGCCGCCCGACCGCTT
>Ga0134126_10001629_pt1 | contig 28637 bp, 26 predicted proteins | sample KB31752_FD_96881 | JGI IMG/M metagenome (GOLD analysis project Ga0134126, IMG submission 96881) | Terrestrial soil microbial communities with excess Nitrogen fertilizer from Kellogg Biological Station, Michigan, USA - KB3-175-2 | ecosystem: Environmental > Terrestrial > Soil > Unclassified ... | reverse complement strand
CCGCCCTGGTGCGGCGCCGCGGCGGCCGGGGCGGGCGCGGCGGCGGAGGTCTGAGCGAGTGCGGCCGGGGCCAGGCCCAGCGCGCACACGCTCACCACGAGCAACGCCCAGACGAGCGGCGTGAGCGCGCGTCCGGACAAGTGGCGAATGGCTTCCATAGTGTCGAATCTCCTCGTCGAGTCGGTGTCTAGGGGGCGCGGGCCGACCGCAGGCCCAACGCGTGTTTATACCGCAGGCGCCCGCATCCGTCAACGCGACGCGTTGCGCGCCTAGTCGCGCAGGAGGGCCTCGATCTCCTCGCGGTGCGCGCCGAAGCCGTCGAACATGCGCTCGCCGATCACCACGGTGGGCACCCCCAGCCGCCCGGCGCGCGCGAACAGGTCGAGACTCGCCTGCGGGTCCTTGCCGACGTCGCGCAGGTCCACCGCCACCCCACGCGCCTGGAAGTACGCGAGCGCCGCCTCGCCGTCCGCGTTGCCCTCCATGGTGAACACGAGCGCTTTTTTCACCGGGGCCACGATATCACCTCGACCTTGACGCTCCAACGTCCCCTTTGCTAGCATCCGCCCCCGTTCGCCGACATGAGCCGAGCCGATCTGGTCACCACGATGGCCGCCGCCAGCGGGTGGACGAAGGCGGGCGCCGATCGGGCCCTCCGCGCCTTCCTCACCTCGGTGCGCGGCTCCCTCAAGCGCGGCCAGCCGGTCACCCTGGTCGGCTTCGGCACCTTCTCGGTCAGCCGGCGCAAGCCGCGCAAGGGCAAGAATCCGCGTACCGGACAGCCCATGCACGTGGCGGGCGGGCGCACCCCGCGCTTCAAGCCGTCCCGGGAGCTCAAGCGCGCGGTGCGCTAGGGATTTTCCGTGCTCGGCTAATATCTCCCGCGAGTAAGATAGAGCCAGTGCGCGTCATCCCGGCTCTCCTGGTCAGCGTGGCCGTCTGGCTCACCGCAACCCCGGCCCTCCCCCAGACCAGCACCAACAGCCGACCGCCCGTGCTGAGCGCGGAGTCGGTCCTCCTCGTCGACACCCAGGGCAAGGTGGTCTTCGCCAAGCGGCCGGGCGACTCTCACGCCCCCGCGAGCCTCGTGAAGCTCATGACTCTCTACCTGGCGTGCGAGGCGCTGGATGCGGGGCGGGCCCAGTGGGAGGAGCCGGTGATCATCAGCCACCGCGTGGTGCTGACCCCGCGCTACCGCATGGGTCTGCGGACCGGTGAGGCGGTGCCGCTCCGCACCTTGCTGGAGGGCGTGGCCATCGCCTCCGCCAACGACGCGGCGGCCGCGGTGGCCGAGCACCTGGGCGGCACCGAGGAGGCCTTCGTGGCGGCCATGAACGCGAAGGCGGAGGAGCTCGGGCTCACCCACACCCACTACGCGAACCCCCACGGCCTGCCCGACCCGAACCAGCGCAGCACCGCGGAGGACCTCGCCAAGCTGATCCTCCGCCTGCTCGACGACTACCCCTCCTCGCGTCCCCTGCTGGGCGGGGCGACGTTCGTCTACCGGGGCCGGGTCTACAGCCGGAACATCCCGCTCTTCCGGGACCCGGGGGGCGTGCAGGCGCTCAAGACCGGCTTCACGCGGGAGGCCGGCTACAACCTCGCGATCTCGGCCTGGAAGTCGGGCCAGCAGTTCGTGCTGATCACCCTGGGCTCCCAGACGCGCAGCCTCTCGTTCCGCGACGCCAAGGCGGTGCTCCGCTACGGCTTCTACGAGACCGGCCTCGAGGCGGCGCCGCCACCGTCCGCGCCGCCGCGGCGCCCGACGCGGCCCACCCCGCCCCGGCGCCCGCGCAGCTCGCGCTCCGCCGCGATGGCGACCCTCGGCTGAGATGCCCGACCCGCGCGCGTTCGTCTTCGACGCCTACGGGACGCTCTTCGACGTCCACTCGGTGATGGAGGCCGCGCGCGCGGTGACCCCGGACCCGCAGGCCCTCTCCCAGCTGTGGCGGCAGAAGCAGCTCGAATACACGTGGCTGCGCTCGCTGATGGGCCGCTACCAGGATTTCTGGCTCGTGACCGGGCAGGCGCTCCGCTTCGCCCTGCGGCGGCTCGGCATCACCGCGGCAGAGAGCCAGATCGAGGCGCTGATGAGCGCCTACCTCACCCTGTCCCCGTTCCCCGAGGTGCCGAACGCGCTGCGCGCGCTCCGCGGCCGCCCGCTCGCCATCCTCTCGAACGGCTCGCCCCACATGCTGGAGAGCGCGGTGCGCTCGAGCGGGCTCGCGGCCGCCTTCGACCACGTGCTCTCGGTGGACGCCGTCGGCGTGTACAAGCCCTCGCCGCTGGTCTACGACCTGGCGGTGCGGGCCTTCGGCCTTCCCGCGAGCGAGATCCTGTTCGTGTCGTCGAACGCGTGGGACGTGGCGGGCGCGGGCGCCTACGGCTTCATGACCTGCTGGTGCAACCGCACGAACATGCCCGCCGACGAGCTGGACGTGACACCGGACTACGAGGTGGATCGGCTCGACGCCATCCTGGAGAGAATCGGCGTCTAGCGGCGGAGCGTCCTGGGGCGCCGGGCGGGGTCAGGACGGTCCGCGCGCTGCGAATGGGGCGGGAGCTACTTCTTGGCCAGCCGCTTCCGCTTCACGTACGCCCAGATCTTCTTGGTCATCTCCGACGGCCCGATGGGCTTGCTGCCCATGACGGACTCGAGGGTGTCGTCGCAGCCCTTGAAGTTGATCGCGTAACCGCCAAACGCCAGCTTCTTCTTGGCCATTCGTCATTCCTCCCTCGTTGAGTTATTGGGGGTCTTGCCCGGCGCCCCCCGAAACGGCCGAGGGTATTATGGCCGGACTCCGAGGGAGAGGAAAGCGAAAAATACAATCCCTAGGGGGTCTCCACGAGGGAAAGACTACCCGGTGGGGGTATACCCCCCAGGGGTCCCCAGGGCCCCTCAGCCGCGTCCCGTGAAGGCGGGCATCACGTCGCGCGCGAACCAGCGCAGCTGCTCCTTGAACTCCGCCGGCGGGAGGCCCTCGGCCCAGTGGATCATGCACTGGTCCAGACCTGGATACCGGCGCTCGATCTCGCGAATGGTCTCGATCACCTCGGCGGGCCGTCCCACGAGCCACGCCTTCTGCTCCACGCCCTCGCGCAGGGTCGGCACGCGCGCGGGCGCGCCCGGGGTGCCCCACGAGCGGCCCTGCTCGTCCGCGTAGCGCACGAATCCGAAAGGAGCGAACCACTTGTAGCGCTCGTCGTGCGCGGGCTCGAGGCGGCGGATCGCCTCCTCGCGCGAGTCGGCGAGGTAGAGGCCTACGCCCCAGCACAGATCCTCGCCGAGGGCCTTGGGCCGCCCGTGACGGGCGCACGCGTCGTGGTAGGCGCGCGCGACCTGGTCGAGCACCTTCTCGCCGTTCAAGGTCACCATCGCCTTGAAGCCCATGCGCGCCATGTAGTCGATGGTCTTGCCACTCGCGATCGGCATCCAGATGTCCACCGGCCGGTGGATCGGCCGCGGCACGCAGGTGACTCCGCGGAGACGGTATCCCCGGTAGTCCACGTCGGGCGGGATCACGTAGTGCTTGCCCCGGTGGCTCCACGACTCCTCGTTGAAGCACTTGAGCATCACCTCGATCTGCTCCTCGAACAGCTCGCGGTTGGCCGCCGCGTCCAGCATCGGCGCCCCGAAGGACTCGACCTCGCGGGTGTGGTACCCGCGGCCCACGCCCAGGACCACGCGGCCGTCGGTCACGATGTCGGCCATCGCGTAGTCCTCCGCGAGGCGCACCGGGTGCCACATGGGCAAGATGTTGAAGGCGCAGCCGAGCTTGAGCCGCCGGGTCTGGGTCGCGAGCCAGAGGGAGAGCTGCACGAGGTTGGGCAGCACCTCGTACCCCTCCTTCTGGAAATGGTGCTCGGCGGTCCACAGGCAGTGGTAGCCGAGGTCGTCCATGAGCTGGGCGACCTCCTTGGAGGTCTGGAACGCCTCGATCAGCCGCTCGTTGGGGTACGAGCGCTGCTCGGTGGGAGTCCCGTCGAGGCCCACGTTCTCCAGCTCGATCTGCCCGACGTAGAGGACCGAGAATTTCGTGATCACTTGGCTCTCCAGCCTCCGTCGACGACCAGGGTGTGTCCGGTGATGTAGCCCGCCTCGTCCGAGGCCAGGTAGCAGACCGCGGAGGCGATCTCCTCGACCGTGCCGCGCCGGCCCGCGGGGGCGATCGCCCGCACCTGCGCGTCGTTCACCGCCACGCCGCGGCCGCTCATGTCCGGCACGCCGGGGCCCAGGATCTCCTGCGAGTGCGCGCGGATCCCGGTCAGGATCGGTCCGGGCGCCACCGCGTTGATCGTGATCCCGCGCGATGAATAGGTCACCGCCATCTGCCGGGTCAGCCCCACCACCCCGTGCTTGGAAGCCACGTAGGCCGCCCCGCCACCGGTGCCGTTCAGCCCCGCCACCGAGGCCATGTTGACGATGCGGCCGCGGCCGCGCGGGAGCATCTCCTTGAGCGCGCGCTTGCAGCTGTGAAAGACGCCGGTGAGGTTGATGCCGATCACGCGGGTCCACACCGCCTCGTCGGTCTCGTCGACATCGAAGTAGCCGTCGAGGATCCCCGCGTTGTTCACCATGACGTCGAGCGCCCCGAGCTGGCTCACCGCGGCCGACACCGCGCGGTCCACGTCCCCCGACTGGCTCGTGTCGGCCTGCAGGCCCACGCCCTTGCCGCCCGCGCCGAGCACCTGGCGCGCGGTCTCCTCCGCGCTCTTGCCGTCGAGATCCACCGCGGCCACCCGGGCGCCGCGCGCCGCCATCGCCAGCGCGATGCCGCGCCCGATGCCGGAGCCCGCGCCCGTCACCACCGCCACCTTGTCCTGTAGGTCCACCGTTCTCTCCCTGATGGGGTCAGGTCTTACATTCCGACATTTTCGGAGCGCTCGCGACCGCCGGCGCCCGCTGCTCGCTCCTCACCAGCCGCCGCCCCTCGCCCTGTCCTCTCCCCGGACGGAAGAGGGGAATAGGGAGGGCGTCGTCGGGGACGACGCCTCCTTCGGAACGCCTCCTTCAAATGGCCAGGGCGTAGCCGTCGCGGCGGGGGTCGGCGCCGGCCATCAGCGCGCCGGACTCGGGGTCGCGGGCGATGCCCTGCCCGCCGCCCACCACCCACGACCAGTCGTCGATCACGTTGACCTGGTGTCCGCGCCGTCCCAGCTCCGCGCGCGTGGCCTCGGAGATGCGCGACTCCGCGTCGAGGAGCCGGTCGCGGTACACGCGGATCCGGGGCGCCTCGATCGCCTCCTGCAGGTTCAGGCCGAACTCGAGGAAGTTGAGCATCATCTGCGGCTGGGTTTGCAGGATCCCGTAGGAGCCCGGGGTGCCGATCGACAGCGCGAACGCGCCGTCCTGGAACACCTGGGTCGGCGACATCATGGTGCCGGACTTGCGGCCGGGCTTGAGCACGTTGGGCGACTCCGGATCCCGATCCGACCACTTGAGGATGTTGTTGAGCACGAGCCCGGTGCCGGGCACCGCGAAGCCCGAGCCGAAGGCCACCCCGAGGGTCTGGGTGACCGAGACCACGGTGCCCTCCGCGTCGGCGCACGCGAAGTGCGTGGTCTGCTCGTTCACGAACTGCGCGGGATGTCCCTCCCCGATCTGGCCGGCCAGCCGCTCGCGATCGTGCCGCTCGCCCTCGCTCACCGCCGCACGCGCGGGATCGATCCGCGCCCGCTGCGAGGCCGCGTAGGCCTTGGAGACGAGGCCCGCGATCGGCGGCGTGCCGGAATAGGCGTAGGCGAGCCGGTCCGCCGAGCCGAGCTTGATCGCCTCGATCAGGTGATGCAGGTAGTCGGGCGAGTTGTGGCCCCAGCCGGCCAGGTCGAAGCCCTCCAGGATGTTGAGGGTCTCGAGCATCTGGAAGGCGGAGAACGGCGGCGGCACCGAGCAGACCTCCCGGCCCCGGTACGGGATGGCGAGCGGCTCCCGCCACTCCGGCTTGAACGCGGCGAGATCCTCCATCGCCAGCCACCCGCCGGCCTCCTGCACGGCCCGGGTGACGGTCCTCGCGATCGGCCCCCGGTAGAACGCCTCGAGGCCGCCCTCGGCCACCTGGCGCAGCGTCGCGGCCAGCTCCTTGTAGCTGACGACCTTGCCGGGGCGCGGCCCGCCGTTGCCGAGGAAGAGGCGCTCCGCCTCCGCCGACCGCGCGAGCTGAGCGCGCGATTGCTCGAAGAACTTCACGTTGGCGAACGTGAGCGGCACCCCGTTCTCGGCGAGATCGATGGCGGGCGCCAGGACCTTCTGACGCGGCATCGACCCGAAGCGCTCGAGCGCGGTCAGCCAGCCTCCCAGGTTACCGGGCGTCGCGCACGACTTCGGCCCGCCCGCGAGCTCGGTCTCGGTGCAGCGGGCGGGGTCGGCGCCTCGCGGCGCGGGTCCGATGAAGTCGAGCACGTGCCGCTCGCGGTTGCGGGCCCGCGAGATCAGCATGAGCCCGATGCCCGCCGCCCCCGACATGAAGGGCTCGACCACGTTCAGCGTCGACGCGACCGCCACCGCGGCGTCCACCGCGTTGCCGCCCTCGAGGAGCATGCGGATGCCGGACATCGACGCGAGCGGGTGCGCCGAGGCCACGGCGCCGCGGGTTCCCATGACGGTGGGGCGGTAGGCTTGACGATGCGGGGGCATGGGCTCTCCTCCGGGACTGGGGTTGCGACGGCTAAGAGTGTCGGCGGCTCACCGCGCAATGGTAGGCTTTGACCATGGCGGACGCAAGAATCCCTCCCGCCTTGGCCGACGCCCTCGCGCGCGCCCGGTACATGTACGTGACGACCTACAGCCGCGCCGGGAGGCCGGGCACGGTCCCCACGTGGCTCTGGCCCCACGACGGCGACGTGTACTTCACGACCCGGCGCGACAGCCTCAAGGCGCGCCGGATCCGCGACAACGGCCGGGTCACCGTGCACGTGGGCACGAAGGACGGCCCCGCCTTCGAGGGCCGCGCGGAGTGGGTCGACGGGCGGGCGGATCTGGAGAGCGCGCTGCTCTCCGACTACCGGCGCAAGTACTGGATGCTGGTGCCGCTCTTCATGGGCCGCTTCATCCGCCGGGGGCTCGACACCGAGAAGAGCGTGCTGATCCGCATCACTCCCCGGGTCGCAGCGCCGAGTTGACCGCGGCGGCCAGCTTGGTCATGTCGAACGGCTTCTTGATCACCGCGTCGACGCGCCCCACCCCGCTCTCCACCGCGTCGGCCCATCCGGTCAGGAGCAGCACCGGCAGGCCCTGCCGCCCGCTCTTCACCGCCCGGGCCACGTCCCAGCCGTTGACGTCGGGCATCCCGAGGTCGGTGATCACCAGGTCGAACGGGTCGCGCTCGAGGCAGGCGAGCGCCTCCTGACCCCCGCCGGCCAGGGTCACCGAGTGGCCCTGGGCGAGCAGCACGTCGGCCAGCACCTCGCGCACGTCGGCCTCGTCGTCCACCACCAGGATGCGGCCGTGGCGCTCCCCGTTGGAGGCGAGCGGCGGCGCGCTCGCCTCCTCCAGAGCGGTCGCGGGGACCCAGAAGACCACCGTCGTCCCCCGGCCCTCGGCGCTCTCGAGCGCGATGTCGCCGCCGTGGCCGCTCACGAGCCCGTAGGCGACGGCCAGGCCCAGGCCGAGTCGTCGCACGCCCTTGGTGGTGAAGAAGGGCTCGAAGGCGCGCCCACGCACGTCCTCCGACATCCCGGGGCCGGAGTCCGCGATCGAGACCACCGCGCGGCCCGGCTCGCCCCAGCTGCGGATGGTCACGCGCCCGCCCCGGGGCAAGGCGTCCGCCGCGTTCAGGATCAGGTTGGTGACCACCTCGCGCAGCTCGGAGTTGCGGCCCGAGATCGACGGCAGGGGCCCGGGCTCGAACGTGAGATCGATCCGCGCCCCGCGCACCTGCGCCTCGTGCTCCCACCGTGAGCGGGTGAGATCGATGGACTCGCGCACGGTGGCGTTCAGGTCCACCGGGGCCGCGCTGGCCCCGTGCCCCGCGCGGCTGAAGACCTGGATGCGCCGCACCGTGTCCGCCGCGTCGAGCGCGGCGCGCTCGATGGTGCGCAGGGCGGAGCCGTTCTCCGGATCCCGGTTCCGGTAGAGCAGGAGCTGGCTCCGTCCGAGCACCACCGCCATGAGGTTGTTCAGGTGGTGGGCGGCGCCGGCGGCCAGCTCGCCCACCGCGCGCAGGGTCGCCCCGCGCACCAGGGTGTCCTGGGCGGCCTGCAGCTCGTCCAGGGTGCGCCGCAGGTCCCCGACGAGGCGCGCGTTCTCCATGGCGAGCGCGGCCTGCCGGCCGAGCGCGGTCAGGGTGGCCTCGTCGCGGCCGTCGAAGGGGCGCGGGGTGCGATGGAACGCGCAGAGGACCGCGACCGCCTCGCCGCCCGCGTCGGTGACCGGCACCGCGAGCAGGCTCACCATCCCCTCGGCGCGGGCCCAGGCGGTCAAGGCGGGCGCGTCCTCGAAGCGGGGGTCCGCCTGCCAGTCGTCGCTCCGCAGCGCGCGCTTCTCCCGCAGGAGCAGCGCCGCGACCCGCTCGCCCGGGTCCACGCGGACCGGCGCGGCGGTCCGCACCCGCGTGCCCGCGTCGGCGGCCAGCTCGAGCGCGCCGGTCCGCGGCTCGAGGCGCGCGCAGGCCGCGCCGTCGGCGTGCAGGAGACCCGGGATCTCGCGCACCACCGCGTCCAGCACCGTGATCGGGTCGGGGGAGGACAGGGTGTCGGCGGCGACGCGCTGGAAGGCCTCGATCTCGCCGAGCCGCCGGACCGTCTCCGAGTAGAGGCGCGCGTTGCGTACCGCCAGCGCGGCGGAGGCGGTCAGGGCCTCCGCGAGGGCCACGTCGGCGGGACGGAACTCGCGCCGCTCCCGGGTCATGCACGAGAGGATCCCGGTCACCGCGTCGTCGAGGAGGATCGGCACGCAGAGGAGCGAGGCGAAGCCCTCCGCCTTGAACCACGCGCGCTTCTCGAGCCGCGGGTCCCGCTGCACGTCGGTGACCACGAGGGGCTTGCGGTGGGTGAGGACCCACCCCACCAGCGACGAGCGGGTGGCCACCTGCTCACGGGCGGGGAGCGGGGAGCGGACCCGGCCCTTGTGGGCCGCGAGGCGGAGGACCTCGCCCGCCTCGTCGAGGAGCCAGATGCGCGCCACGTCGGTCTCGACGCGGCGGTGAGCGATCTCGGCGAGCCGATCCAGGACTTCAGAGAGATCGAGCGTCGAGGTGAGCAGCCGGCTCGCCTCCGCCAGGATCTCGATCTCCTGCGGGCTCGGATCGGTCATCGGGTCGGCTGGGCCTGCATATTAGCGCACCCCGCCGCGCTCCCGCCAGGCACGCCGCGGGCGGCCTTGACCCCCCCAGCCTTTGGACGTAGCATTCACCCAGCGATTACCACGCGGGAGCTCGGAATCTCGGGCTGAGAGGGCAGCGGGGACGCTGCCGACCGCTACAAACCTGACCTGGGTAATGCCAGCGAAGGGAGGCCCTGCATGTCCAACCGCAAGATCTATCTCTCCGGATCCAACCCCTCGGTGCGCGTGCCGGCCCGCGAGGTGACGCTCTCCAACGGCGAGCGGCTGCACCTCTACGATACCAGCGGGCTCTACACCGATCCGGAGTACACGCCCGACGTGAAGCAGGGCCTGCCGCCGCTGCGGCGCCACTGGATCCTCTCGCGCAACGACGTCGAGCCGGGCGCGGGAGGGCGCTGGGGGCTGCGGGCCAAGCCGGGACGGCGCGTCACCCAGATGCACTACGCGCGGCGCGGCGAGATCACCCCCGAGATGGAGTTCGTGGCCCTGCGCGAGGGCATGAGCCCGGAGATCGTGCGCGACGAAGTGGCGCGCGGGCGCGCCATCATCCCGTCGAATATCAACCACCCCGAGAGCGAGCCGATGATAATCGGCCGTCGCTTCCTGGTGAAGATCAACGCCAACATCGGCAACTCCGCGGTCTCCTCCTCCATCGAGGAGGAGGTGGAGAAGATGACGTGGGCCACCCGCTGGGGCGGCGACACCATCATGGATCTCTCCACCGGCAAGAACATCCACGAGACGCGGGAGTGGATCCTGCGCAACTCGCCGGTCCCGGTGGGCACGGTGCCGATCTACCAGGCGCTCGAGAAGGTGAACGGCAAGGCGGAGGATCTCACCTGGGAGGTCTACCGCGACACCCTGATCGAGCAGGCCGAGCAGGGTGTCGATTACTTCACGATCCACGCGGGAGTGCTGCTCCGCTACGTGCCCCTCACCGCCGGCCGCCTCACCGGCATCGTCTCGCGCGGCGGCTCGATCATGGCCAAGTGGTGCCTGGCCCACCACCAGGAGTCCTTCCTCTACACCCGCTTCCGCGAGATCTGCGAGATCATGGCCGCCTACGACGTGGCGTTCTCGCTCGGCGACGGGCTCCGCCCGGGCTGCCAGGCCGACGCCAACGACGACGCCCAGTTCGCCGAGCTCGACACCCTGGGCGAGCTCACCACCATCGCCTGGGAGCAGGACTGCCAGGTGATGATCGAGGGCCCGGGCCACGTGCCCATGCACCTGATCAAGGAGAACATGGACCGGCAGCTCGCGGTCTGCCACGAGGCGCCGTTCTACACCCTGGGCCCCCTCACCACCGACATCGCGCCGGGCTACGACCACATCACCTCCGCGATCGGCGCCGCGATGATCGGCTGGTACGGCACCGCGATGCTCTGCTACGTGACGCCCAAGGAGCACCTCGGCCTGCCCGACCGGCAGGACGTCAAGGACGGGGTCATCGCCTACAAGATCGCGGCGCACGCCGCCGACCTGGCCAAGTGCCACCCGAAGGCGCGCGAGTGGGACGACGCGCTCTCGCGCGCCCGCTTCGAGTTCCGCTGGGAGGATCAGTTCAACCTCTCGCTCGACCCGGAGACCGCCCGCTCCTTCCACGACGAGACGCTGCCCGCGGAGGGGGCGAAGATCGCCCACTTCTGCTCGATGTGCGGGCCGCACTTCTGCTCGATGAAGATCACCCAGGACGTGCGCGACTACGCGGCCAAGCACGGCATCGCCAGCGAGACCGCCGCGGTGGTGCAGGGGCTGCGGGACAAGGCGGCCGAGTTCAAGAAGGCGGGCGGCCAGCTCTACGTGAAGCAGTAGCCGCGATGGGCGCCTTCGCGGACTACGAGCAGTTCGACGCGCTCGGGCTGGCCGACCTGGTCCGCCGCGGCAAGGTGGCGCCCACCGACCTGCTCGAGGCGGCCATCCAGCGCGTCGAAGCGCGGGATGGGACCGTCAACGCGGTCATCATGCGCCTCTACGACCACGGGCGCCGCGCCATCGCAGACGGGCTGCCCGACGGCCCGTTCCGCGGCGTGCCGTTCCTCCTGAAGGACCTGGGCGCCCCCCTCACCGGCGAGCGGATGACCCGGGGCAGCCGCTTCTTCGCCGACACCCCGCCGTCCACGTTCGACAGCGAGAACGTGGCGCGGATCAAGCGTGCCGGGCTCGTGATCTTCGGGCGCACCAACTCCTGCGAGGTGGGGCTCTCCCTCACCTGCGAGCCGCGACTGCACGGCCCCACCCGCAATCCGTGGGACCCGACCCGCATCTCCTCGGGCTCGAGCGGCGGGGCCGCGGCCGCGGTGGGCGCGCGCATGCTCCCGATGGCCCACGCCAGCGACGGCTTCGGCTCGATCCGGGCCCCCGCGGCCAGCTGCGGGCTGGTCGGGCTCAAGCCCACCCGTGGCCGGAACACCTTCGCCCCCGTCACCGGCGAGGGACTCGGCGGCTGCTCCACCGAGCACGCGGTATCGCTCTCGGTGCGCGACAGCGCGGCGCTCCTCGACGCCACTCGCGGGGCCGGCCCCGGCGACCCCTACACCGCCCCGGCCCCCGCGCGCCCGTACCTCGAGGAATGCGGCGCGCCGGCCCGCCCGCTGCGCATCGCCTACACCTCGGTCACCCCCAACGGCGCGCCGGTCGACCCGGAGAGCCTCGCCACCCTGCGCGACACGGTGGCGCTCTGCGCTCAGCTCGGCCACCAGGTGGAGGAGGCGGATCCCGAGATCGAGCGCGCGGCGGTGATCCCGACCTTCATCACCCTGGCCGCGGTCAACACGGTGGTGAACCTCTCCACGCATCCAACCGCAGGGCGGCCCGCTCGCGAGGGCGAGGTCGAGACCGTGACCTGGAACACCGCCAAGCTGGGCGAGCGCACCAGCTCCGCGGACTACGTCCGGGCCACCCAGACCGCGCATCGCCTCGGCCGCCAGATGGCCGCCTTCCACACCCGCTACGACGTGCTGCTGACCCCGGGCCTCGGGCAGCTGCCGGTGAAGCTCGGCTGGATCGACATGATGATGGACGACGTCGAGGAGTACTGGCGCCGCGTGTTCGCCTTCTCCCCCTTCACGGTCTGGTTCAACCTCACCGGCCAGCCCGCGATGATGCTCCCGATCGGCCACTCCAGGTCCGGCCTCCCGGTCGCGGTCCAGCTCGTCGCCCGTTACGGCGACGAATCGACATTGTTCCGCCTGGGCAGTCAGCTGGAGGCGGCCCGCCCGTGGTTCGCCAGGAAACCCGCACTGGCATCGTAGGAGTGGACTCTCGACGGCCTTTCGAGTCCACTACTCCACCCACAACGCCGCGCTGAGGCGCGAGCGCTCGCGAGCGGGCTCGCCCGAGACCGGCCGGGTGGCGGCGGGGGGCGGTTGCCGGATGGCCGCGGAGTGGGCCCCCCGAGTCCGGTACGCCGCTCGAAGAGCGGCGAATCCGGCGAGCGGGTGACGGAGCGGTCGACCGGCAACCGCCCCCCGTCGACAGGACCCGGCCGCCTCGCGCGAAGTCCGCTCGCGAGCGCTCGCGGCTCAGCCCGGAAAACGCGAACCCGCCGGCGGAAGAAGCGCGCTGACGCCGACTAGCTCGGCAGCACCTTGGCGAGAACGTCGAGGTTCTTCGGGTCCGGCTTGAGCGTCCCGACCCCGTGGCTGCGCACCGCCGCCACGACCGCGTCGTTGACCGGCGTGGGCACCCCGAGCCGTCGGCCCTGCTGGGCCACGTAGCCGTTCAGGTACTCGATCTCGGTGCGGCGGCCCTTCATCACGTCCTGCAGCATGGAGGGGCGGCCGCCGGTGAGGAACTTGACGCTGGCCGCCATGTCGGCCTCGACCGCCTCCAGGCCCTTGCCCTTCGCGGCGTCCACGAAGCGCTGGGCCTCGATGCCGTAGATGGGCTCGACCTCGTAGCCGGCGGCGCGGCCGACCTGGATCACCTCGGCGCACACGTGGATGGCGATCCGCCGCGGCACCGGCGCGGTCCGCACCTCCGCCGAGCCCAGGCCGCTCAGGCCCGCGAGCGGATTGGCCATGCAGTTCACGGCCAGCTTGGACCACCGCTCGCCCCAGAGGTTGCGCGTCACCTTGGTGCCGGCCACGTCGTTCATCACCCTGGCCAGCGCCTGCGCGCGCGGCGTGTCGCGGCCGTCGTGCTCGCCGATCTTGAAGCCCACCGAGCCGGAGTCGGTGCGCATCGCGTGGCCCGCCTCGTACATCCCGGCCCCGATGGTGATCACGCAGCCGAGGCAGCGATCCTTGCCCACCACGGCAGCCACCCGCTCGTCGTTGATGCCGTTCTGGAAGTCCACCACCACCCCGTCCGGACGGGCCAGGTATGCGAGCGCCATCTGGGCCGCCCACTCGGTGTCGTAGGACTTCACGGCCACGAAGATCGCCTCGAACGGCGTCGACACCCCCTGCAGCTCGTGGATGTGCATCGCCTTCACCGGGATCAGGTGGTCGCCGCAGGTGCCCGAGAGCTTGAGCCCGCAACGCTTCATGGTCTCCACGTGCTCGGGCCACTGGTCCACCAGGGTGACGTCGTGCCCGGCCTTGGTGAGCAGCCCTCCGACCACGCAGCCGATCGCTCCCGCCCCGAAGACTCCGATCCTCATGTCCGCCGACTCCTCCGTGTGGAATACCGAAAGCAGGTGGTGACGTGGTCGTTGACCATGCCGGTGGCTTGCATGAACGCGTAGCAGATCGTCGGCCCCACGAAGCGGAAACCGCGCTGGTGCAGCGCCTTGCTCATCGCGCGCGACTCGGCGGTCTCGCCCGGCACCCGGTCCCGCGTGGTCCATCGGTTCACGATCGGGCGGCCGTCGACGAACTGCCACAGGTAGGCCGCGAGGCTGCCGTGCTCCTCCCGCACCGCGAGGGCCTGGCGGGCGTTGGCCACCGCCGCCTCGATCTTGAGCCGATTTCTCACGATGCCCGGGTCCCGCATGAGGGCCGCGCGCTTGCGCCCGTCGAAGCGCGCGACCCGGGCCGGATCGAAGCCCGCGAAGGCCTTCCGGAAGTTCTCGCGCTTTCGCAGGATGGTGGACCAGGAGAGCCCGGCCTGCGCCCCCTCGAGGATCAGCATCTCGAAGAGGTGCCGGTCGTCCCGCGAGGGGACACCCCACTCGGTGTCGTGGTACTCGATCTCCAGCGGGCCTCCGTTGGCCCAGGCGCAGCGGGTCGGCACGGTCTCCTACACAGCGTCGGGATCGATGCCGTGCTCCTTGAGCTTCTTGCGCAGCGTGTTCCGGTTGATGCCGAGGAGCTGGGCCGCGCGGACCTGGTTGCCCTTGGTCTCCCGCATCACCGCGCGCAGCAGCGGCTTCTCCACCAGTCCCACCATGAGCCCGTGCAGGTTGGCGGCGGCGTGGCCGCGGAGGCCGCGCACGCACTCGTGCATCTTGCGCTCGATGACGTCCTCCAGCGAGGCGTCGGTGCCCACCGCGGCCGCGGTGGAGACCGGGCCGATCGGCAGGTGCTCGGGCAGGATCGCCCCGGTGGAGGCCATGACCATCGCCCGCTGCACCACGTTTTCCAGCTCGCGCACGTTGCCCGGCCAATCGTAGCCCATCAGCCGGTCCATCGCCTCCGCGCTGATCACCCGCTCGCCCAGCGACTCGGCGTACTTGGCCAGGAAGTGCTCGGCGAGCAGCGGGATGTCGCCGCGGCGGTCGCGCAGGGCGGGCAGCGAGAGCGTGACCACGTTGAGCCGGTAGAAGAGGTCCTCCCGGAACCGTCCGTCCTTCATCATCGCGTCGAGATCGCGGTGGGTCGCGGCCATGACCCGGACGTCCATGCGGATGAGCTCGTGGCCGCCCACGCGCTCGAAGCTGCGCTCCTGCAGGGCGCGCAGCAGCTTCACCTGCAGCTCGAGGGGCATGTCCCCGATCTCGTCGAAGAACACGGACCCCCCGTGGGCCAGCTCGAGCTTGCCCAGCCGCCGCTCCTTGGCATCGGTGAACGCGCCCTTCTCGTGGCCGAACAGCTCCGACTCGAGCAGCGTCGCCGGGATCGCGGCGGCCGAGATGCCCACGAACGGGCGCCCGGCGCGGCGGCTGTAGTGGTGGAGCGCGCGCGCCACCACCTCCTTGCCGGTGCCCGATTCCCCGCGCAGCAGCACCGACACGTCGCTCGCCGCCACCCGGCCGATCGCCTTGTAGACCTCCTGCATGGTCGGGTGCCGGCCCACCAGGGCGCCGAACTCCCAGACCTCCTTGAGGCCCGAGCGCAGCGCGGTCACCTCCTGGGTCAGCCGGCGCGCGGTCAGCGCGCGCTCGGCGAGGAGCAGCGCCTCGTCCAGGTCGAAGGGCTTGGCCAGGTAGTCGTAGGCCCCGTCCTGCATGGCCGCCACCGCGGTCTCCATGGTGCCGTGCGCGGTCATGATCACCACCTGCGCGTCCGGCCGCTTGTCGCGCACCTGCTTCAGGAGCGACAGGCCGTCGATGCCCGGCATGCGGATGTCGAGGAGGATGAGGTCGAAGGGGCCCGCCTCCACTTCCCGCAGGGCCGCGGTGCCGTCCTTGACCGCGGTGACCTGGTAGCCCGCGCTGCGGAAGCCCTTCTCGAGGACCCAGCGCAGGCTGTCCTCGTCGTCCGCGATCAGGATCCTGCCGTCTGCGTTCATCGAGCGATCGGCAGAAAGCAGGAGACGGTGGTGCCCTTGCCGGCCTCGCTCGCGACCTGGATGGCCCCGCGGTGCTCCTCGACGATGCGATGGCAGAGGGCCAGCCCCAGGCCGAGCCCCTTGTCCTTGGTGGTGAAGAACGGGGTGAAGAGCCGGGCGCGAACCGACTTCGGGATGCCCTGCCCGTCGTCGATCACCTGGATCTCGGCCATGCTGCGCTGGCCGTGCCCGAGATCCACCTTGGTGAAGAGCGGGTCCATGCTGAGCCGGGTCACGAGGGTGAGACGGCCGCCCCCCTCCATCGCCTCGATCGCGTTGCGGACCAGGTTGTGGAAGACCTGAAGGATACGGTCCTCGTCGGCCATGATCGGCGGCAGGCTCGGGTCGTAGCGCCGGAGGATCTGCACCCCGCGCTCGCCCGCCATCTCCTCGGCCAGCAGGGCCACTCGCTCCAGCAGCTGGTGGACGTTGAGCGGGACCGCGCGCAGGGTCACCGGGCGCCCGATGTCGAGCAGCATCTCGATGATGCGATTGACCCGGTCGACCTCCTTGAGGAGCACGTCGGTGTACTCCCCGAGGCGCGCGTCGTCGCCCAGCTCCCGCCGCATGAGCTGCACCGCGCCGCGGATCGCCCCCAGGGGATTGCGGATCTCGTGGGCGAGCCCCATCGCGATCTGGCCCGCCGCCGCCAGCGTCTCCCCCCGGCGCACCTCGGCCTCGAGCTGGTGCAGGCGCGTGATGTCGCGGATCACCGCCACCGCCGCCTCCACGTCGCCCCGGCGCGCGAGCGGCGCGGTGACGATGCTGACGTGCACCGGGCGGCCGTCACCCCCCTCGATCACCGCGCCCGACTCGGAGCGGCTCTCTCCGGTGGCGAGCGTGTCGGTCAGGTGGCGCACCAGCGAGGTGTCGGGCGGGAAGATCTCCTTGAGGGCGCGGCCGACGGTCCGCCGCGCCGAGCGCGCCAGGAGGGCCTCCGCGGCGGGGTTCCACAGCGTCACCCGCAGCGCGTCGTCGACGCCGACCACCGCGTCGGGCAGTCCGGCCAGCAGCGCCTCGTAGTCGAGATTGGCCACGGCGCTCAGGCGGCCCGCGGGCTCACGCCAGGGCCAGGTCCGGGACCGCGTTGAGGTTGAGCGGGGCGAGCTCCCCCGCCTCGAGCCGGTCGTGGCCGGCCGCCGCGATCATGGCCGCGTTGTCGGTGCAGAGCCGCCGCGATGGCACGTGCAGCACCCAGGCCCTCTCGCGGCACTCGGCCTCGAGCCCCTCGCGGAGCGCGGTGTTGGCCGCCACCCCGCCGGTGAGCACGAGCCGGTGGATCCCGAGGCGCAGCGCGGCCCGGACGGTCTTGCGTACCAGCATCTTCACCGCGGTGGCCTGGAAGGACGCGGCCACGTCGGCCACCTGCTGAGGTCCGAGCGGCCCGGTGCGCCGCACGTGCAGGGAGACCGCGGTCTTGATACCGCTGAACGAGAAGTCGGGCGCCCCGTCGCTCATGTTGGCGGTCGGGAACGCGATGGCCCGCGCATCGCCGGTACGCGCGATCCGCTCCACCGCGGGCCCGCCCGGGAATCCGAGCCCGAGCAGCTTGGCGACCTTGTCGAAGGCCTCGCCCGCCGCGTCGTCGCGCGTCTGACCGATCCGCTCGTAGCGGCGCGGCTCGCGGGCCAGGTAGAGCGCGGTGTGTCCCCCGGAGACCACCAGGGCCAGGAACGGATACGTGGGCGGCTCGCCCTCCAGGAACGAGGCGTAGATGTGGCCCTCGAGGTGGTTGACGCCCACCAGGGGCCGGCGGCGCGCGTAGGCGATGGCCTTGGCCGCCGAGCAGCCGATGAGGAGCGAGCCCACCAGGCCGGGCCCGTAGGTCACCGCGAAGCCATCCACGTCGCCCAGGCCGACGCCCGCGGTGTCCAGCGCGCGGCGGACCACCGGAACCAGCACCTCGAGGTGTCGCCGCGACGCGAGCTCCGGCACCACCCCTCCGTAGGGGGCGTGCACGTCGTCCTGGGAGGCCACCACGTTGGACAGCACCTTGCGGCCGCCGTCCACCACCGCGGCGGAGGTCTCGTCGCAGGAGGTCTCGATGCCGAGCACGATCATATCGCCAAGCCTAGCGCACCACGGCCGACACGGGAACCAGGCGCATGCCGCGGGCCTCCCAGCGGGGGACGTACTCCTTGAGCAGCCGGATCGTCAGCGGATGACCGTGGGCGACCACCACGACCTCGCCCCGCCGCTCCGCCCAGCCCGCCACCTCGTCCCACCGGGCCCGGTCGCCGGCCTCGCCCCTGGAATGGTCGATCAGGAGGTGGCGGCGCGCGGCGCGCACCCCGGCGATGCGCGCCTCGTCGTAGGCCGCCGACTGGCTCGAGGTGTAGGCGTCGACCAGGAACAGGCGCCGCGCCGCCAGCACCTCCAGCATCGCCCGCATGCGGGAGTGGTCCTCGGTCAGCCGCGAGCCCATCCGGTTGATCACGCCCACCGCAGGCGCCACCGTGTCCAGCTGACTGCCGACCGCCTGCTGGATCTGGCCCGGGCTCATCGAGGCCAGCAAGATGCCCGGCCCGGGGTCGAGCTCCGGATACCGGTACGGCTCCATGGGCACATCCAGCAGCACCTCCATGCCCGAGCGGGCCGCGTCGCGCGCCATCGACGCCGAGAGCGGCAGCGCGGGCAGGACCGCGACCGTCAACGGCCGCCGGATCTCGCGCAGGACATCGAAGACGTCGCGACGCCCGCCCAGGTCGTCGACGATGACCGCGATGCGCGGGGCGCCCGGAGGCGGCGGGGCCGGCGCCGCCTCGAGGGGAGCGGCATATCGGGCCGGCGGCGCGGCGGGTGCGAGCCCCCGTGTCGGGGGCGTGCTCACGAGACCGCGGCCGAAGAGGCTCGCCTCGCCGCGCCGGGCCTGCCACTGGTCCAGCGCGACGACCGCGACCAGCAAAAGGGCTATGAGGCCGGCGAGAGCCTGCCACACTCTCGCCGGCACGAGATCGAGCCCCCGCCGGACCTAGCGGGCTTGCGCCTGCGGCGTCACCGACGCGGGCCGGGTCTTGTCGAGGATCTTCATGGCCTTGAGCAGGTCGAGCGCGCGCTGCAGCTGCGGATCACGCTTGAGCTGCTCCTGTGGAGTCTCGGTCACCGGCGGGGTGGGGTTGGCGCCCTCGCCACCGGTCGCGGCCGCGGTGGTCTTGGGACCGTCCACCACGATGTCCGGGGTGATGCCCTTGCCGTGGATCGACCGGCCCTTCGGCGTGAAGTACTTCGCGGTGGTCAGCCGCAGGCCCGATCCGTCGGACAGCGGGATGATCGTCTGCACCGACCCCTTGCCGAAGCTCTGGGTGCCCAGCACCACCGCGCGGCCCCAGTCCTGAAGCGCGCCGGCCACGATCTCGGAGGCGGAGGCGCTGCCCTGGTTGACCAGCACCACCACCGGGAAGTCGGTGAAGGCGCGCTTGGCGTTCGAGGAGAACCGCATGTTCTGGTTGCGCACGCGGCCCTCGGTGTAGACCACCAGCTTGCCGGGCTCGAGGAACTTCTCGGTCACCTCGACCGCGGAGGTCAGGAGACCGCCCGGGTTGTTGCGCAGGTCCAGGACGAGGCCCTGGATCTTGCCCTCCTTGGCGTACTTCTCCAGCGCGGTCTCCAGGTCGTTCGAGGTCTGCTCCTGGAACTGGCGCAGGCGGATGTACTCGATGCCGGGCTCGAGCTGGTTGTTCTTCACCGACTGCACCCGGATCTGCTCCCGGGTGATCAGGAAGTCCTTCGGCTCCGTCCAGCCCTCGCGCACGATGGTGACGGTGATCTTGCTGCCCGGCTTGCCGCGCATGCGCTTGACCGCGTCGGCCAGCTGCATGTCCTTGGTGGAGAGGCCCTCGATTTTTAGAATTCGGTCACCGGGCTGGATCCCGGCGCGGTAGGCCGGCGTGCCCTCGATGGGCGCCACCACCGTCAGCACGTCGTCCCGCAGCGTGATCTCGATGCCGAGCCCGCCGAAGGAGCCGCTCGTCTCGACCTGCATCTCCCGGTACATGTCCGGGTCCAGGAACGAGGAGTGCGGATCGAGGCCCCGCAGCGTGCCTTTGATCGCGTTGTAGATGATGTCCTTGGGCGGGACCTCGTCCACGTACTGGCTCTGGACGATCGAGAGCACCTCGGTGAAGAGCCGCAGGTTCTCGTAGGTGGCCGCGGTGTCGTTGCCCTTGCTCGCCACCCCGCCGCCCAGCGACAGGGTGAGGATGAGGAGCAGCGCCGAGACCATGACCACCTTCTTCATGTGCCGGATGGGCCGCATCGTTGTGTCGCCTCCGTTCGTGAACTAGCCCTTCGGCCGCAGCCACTGGGCCGGGTCCTGGGGCTTGCCTTCGTGCCGCACCTCGAAGTAGAGCCGCGGCCCCTGCAGCGAGCCGGTGTCGCCGACGGTGCCGATGATCTGTCCCTGCTTGACCTCGTCGCCCTCGGTGACCCGGATGTCGGCCGCGTGGGCGTAGACCGTGTAGTACTCCCCGCCGTGGTCCACGATGATCAGGTTCCCGTAGCCCCGGAACCAGCCCGTGTACACGACGTGCCCCGGGAACACCGCCGCGATGTTCGAGCCCTCGTTCGCCTCGATGTCGATCCCGTTGCGAAACGTCTTCGTCCCGAACCGCGGATTGACCTGCGGACCGTACTCGGCGACCACCCGGCCGTCCGCCGGCCAGGTGAGCCGGCCGCGCAGCGACGCGAAGCCGGCACCCGAGGGGGCGTCACCCGGGGCCGGCCGCGCGGGCCGGCTCGGGGGCGGCACCTTCGCCAGCGCCCGCCGCTGCTTCTCCTGCAGATCCCGGATGAACGCCTCGAGCCGGCGGGTGGCCTCGGACAGCTCGCCCACCATCCGGTCGTGGTACGCCCGCTCGTCCTGGAACTTCGACAGGAGGGCGCGCCGCTTGGCCGCCTCCTGATCGAACTCGGCCCGCTCCTGCTCGGCCTCCGACTTGAGCGACGCCAGCTCCTTGCCGCGAGTCTCGACCCGGCTCTTGCGATCCGCCAGGACCTCGGAGGTCACACGATACTCTCGAATGAGACGGGCGTCCACCGTGGCCAGGGTGGTCAGGTGGCGCAGCTGGACCGCCTGGGTCACCGGGTCGTCGCCGGAGAGCACGATGGGCAGAACCCCGCCCTGGGCCTGGAGCTTGTAGAGCGCGCGCAGCCGCCGGCCGAGGACCTCCTCCTGACCGGAACGGCTCTTCTGCAGCCGGCCGATCTCCCCCTGCAGCTCCGTGATGTCGCCCTGGGCTCGGCGCATGCGGCCGTCGAGCGCCGCCACCTGCTTGCGCTTCTCGGTGAGCCGCTGGTCGATGGCCTCGAGCTCGCTCAGCACGCTCGCCTCGCGCCGGCGGGCGTCGGCCGCCTTCTGCCGCTCCTCGCGCAGCTGCTTCTGGGTCTGCTGCAGGTCGCGCTGCCGGTCGCCGAGATCGACCGCGCCGGGATCGCGCTTGCTCTGGGCCGAGGTGGCGGTCGCGAGCAGCAGCGGCGCGGCGATCAGCGCCAGGACCACCAGCCGCCGCACGAGACGACTCATGCGTGGGCTCGTCCGCGCGCCAGCAGCCCGCCCATCGCGCCCAGCATGGTCCCGGCGCCGATGAGAGCCAGGGCCTGCCACGGGGAGAGGAACGCCACGCGCTCGAGCCCGATGGTGACCGGCAGCAGCGGCTCGAGCCGCGGCACCGCGACCGCGTAGGCGAGCTCGAGGGTGGCGAGGGCCACGATCGACGCGACCAGCCCCTGGGCCATGCCCTGGAGCAGGCGCGGCCAGCGAATGACGTTCTCGGTGGCGCCGACGAGCCGCATGATCTCCATCTCGTCGCGACGGAGGTGCAGCACCAGGGTGGTGGCGGTGGTCACGGTGAGGATGGCGGCCAGCGCCAGCACCGCACCGACGGCGAGGCCCACGCCCTGGAACAGGCGCCGGAACTGGGCGAGGCCGTCGACCCACTGGCTGCCCCCCTGCACCTCCTCCACCTCCGGCAGCGCGGCGAGGCGGGACACCAGCGCGCGCGTACCCTCGGGGGTGGCCATCGCCGCGTCGGGGGTCACCTCCACTGAGGCCGGCAGCGGGTTGCGCGGGAGCTGCTCGGCCACGTCGGCCTGGCTGCCCAGCGAGCGCTTGAGCACGCGGAGGGCCTCGGCCTTCGAGACGAAGCGCAGGCGCTGGACGCCGCCCACCGCCTCGATCCGCTGCAGCAGCTCCTCGAGGCGGGCCGCGGGCGGCTCGTCCTTGAGGTACACGATCACGCGCACCCGATCGCCCCACTGGGCGATGGCGCGCCCCAGGTTGAGGGAGAGGAGCCAGAAGCCGCCGAGCGCGGTGAGCGAGAGCGCGATCAGGAGGATGGCGCTCACCCCGACGCGCCCCGCCCGCCGCAGGTCGCGCATCGCCTCGTTGAAGATGAACCCCAGCACCGCCTAGCCCTCGTCCTTCACGAGCCGACCGTGCTCCAGGCGGAGCGTGCGGCGCTTGAGCAGCGGGACCAGGCGGGCCTGGTGGGTGGCGAAGAGCACGGTGGTGCCGCGGCTCCATATGTCCTTGACCAGGCCCAGGATCTCGCCCGCCATGTCCTCGTCGAGGTTGCCGGTGGGCTCGTCGGCCAGCAGGAGCCCCGGCGACTTCACGATGGCCCGCGCCAGCGAGGCCCGCTGGGCCTCGCCCTGGGAGAGCTGGTTCGGATACGCCTGGGCGCGCGCGGAGAGGCCCACCGCCTTGAGCGCCGCGAACGTGCGCGGGGTGATCTCGCGCCGGGGCGCGCCGAGCACGCGCAGCACGAAGGCCACGTTCTCGAACACGGTGCGGCCGGCGAGCAGCTTGGAGTCCTGGAAGACGATGCCGATCGAGCGGCGCAGGCGCGGAATCTCGGAGCGTCGGAGCTCGGTGACGTCGAAGCCGGCCACCTCGATGTCGCCCTCGGAGGGGACGTCGGCCCGGTAGAGCATGCGGAGCAGCGTGGTCTTGCCGGCCCCGCTGGCCCCGTTGAGGACGACGAACTCGCCCTTGGCGATGCTGAAGGTGATCCCGTTGAGAGCGACCACCCGGGAGGCGCCCGCCCCGTAGACCTTCGACACGTGCTGCAGCCGGATCATGGGCTGCCGTCCATCTTACCTAACTATTCAACCTTTCGGTAGTTTTTCGATCAGCAGCCGGTTCACCAGCGCGGGATTGGCCTTGCCCTGCGTGGCCTTCATCACCTGCCCGACCAGGAAGCCGAGCGCCGCCTTCTTGCCGGCGCGGAAATCCTCCACGACCTTGACGTGCTCGGTGAGGACGCGGTCGACCGCGGATCCGAGCGCGCCCTCGTCGGCCACCTGGGTGAGCCCCTCGCGGCTCACGATGGCCTGGGCGGTGTCGCCAGTGCGGTACATCTTCTCGAACACGTCCTTGGCGATCTTGCCGCTGATGGTGCCGTCGTCGATCAGGGCCAGCAGCGCGGCCAGGTTGGCGGGCGGGATCGGGCAGGTCGCCACCGCCCGGTCGTCGTCGCCCGGCAGCTCCCGCAACAGCTCGTTCAGCACCCAGTTGGCGACCGCCTTGGGCTTGCCGCCGCCCTGGGTGGCGGCCTCGAAGTAGTCGGCCAGCCCGCGGCCCTGGGTCAGGAGATCGGCCTCGTAGGAGGAGAGCCCGTAGGCCTGCCGGAAGCGGGTCCGGCGCGCGTCGGGCAATTCGGGCAGGCGCCCGCGGATCTCCTCGACCCACGCCGGCTGCACGTCGAGCGGCGGCAGGTCCGGCTCCGGGAAGTAGCGGTAGTCGTGGGCGAACTCCTTCGACCGCATCGAGACCGTCACCGCGCGGTCCGGGTCCCAGAGCCGGGTCTCCTGCACGATGCGCTCTCCGGTGTCGAGCGCGCGGGTCTGCCGGCGGATCTCGTACTCGAGGGCGTCCCGCACGTTGCGGAACGAGTTCATGTTCTTGATCTCCACCTTGGTGCCGTACTCGGCCTGCCCGCGCGGACGGAGCGAGATGTTCGCGTCGCAGCGAAGCGAGCCCTCCTCCATGTTGCCGTCGCAGACCCCCAGGAAGACCACGATCGCGCGCAACGTCTTCAGGTAGGCGGCGGCCTCGTCCGGACTGCGGAGATCGGGCTTGGAGACGATCTCCATCAGGGGCACGCCCGCGCGGTTGAAGTCCACGCTGGACGACTGGGCGGTCTCGAGGGCGCCCTCGTGCACCAGCTTGCCCACGTCCTCCTCGAGGTGCACGCGCTGGATGCCGATCTCCCGCGGGCCCGGACCCGTGTCGATCACCAGCCGGCCATGCTCCGCCAGCGGCTCCTCATACTGACTGATCTGGTAGTTCTTCGGCATGTCCGGGTAGTAGTAGTGCTTGCGGGCGAACCGGTTGTGCTGGTTGATCCCGCAGCCGAGCGCGAGCGCGGTCATGATGCCGAACTCGACCGCCCGACGGTTGATCACGGGCAAGGAGCCGGGCATGCCCTGGCACACCGGGCAGGTCCGGGTGTTGGGCGGGGCGCCGAACACCGCGCCGCAGCCGCAGAACATCTTGGTCCGGGTCGCGAGCTGCGCGTGGACCTCGAGGCCTACTATGGTCTCGTGTTCACTCATCGCGCCTGAATGTTGATGATTTCGGCTGGCGGTCTGGCCTCTTCGGGCCTTCGGCCCTCATCGGGGCGTCCTGTCGGCCGTGCCCGTTTGAAGGGCGGGGCGGCGCGTATGCCAGTCGGTGACGGACTGGTAGGCGTGGGCCGCTCGCAGCAGCGTGGCCTCGTCGAAGGCGCGGCCGATGAGCTGCAGCCCGATCGGCAGGCCGGCCTGGGTGAAGCCGCCGGGGATCGACACGCCGGGAAGGCCGGCCAGGCTGACCGGGACGGTGAAGATGTCGTTCAGGTACATCTGCAGCGGGTCCGCCTTCTCGCCCATCTTGAACGCCACGCCCGGGGTCGTGGGCGCGACGAGCAGGTCGACCTTCTCGAAGGCCCGGTCGAAGTCGCGCCGCACCAGCGTGCGCACCTTCTGGGCCTGTCCGTAGTAGGCGTCGTAGTAACCCGCGGAGAGCACGTACGTCCCCAGCATGACCCGCCGCTTCACCTCGTTGCCGAACCCGGCCGCCCGGGTCTTGCTGTACATGTCGATGAGGTCGCGGGCCCCCGTCGCGCGCAAGCCGTACTTCACCCCGTCGTAGCGCGCCAGGTTCGACGACGCCTCCGCGGGCGCGATCACGTAGTACGCGGCCAGCCCGTACTCGGTGTGCGGCATCGACACCGGCTCGGTACGGGCCCCGAGCTTCTCGAGCGTGGCGATCGCGGCGCGCACCGCCTGCTCCACCTCCGGATCCATGCCGTCCGTGAAGTACTCGGCCGGCACCCCGAGCCGCAGGCGGTCGATCCCCTGCCCGAGCGTCGCCCGGTAGTCGGGCACGGGGACGTCGATCGCGGTCGAGTCCATGGGATCGGCCCCCGCGATGGTGCCCAGCATCAGCGCCGCGTCCTCCGCGTCGCGGGCGAAGGGACCGATCTGGTCGAGCGACGAGGCGAAGGCGATGGCACCGTAGCGGGAGACGCGCCCGTAGGTCGGCTTCAGGCCGACCACGCCCGAGAACGCGGCCGGCTGCCGGATCGAGCCGCCGGTGTCGGTGCCGAGGGTGAGCGGCGCCATGTCCGCGGCCACCACCGCGGAGGCGCCGCCGGAGGAGCCGCCCGGCACGCGGGCCAGGTCCCACGGGTTGCAGGTGGTGAAGAACCCGGAGTTCTCGGTGGACGAGCCCATCGCGAACTCGTCCATGTTGAGCTTGCCGAGCAGGACCGCGCCCGCCGCGAACAGCCGCGCGACCACGGTGGCGTCGTAGGGCGGCACGAAGCCTTCCAGGATCTTGGACCCACAGGTGGTGCGGATCCCGCGCGTGCACAGCAGGTCCTTGACCGCCATCGGCACCCCGTCGAGCGGCCCGTACGGCGTGCCGGCGCGAAAGCGGGCGTCGGCTAGGGCGGCGCGGCGCCGCGCGTCCTCGCCGGTCACGGTGAGGAAGGCTCGTACCTGCGGATCCAGGGCCTCGATGCGGGCGAGACACTCGGTCACCGCCTGGGTGGGCGTGGCGGTCCCGTCCCGGTACCGGGCGCCGAGCTCGTGAGCGGTCAGCGACGCCAGCCCGGCCATCTACTCCTCGATGATCTTGGGGACGCGGAAGAGGTCGCGGTGGCGGTCCGGCGCGTTCGCGAGCATCTCCTCCTGCGGCAGCGAGGGCCGCTCCTCGTCCTCCCGCATCACGTTGGTCACCGGCACCGCGTGGGAGGTGGGCGGGACGTCGCGGGTGTCGAGCGCGCGCAGCTTGTCGATGTAGGCGAGGATCCCGTCGAGCTCGGTGCGCATCCGCTCCTTCTCCGCCGCGGAGAGGTCGAGCCGGGCCAGGCGGGCCACGTGCTCCACGTCGCCCGGGGAGATGCGCGGCCCGGGGCCCGCCATCAGAGCTCCTCCAGGTGCGCGTACTGGAGCGACAGCCGCTTGCGGCCGACCGACGCGAAGTGCACGGTGGCGATCACGTCCGCGCCCTCCCGCTCCATGCCGACCAGGAGCCCCTCGCCCCAGCGGGCGTGACGCAGCTTCGCTCCGAGACGGAACGGGAAGTCGTCGCCGCCCGCGTCCGCGGCCGCCGCGGGCGCGGCCGCCACCACCGGCTCGGGCCGCCGGGCGTTGAGGAGGTGGAGCTGCTCCTCCGGGATCTCCAGCAGGAAGCGGGAGGGCTCGGCGACCCCGTAGCCCTGGATCCGGCGGTGCAGAGCGTACGAGAGCAGCAGGCGCTGCCGGGCGCGGGTGATGCCCACGTAGCAGAGGCGACGCTCCTCCTCGAGCTCCTCCGGCTCCAGCATCGAGCGCGAGTGGGGGAACACGCCCTCCTCGAGGCCGGTGAGGAAGACCACCGGGAACTCGAGCCCCTTGGCGGAGTGGAGCGTCATCAGGGTCACCCCGCCCGCGGCCGGATCGATCTCGTCGGTGTCGGCCACCAGCGCGATCGAGTCGAGGAAGGCCTCGAGGGTGACCGGATCGCCGCCGGCCGCCTCCTGGCTGGCGATGAACTCCTCGGAGGCCGCCACCAGCTCCTCGAGGTTCTCGAGCCGCGCCTGCGCCTCGGCGGTGCGCTCCGCGCGAAGGGCGTCGCGGTAGCCGGACTCCGCGCACACCAGGTCGATGAGGGCGGGCACGGTCATCCCACCCCGCCGCTCCGCGAGCCGGGCGACGAGCCCCGCGAACTCCTCCAGGGCGCGGCGCGGCTTGCCGGTGATGTCGGCCGGCACCGCCGCGCAGAGCGCGAGCAGCGGGACCCCGGCCGCGCGGGCCCCGTCGGCCAGGCGGTCCAGCGAGGCCTTGCCGATGCCGCGCGCGGGAGCGGCCACCGCGCGGCGGAACGCCACGTCGTCGAGCGGGTTCGAGAGCAGCCGCAGGTAGGCCACCACGTCCTTGATCTCGCGCCGCTCGTAGAAGCGCACGCCGCCCACGATCAGGTACGGCACCCCGGCCCGCCGGAGCGCGTCTTCCATCACGCGGGACTGGGCGTTGGTGCGGTAGAACACCGCCATGTCGCGGTAGTCGTGGCCCTCGCTGCGAAAGGCCCGCACCTTCTGGGCCACGAAGCCAGCCTCCTCGTTCTCGTCCCACGCCCGGTAGACGTCGGGCCGCTCGCCCTCGTCGTTCTCGGTCCACAGGCGCTTGTCCTTGCGCGCGGTGTTGTTGGCGATGACCGCGGAGGCCAGGCCCAGGATGCGCTTGGTCGAGCGGTAGTTCTGCTCGAGCGGCACCACCCGGCAGTCCGGGTAGTCCTTCTCGAAGTCGAGGATGTTGCGCAGGTCGGCCCCCCGCCAGCGATAGACCGACTGGTCCGGATCGCCGACCACGCAGAGGTTCCGGTGCTCCTCGGTCAGGAGCTGCACGATGCGGTACTGGGCGCGGTTGGTGTCCTGGTACTCGTCGACCAGCACGTGGGTCCAGAGGGTGCGGTACCAGCGCAGGGCCTCCGGCACCGTCTCCAGCAGGCGCACCACCCGCAGCAGCAGGTCATCGAAGTCGAGCGCTCCCGCGGCGGCGAGCTTGGTCTCGTAGAGCCGGTAGAGGGACGCGATGCGCTCCTCGCGCGGGGTGCGGGCGAGCTGCTCCACGTCGGCCGGGGTCAGCATCTGGTTCTTGCAGTGGCTGATCCGGTGCACCACCGTGCTGGGGGTCAAGGTGCGCTCGTCGAAGTCGAGCTCGCGCAGGGCCTCCTTCACCAGCGCCTGCCGGTCGTCCTCGTCGTAGATCACGAACGAGGGGGGCAGCCCGGCCTGGGCCGCCCGCTGGCGCAGCATGCGCACGCAGGTGGAGTGGAAGGTCGCGATGAGCGGGGAGCGGAGGCCCGCGGGCGCGAGCAGCGACTCCACCCGGCTCCGCATCTCGGCCGCCGCCTTGTTGGTGAAGGTCACGGCCAGGACGTGTCGCGGATCGATGCCTTCCACCGCCAGCAGGTAGGCGATGCGGTGGGCGATGACCCGGGTCTTGCCGCTGCCCGCGCCGGCCAGCACCAGCAGCGGGCCCTTCGTGGCGGTCACCGCGTCGCGCTGCGGGGCGTTCAGGGAGGCGAGAAGGCTCTCGGCGGTCACTGCGGGGTGCGACATGGAACCACACGATACCACAAGCGCGAGGGGTCGTTCCCCTCACCCTGCCCTCTCCCCGGTGGGGAAAGGGCCGAGGGGGTGAAACACTACTCGACGGTGACGGACTTCGCGAGGTT
>Ga0134126_10001628_pt1 | contig 28646 bp, 28 predicted proteins | sample KB31752_FD_96881 | JGI IMG/M metagenome (GOLD analysis project Ga0134126, IMG submission 96881) | Terrestrial soil microbial communities with excess Nitrogen fertilizer from Kellogg Biological Station, Michigan, USA - KB3-175-2 | ecosystem: Environmental > Terrestrial > Soil > Unclassified ... | reverse complement strand
GCTTGCCGCACCGCCGGTTCAGGTCGAGGCGCATCTGGCCAGCGGCCTGCCGGCCTTCACGATTGTGGGGCTGCCCGCGCCGGTGGTTCGCGAAAGTCGTGAGCGCGTGCGCGCTGCGCTCACGAACTCCGGATTCGACTTTCCGCAGCGGCGCATCACCGTCAATCTCGCCCCCGTGGAGCTTGCCAAGCACGGCGGACGCTTCGATTTGCCCATTGCCCTCGGACTGCTGGTGGCCAGCGGGCAGCTCAGCCTGCGTGAGGGCAAGAGGGTGGAGTGCTACGGGGAGCTGGGTCTGGACGGCGAGCTGCGGGCCGTCTCGGGCCTGTTCCTCGCGGCCGTGCACGCCGGCCGCGACGGCCACGCGATGCTGGTGCCGCGCGCGAACGTCACGGAGGTCGCTCTCGCAGCCCCGCCCGCGGCCTACGCAGCCGCGAATCTGCGCGAAGCGGCGCAGCTGCTGCAGGGACTCGGGCTGCGCGGCTCGTCCCCTGCGCCCATCGCACCGCTGTGTCCGGCCCTATCACCCCCGCAGGCCACGGCTCGCGCGGGCAGGCTCTGCGACGTCATCGGTCAGCAGCAGGCCAAGCGGGCGCTGCAAATTGCTGCGGCCGGCGCACACAGTGTGCTCAAGCCATTGACGATAAGAGGCAAAAGTGGCGAGTCGTCTTACGCCCCGGGGGTCGCGCACGCGCGTAGCGATGACCGTAGACGGCGGTTCGACCTAGATCTGTCCCTTCTGTCCCTCCATTTATGGACTTTTCTGGTTCCGCTCTAGAGAGGTGTTATAGCTATCTCTATAGAGAGTTACCGGAAAACGCCTTTTTGGAGGGACAAAAGGGACAGGGGGTTGGCTAGCGCCCCGGCGCCCGGCGCGCGCCGCCCGTGTCGGCTCCCTCGATCGCGGGGCTGCCGCCTAGGCAGACCGTCATCCGGTGAAGCCGACCAGGGGCGTTCCGAGGCGGCATCCGACTCGCGCCGATAACGCGGGCTGTCGGGCGTCGTCACCGCTCGAGCAAGCTCCCGCAACCATTGCCGGGCCCCGCGGCGGGTCACGTTCGAACTAGGAGCGTCACTGTTGGCCGCGGCGCTGGCCGGGAGTTACGGACGTTGCCCTCGAGCGGAGCGTCGCTCCTGGGCGCTGTCATTCGGTCGACAAGGCCGTATGCCTGGCACAGCCGCCACGCCGGGGCGGGGCAGATATGGCTCTAGGCTGAGAGTCGGATGGCGGGCCGGCCTGATGCTCGCTAAGCCGCATTGGAGAGCGCCCGGCGGCCGCGGTAGCGTCCAGTCAATGAGCGAGGCCTGCGGCCAACGATTCGCAGCGCTGATCGCCTCGTAGAGCGTCAGACGATGCCAGTCATCCCAAGCGCTGACGGCTCGCGACCCTGCGCTATGCGCGGTCAGTTTTGGCCTCAGTTCACACGCGCCACATTCTGTCTTTGCTTGATCGAGGCCGACATGGTGCAGTAGTGCTCGCTTATTTATGGTTGTTCCCGCCTTTTCGTGCGGGGGCGGCCAGCGGCGGCCTCCTGGCGCGGTGGATCTCACTGCAGATCCGTTCTAACCGCTACCTCCGCAGGGCCTACCGGCGCTTCCAACAAATGCTTTCGACAGCCTGCCCGGTGGCAGTGCGCCTCTAGGCGCGCGTGCCCCGACCTGCCGCACGGCTCTGCCGGCCTGTCGACCAAGGTTTTTGGCTGTGCGGCGGAGGTATCTATCGTGGTTAAGATCAAAGTTGACGGGCGAGTGGATTCGCCGCGGCGCCGGCACGCTCCTGCGCGATCCGGGCTCCCGGCGGACTTCGGAGACGGATTTCTTTCGCTTGACGAGTTTCGCCGCCTCGCCGGCGGTATCAGCCGAGCCGCCTACTACACAGAGGCCAGCGCAGGGCGTATGCCGCGCCCGCGAAGGATCAGCCCGGGCCGATCCGGCATCCTGCGATCCGAGGCGCGACAGTGGCTCGCCGAGCGCACCGCGTCCGCGCCGAGCATCGCGCTCCGCGCCAACAGCCGCCCTGCCGCACCTTCGGCGGAAGAGGGTGCCTCGTGAGCAGCTCCCAAAATAAAAGCGCCCCGGGGTCTCTGCAAGAAGACCGCGAGGCGCGAGACGAGAAACAAGCACCCGCGACATTACCCGTTGGCCCAGTCATCGACAATGACCAACGGGGCGCAATCGGGACGCTGTTCACTGCCTTAAACGGGCATACGCTCGTCCAATTTGAAACAGCCGCCCGGATAGCCCGACTTGCCGTCAATCAATTTGGGGTAGGGCTTGCTGCGGCTTGCGCGATGCCGATACCGGACCCGGAGGGCAGTCGCTGGGACCTCGCACTGTCCGGCGAGCGCGAGGGTCGGCGAGTTATCTTCATACCGCCCGTCGTCGAGCTCAAGTCACTGATTGCTGAGCTTACGCTGTGCCTCGGGGCCGGCGTGACCCGCGATTGGCTGCCTCGGATCCGCCGCGCCGTCCGGCAGATCGCCGCGGAGGTGCTGCAGCAGGCACGCTATGGCGCGACCTTTAGCCGGAGCACGCCGTCATGAGCGGCCCGCAATCGATCGCCGAATACATAGCGCACGGCTGGTGCTTGGTCGAGTTGCGCCCTGCTGACAAGATCCCCGCGCACTCTGAATGGAACACGCGAGAGGTATGCGAGCGGACGAGCCAAGATGCCGCCTTTGCCGAACGTGTCGCCAGGGGGCAAGCGAGCGTGGGCTTGGCGCTGGCCTATTCTGGACTCGTCGCGGTCGACGTCGATGACCTTGAGAAAGCCCGCGCCTGGCTTACGGATCACGGCATCGAATTGAACGCGCTCATGAGCGCCCCGCACGCCGTAAGACGCGAGAGCGGCCGACCCAATAGAACGCTGCTGCTGTATAGAAGTGATGCGCCGTTGCGGACGCGGAAGGTCGCCGAGGCCGGGATTGAGTTCCTGTGCGCCACCGCTCAGGGCCTGACGATGCAGATCGCCATCCCGCCGAGCGTCAATCCGAAGTCTCAGCAGCCGTACTACTGGGTGGGCGATTGGCGGCAGCCGCCGGAGCTTCCGGCAGAGCTTCGCACGGCATGGGAAAGCGTCGGCTCATCGGATGTAGATCCGGACCGCAGGGCGACGCCACCGACAGAGAAACGCGGAATAGTGGGCGCAGTGTGTAGATCGTATGACCCGCGGGAAGAATTCCCCCACTCGGCACTGCCGCCCGCGATTTATAAAGCCATGTGCGAGAACTTCGCGCCGGGCATCGGCGACAGATATTGCTGGCGAAAAGCGGCATCGGGCCGGGCAGACGGTATCGCGGTCTTGCCGGATGGCGCGATTCAGGTATTCGATGCGACGTTTCCCGGAGGCGGCGCGGGTTCGATGAATGTCCTCGATGTCATGCGCTTGGCCCTGTATCACCACATGGATTCCGAGGCGGATATCGAGAAGCCCGTAAACGAACGGCCAAGTTACAAGCAGCTTGTCGAGTCACTGAAGGATGAGCCGCGGGTGCGAGAAGACCTTGAGCGACAAGCGGCACTTCAGCAGGCCGAGTGTCTGAAAGACTTTGAAGCTCTCGGCCGCGACGACGCCGCAGCTATTAGGCCAGTCCCGCCGGCGCAGCACCGATGCACCGATCAGGCGAACGCCGAGCGGATCATGCAGCAGTTCAGCGGGAAGTTCATGTCCTCGGCCGGCGGTCGCTTCTACGCGTGGTCTGGCGGCACCCACTGGAAGCCCGACGATCGTGAGACAAGGCGAATCGCCTGCAACTTATCAACAATCGTTTTACAGGAAGCAACCGCGGCTCGCACAAAGGCCGATGAGGCATGGAAGGCACTTGATCCGGGATTAGCGCAAGCGGCAGCCGAGCATCCGCGTAAAAGTGCGCTTGGCAAAACGCCGGCCGGGAAACGGGCGCTCGAGCTGGTGGCCGTTGCCGACGCGCTCGAAGCATGGTCACAAAGATGCGAGGCGAAAGCCGTTCAGGACGCCGCGCTCGGCATGCTGCGGGACATCATACAAGTACCTTCCGCACGGCTTGATGCCGACCCGTGGCTGCTTAATTGTGAGTCGGGCACTATCGACCTTCGGACGGGCGAGGCTAGACCTCATGATCCGCGCGACCTCATCACCAAGTGCTGCCCGGTAGCGTACGATCCTTCGGCGCAGGCGCCGCGGTTCGAGGCTTTTTTGTCGGAGATCATGGGCGGTGACGAATCGCTCGTGAAATTCCTGCAACGCTGGTTCGGCTACTGCGCGACCGGCTCTACGCGCGAACAAGCATTTGTCGTTCACATCGGAGCGGGCGCGAACGGCAAGAGCACCCTTCTCAGTGCCGTTAGTGACGTCCTTGGCAGTGACGACCTCGGCGGCTATGCCGGCACGGCATCGATAGGGCTCCTGACCGCAAAAAACGGCGATGAGCGCCATACTACGGAGATTGCCGAATTGCTCGGCCGTCGTATGGTCTCCGCCCATGAACCTGACGACACCTCGGAACTTCGCGAGGGGCTCGTAAAACAGCTCACGGGCGGAGATCCGATTACCGCCCGCTTCATGCGCAGGGACAATTTTACGTTTAAGCCTGCCTTCAAAATTCAACTACTGACGAACCACAAGCCGGAGATTCGAGGCACTGATTTCGGCATCTGGCGGCGCGTGCGGCTGGTGCCTTATCCGACCCGGTTCGGCTCATCCGAGGACGTCGCAGCCGGAAGGGCCGACCGGCCCCGCGACGATTCGCTGGCGGATGTTTTGCGCGCTGAGCGCATTGGCATATTCAATTGGCTCGTGAAGGGCGCCGTTCAATGGTATCGGACGGGGCTCGCGCCCCCTGATGCCGTACTTGCGGCTGGCAATGACTATCAAACCGAGCAGGATAGAGTGGGCCAGTTTGTCGATGAATGCTGCCAACGGGACCGGGGAGCATGCGCGCCAATTACCGACGGCAACATTGGTCTGTACGCCACGTATGACCATTGGTGTGAGCAATCCGGCTACCGACCGCTAGGCAGAAGCAAGTTCCTAACTGAGTTAGAACGCGTCATCCCCTTTTGTCGCCGAGAAAAGCGAAAGATATCGGAGGGGGGTGTCCGGCGGTCGGTAACAGTCCTGCATGGAGTGAAGCTGCTCAATACTCCGGAGTTCGATGAACTGCCTGCCGCGGAGGTGCTGGCAGTGCCCCGGCAGGCGCCGCTGAAATCTCCACTCGCCGGGGAGGATGCACCCGTATCCTCGAGCGACAGCAACGACACTGCATGGCTGGACTCTGACGAGCCTAGCGAGTCCCGGAGATCTGAATCGCTCGAGATACCGTGCACCAAAGAGCAGGCTTGGCAAATCGAACGGCGCGTACTCTGCGGGATGGACACGGAGCAAGAGCTGGGCTCTCGTGGCATGCGAACTATTCGGGTCAAGCATCTCACATTAGAAGAAGCAGCAGCAATTACGGCGCAGTGTCAGCAGATAGGAGTGACCGCGATTCGTGGCGCCGCTTGTACCCCGGATAGTCGGGGGGTGACGCGATGACTGCCTCAGCGCAAATTGCAAATCTGGTGAAGACAATGGCGGATGCTAGCCGCGCGTATTGGGGTAGCCACGCGCTTGCCGATTGGAATGCATATCAACGAGCGGTCCAAGCGGTCAATGATGAAAGAAGCCGGCTAAGAGAGGCGTTCGCACGTGCGCACGGCTGGCGGATTAGCCTTTCAGGCTTCAGCGTCGACCAGCTGCGAACCGGGCGTACCGCGAGACGATGGAACGAATTTTCCTACTACCGCGGCGTGATCGATCATCCTGATTATTTCCGCACGCCCGGCAAGCCAAGCAGACCGGCCGCCATCATCACGCACACTTATGCGTCGCTGGATGATTGCATCGAGTTCACCGCAGGGGAGTCGATCACGGCCAAGCTTCTGCCAGAGAGCTGGTATTACCCCGGCGGAACGATCGCGGTTCTATTCACAAAAAATGAACGGTAGACGCAAAATCAGCGAGGCGATTAGGGGCCTTATGGATATCTTGGCGCGCGCAAGCCCCTGATAGGGGCGGACGCTCTACATAACGTCTCTCGAGCGCGGGTTGGTGATGCCTCTCAATCGCGCCGCGCCAAAGCCGCGATCCATTGCGCGGATTCATCCGCGAAGCTGCACTACGCTCTCGTCTTCAGCGTTGCCAACACACGCGCCGGAATAAAAGGGTATTGTCTATGCTTAAGTCGCTTGCGTCTGTTGCAACCGTAATGATCGGGGTCGTGTTGAGCGGCTGCGCCACTACGCTCACTGCTTACGTACCGTCGCAGGGGCAAGCGGTCACTTATGAGCAGGGGGTGGGCACAATCACGGCTCGGACCAATGATGCAACTATCCTGATGTATCCGACATTTCGGTATGAGGCGCCATCGGACATTCCGACGTTCACCCTGATGGTGCAAAACACTACGAACCACGACATTGACTTCGACCCAGCGACCCTAAGCGCAAGCGTCGATAACCAGCAATGCCGGGTGTACTCTTTAGAAGAGCGGGTCTCAGAGATCCGCAGGGCGGCACGGCACAGACAGATTGCCCTCGCGATCGCGGGTGGCCTTGCTGCCGCGGGCGCCGGCTATGCGGCATCTCATCAGACAACCACATATTCAGGGTTTGGCTATGTCGGTCATCGTAGCTTCTACACTGCTGGCACCATTCAGACGTACGACCCCGCAGCCGGTATGTTCGCGGGTGCTGCAGTGGGGGCGGCTACGGGGATAGGCATTCACCAAATTGCCCGCGCCGCTGGCTATGAGGAGCAAGCCGCACAAGGGATCTTTCAGCACACTACCATTCATCCCGGGATGACCGCCGTCGGCCAAGTCGAACTCAAGCCGCGCTCAACGCACTTCCTCGGCTTAAGTGTCAATGTCCCTGTCGACGGCACATTGACGAGCCTGCGGTTTTTGAAAGAAGACACGCCTTAACGGGCTTCACGTCTATTACACTTGGCAGAGACGGGCCCTGCACATTCGGTGCGCTGGCTGCCTTGACGTTGGTGGTGCTGCCGGGTTGTGTCGTCGAAGTGCTGTAGCCGCCGGCCGCCTTGCCATGAAGCCTGCGATGTTCTGCGCCATCGATAGATAGCCCGGGTTCGGCGAGCTCGGGGTGCCGCCAGCCGCGTTGATGACGCCCGCGCCGCCGACGTTGCCGTAGTACTTCACGACCGGGTTCCAGAGATTGCCGTAGTAGTTTTCCTCCTGCTGTTGCTGCTCCTGAATCTTTTCCTGTGCAGCACCCTGGGCCCAGCCGCTCGCAAGATTTCCTGCGGCTATCAGGCCATAGCCTGCCAGTGGGCTGCTGGCTGCTCCGCCTGACTGCGCCCCGTTCCCCGGCGTGGTCGTGCCGTCGACCCAGCCGTTCGTCCCGCCGCTCGAGGCGGCCTGTGCCTGCGACAAGAGACCAGTGTTTGAGCCGCCGACAGTCGATACGCCGGGCCAGTCAGCCCCCCGGCCGCGGGAGCAGCGGCGCCCGTGGTCGGCGAGACGCCCGTATCAAGACCGTACGAGTCAGCGGCCCCACCGCCCTGTGCCGCGGTGAGGGCAGTGCCGGTATCGGTCGCGGCGCTCGCCGTTTCAGCTGCGCTATCGGCTGTGTTCGCGCTGGCGAGCTGCGAGGCTACAGAGGCAGTCTGATAGCCGGCCCCCGCGGCCAGAGCCTGGCCGGTGGCTTCTATCCCGCTGCCCATCTCGCCGCTGAAGGTCGCGATTGGATGGGCCAAGGCGGCTCACGAAGGCGCTGCCACTCTGCGTGACGGCATTGAGGCAACCACCGCTAGAGGCTGCAAAGGCCCCAACGCCGGCAGCGAGCGCCACGCCCGCGGTGAACACGCCAGCGGCCAGCATCACGATCCAGCCGACCTTGCTGCTGATTACTTTGCCAATCCACTTGAACGCGCTCTTTACGCCATAAAGGATGCCTTTGAAAAAGTGCCCAATGCCGGAAAATAGGCCCATGGTGTGTCCCTTGGCCGAATTGCGGCAGAACGCCGCGACGGGTGGAAACGATGCTTGATCGGACGGTCAGTTAGACGAAGCGGCGCTTCCGCCGTTGTGGTGGGAAGGCAAAGACTTTCGTCAGACAGTACAGTGATTTAAGGACACGCCGAATGGCCTAGCAACCGCGCCGCCAGAGTTCTGTGAAGTAGGGTCAGCGGCGGTTCCGGCCGGGAGCGGTGAGTGCGCCGTTTGCACAAGTCGGCGAGGCCCCGGGGCAGGAATCGGCTCTATGGAGTCAGTTCCCTCAGGAAGGGTTCGTCGAGCATTGCGAGGTTTCCCGGCTCTGGCTCAAAGGACATATCAAACTGCCGCGCCTTGTCAGGCGCGTCGTCGATACTCGCGTCGCGACGATCAAGTTCATATAGCGCCACCTGTGCGATCCTGAGACCTGGGCGCAGGGAGATCGGAATCTCGCCAAAATTGGCCAGTTCCAAGGTAATGATGCCGCGGTATTTGGGGTTGATGATCGACGCGCTGGCGATGTTCAAGCCCTCACGTGCCCACGATGATCGCGCCGTGACGACTCCCTGCAAGGTTGGCGGCAAAGTCACCCATTCTAAAGTCGGGACCAGTACGAGCGATCCAGGGTGCAACAAGAACGATCTGCCAAATGGGACGTCGACTCTTTGGTGTTTTTGCTTGAGTCCCTGGACGCGCTGATGGGCTGAAGCCGATTCCATATATTCTGTCGGATCGACATGTGAATTCTGGCCGGCCCTTGCCACCAGCGCCATCGTCCCCATTCTTAGATCAATCGATGATGGCCCGATCTGATCGTCGTTCAAAAGTGGTGAGACGACCAACTTGCCCTGTGCAAGTTGATGAAGGATCGCGCTCTTCGATAGGGCAGACATTGGAGCTAAGTTGATTGCTGGCTGATTTCGATGGCTTGCTGCTGCAATATTCCCTGCTCGCAGAGACGGTTCAACTTAGCGAATGGCAGGGAGGTCTGCGTGGCAGCGATCCATCCCGCTTCAAGGATGCTTCGAAAGTCTACTGACCGGCAGTTGACAGCCTTCTTGTCATCGAGCCAAAAACCCACCGGCGGAATGCAGTCTGCGAGCTGACGCGTAAGAAGGACCAGATCGTCCTCCGTGGGGGGCTGGTACAGCGCGGGAGGTAGAGGCTGGAGAATATTGGTTATGGCCGTTGTGACATTCTGTATCGTCTGATCACTGAAAAGATCGAACCAAGGATCGGGTTGGCGCTTGGCCTCAAGCTTGGTCCAAAGCGATTCCACAGAGTCGCTTAAACCCGCATCGGTAAAACGGCGCGTGCTATATCCGAGCACCCTCGCCGCACTTAGCAAATAGTTCATTCGGCAGCCCGTGGGCGGATGAGAGGGGCCGATGCCTGTACCTGAGGGATCGAAGGAGTAAAGAACATTCGATTCAGCCGTGACGAAGCTCGGGCCAAAGGTCAATATGCCGACAAAATCGCAGAGGATTTCCTCGATCCAATTTTCGTAGCTGAACTTCGTCCAAATGTTTGCCTGAGTAAGCCCGGCTTGGCGCTGCCACGCTGCACGCTGCTGTATTACAGCTGCCGGGGCGTTCGCTGCGAAGATCCAGGCGGCCGCAGTCGCGGGAGTTGAGAGCACACTGCCTGGCAGCAATAACGTACTCAAAATGCGCTTTAGCGCAGCTTGATGCTTAGAGCAACGATACATTGCATGGCAAACTTCGTGGCCGAGGATTGAATGAAGCAGAACCGAATGCTTTAGGGTTCTCGGTAACCTAATTGTATGAATGCGTCGGCTGGCACAGGAAGGCCGCTGCAACTCGGACGTGATTGCATACGCTCCCAGACCTGCTTCAGAAAGGACAAAAAAGAGCGGTGGGGTGCTGTCGCCTGCGAGCGTGGCCTCTCTGCAGAGAGGTAAAGCGATCTTCTTAAGTTCCTCGACAAACGGCCAAGAATACTGTTCGATCGAAGAGCGCTCGACTCTTGAAAGCAAATCGGCAAACCAGTGAAGAAGTCCGCCGTTTTTCTGAAGGCTCTGATGATCGGCGTCTGCTGTAGCGAGTAGCTCGGATTTTATGAATGCTAGCCGGGACTGGCATTCATCATAGAATTCTTGACTACCTTGAATGCCGTAGTCGAAGCGCAGGGTTTCTTCGAGGACCCGTTGGAGGTTGCTACATTCCTCTAGAAGGATCTCTTTTGGGCTGTGCATTTAGGCATGGCACTTTACCCCAATGACAGCTCGAATTGCCTGAGAAAATCCCTAGTTGTCGCCACCGCATTTCCCGCCGGCTCATTCTTTCCAGATGACAACCATCTCAGCACACCCTGGACCTCGCCGATCGCGCGGTCCTTTGGTGTTTGGCCAAAGGTAGCGTCGAATGCGCTGACCAGCGCTTGCCGAATTTGGATGTGCCAAGCGTCTCGGCTCTGCAGCTCCAACGGAAGTTCCAAATGATCGAGATTGGCGATGCCGCCGCTGGGCTCGTCCGAAAAGGCCTCGTGACGATACATCTCGAGCAGCCGGAACAGATTTTCCAGCGGAATTTTTGCATCAGGCTTTTGCGCCGCTTCGAGATGATCGAAGTAGCCAAACGCGAGATGCGCAAATCGCTTAGCGAGAGGCGCGCTTTGATCTGTCTGGAGCACGTAAGCAACGCTCATGCGAAACCTCCCGGGAAATTGATCGTAGCTGATGCCAGGCACTCGTGTTTAGCAATCAGCAAAACCCACAAGTGAGTGCGAACGGAATTCCAAAAGTAGCCGTAGATTTGTGCGCAGGTGCATAGTCGGGTTGCGGCACTCGTGTATTATCTGGCAAAGCGCTTGATAATTCAACAGATTATGAGCTGCCAGTTTTGCAGCACTTGCCGTTCCGTCAGCCAACAAAGCAATTCCAGAAGTAGCCGGGTAGCATGATTGACGTGGTGTCCGCAGCGATCGGCGGCGACGTTGGAGGCATGGACGCCGACCATCGGCTTCTCATTCCCGTTCGCGTACGGGAAGCCCTTGAATGGCTTCCGAAAACGAAGAGGGCGAAGCCGTTTGAACTAGTGGCCGACCTTCGAGACAGCGGGCTGGTTCGGCTCTATCCGGCCGAACAGGTACGCCCTCTGCTCCTTTCCATGAGGCAGCAACTGCTCGTCGGGCACCCAGACCCACTGCAGGCGGCCGCCGCATTCGCGGACAGATACCGCGAAGTGACGTACTACGCGACCGACACCCGGGTTCATTGTGGTGCCGCCATGGGGTGGCATTTACGCGGTACATCGCAGCATCCGGACCAGTTCTATGTCGAAGCCTTGGGGCAATTCATCGATGTCATGACGTTGGAGCGCCGAAACGCGAGGCAGGCGGACCTAAGGGCTGCTCTAGATCTGTCTGACGATTGAAGCGATTCCCAGCCCGGCCCGTGGCACCGTTTTGCCGCGACATTTACTGTATAGACATACAGTACTACGCCCGGCATCCTCTGTCCATGTCTCGCGCTTTCCGATGCCCTGTATGTGGGTCGGGTGACTACTGCCACGTATTCGCTCCGCGCCCCGGCGGCGGGAAGCGCGAGACATTTCTGCACGAGTGCGGTGGCTGCAGCACCGTCTTCCTAGATCCCAAAGCGTTCTCGGCTAACGAGCCCGGGCCGCCGCGCAGCCGCGGGGCGCAGCCGGCGGCGCTGCCACCCGACCCCTACCCACCAGGCGGCGAGCACAAAGGTGGCTAGCAGGCGCCGTCTTCTCCAACATACCGACGAGGGGGAGGGAGCATGTGCGGCCGTTACGTCACGCCTGAAGTCGCCGAGGCCGAGCGGAACCTAATGGTTCACTGGCTCGAGTAACAGCGCAGGTGGAATGCGGCTCCTTCGCAGCGCGTGCCTGTCGTCCGCTGGTCCCACGGCGCGCGTCAGGGCCTGCTGATGCGCTGGGGCCTCGTGCTGTACTTCGCGCGCTGCCTCCCGCCGAAGTACACCACCATCAACGCGACGATCGAGCGGCTCGAGGATGGTGCCTGCTGGAAGGGTCCGTGGTAGCGTGGGCAGCGATGCATCCTGCCGGCAGCAGGTTTCTATGAGTGGCACGTGCTGCCCGGCGGCACCAAGCGCCCGTAGTACGTGACGGTCGCCGATCAGCCGGTGTTCGGGACGGCCAGGCTACGGGATCGGTCGATCGCAGCCGACGAAGACTGAAACCGTAAGCTATACGCTCATTACCCTGCCGGCCAACGCGCTCATGGCGGAGATCCACAATGCGAAGCAAAGTATGGCGGCAATCCTGTCGGCCGACCAAGTCGACGCTTGGCTCATGGGGTCCAGCGACAGAGCCCGGGCGGCACTGAAGCAGTATCCAGCCGATACGATGGTCGCTCTCCCGGTTAGCGCCCGCGTCAATTCCCAAAAAGATAACGACGTCGATTTGATGCAGATAGTCATAGCCAGCTGATTGATGGGCCCACCAATGAAGAAACGGGGACGACGAACAACGGCACGATACGCGCTAGTGGAATTCTTGGTGTTCACCGCACTCACTCTTAGCACCAGCGCGCTCGGTGCTGCCCTAGGCGGTGGCAAAAACATTGACTGCTCCAGTCCTACCGATTTCCCCGCAGGCAGCTATTGCACCGCGCTGCGCTCCGCAATTGCCGCCGAGAACCAAGCGGTGATCTATGGCAAACAACTTTCGTGGATGCGCCTCGAGGTCATTCTTGCATCAATAGGAATCGCGGTTACCGCGTGGGCCGCGCGATCCGCCGCATCGGCAGCTCGCAGTGCGCGTGTGTCCGTTGACGCAAACCGGCGCCCAAAACTTTTGGTCCGAGAGATGATACTCACTCGGATCGGCGATCACTCCTTAACCATAGAGTCAGTGGTCGCGAATGCCGGCGACGCAGCCGCGATCATCGTCGAGTCTTTCGTAGATATTCAATCCGTAGACCCACACCGGTGGGAGCCGCAGCGAATAACTGAAGGTACTAATATTCTTGGTGCGGTGCATATCGAGCCGGGGGCTCAGCACCGGTGGACGATCGAGGTGGCAATCGGCGACGGAACTTTGATTGGCCTCGCATATGCAGAACAGGTGGCGAATGCGCGGGATATGCACGAGGCCCACGCACTCGCTATCGGCCTCTGGCTGCGAGGAGCCGTTGTCTATGCAGATGCTGCTGGCATTCGCCGCCGCACTGCGTTCTTCCGACGCCTGAACGCTTGGACGCGCCGGTTCTATTCGCCCGGGCCGGACACCTCGGACTACGAATACTCTGACTAGGGCCCTGTCGTATGGATCCAAACGTATCGCACTTACTGGCGCGCGAATCCATTTGGGACCAGCGAAGTGTGTGGCTTGCGGGAGCAGTGGCTGTCGGCGTCGCCTGCGAGGCAGTCACCGAATTCGATCAGCTCGCCGAGCGGATGCACCTAAATACCTTGGATCGGCAGCACGGATTAAGAAAGGCCATCGCTAAGTTTGGTCTTCTAGTCCTCATTATCGCTCTGTCGCTGGAGGTGGCCGCAGCAATCAAAACCCACAACATCTCTCAGAATATCACTGCGGATTTAACCCAGCAGATTGCGGACGGTCAAAAACGCGAAGCCACCCTGATTAACACCACGAACGCGCTCCGTCGCCAAGGAGTGATACAAACAGGCATTCTAAATGCGCTGACGGGGCGAGCTGATCAATTCCAGGCGGCCGCCGATGCCCAGCGTATGAGAATTGATCGGGCGATGACTACGATTAATAAAAGCGAAAAAGAGCTCAACACGGCGCAGGCGGTAGCTAAGGCAAGCGCTGCAAAGGCGGCCGCAGCTTCGGCGCTGGCCGACAGTACCGCCGCGCAGATGAAGAAGACACTGGATGCTGAACAGCAGTTCGACAAGGAAAACAGAGAGCAATTAACGCATCGTGTATTGACCGCAAATCAAATGCTATCCCTGTCCTCTGAACTGCAGCCGTTCTTAGGTACCCCATACGATGTGTCCGCCGCAAATGATCCGGATAGCGTCAACCTCGCATGGCAGGTAGCGCAGATGCTCAGTGAGGCTGGATGGACCTGGAAGGCCAGCACCACGACTTTCATATTTAACAACGGCACGCTGCCTGCGGTGGGTCAATACGTCGGAGAAGGGCTCCATGTGACAGCTTGCAAATCTGATGTGATGGCGTTTGATATGGTCGCTGGCGCCCTAAAGGAAGGTCTAGGTCGCATAGGATTATCGATGTCTGGAGATGCCGTGGACGACAAACTCGCTCCGGCTCGGCAGATCACATGCAAAATCTTGCATGTTCAGATCGGAGCGAGATAACCGATGTTTGGTGTGGCGCTAGGATTGGAGTCTTTGCTGGATGGCATACACGATTGAGCAAGTCTCGTCTCTGTTTCTGCAGCAGGAAAGATTGATAGGCGAACTGCGACGGCTGTTGGCAAGATTTGTAAACGCAGCGCATATAAGTCAGGATGAGAGAGTACAAGAGCATCTACGCCACGGTGTGGCGCGCCGAGTCAACGTCCTTATACAATGTGTCATCAATATCTACAGGATCTTCCCGCCTAACCTTGAGCGCCCTCTAAGCCGAGACTCGCTCTCGGATGTGCAGATCAACCTGCACGCGTACGTCATCAATCTCTGCGGGCTGTTTGACAATTGCGCGTGGGCATTCATTCTCCAGAGTGGCTTAGTAGCCCAATTCCGAGAGCCAAAGCAGATCGGTCTATTCAAGCCGCATATTGTCGCCCACTTGCCGAAACCACTTAGGGAATATCTTCAGAGTGAGCGCATTAAGGGATGGCAGGCAAAATACCTCACCAATTACCGCGACGCGCTGGCGCATCGAATACCGCTTTATATCCCGCCGGCAGTTTGGAGTCCTGCCGAGAATTTGCGCTATAACACTATCGGCATCGAAATCGACAAATGTGTCGCGGCTCAACAATGGGACCGCATAGATGCGCTGCGCGCGGAGCAGGATCGCCTAGGGACGCCGTGCTTTGGATTTCTCCATTCCTTCTCGAGGAATAAATCCCCCACGCTTGTCGGTCTTCACACGCAAGTCCTGAGCGATGGCGCGACGATCGTAGAATTCGGTTCGCTATTTCTTCAGCACTGGCGGGAACCGGTTGCGTCAGTAGGGCAGGTGTAGCACCGCGCGGCTAGGGGCAATCGCAGAGGGCATGCGCAAGCGCAGTCGCGTCTTCACGCGTCGGGCGGATCCGCTTGCCTGGCCTTGCGGTCATCTTTGCTCGTGTGTGCAAAGGTTCGACGCATCTTCGCGACCTTATGACTTATCTGGCTGCAGACGGTATGTAGCGCCGGTGATAATCGAAGGAAAGCGCGTTGAGGCGCGGCTGGTAAGTTCCGGGGCATGCTTCAGATCACTCACATTATTGATAACTCCTACTCGGGCGAGGATCGCCTCCTCATCGAGCGCCGCGGCGGAAGTCGCACAATCCTGGCCGTCTGCGACGGGGCAGGTAACGGAGGCCGCGGGGGCATGGCAGCCGACATGGCGATCGCGGGCTTGGCCGGGATTACCGGATTCCTAGATTGCCAGCGCACGCTTTTGGCGCTCGACCAAAAGATCCACCACGAGGCTCAAGGGGGAGAAACAACCTGCGTTCTCATCGAGATCTCGGACAAAGGAGAGCTCCGTGGCGCGAGCGTCGGCGACTCGTCTGCCTGGATGATCCCCGCCCGTGGCCTGCCGACCGAGCTGACTGGCGCTCAGGATCGCGCACGCCTAGGGTCCGGTCGATGTGCTCCGCGGCTCTTCAAGACCCAGCTGCGAGGGCATCTCCTCATCGCGACCGATGGTCTGCGCATCCCCATGGTCGATCTACCGCATTACTCGCGCCGGGGAATTGATGCGCTCCTTGAGCGCGCCCGCCTCAAGAGCGGCACGCTGACCGACGATGTCGCGGCGATCCTCGCCGCATAAGCCAAAGGGCTCCGCACGCGCGCGTAGCGATTTTTGAGGGTCTCTGGGATTGGGGATGCTTGGCGTTAGGAGGCCCGCACCCGCGTGCGGAATTTCAAAAAAATTTTGAATCGATAGCCAATGGTCGCGCGTGCGCGCGACCCCGCGTCTAAGAGCTTGAGGCACCCCGATTTCGACCAGGGCTAAAGACCCCGCGCGTCGATCCTGATTGGTCGGAGCTCGGGAGAGGCTCATTCTGATTTTAGTCGGAGATTCCCTGGCGTGGCTGCCTGGTATCGCTGTCTTAAGGCGATAACACATGCAGCAATGTCAATGGCTTAGTACCGCCATACCCAGCAATACCCAGCACACGGCAGTGTTGCAGCCGGCGACGGTACGCCCCGGTCACCGTGCCGACGGTTCGCCTGGAGATTCCCTGCGAGCCGTGGCGCCGGTTCGTCCGACGCACGGCGATAGTTATATGGGGTTCTGTATCAGTGTGCTAGGCGTCGGACGGCGCCAAGCTTGAGAGCAAGGAAGATGCGCGCGTGGTTTGCCTGAGCGCTCGCAAGCTTACGCGCAATCCATGCCGCGGTGCCCGGTACCAACGGATCTGTGCCGGGCAGCCACGGACGGACGTTACGATGCTTGGTGATGAACGCCTCGAGACGGCGCAGGCGCGCGAGTCGTTCACGTCGACTTTGCATCGGGGGTCCGCTCTTTGCGTCGGATCGCTGCCCGCTGCGCAGTCTGCCGGGGAGGCAGGGTCCGCGGAAGCTGGTGAATGCGGTCGCAGACCCGGCACCGCGAGGGCGGGTTGGTAATTTCGATTTCTCCGCTGACTTGAATCTTAGGCATGAATTATTCCACCTTTGGTGTGGTCAGGATGGTGATGTGCCTGTAACCGTGGGCCTTGGTAGCGTCAGTCCTCCCACAAGCCTACGAATTGCCGTTCCGCCAGCGCCGTGTATATGGCAGTCGACGCGATGGAGCGATGGCCAAGATATTCCTGAATGGTGCGAGTCGGCGTGCCGCGGTTCGCGAGCGCGTAGCCGCAGCCATGCCGAAGCATGTGCGGATGTACGGTCACCTCGAGGCCGCCGAGACGGCCGGCGCGTGCGACGATTTTGCGCACCCCGGCCGGCGTCATCGGGCCGCCGCGTTCATTGGCAAACACCCAGGGCCCGGAGCCCTTGAGCGGGCGAAGGGCGCGCAGCTCACGCCCGCTGAGCGGATGGCCTCCCTCGACCCCGCCCTTGGCTCGACGCACGGCCAGGCGTGCACTTGCGAAGTCGACTTGATCCCAGCGCAGCCCGCACAGCTCCGAGACGCGCAGGCCGTGACGGTAGACCAATAGGATCATTGCCGCGTCCCGTCCGCCGTAGCGGCCAGCTGGCTTTGCGGCGTCGATCAGGAGCTCAACCTCGGCCGCGGTGAGGTACTCGCGGCCGCGCACTTCGGCATTCCGGCGTCGGCGCGGCGGAACTTTCCCGTTTACTGCGATCGGCGAGTCCGCGGCGACGGATCGTAAGTAACTGATAGTGCCCATGGGCGACTCCTGAACTGTTCCGTTTCCTGAAACTTTAGGGAAAGTTCTTTAGGCTCGGCGGGCCGCTGCCCTGTCGGCTTTATCCAGATCGGCAAAGTTGACGCACGGCAGCTCGGTTTCCGGGCCGTGGCGCCAGTGCAGGCGAAGCACCCCATGCGGATAGTCGACGGTGACGGCTTCGATGCACTCTCGGAGTGCCGCGTTGGCGGCAGCAACCGTGTCCGCGCTCAAATTCGCAATGGCGTCGGCCATCCGACTTGCGCGCAGGTTGACGACACGCGATTCCGACTCGGCAGCGCGGGCCCGTAATTCGCCGAGCCGTGCACCGAGGGTCGCTGATTGCGCTTCGCGTTCTGCCAAGCGCTGCGACAGCGAGGGCGAGGCGTTCCGCTCGATCGCGTCGACGAGCTCCTCGATCTGCTTATTGACTTGGTAGAGCTCCCCGTCGGTGGCTTCGATGTCTGCCGCCAGGGCGCTTTCAGGTATTGGTGGCGCGCGCAAAGCCGCTGCATTGGATACCAGTGCGGCCTCGATATCAGGCAGTCTGACGGTGTGATACGTACACCCCGCGCCGGCTTTGGCCTTGACGCACACAAGTTTCGGCGATCCAGCCTTTTTAGAATCTCCCTTCATCACACGTGTCATGGTCGAGCCGCACTTAGGGCACTTGGCGAGCCCTGCGACGACACTCGCAACGTGGCCGCTGCGCATACGCAATGGGCGGCCGGGATGGCAAAGCTTTTGGGCGCGATCGAAAGTCTCGTCATCGATCACGCGAGGGTAGTAGTCAATAATCGCTTCTTGCGGCTCGCGAATGCGCCGCCCCGACGTGTGATGCTCGACGTGGGGGACAAGCTGCCCCGTTACCGTCGGACTCGTCAGGATCTTAAAAATATAGGTGGCGTGCCAAAACTTACCCGCGCCCCACGTCGCAATGTGCTCACGGTTAAATGTTTCAGCGATCTTCTTCTTGCCGATGCCCTTGAGGAACATGGCGAAGATGCGTCGGATCAACGCTGCACGCTCGGGTATCAGCGTCAGCTTGGCGTTACGGAAATCCTTGGCCGCGGAGCCCTCGGCCTTGAGCCATCCCGGGACTGCGATGGTCTGCACCTCGCCTTGGGCGGCCCGCTGGCGCTTCGCGATCCAAGATGCCTTGAGGCGATCGACTTTCTTACGCGATTCCTCGCCGGCCAAATACCCTTTGACAAGGGCGAGCAGTGGACCGGGCAGCCCCTGCATGGCCTCGGCGTCATAGCGCATGCCGGTGCCCAGCTCGACCACCGCGATCCCTGCCGCGGTTAACTGACCCATCAGCGTCACCGCGTCCATGCCGCCCTGGCGCGTCAGGCGATCTATGTCCTCAACAAGCAGAACCGATCCGGGCGCCACCAGACCGTCATGGATCGCTTGCAGAAACGCCCCCAACGCGCCCTTGCTGCGATTGGCGCCCCGAAAAGCACTCACCCCAATGTCGTGAAGGGTCAGCTCGGTGTCGAGCGTCAGACCGTGGCGTTTCGCGTACTCCTCAGCCAGCGCCGTCTGGCGGCGAAGGCTGTCACCCTTGCTCTGTTCGGGCGTGCTGAAGCGCAGATAGCTGTATGCACGGGGCAATTCCCCAGCCGGGGGCGCTTTTGCTCGTTGCTCGATCAATGCAGCGTGACTCCATCTGAACGAAGCCAAGCAGTGCGTCCAACCCGCGCATGCCCTCGGCTGTCATCGTTGAGCGCGACTGCAATCATGTGCGCCGCAACATCACGTCTGAAATTCAGAGTGGGGGCACTGCCCGTCCGGGACTGCCTTCCACCGCTGGGGTCGTACAGCCGCAGCGATTCCCACTGATGGCGGAACTGCTCACAGCGCCAGCCGGGATGATCATTCCCGCCGGCCGGGAGCCCCGGGTGGGTCGACTGAGCCCAATGGAAAAACGCGAAAGCTTCACCGTGCACTGCGGCACTCCTTCGTGTGCTCGGGGATTCGGGCCACGCGTACAGTACCGCTTAGGGGTATTGTCGTCAATTACATGCTGCTGTATGGGCCGCCGGGCAGCGGCAAGAGCATGCTGGCGGCCCGGCTGCCGGGCCTGCTGCCGGCGTTGTCCAGAGAAGAGGCCTTCGAGGTGTCGGCCATTCGCGCGGCCGCAGGGCTCGCCCCCGAGACGGCACACTTCATCGAGCGGCCGTTTCGCTCACCGCATCACACCAGTTCCGCGCAGGCGATGGTTGGCGGCGGTCCCCTGTTGCGACCCGGAGAGATCAGCCTCGCCCACCACGGGGTGTTGTTCCTCGATGAGCTGCCCGAGTTCGATCGCCGTGTGCTCGAGGCACTGCGCGAGCCACTGGAGAACGGCCGCATCGGCCTGGCGCGGGCCGCACGACGCCTGGAGCTACCGGCGCGCTTCCAGCTGATCGCGGCGATGAATCCCTGTCCGTGCGGCTACCTGGGCGACCCGGGCATCGAATGCCGCTGCTCGCGCAGCCGTATCGAGCAATATCGTCAGCGCCTGTCCGGGCCGCTGTTGGATCGCATCGATATGCGCGTGCGCGTCGAGCGCCTGCCGCCTGGCGAGTTGCTGCGCGCGGCGGGCGCACGCACGGTGGACGACGGCACGGGTGCGGCCGGTCGCGCCGGGTCGGTCGCAGCGGATGCGCTCAGCGATGCAGCGTTGCGGCGGAGCATTCAGGCCGCGCGGCAGTGGCGCTTGGCGCGCTCATTGAATGCCCATTTGGGTGCTGCAGAGCTCACGGCGTGCTGCCGCCTGTCGGATTCGGCCGTGCAACTGCTGCACCGAAGCTGTCAGCGCTGGGCGTTGTCAGGCCGGGGAGTGCAGCGGTTGCTCGCGCTCAGCCGCACCATCGCGGACCTGGTGGCGAGCGAGCCGGTCGAGGCAGCGCATTTGGCCGAGGCACTGCAGCTGCGCCGCACGTTCGAGTGGCACTGAGCCGGCAAGGCCCTGGGCTGGCGGCTCTCCGGCGCTGCTTAATGCCCGACCAAAGAGAGCATATAGTCGACGCCCTCCTTTATAAGCGGATCGGGCAGGTCCGTGCGCCCGCCCTTGGCGGGCATGGTGCCGGTCTTACCGGTGAAGCCATTGAGGGCATGCTGATACAAGGTCGTCTTGCCCTCGGCAATCGCCGAGGCCCAGGCGGCACGATCGCCGGCCTTCGGTGCGCCCACCAGGCCTGGCCCATGACAGGTGCTGCACACCTGCTGGAACAGCTGCATGCCGTTCTTCGGCACCGCCAGGGCCACGGAAGGCCCGGCGCCCGCCGGTGCTGCGATCTTCAGTGCGGAATTATCCTGCCCGGCAATCGCCTCGCGGGCGAAGGGCGCCGTGCGTTCCTTCACGGTCGCGACGTACAGCGGATCCTGGTACACCTCGACATCTTCCGTATGCGCCGCGACCACGCGCGCCAGACCGAACAGCACGACGGCCACGGCGACCAGCAAACCGATCACGAGGCTGAAGACGGTGATGAACTGCGAATCCTGCTTTTGCTGATTGTCCACGGGCACTTACCGATGCGAGAAGGGAAACGCGAAGTATAGCCGACCGCAGCGCTGCCCGGCGGCTCACCCCGGCGGGGGTGGACTCAGAGCACGCCACGACTCAGAGCGCGCTGCGAAAAGTCAGATTGAGTCGGTGGCGGCCGGTGAGCGGATGCTCGCCTTCCTCCAAGGGCGCCACGCCGTGGAAAACCAGGCGCTCTCTGCCACCCCAGACCAGCACATCACCGTGAAACAGTGGCAGACGCCGCACGCGGTCGCGGCGCTGCAGGCCGCCGTACAGGAAGATGGCGGGCAGCCCGAGCGATACGGACACCACCGGCGCCGTCAGATCCCGTTCGTTTCGATCCTGATGCAGCGTCAGTCGAGTGCCGGGCGCATAGCAATTGATCAGACACGCATCCGGATCGAAGCCGTCATAGCCGGCGCGCGCCGCCATGTCACGGGCCAGCTCGCGCAGCACGGCCGGCATGGCAGGCCAGGGGCGGCCCGTGGTCGGATCGTGTGTCTCGTAGCGGTAGCCGCGACGGTCGCTGATCCAGCCGGCGTTGCCGCAGTTGCTCATGGCCACGGACATGCGCTGGCCTCCTAGGGTCAGCATGTGGCGCAGCGGCGCCTCACGCACCAGCTCCCTCAGCAGCTCCGGCAGCGTATCGGCGAGCGGGCTTGCCCCACCGACCAGCAGTGCGGCGCCCTCGGCCAGGGACTGTACGCTGTCGGGTGGCAGTAGTGTGACGGGCCGCTCGCGCGGCAGCGCCGTGCGGTGACTCTGCATTGGCATTGCTCGTTCGTGGCTGCTGGAGACTCGCCAAGCGTAGCATCGATGCCAGGCGGTGCCTGCGCTGCGCTATAGTGGCGTCGCAAAGGGGGTCCCTATGTCCGCGCGCTTTCTGCCGACCGCCACCACGCTATGGCTGGTTGCGGCAACCTCGGCTGCCTTCTCGGTGGCGCCCGTGGTGCTCGCTGCCGCTGCCGCCGGTAACGCTAACAGCCCTGTCAGCGCCAACTCGGGCCACAGTGCTTTCCAGCAGCAGTGCGCGCTGTGTCATACCGCGCAGCCCGGTGACAACGGCGGCGCTCAGGGGCCGAACCTGTTTGGAGTCTTCGGTCGGCGCGCCGCCTCCGACCCCAAGTTCAGCTATACGCAGGCACTGCGCGACTCGCATCTGACCTGGGATGAGGCGACGCTCGATCGATTCCTGCACGCGCCGACCCAGATGGTGCCCGGCACGGCGATGGTCATCGCGGTGCCCGACGATGCGACGCGGGCCAGCCTCATCGCCTATTTCCAGGCCGTCAAGGCAGGCTCGTATCAGGCGAAGGGCACGCGCCCGCAGTTCCGACCCACCCCCTCTGCAGCGCTCACCAAACCGAAGGATGAAAGCGCCGACTGGAAGAAGGACTTTCCGGGCCGGGTGCACCACATCCGGGTCGCCGAGCTACCGGCACCCTACCGGACCGAGAGCTATACGAACTTTCCCCGCCTGGTGTCCAAGCCCGCCGCGGCGCAGCTGCGCGTGCCAAAGGGCTTTCACGTCGCGGTCTTCTCGCGCGAGCTGCAGGGCCCACGCGAGCTGCGCGTCGCGCCCAACGGCGACATCTTCGTCTCGGAAACACAGCTAGGACGCATCGTCGTCATGCGTCCCTCGGCCGACGGGACCCATCCGCAGGTCACCGCCGTGTTCGCGCAGGGCCTGGATCTGCCCTCCGGCATGGCCTTCTATCCGTTGGACGGACGGCCGCAGTGGATTTACGTGGCCGAGACCAATCGCGTCGTGCGCTATCCCTACGCGGTCGGGGACCTCAAGGCGCGCGCCCTGCCACAGATCGTCGTGCCTCAGCTCTCCCCGGTCGCGGGCGGCGGGCATTTCACACGCGACGTGGTGTTCTCCCCGGACGGCCAGCGCATGTTCGTGTCGGTCGGCTCGCAGAGCAATGTCGCGGAAGACATGCCCAAGAAGAGTGCCGACGAGGTGCGCGCCTGGGCGGCTTCGCATGCGCTGGGCGCCGCCTGGGGCAACGATGCGCGGCGAGCCGACGTGCTGATGTTCAATGTCGCCTCACTCACCCCCGTGGACAGCTCCGGTGCCGCTGCGGCGCAGCAGGTCATACCGACCGTGTTTGCGACCGGTCTGCGCAACTGCGCCGCCCTGACCATCCAGCCGCAGACCGGCGAGCTGTGGTGCACCGTGAATGAGCGCGACATGCTCGGTGACAATCTCGTGCCCGATTACTCCACGCACGTGCAGCAGGCTCGCTTCTATGGCTGGCCCTGGTACTACCTCGGCAACCACGAGGATCCGCGGCACGCCGGCGAGCGCCCCGATCTGGCCGGCAAGGCCACCGTGCCCGATGTGCTCTATCAGTCGCACTCCGCGCCACTGAGCCTGGCCTTCTACACGCCCAGCTCCGGACCCTCGGCATTCCCCGCGCAATATGACGGTGACGGCTTCGCGGTGCTGCATGGCTCCTGGAACCGCGCCTTCCGCACGGGTCACAAGATCGTGCGGGTCCGTATGCACGCCGGTGTGGCCACCGGCGAATACGATGACTTCCTGACCGGTTTCATCGTCAACGATGGCAATGCCTGGGGTCGACCGGTCGGCGTGGTCGAAGCCAGCGATGGCTCGCTGATCTTGACCGATGACGGCGCCAATATGGTGTACCGAATCTCCTACAAACGCTGATCGGTACCCAATCGCTGCGGTGTCCCCGCGCGCGGGGCCATACCGGGCTTGGTGTCCAGGGAGTATCGTCGGCTATACTGCCGCCCTTGGCAGCGGGGGCAGTGGCGACGCTGTGGTGGGAACGGATGATTGCACCGTTCTCGGCGTAAACATCGGGAGATAGCGCGAATGAAGAAGAAGACGATATCGTTGGCCGTAGTAGGGCTCGTGGCCGTCACTGTGGCGGCGACGGTTATGGGTCAGGGTAGACCCTCGCCCGATCAGCAGGCCGTGGGCTTCCGCCAGGGTCTGATGACGGTCATCAACAACGTTGCGGGACCCATGCAACTCATGCAGCGCGGTCGCATGCCTTACGACGCGAAGACGGTCGAGCGCAACGCCCAGGAGTTGGCAACGCTGGCGGAGATCATTCCCCAGGCATTCGAGCACGATACCAGCAGCGCAAGCGGGCTGAAGACCGGGGCTCTGCCGGTGGTCTGGCAGAATCACGACGAGTTTCTGATGAAGGCGCAAAACCTGCGAACCGAGGCTCGAAAGCTGGAGACGGCGGCGAAAGGCGGCGACGAGGATGCCGTCAAGAGCGCCATCATGAGCACTGGAGAGGCCTGCGGTCAGTGTCACATGATGTTTCGCGCCAAGCCGCCGGGTCGCGGCGGTGGTGGTGGCGGCGGCGCTCGTTGATGCTGCCGGCCCTATGGCCGGCGAATGAGCCCAAGGAAATCTGAGACCGGACCTTGTCTGGTTTTTGGGACGGCGTGCGGGCCGGTGACTTCGATCACCGGCCCGCATTCTTGTTCTGGTCTGTGCTGCGGAATCAAAAACGCAGCATCAAGCGACGCAGCAGCGTCGTGGCGGCTGGCATCTCCTAATCGCCCGGCGCCTTCTCGTAATCAACGGGGCTGACATTGCATTGGGTCTATTTTCTGGGGCGCTTCCACGTCCTGGCCGTACACCTGCCGATCGGGATCATCTATGTAACGGTGATCATGGAGTTCCTGGCGCGTACCCGGCGTTTTGCCGTATTGCGCGGTGCCGTCGGGTATCTGTGGGCAGCTGCGGCCATCAGCGCCATCGGCACCGTCATCCTTGGATTGATGCATTCCATGGAAGGTGGCTTCGCGGCCGCCACGCTGGCCAGGCACCGCGCGCTGGGCATCTGCGTGGCGGTCCTCTCTACCGGCCTGTTTTTCCTGCACCTGAAACGCCCACGCCTCTATCAACTCTCACAGCCCGCCACCGGCCCGCTGATGTTGATACTGGTGGCGGTCACCGGCCACTACGGCGGCGACATGACCCACGGGTCGACCTACCTGCTGCAATACGCTCCGCCAGCCCTGCAGCGCCTGGCGGGCATGGCGCCCGTCCATAAACCCGCCGACGCTGCCAATGCCGACATCTTCGCGGATGTCGTGCATCCGATGCTGATCCTGCGCTGCGGCTCGTGTCACGGCGATTCCACGCAAAAGGGTGGACTGTCGTTTTCGACCTATGCATCCATCATGAAAGGTGGCGAGGACTTCCCCGCCGTCGTACCAGGCAGCCTGGTGCAAAGCGAGATGTACTACCGGATCACGCTGCCGCGCAGTTCGACCGATTCCATGCCACGCGACAACAAGACGCCTTTGACCCCCGACCAGGTTCGCATCATCGGCTGGTGGATCCAGGCAGGGGCACCCGCCAAGGGGCTCGTGGCTACGCTCAAGCCGCCGCCGGATATCCTGCAGCTCATTCAGAAGCAATTGGCGGGCAAAGGCTGATCGCGAGGGAGGGCCCGGGTTGTTACGGGCGAGCACCCTGCGAGCGATAGGTCCTGGGGCAGACGCCGGCTCTACGTGTAAAGAAGCGCGTGAAGTACGCGGGGTCGTCGAATCCCAATCCGTAGGCGATCTCCGCGATCGGCAGAGATGTGTAGATGAGCTGCCGCTTCGCCTCGAGCAGCACTCGCGCATGCAGCAACTGGATTGGTGGTTGCCCCCCGGCGCCGAGACACGCATTGCGCAGGCGGGCTTCCGACACATGCAGAGCGCGTGCGTAATCGGGCAGCGAGCGGCCGGAGCGGAATCCCGCCTCGATCAGATCGCGGAAACGTGAGACGAGTTCTCGGTTCCGCGGTGGCAACGCCTGCGTGGGCCGCGCGTGCGAATTGGAGTTGCAGACGCGCAATGCGCACGCCAGCAGGACTGCCAGCCATCCGTCGAGTGCCAGCGAGCGACCGGGCGCGGCGTGGGCATGCTCATGAGCCAGCGCCCGCACGGCGCGCACCAGCGTGATCGAGCTTGCATGCTCGGCGAACTCGCGCATCGCTGGAGCCGTAAAGAGCTCAGCCACAGCAGGATCGCGCCGGGAGGCATCTGTGAGCGGCTCCTCGGAGAGCGTGACGACGAATCCGAGCGTGCCGGGCTCAAACTCGAAGCCATGCACGGTGCCGGCAGGCACGATCGTCAGGGTGGGCAACTGAAAATGTGTTACGGCCGTCTCGGCCCTGGCGATGCCGTGGCCGCGCAGGACCAGCACGAGCTGATGCAATGAGCAGTGCACGTGCGGGTCGATTCGCCAGTGATAGCGTGCGCTGCGAGCCTCGATCGTCTCGACGTGCAGCAGCCGCTCGGCAGGATCCTGCGGCGTCTCTCCATAGAGGAAATAGTCCGGAATTCGCCGGACCTGCGTACGCAACACGCCTCCCCCCAAGAAAAGTCCAAGCTTTCGGCAGCTTAGTCCATGTCGCGCCAGCGTTGCCACCCTATATTGGTATTGATCAGGGGATTGCGCCCTTCGATGGCCATCCCCGCGACGCGTTTGGGATAAATCGCCGCCGCAGCGGCGCAGGGGGGAAGCTGTGACACACGCGAGGAGAGCGATCGTTCACCCAGGCGTGGTTGCCACCCTCTTCATACTGCTTATGACGGTGGTTGCCGTGGCTCCTGCTGGCGCTGCGGAAGAAGAAATGCAGATCGGCGGTCTGACCGTGCTGCATCTGCGCAAGCACTTTTACGTGATCGCCGGTGATGGGCAGAACATCGGGCTTCAGGTAGGTCCGGAGGGGGCCGTGCTGGTCAACGCCGGCAACCTGGCCGGCGGCCCCGGCTTGATGGCTGCCGTGAAGAAGATTACGCGCCAGCCCATTCGCATGATCTTCGATACCAGCGCAGATCCGGAAGTCGTCGGTGGAAACGCGGCAGCGGCAAGAGGCGGCCTGGGTCTCTACCCGGCGGGCGTGGCCGCCGGCGCATTGATCTGGGCGCAGGAGAACGTGCTGCTGCGGATGAGCAAAGCGGGCGATCAGCCAGCCTACGCCTCAGCTGGCTGGCCTACTTACGCCTATCTCGACACTTACTACGACCTGTACTTCAACGGCGAGCCGATCGAGATGCTGCAGGCGCCCGCGGCCTCCACCGATGGCGACTCCCTGGTGCTGTTCCGCCGCTCGGATGTGGTGATGACCGGGGCTGTCATGGACATGAGCAGCTTTCCCGTGATCGATCTGGCCAACGGCGGCAGCGTCGATGGAGAGGTCGCCGCCCTGAACCAATTGCTGCGCCTGGCAGTCGGTCCGGCCCCGTTGATCTATACGGCAGGCGACGGCACCTACGTCGTCCCGGCTCACGGACGGGTGGGCGATCAGTGGGAGGTCATTGACTATCGGGACATGGTGGTGACCGTCCGCGATACCGTCGCCGCCATGATTAAACAGCATAAGAGCCTGCAACAGATCGAGGCGGCACGCCCGGCCGAGGCCTACGAGCCCCGATACGGATCGAACACGGGTGCATGGACGACCAACATGTTCATCGAGGCGATCTACAAGAGCCTCGTGGCGTCAAAGAAGCATGGGTAGACCAAGATGCTCAATACCGTATTGAATTCATCCGCCCGGATCACGCTCGTCCTGCTCGTGTCACTGGCAGCGGCAAAGGCCGCTCACGCCCAGGGTCCCGGCAGACCGGCCGGCCCACCGCCCACCGCGCAAGCCGCCGCTCCCATCGACTTCACGGGCTACTGGGAATCGGTCGTGACGCAGGATTGGAGAATGCGCATGGTCACGCCCAGGCCCGGCGATCACCAGAGCATTCAGCTGAAGCCGGCCGGGTTGCAGGTGCTGGATGCCTGGGATCCGGCCAAGGACACGGCGGCAGGCCTGCAGTGCAAGTCCTACGGGGCCCCCATCATCATGAACGTACCGGAGCATCTGCACATCACGTGGCAGGACGAGCAGACATTGAAAGTGCAGACGGATGCGGGCGAGCAGACGCGCCTGTTTCACTTCACTCCATCGACGGCCGCGGCCCAGGGTCCGAGATCCTGGCAGGGCTACTCCGAGGCAGTATGGCAGTTGGCAGGCCGCGGACGTGGGGCTAAGGCCACGTGGGGAGAGTTGAAGGTCACCACCAGCGATCTGAAGGCGGGCTATCTGGTCAAGAACGGCGTCCCCTACAGTGAGCAAGCCCAGCTGCTGGAGTACTTCAATGTGGTGCAGATTCAAAACGCAGATGCGCCCTGGGTGATGGTAGTGGATACCGAAGCCATCACGGATCCGGTCTATCTGACCAGCACGCTGTTCACCACGGCTCAATTTCTAAAACAGCCGAGCGACGCGGGTTGGGAGCCTTCGGCCTGCTCGGCGATGTGGTAGGGGACAAACATGGCCAGCAATCTTCGAGCGGCGCATCCCATGCAGGGCATGGCTCCGCGCGTCATCCCCTTCGCCATAGCGCTCGCACTCACTTGCGCTGCGGTGCCTGTTTGGGCGCAGCGCGGCACGGTGGAGGGCCAGGGCGGCGCCGTGGCGGGGCCGGCGCAGCCGGCAGGTTTGTCTGGATCGTGGGTAGCGCCACTCACCGAGGCTGCCATGGAGCGCAACGCCGGCCCGGCCATTGCCGACTGGAGCGGCATGCCCATCAATGAGGCTGCCCGGATCAGGGGGCAGGCCTATGCGCCAGGGAGTCTCGCCGAGCCGGAAAACGTTTGCCATTTCTACACCCAGTGGCATTTCGCCGACACGGTCTATCCGATGGGAATCGAG
>Ga0134126_10001627_pt1 | contig 28673 bp, 28 predicted proteins | sample KB31752_FD_96881 | JGI IMG/M metagenome (GOLD analysis project Ga0134126, IMG submission 96881) | Terrestrial soil microbial communities with excess Nitrogen fertilizer from Kellogg Biological Station, Michigan, USA - KB3-175-2 | ecosystem: Environmental > Terrestrial > Soil > Unclassified ... | reverse complement strand
CGATGTGAAAGAACTAAGTTAATATCAAAAGTTGAAAGCAAATCACAACATTGGGCTCCGTCAATAGTTGACCCTAATAGATGTGAAAGAACTAAGTTAATATCAAAAGTTGAAAGCAAATCACAACAATAAATTCTGTGTCTATATTTCCAAACCGGATGTGAAAGAACTAAGTTAATATCAAAAGTTGAAAGCAAATCACAACTAACGAGTTTGCCGACAACTTCATCAACAAGATGTGAAAGAACTAAGTTAATATCAAAAGTTGAAAGCAAATCACAACCAAAGCACGAACTCAATATCATCTATTTGGATGTGAAAGAACTAAGTTAATATCAAAAGTTGAAAGCAAATCACAACAATGCTTTGTTCCTGTACAATATCGTCCGGATGTGAAAGAACTAAGTTAATATCAAAAGTTGAAAGCAAATCACAACACTTTACCACGGTTAAGTATTTCCTTTTTTGATGTGAAAGAACTAAGTTAATATCAAAAGTTGAAAGCAAATCACAACCAGGAACAATTCTTTCAGGTAATACCGGATGATGTGAAAGAACTAAGTTAATATCAAAAGTTGAAAGCAAATCACAACGGTTTATCGGTGGGAACAAACAGTCTTTCAGATGTGAAAGAACTAAGTTAATATCAAAAGTTGAAAGCAAATCACAACAGAATAAACAGTGCTGCCTGATGGCGAGCTGATGTGAAAGAACTAAGTTAATATCAAAAGTTGAAAGCAAATCACAACTGTACAAAATCATTTAAACCCTTAATAAAAGATGTGAAAGAACTAAGTTAATATCAAAAGTTGAAAGCAAATCACAACTGTTGATCTATTGGATAAAGTGCGCTTTGGATGTGAAAGAACTAAGTTAATATCAAAAGTTGAAAGCAAATCACAACTGCGTTTGCGTGGGAATTTGAAAAACGTCAGATGTGAAAGAACTAAGTTAATATCAAAAGTTGAAAGCAAATCACAACCCGGTACAAAGTAGGGTGTTTGGTCGGGGTGATGTGAAAGAACTAAGTTAATATCAAAAGTTGAAAGCAAATCACAACGCTTTCTTCAAAAGGAAGTTGGTGCAGGTTGATGTGAAAGAACTAAGTTAATATCAAAAGTTGAAAGCAAATCACAACTGCTTTCTATTTTCTTATTTCAAGAATGGCAACCGTGAGCCGGCTTACGCAAAAAAGTTTTTCTTTTTCGTCATAGATTTTAATATCCCAAACGTGGGTAGTTTTTCCCAGGTGCAAAGGCCTGGCAACCGCAGTTACTTTTCCTTCACTCACACTTTTTAAATGATTCGCATTTATTTCTAATCCTACGCAATAATATTTTTCACGGTCTATTACCAGCGCAGAAGCAACGCTGCCAACGGTTTCAGCCAGTACGCAGGAAGCGCCGCCATGTAAAAAGCCATAAGGTTGCCGGGTTTTGGCATTTACCGGCATCGATAATTTTAAAAAGTCATCGCCTATTCCTTCCCATTTTAATTCAAGGAATTCCGACATGGTATTAGCACCAATTCCCTTAAAATCTTCAATAGTAATATTTTTATGAAACCAGATTGACATCACTTTAAACTTTTTACCTACAACTTACAACCTACAACTTACAACCTACAACTTACAACTTACAACTTACAACTTACAACCTTCAGCTTACAACCTACAACTTGCAACTCAAATACTTACAACTTACCCGAATAAACAGACTTCTTCACCACATCCGGAAGAAATTCTGAAATATCTCCATTGTTGCGGATTACGTCCCTAATCAAAGTACTTGCGATAGAAGTGTATTTTGGCAAGGTGGTCAAAAAAATAGTTTCAACATTGTTTTTCAAGCTGCGGTTCATATCTGCTATGGCTTTTTCATACTCAAAATCATTAACGTAACGGATGCCTCGTAAAATGAAATCAGCGCCCACTTCTTTACAACACGAAACGGTTAAGCCTTCATAAGCGAGAACGCCTACTTTCGGTTCAGCTTTATAAATTTCCCTGAGCCACTCTAATCTTTGCTCTTCAGAAAACATCGGAAGTTTATTGCTGTTTCTTCCTACACCGATATATAATTTATCAAACAAGGGAAGCGCTCTTTCAATGATGTCTGTATGCCCGAGTGTAACAGGATCGAAGGTTCCGGGAAATAAACAAATCCGCTCCATAATTGTTTTGATTAAAATAGAAATCTTAATTAAAAGTTTGTTTACTGCTGAGTAAATATAACACAGCCATTCTTATCGCCACCCCGTTTTCTACCTGCTGCAAAATAATGGATTGTTTGGAATCTGCCACATCACTGTCAATTTCCACTCCCCTGTTAATAGGCCCGGGATGGAGAATTACGATTTCTTTATTTAAGCTATCCAACAATTTTTTATTGACACCATAGGCCTGGTTGTATTCCCGCAAAGAAGAAAATAAAACGTGGTTTTGCCTTTCTAACTGGATGCGCAGAATGTTGGCCACATCACACCACTGCAACGCTTTTTCCAAATTATATTCTACCCTTATGTCAAATGCTTTTGCAATATATTTTGGAATTAAAGTTGGTGGCCCCGCAACCATTACTTCTGCCCCGGCTTTTTTTAATAAATAAATATTACTTAGTGCGACTCTTGAATGCATAATATCACCCACCAAAACGATTTTTTTCCCTTCCAGCTTTCCCAATTTTTCTTTGATAGAAAAGGCATCTAATAAAGCCTGCGTTGGATGCTCATTTATCCCATCACCGGCATTTATAATAGCTACCGGAATATGTTTGGCTAAAAAGTAAGGTGCCCCGCTGGCGCTGTGCCGCATTACTACCATATCCACTTTCATCGAAAGAATATTATTAACCGTATCCAATAAAGTTTCACCTTTTGAAACTGAAGAACCTGAAGCGGAAAAATTTAATGTATCGGCGCTGAGCCTTTTTTCAGCAAGCTCAAAAGAAATCCTCGTGCGTGTAGAATTTTCGTAAAATAAATTTACGATTGTAGTGTCGCGCAAGGAAGGCACTTTTTTTATTGGCCTTTGTAATACTTCTTTAAATTGGGTGGCTGTAGATAGAATTAATTCAATATCCCGGAGTTGCAAATCTTTAATGCCCAGGAGATGTTTGGTGGATAGTTGCATTAAATGTCAAAGCTAAATGAAAAAAAGTAATGTGCAAAAAAGATAAATATGGAATAAAAGTTTGTTTACTGCCAATTTGAATTAAGAAATTTTAGTGCGGTGAATACAGTAAAACCGTATTAATTTTTTATTCTTTTTTACATACCGCTTCTCTTTTTTAATTTAAAATATATTTTATCTCATTCTAATTTTCAAAAGCAAAACTTGAATAATATATAATTTCAGGCACAGTTAATGTAGGCATGATTTGTTTAAAACCGATTGATTAATTTATTGCCTTATTAATTTTTTTCCATATTAAAAACGTACTATATGAAAGCAATAAGAATACATGAATTTGGTGGGCCTGAAGTTTTGAAATATGAAGATGCACCAATTCCTAAACCAGCAAAAGACGAAGTACTGATAAAAGTGTATGCCAGTGGGGTTAATCCAGTTGACTGGAAAATACGCGCAGGGCTTGCCGGTAAAAAATTTCCAGTTGAGCTTCCTTTAATCCCGGGTTGGGATGTTTCGGGTGAAATAGAGGAAGTGGGAAGTGATATTTTGAATTTTAAAAAAGGCGATGAAGTTTACAGCCGCCCCGACCCAACCCGTAATGGCACTTACGCAGAATATGTGGTGGTAAAAGCCAACGAGGTAAACAGCAAACCTAAAACTATTAGCCATGATAAAGCAGCAGCGGTTCCACTTGCAGGCCTTACAGCATGGCAAGGTTTATTTGAACATGGCAATTTACAACAAGGTCAAAAAGTATTGATTCATGCTGCAGCCGGCGGAGTAGGAACTTTTGCCGTACAGTTTGCAAAATGGAAAGGAGCTTATGTAATTGGTACCGCTTCCGAAGACAATATCGATTTCTTATATGGCCTGGGTGCAGATGAAGTAATTAATTATGAAACTGAAAAGTTTGAAAAAAAAATAAAGGGCGTTGACCTTGTTTTTGACCTTATCGGTGGCGAAACTCAAAAGCTTTCTTTACAGGTAATTAAAAAAGGTGGAAGATTGGTGACTACTGTAAAACCTGAAAATGAGGAAGCAGCAAAAGCAAAAAATATCAGGATTATTGGTTATTTGGCTCAATCTCTCCCGGAGGATTTACAACAAATATCCGGGCTTATTGACTCAGGAAAAGTAAAACCGGTTGTTACTGATATATACCCCTTAAAAGATGCAGCAGAGGCGCAAAAAAAAATTGAATCGCACCACACAAGAGGCAAAATTGTTTTGAAGGTAATTTGATTATTATTTTCCTATAACAACGGTGTTTTTATTTGTCTCATATTGAGATATTCTGATTGCCATTATTTTGGAGTAATTTGTTTTCAAATTCTCTGGGTATGAAGAAATTATCAATTACTTTTTTGCTGCTATTCTGTTTTGGGTATCTCATTGCCCAAACAAAAACAACTGTATCATCACCTGACAAAAATTTGGTATTTAGTTTCGAAATCATAACAGGGCATCCCGAATATTCTGTTTCTTATAAAAATAAAATCTTAATAGAACCAAGTTCACTGGGGTTAACTTTTGCGGGCGGCGATTTTTTCGGCAATGATATTAAAGCTGGAACTGTGACAATTATTGATGGGGTTGATGATTATACATTACCGGAAGGAAAAACCAGCAAAGTAATTGATACTTATAAAGAGGCCGCGATCCCCATGCTGGAAAGTAAAGGTAAACATCGGTTAATATGGTTGAAGGTTCGGGTGTATAACGATGGGGCAGCGTTCCGCTACGAACTACCGGAAGAAAAAAACTCAAATCAATTTATATTAACCAATGAAAACAGCACTTTCAATTTGGCAGAAAATCCGATAGTAAGGGTAGCTTTCCTGGAAAATTTTACTACTTCGCATGAACACCGTTACAATGTAATGCCACTGAAAAATATTAAGGACGATACTTTGATGGATATGCCTGCCCTTTTTACATTTCCGGGTAAAGTGTACATGGCTATCACAGAAGCCAACCTGTTAGATTATGCAGGTATGTCACTTATAAAACGAAATGGAATGCTTACCAGTCAATTGACACCGTTGCCTGGCCAGGAACTCATAAAAGTAAAAGCTGATCTTCCGCATCATACTCCCTGGCGGGTGATGATGATAAGCGGCCGTATCGGTGCACTAATTGAATCTAATATTCTTACTGACCTGGCGGATCCTGGCAAAATCAAAGATGTGAGTTGGCTAAAGCCCGGCAAAGCAACTTTTCATTGGTGGAATGGAGATATTTCGCCAGATACGACCTGGGAGCCGGGAGAGAATTTTGATTTTGAAAAATATTACATTGATTTCTGTGCCCGCAATGGTATTCAATATCATACTGTGATTGGTTACAGGCAGGTAGCCTGGTACCAGAATGATGGAATTCAGTATGCGCCGGGGCCGAACACAGATGTAACGAAACCACGGCCGGGGCTGGATATACAGGCATTAAGCGATTATGCCAGAAGCAAAGGTGTGAGGTTGCGCTTCTGGGTTCATTGGCAGGCATTGTATCCAAAAATAGATAGTGCTTTTGCATTATATGAGAAGTGGGGAATTGAAGGGATGATGGTTGATTTTTTAGATCGTGATGATCAGGAAATGGTAAAGATTCAGGAAGAGATTTTACAAAAAGCCGCCGCGCATCATCTGGAAATTCAGTTTCATGGAGCTTATAAACCAACCGGATTAAGCCGCACTTACCCAAATGAATCAACGCGGGAGGGCACTTTGAATTATGAAAACGACAAATGGGGAAACCTGATAACTCCGGACGATGATATCAACATACCTTTTACGCGCGGGCTTGCCGGATGCACTGATTATCATTTAGGCGGATTCAGAGCCATGGCTCAAAATAAATTTAAAGCCCTGGCAACGAGGCCGCATGTGCTGGCTACCCGCTGCCATATGTTGGCAATGTATGTTGTATTAGAGAACCACATGTCAATGGTATGTGATTATCCGGAAGCATACGAAGGGCAGCCTGGCTTTGACTTTATCCGTGAAGTGCCGACTGTGTGGAGCCAAACAGTTGTGCCTGGAGCAGAAGTTGGTGAATGGGTTTGCATTGCCAGAAGAAAAGGAACTGATTGGTACATGGGTGCTATTAATAATAGCAAGCCCCATGTAGTTACAGTACCTTTAAGTTTTTTATCACCGGGAAACTATACTGCTCAAATTTATAAAGATGCACCTAATGGAGAAGATCATCCGAACGAATTAGTTAAAGAAATTATAAGCGTTTCTTCATCAGATAAATTGAAATTGAACTTACCGGCTGGTGGCGGAGAAGTGGTGAGAATTATCAAAAAGTAATTTGTAAAAAGATATGGCCCTTACTCTTAAAATTGTTTGTGCCAGCACACTTCAGCATAACCCTGCATTCCTTCGATGGGCGGGTTTAATTTTCTTATAGAAATAGAAATGGATTTTAGGCTGGGGAAGTTTTGATGAATTTCATTTCCGGTTTTCATTACAACAGTTTCCAACAGAGGCGTAGCCGAGTTCATATTCTTTTTAATAATTTCGTAAACCGTGGCGTAATTGATGGTTTCATCTATGTGGCTGATCTCGTCAACTTTCTCATGAAATTCCAAATTAGTATCTACGATATATTCATTTCCTAAAATTTTTTCTTCAGGATGAATACCATGGTATGCATTGAATAAAAGATTATGCAATTGAACAGAAACCATAAAAAGGGGAATAAAAAAATTGTTTAAACATTATCTTGTATATTTTCTTACTTATTTTCAACAGGCTGTATATTATCGATTGACAGGCGATGTTCCATTGCGCTCAAAAACCTTTCCGCTTCCAGGGCGGCCATACATCCTGAGCCGGCGGCCGTTACTGCCTGGCGGTAAATTTTATCCTGTAAATCGCCTGCAGCAAAAACACTTTCGACATTGGTCTTCGTTGTGCCAGGCAAGGTTTTTATATAACCTGCCTCATCCATTTCAAGCCATCCTTTAAATATATCAGAGTTGGGCTGATGGCCAATTGCCGCAAAATAAGCACTAACGGGTATTTCAGATTTTTCACCTGAAATATTGTTAACTATCCGGACAGATTCTGTTCTTTCTTTTCCAACAATTTCAACAACCTCCGTATTAAAATACACTTTTATATTTTTTGTTGCCAAAACCCTCATTTGCATTATTTTGCTGGCACGCATGGTTTCTTTTCTTACAAACATGTGAACAAAACTGCAAATCTTACTTAAATAGAGGGCTTCTTCTGCAGCAGTATCGCCGCCACCGACAATACAAACTTCTTTTCCTTTAAAGAAAAAACCATCACAAACCGCGCACGCACTTACTCCATATCCATTTAACCGTTGTTCGCTTTCAATTCCCAGCCATTTAGCGCTGGCGCCTGTTGCTAAAATTATAGAATCGGCACTTATCCACTTTTCTTCATCAACTAATACTTTACATGGATAACAACCAAAATCTACTTTTGTTACCAATCCATAACGAATATCAGCGCCCATCCTTTTAGCCTGGGTTTCAAAATCAATCATCATATCAGGGCCCTGCACTCCATTTGGATAGCCCGGGTAATTTTCAACTTCAGTAGTAATAGTAAGCTGCCCGCCCGGTTGTATTCCCTGGTAAAGCACCGGCTTTAAGTTTGCCCTTGCAGCATAAATTGCAGCCGTATAGCCCGCTGGGCCAGATCCAATAATAAGGCATTTAACATGTTCTAAATCAGTATTCATAACCATAAATATATTATTTCCAAAAATAACGATTTTACTACTGAAATTACCTAACTAGGAATGATTATAATTTAAAAAGCAGCCGTTTCCTAATTTTGGTGCACGTAAAAATTTTATGAATCAATTACTTTCCAGGCATAATACATTTGTAAATCAATAAAAATAACTAGTTTAAAATGAAATGGGATACCAATTTATATGACCAAAAGCATGATTTTGTGTCAAAATATGGCGAAGAAGTAATCGGTTTACTTAGTCCAAAAATGGGGGAAGAAATATTAGACCTTGGCAGTGGAACTGGAGATTTAGCAGAAATAATCAGGCAGAAGGGTGCAGTTGTAACAGGCATTGACAACTCAAAGGAAATGATAGAGGCTGCCAGGCAAAAATACCCTTTGATTGATTTTCAGGTGAAATCAGCTACCAGCTTTTCATTTGATAAAAAATTTGATGCGGTATTTTCCAATGCCGTTTTGCATTGGGTTTTAGAAAAAGAAAAAGCCGTAACACAAATCTATAATTGCCTGAAGGCAAATGGGAGGTTTGTTGCGGAATTTGGAGGTAAAGGAAATGTTGGGCACATTGTACATGCTCTTAAAACCGCATTAATCAAAAATGGCTATTCTGAACATTCAAAAAAGGAAATTTGGTATTTCCCTTCCCTATCAGAGTACGCTTCCCTATTGGAACAAAATAACTTTAGGGTAATTTTTGCCACACATTTTGACAGGGAAACTTTATTAAAAGATGATAACGGAATTAAAAACTGGCTTCACATGTTTGGCAGTTCCTATCTTAAAGGTTTAAGCGATAAAAATATTGAAATCATTTTGGATGATACCGAGAAACAATTAAAGGCCACAAATTACCGGGATGGGAAATGGTATGCTGATTATAAAAGAGTAAGGATTGTAGCTTTGAAAAATTAAGGCTGAAACAATTCTATTTTGAGCTAACAATTGAAGGCTCCTCCGGCTTGTATTTCCTAATCATATTGGACAGCATAAAACAAACAAATGCACTTGTGCCCATATTTCCAAATATGGCATCCATAAATAAAATAAACATCAAGGAATGAGCGCTACCATTCAAGGCTGGGGCAGGCTTTGCTAATTCACTCGCAGTATTGGCTACATAGCTATAACTGGCAGGTTTCATGATTGCCAAAATAATAAATATCGCCAGGCAGGAGATAATCGCTCCAATTAGCGCAGTTGCCAATCCGGATGCAATCACCTTTTCGGTATGCGAGCTGTTGTCAGATTTGTTATTAAAATTGACAACAAAAAATACCATTACCGCGGCAAATAAAACGTTACCCAGGTATAATACCCATGTCATTGAATAGGTGTCATCTTTAAGATAAATAACTACTGAAATAAGGTAAATTATTGCAGCCGCTATTGAATACTTTAGAAATGAAAGAATACGTTGTTTTGTAAACATGATATATAATTTTTAGTTCAAATTAAAAAAATGGATTTTTTTATTATTGAGAAGCGTAGGAGTATTTTTATTCAAAAAAAATCCTAAAAATTATTTGAATAGGCTTATTTTTTATGCAACAGAAATCATGCTAATTTGTTGCTTTACTGCCATTTTCTAAATTTTAAAATATAAATATTGTATAAAATAGAGTTATCTTCCTATTAATTATTTTTGAGAATGCCTATCAATTCTGTTTATGAATAAAAGAAAAAGTATCCTGCTTGTTTTTATTTTTCTCACTATCACTGTTGCTTTTCACCTCACCGATATTTATAATTTTAATAGCATATCCCCATTATTTCTAAGGCTATTAAGATGGGCTTTTATCGGTTCGTTGATACTTTTCGCACTTTATAAACGCTCTCTTACGACGTGGATTTTAGTGAGTATGGCAATAGGTGTTGAAATAGGAGTTGATTTTCCTGAATTCGCAAAAGATTTAAGATTCCTTAGCCAGATATTTTTACGATTGGTAAAAACCATTATTGCGCCCATTCTTTTTTCAACTTTGGTAGTTGGCATAGCCGGCCATTCAGATTTAAAACAAGTGGGAAGGATGGGATGGAAATCAATTGTTTATTTTGAGGTTGTAACAACTTTTGCCTTAATCATCGGGCTGATTGCCATTAATATTTCCCAGGCTGGAGTGGGCATTCACATTCCACCAGGTTTTCATGAAGAATTGCCGGCCACAATTACCCAAACATGGCAGGATGTTATTCTCCACATTTTTCCTGAAAATATTATAAAATCCATGTACAATGGCGATGTTTTGCCCATTGTTGTGTTCAGTATAATTTTTGGGATCGGCCTCGCAATGGTAAAAGAAGAAAAGCGAAAGCCTCTGCTTGCGTTCTCCGAAAGCCTTGCTGAAACAATGTTTAAATTTACTAACATTATTATGCATTTTGCACCTTTTGGCGTGGGTGCTGCTATTGCCGTAACCGTTGGCCATCTCGGTTTAGACATATTATTTTCTTTAGTTAAACTGCTGCTTACTTTGTATGCTTCCCTCGTGGCTTTTGTTGGAATAGTGCTATTCTCTATTGCCTATTTTTTAAAAATCCCTGTCCGGCAGTTTATCAGGGCTGTTTCTGAGCCCGTTGCCATTGCATTTGCCACGACCAGTTCTGAATCTGCCCTTCCGATAGCCATGGAGAATATGGAAAAATTTGGCGTACCTCAAAAAATTGTATCTTTTGTTTTGCCTACCGGATACACTTTTAATCTTGATGGCACTACTTTGTATCTTTCGCTGGCAAGTGTTTTTGTAGCCCAGGCAGCAGGAATCCATATGAGCATTGGGACGCAATTTATAATGGGGTTAACGTTGATGCTTACCAGTAAAGGAGTTGCCGGAGTGCCGAGGGCTTCGTTGGTTATTTTGTTAGGAACGGTTTCATCTTTTGGTTTACCTTTCTGGCCAGTAATGGCCATCCTGGGGATTGACGAATTGATGGATATGGCGCGCACTTCGGTTAACGTGATTGGAAATACTTTAGCCAGTTGTGTTATTGCTAAATGGGAAGGCGAATTTGACCAATCAAAAGCACTGGCTTTTGTTGCTGATTAGCAATTTCTGTTTCTATTAAGGTTTTTTGTTGTTTCTTTATCGCGAAAATAAATATTGGCCATCATTAAAAATAGTAGCAGTGCCGCTTTTAGAAATTTTAGGTATCACCTTTAAAGACATTTTAAATCCCCAGTTTTATATTGAGCATGGTGGATTATGGATGATCATATTTATTGTCTTTGCAGAAACCGGCCTCTTTGCAGGCTTTTTTCTTCCCGGCGATGCCTTGCTTTTTGTAACCGGCATATACAGTAAAAGTATTGTAACCGCCGCATTGTTCAATTCAAATAATGAATGGGCTGACCTCGGAATTTTATGGTTGTTGATCATGATAGCCGGAATTCTCGGAAACTTTGTAGGATATTGGTTTGGCTATAAAAGCGGCCCTTTTTTATATGAACGGAAAGATTCCTTTTTATTTAAGAAAAAATATTTGATACAGGCTCATGAGTTTTATGAAAAAAATGGCGGGGGGGCAATCATCATTGCAAGGTTTGTCCCTTTTGTAAGAACTTTTGCGCCAATAGTTGCCGGTATCGTAAAAATGGATAAAAAGAAATTTTCTTTTTACAATTTTTTGGGGTGTTTCCTTTGGGTGGGAAGCATGTTGCTGGGAGGCCATTTTCTTCAAAAATTTGTGGAGAAAGAATTTAATTTTGATTTGAAACAGCATCTGGAAGTGATTATCGTGGGCATTATCATTGTAACTACATTTCCCGTTTTATGGAAAGTGTTTACGTCCAAAAAGAAACCCAAGCCTCTGGCTGATTAAGAATTTGGGTTATTTGATGGTTTACTGCCAGAGGCATTATTCCAGGGATTTTGCAAAAAATACATTTATTGAACTTTAGAAATTTCTATAAAAAAACCCAAACTTTTTCCCCGGATGGGAAAAAGAAAATTAAATTTCTTGTCATTCGTTTTTCGTCCATTGGCGATATAGTATTGGCGTCACCTGTTTTGCGCTGTTTGAAAAATCAAGTTCCATTATCAGAGATTCATTTTCTTACGAAGCTTTCTTTTAAAATGGTAACTGCTTCCAATCCTTACATTGATAAGTTTTTTTATTTTGATAGCAATTTGAAGGAATTAATCGAAAACCTCACAAATGAAAACTATGATTACATAATTGATTTGCAGGATAATTTACGTTCGGGAAAAATAAAGAGAGCATTAAAAATAAAATCCTTTACCGTTAATAAATTAACGATCGAGAAATTTTTCCTCACTAAGTTTCATATTGATTTTATGCCAGGCATTCATATTACTCAAAGAAGCCTGAATACTCTTCAATATTTTGGCGTAAAAGATGATGGCTATGGCTTAGATTATTTTATTCCTAAAGAAGACGAAGTAAATGAAAGCGATATTCCTACTTCACATATCGCAGGGTATATTGCACTGGTAATTGGTGCATCGTACCCGACTAAAAAATTACCAGTATATAAACTTCAGGAATTATGTAGTAAAGTCAATTTCCCTATTATTTTAATTGGGGGGGAAACCGATTTTGAAGAAGGAAAATTGGTTGCAGAAGTGGACGCGATTAAAGTTTATAACGCTTGCGGGAAATTTAACCTCAATGAATCTGCAGATCTGGTGCGCCGTTCCCGTTTAGTAGTATCCCACGATACCGGCTTACAATATATTGCCTGCGCATTTCAAAAACCGGTATTGGCAATTTGGGGCACCACTTCGCCTAAATTGGATGTAGAGCCCTATTATGGAAGCAGGTTTATAGAAGGGCAAAAAGGATTTATTTATGAGAATATTCTGGTTCCGGGATTAAAGTGCCAGCCCTGTAGTAAATATGGAATTGAAAAATGCCCGTTAGGCCATTTTAATTGCATGAATAAACAGAATATTGATGCGATTGTTGCCAAAATACATTCTTTAGTGAATAAATAATATTTAAAGCACTTTTTTAAAATTCATTGATTTATTAAATTGCAGTATTATAATTAACTGTAGGAAATGGCTAAAATCAAAAAAAATAAAAAGAAAAAAAACTACACAGCAATTTATTTCTTTGCCGCGGCATTTATAGCAACTGCCGCAATAAGTGCAATTATCAGGGAAAACAGGCGTATTCAGGAAGAGAACGAATTACTTTCTTATGAAGTTTGGTAACATTTGAACATTAACAGCTTTCAAATATTATTGCCGCACCTTGCCCTACTCCGACGCACATGGTAGCTAATCCATAACGAACTTCCCTCCTTTTCATTTCATACAACAATGTAGTAGCGATACGCGAACCACTACAGCCCAAGGGATGCCCTAATGCAATCGCACCTCCGTTTACATTTACTTTTTCCAGATCAAGGCCTAGCCCATGGATGCATGCAATAGATTGAGAAGCAAAAGCCTCATTCAATTCTATTAAATCAAGGTTACTAACGGTAATGCCTGCACGCTTTAGCGCTTTTTGGGATGCAGCTACCGGCCCTATTCCCATAATTGCCGGATCAACGCCAGCAACCGCCATACTAACCACTTTTGCCATGGGCTTAAGCCCGTATTTTTTTACGGTTTTTTCGTTAGCAAGCAACAGCATAGCTGCACCATCGTTGATACCTGAGGAGTTGCCTGCGGTAACAGTTCCATCTTTCATAAAAGCAGGTTTTAACTGAGATAATTTCTCTAATGTACTCTTGCGCGGGTGTTCATCGGTATCAAAAATTATTTTATCAGTTTTGTTGGGTGTAATCTCAACCGGAATGATTTCATCTTTCCATTTTCCGGCTGCTAAGGCGGCAAAATATTTTTGCTGGCTTTCATATGCAAATTCATCCTGCGCATGCCGTGAAATTTTCCACTCTTTGGCTACATTTTCTGCAGTTTCACCCATTGAATAAGGATAGTATTTTTCAATTAATTTTTTGTTGGGGAAACGCCACCCAATGGTAGAATCATAAATCTCAGCTTTTCTGGCAAACGCACTTTCTGATTTGCCCAATACAAAAGGCGCACGGCTCATGCTTTCTACGCCTCCTGCTAAAAATATATCCCCATCGCCACACATAATGGCCCGCGATGCATCCATTATTGATTGAAGCCCACTTGCGCACAAACGGTTCACCGTATTTCCGGCAACAGAGACGGGTAAACCTGCCAGCAAAGCCGCCATCCGCGCGACATTCCGGTTATCTTCACCAGCCTGGTTTGCATCCCCTGCTATTACATCTTCAATTTCATTTACATCAATTTTTCCATTTCTCCGAACCAATGCTTTTATAACTTCTGCAAGTAAATCGTCAGGGCGGATTGAGCTCAAAGCCCCTCCATATCTACCTATCGGCGTCCTTAAAGCATCAATTACATAAACTGTCTCCATTATTTTTAAATTAAAGAAGCTGCAAGATAAATATTTTCATTCCTCATCAATTTAACAAACAAAACCTTTTAACAATGTAACAATTAATACATCTTTGCAAAATGGCTTCGAAAAAAAATATAAGGGAACTTACTTTAGATGAATTAACGGAATATTTTTTATCAATAGGAGAAAAAAAATTCCGGGCAAAACAAGTATGGGAATGGATTTGGAAAAATCATGCCCGCAGTTTTGAAGATATGGCCAACCTAAGCAAAGAACTTCGTAAAACCCTTTCGGAGAATTTTTCTTATCCTGCTTTAACAAGCAATTATTCACAATTCAGCAATGACGGCACTATAAAAAGCCGTTTTAAAACATTTGACGGCCATTTGGTAGAGGGAGTCTTAATTCCTGTAGAAGACAGGCAAACTGCCTGCGTTTCATCACAGGTTGGCTGTAGCCTGAGTTGTAAATTTTGTGCAACCGGATTTATGGAGCGGAAACGAAATTTAACTTTCGACGAAATTTATGACGAAGCGGCCTTGTTAAATGAGATGGCCGAAAAAACATACGGTAAAAAACTCAGCAATATTGTTTTTATGGGAATGGGGGAACCCCTGTTAAATTATAAAAATGTATTAAAAGCCATTGAACGCATAAATGCGCCCGATGGCCTGGGAATCGGAGCCAGAAGAATTACAGTATCTACTTCAGGTATATCAAAAATGATAAAACAGTTAGGCGACGATGGAGTAAAGTTCAACCTGGCGTTATCACTTCACGCAGCGAATGATAAAAAACGAAGCGAGTTAATGCCAATAAATGAAACCAATAATATTAAATCTCTAATAGATGCACTCAATTATTTTTATAATAAAACAAAAAACGATATCACTTTTGAATACATTTTATTTAAGAATGAAAATGATTCTATAGAGGATGCCGAAGATTTGATAAAAATTTACCGCCAGGTTCCGGTTCATTTAATTAATGTGATAGAATACAACCCTATTGATAATGCTGATTACCAAAAACCTGATAAAGAAGCCACTCAAAAATTTATGGATTACCTCGCTGCACACCGCGTGAATGTAAGGCTTAGGGTAAGCCGGGGAAAAGATATTGATGCAGCGTGCGGGCAATTAGCGAATAAAGATTTGGAAAGAGTAGTGTGAAAATAAGTTAAGAACATAGAAATAAAAATCAGAAAATGAAGGTGTTTAAATTTGGCGGTGCGAGTATAAATAGTTTTGAAAGAATAATGAACCTGGTACCCATCCTGGAAAACTACAAAGATGAAAAAATTCTTATTGTTGTTTCAGCAATAGGGAAAATGACTAACGCCCTGGAGAAAGTGGTGGATGCATTTTATGAAGAACGAAATGAAGATGCATTGCATCTTTTTCAAAAGATAAAAAAATACCACCTTGACCAGGTTAAATATTTGATTACACTGAATTGGGAAAAAGCAACTAATCAGTTAAATGACTTCTTTACTGAAATAGAATGGCTGCTACACGATAAGCCTGTAAAGGATTATAACTATTATTACGACCAGATTGTTTGTGCAGGAGAATTGCTTTCCACTACTTTGATATCCTTTTTTTTAAAAGAAAAAAAACTTCAAAACCAATGGATTGATGTCAGAGACCTGTTGAGGACGGACGACACTTTCAGGGCTGCAAAAATTGATTGGGAAGTTTCCAGGAAACAGGTGGAAGAAAAATTGATTCCGTTATTCAACGAAAATAATTTTATAATTACACAAGGGTTTATAGCCAGCACAGATGAAAATGAAAGTACCACTCTTGGCCGTGAAGGAAGCGATTTTACTGCTGCTATTTTTGCAGAAATACTCAATGCATCAAGTGCGGTGATTTGGAAAGATGTAAATGGTATTATGAATGCCGACCCAAAGGATTTTGAAGATGCAGTAACAATTGAAGAACTCAGTTACAAAGAAATAATTGAAATGGCTTATTATGGTGCCCAGGTAATTCATCCTAAAACGATTAAGCCATTGCAAAATAAAAATATCCCACTTTTTGTGAAGCCTTTTTTAGATTTACGTTTAGCCGGCACCGTTATATCAAGTAAACCAGATATACATTTGCCGTCAATGATTGTAAATAAACAAAACCAGGTATTGATAACTTTACAAACAATTGACTTTTCTTTTGTAGAAGGCAAACCAACTAGTTATATAAATTCGATTTTAAATGAATTAAATATCAAACCCAATCTTACCCAAAACACAGCCATAAGTTTGATGATTTGTGTTGATGGCATTTCTGAAAAGATAGAAGAAACCGCTTTAAGAGCCTCTGCCATTTTTGATGTACAGATTCAAAAAGATTTACAACTTCTCACAATCAGGCATTATTCACCTGAGATTGTCGAAAGGCTGTCAAAAGGCAAAGAAATTATTCTTGAACAAAAAACCAAAGAAACTATTCAAATGCTGATAAGCAATAATCAGTAAAATACATTTTAAATGGCTAATATCGTTTAAGAATATCCGTTATAACCAAAATAAAAATTAAGATTATTTGTTGGTTTACTATGGTTGGTATAATTAGAAGGGCTGTTCTTAATTAACTACATAATTTCCCATCCGGTCAATCATTACAACCGGAACTTCTTTGGTAGCTTCAAAATCATCATAAGCAGATTTTAACTGCAATTCAAATTTTTCAAGAGAAGGTTTATTTGAGGTATAGTTAGTAAAAAATTCAAAAGATTTTTTTCTGTTATACCTCACCGGGAAAATATGGACCGGTATAAAATCTTCACCGCTGGCTTTTGCAGAACTGGCAATAATATAGATTTCTTCAATATCGCTATCAGTAACGGGAATACAGCCAACAGACACGCAACTTCCATGGATATAAATCCCATTGCCCGGGCGCAAAGAATCGCTTAAAATCCGGTCTGACATATTTGGGTAATTCAGGCCTAAAGCAAGATGGTAAGCGCTGTGTGGGTTAAATTCATTGATATAATAAAAGCCTTCCGGCACCTGGAAATCGCCCTGCATCCTCTTAGGGCCCATCGCGCCGCTTTGCAGGCAAACCTTATATGTTTTGAATAATTTATATTTTTCTTTTGCCGCGTTTTTTACCCAAACTTCCAATTGGCCGTCATATTTAAAGCTGCGGATGTACATATCCTTAACAGGCCAGGAGAACCCTTTTGCTTTAAATTCTTTTTCAAGGGAATCTTCCCGTACACCTAATTCAGCAGATATTTTAAAGGAAATATTACGGGTAGGCTTATACGAACTTTGTGCGCAGGTATAAAAACTTCGAAAGGAAAAAATGACGAAAATTAATAAATAGCGAAAGATTTTATTACGCATTATTGGTTAACAAATTGAACTTCTATAGAACGCAAAAATAATTTTATTATTGATGAAAATTAAAATGAAGTAAAAAAAATTCTATAAATTCCCTCTTTCATCCTGTTCTCTTTCGATGGCCTCAAACAGAGCCTTAAAATTTCCTTTACCAAAACTTTTTGCACCTTTTCTTTGGATTATTTCAAAAAAAAGTGTGGGCCTGTCTTCTACCGGCCTGGAAAATATCTGGAGTAAATAACCCTCATCGTCTTTATCAATCAAGATTCCTAATTCGCTTAGTGGTTTCAAATCTTCATCAATATGCCCTACCCTGTCCAAAACCGTTGTATAATAACTGGCTGGGATTTTTACAAACTCTACTCCCCGGTTTTTCAATTCGGTTACTGTTTCTATTATGTTATTCGTAGCAAGTGCCACATGTTGGCAGCCTTCGCCGTTATAAAACTCAAGGTATTCCTCTACCTGGCTTTTCTTTTTTCCCTCAGCCGGTTCATTTATGGGAAATTTTACATAACCATTTCCGTTGCTCATTACCTTACTCATCAATGCAGAATATTCGGTTGAAATATCTTTATCATCAAAGCTCAGAATATTTTTAAACCCCATCACATTTTCATAAAAATTTACCCATGGATTCATCTGCTTCCAACCAACATTACCCACACAATGGTCAACATATAAAAGCCCTGTATCAGTTGGATTATAAGCACTCTCCCATTTTCTAAATCCCGGCATAAAGGCACCTGAATAGTTTTTCCTTTCAATAAATAAATGGACCGTATCGCCATAAGTATGGATGCCGCTCATCACTACTTCTCCGTTGTCATCTCTCAAAACCGTTGGCTCCATGTAACTTTTTCCTCCCCGTTTTGTCGTTTCTTCCCAGGCACTCGTAGCATCTTCCACTTTTAAGGCAAGCATTTTTATTCCATCACCGTGTTTAGAAATATGGGCTGCAATTTCGTTGTTAGTTTTGATAGGTGTAGTGAGTACAATCGTGAGTTTATTTTGCCTCACTACATAACTCGCCCTATCTTTTACACCGGTTTCAGGCCCTGAATAAGCCAATGATTGAAAGCCAAAAGCAGTTTTATAATAATGCGCTGCCTGCTTTGCATTTCCGACGTAAAATTCCACATAATCCGTTCCCATCAAAGGAAGAAAATCGGCCTGCATTTTTTCATTTTTTGATGGAGAAATTGCTTCTGTTTCCATATTATAAGGTTTACTTCAAAGTTACAAAAAATGGATCATCCCCACAGAAAAGTAAAGGCTTTAAGATTGCCAGAATAAAAAAAATATCCTTCAAAACCTTAAAGCCACTCCGTAATTAGTCAATTGTTATAAAGAATTCAATTATTTTTTATAAAGCTTCTGTAATAAAAAGATTTATGAAATTTCTACTAATTCGATATCAAAAATCAATTCTTTTCCTGCCAGTTCATGATTGGCATCTAATATAACTACCTCATCTTTTACTTCAGTAACTACTACCGGAATCGGTTGCCCGGCCTGGTTTTGCAGTTGCAATTTCATTCCCGGTTCCAGCTTCATATCTTCAGGAATATTAGACTTTGGAAATTCAATGATTGCTTCCAGATTCTTTTCACCGTAGGCATTTTCAGGAGCAATGCTGATGGTTTTTTTTTCGCCTGGCTCCATACCCGGGATGGCTTCATCAAAACCTTTGATCATCTGCCCGGCACCAACTGTAAATGCAAGAGGCTCCCTTCCTTCGCTTGAATCAAATTGCTCGCCGTTTATTAGTTTCCCTTTGTAATGCACTTTCACATTGTCGCCTTTTTTTGCTTTGCTCATAATTTTTTTATTTTGTTAAATTAAAAATGGAAATACTGATTATGAAAAAGTATTTCGTGCCGGGTAAAGTTGGCAATAATATTTTATTTATTCAGGAAAAGATTAATTTTTATAATAATTTTATCTGTATCAATCACAACTTTAAAGTTATTTTACATTCCATAGCTGTTTGAAATTCAATTTGAAAATGATAAAACAAAAATCTCTCTTATTTGTTGGTTTACTACTAATTACATTTACGGCATTGGCTCAAAAAAGAATTATTCCCGGGGCAGAAAGATTAAATGATTACCTGCCATTTTTAAAAGGCAAAACCGTGGCTTTATTTGCCAATCAAACTTCTATGGTTGGAAATACTCATTTGGTGGATACATTAATAAAAAGAGGAATAAAAATTGTCAAGATTTTTGGACCGGAACATGGTTTTCGTGGGAACGCAGATGCCGGTGAAAATGTGGGAAACACCATTGATAAAGAAACAGGAATTGAAGTAATCAGCCTGTATGGAAAACACGAAAAGCCTACAGCCGAAGACCTAAAAGGTGTTGATGTAATGTTGTTTGATATCCAGGATGTGGGCGTACGTTTTTATACATTCATTTCATCTTTACAAAAATATGTTGAGGCAGCGTTGGAGAATTCTATACCACTTATTATTCTCGACCGCCCTAATCCAAATGGTTTTTATGTTGATGGGCCTGTCCTACAGGAAAAATATAAAAGTTTTATTGGAATGAATCCGATTCCGATAGTTTATGGGCTTACTCTGGGCGAATATGTAAAAATGATGGCCGGCGAAAAATGGTTAAGTGACTCTGCCAATAAAAAATATGCGTATTACCAACATGCACAAAAAACAGCTGATAACCCATTTCATTTGCTTATAATTAAATGCCTTAATTATAACCACGACAGTAAATATATTTTACCCGTAAAACCTTCTCCTAATTTGCCCGATATTCAATCGGTTTATTTATACCCTTCTACTTGTTTTTTTGAAGGCACAACCTTGAGTGAAGGCCGTGGAACGGATAAGCCTTTCCAGGTTTTTGGAGCTCCATCATTACCCAAAAATTTATATTCATTTACTCCTAACCCAACCGAAGGAGCAAAGAGCAGCAAGCATTATGGAGAAGTTTGCTATGGATGGAATTTATCAGGCACACCACAAGAAGTTTTGAAAAAAATTGATAAACAGATTCAACTAAAATGGCTGATGGAAGCCTACCGTTTATTTCCTGATAAAGAAAAGTTTTTCATTACCCCAAAATCAGGAAATATGGAAAATTCATTTTTTGATAAATTGGCAGGAAATAATGAATTATGGCAACAATTAAAAAATGGCGTTTCAGAAAAAGGCATCAGGAAAAGTTGGGAGCCGGCTTTAACTAATTATAAAAAAATGAGGAAAAAATATTTATTATATAAAGATTTCGAATAAAAAATGATCAAAAATATAGATTTTAAAATGCAATTAAATACCACACAATCTTGAAAAAACCGTTACGAACCGTTTTTATGGGCACACCTGAATTTGCTGTTGCATCCTTACAAAAATTGTATGAAGCCGGGTACAATATTGTGGGTGTGGTAACAGCGCCGGACAAGCCTGCCGGGCGTGGAATGAAACTAAATGAAAGTGCTGTAAAAATATATGCAAAAGAAAAAAACTTAAAAATATTACAACCTGAAAAATTGAAAGGTCCCGCTTTTATTGAAGAACTAAAGTCTTTAAATGCAGATGTTCAGGTGGTAGTGGCTTTTCGTATGCTTCCGGAAATCGTATGGAACATGCCGCCAATGGGAACGATTAATCTTCATGGTTCACTATTACCGCAATACCGTGGTGCTGCGCCTATCAATTGGGTAATTATTAACGGGGAAAAAGAAACAGGCGTAACTACTTTTAAATTAAAGCACGAAATAGACACCGGGAATATTTTGCTACAGGAAAAAATCAAAATAGAAGAAGGCGATACTGCCGGGTCATTACACGATAAAATGAAAAATATTGGTGCAGATTTGCTTTTAAAAACTATTGATGAATTAGCTGAAGGGAAACTTGTAGAAATTTCCCAAAATCCACCAATCACCATTCAAAATCCAATACTTCACCATGCTCCAAAAATTTTTACTGAAACCTGTGAAATAGATTGGAATAAAAGTGCCGTAGAAATTTACAATCTTATCCGGGGCCTTTCTCCTTATCCTGCAGCTTATACGTTTTTGAATAGCAGGAAATTAAAAATTTTCTCTTCAGAAAAAGAAATTAGAAATGAAATAAAAGAACCCGGCAAATACTTTACTGACCATAAAACTTATTTTAAGTTTTCAGCAAAAGATGGATTCATTTCTTTAAAAGAAATACAATTGGAAGGAAAAAAAAGAATGAAAATTGAAGATTTTTTAAGAGGCTGGAGAGAAGTCTGATTTGGATACATAACAGAAAATATCTGCGTTCGAATAGTATGATTACAGTACAGTTTTAGGGCAATCCCAATCAGCATTTTTTCCGTTTCCATGGCCAATTAGTCCATTACCTAACCTAAAAGATAAGGTAAGGCCTGTAAAATAATACCAGTCTTTAGAACCTGGGTTTCCTCTTTGTGCGCCTGAATCAGGATAAACCAAAGAACCGCCCTTTATTTCATCGCCACGGTAAGATAATTCAACTGCTTTCTGGCCACGGTTAGCAAGTAAAAGGTTTTTATCTACGTAAGTGGTACTTACGTCATCAAGGTAATCAGTAAATAATTTTCTAAACCCAACTTCGAGGCCCACATTAAGGTTATCGCTTAAAGCTAATTTTACTCCGGCGCCGAACGGAATGCCAATTTGGGTAAGGCTGTACATTTTCCTTCCCGCAATAAAACCTTCACCTTCAGTACTCAATGGTTGCAAATAGTATTTGGTGCCTGAAGTGTCAAAAGTGTAAGGGTTATAATGGTACAAAGATAACCCGGCAAAAACGTAGGGAGTGAGTGAACCAGTACCTAACGGAGTAATGAAATACTGCAAGTCAATATCGCCTTCAGTTAATTGTGAAGAGAAACTAAGGTTCCGGGAGCTATTTCTACCATATTTATCATCTGCTGAAACTTTACCCAATTTAAAGCCCGCCCTTACTGCTAAATGTTGTGAAAGGTCACAAGAAAATCCTACACCTCCTGCAAAATGAGCCTGGTTAAAAGTGAATCTTTTTGATTGAAGGTCTCCCTGGTAATTCGAAGCCCCTGCAAACAAATTAATATGAAAACCCTGGCTATTGGCGGATAAAGCAACCATTAGTAAACCAAACCAAAAAAATAAAACTTTCATATGTGGATTTTAAATATTGGATAATTGGGTTTAAAGTCAAAAATAATACCATTATGAAAAAAACGAAAGTATCAGTTAAATACTTTAAAGCAAATTTATTTATGTTGATTTACTCGTTCCACAAAATAGATACTACCACCAGTAAACGAATAAATAATACGAAATCTTAATTATATAAAAACAACAATTAATAATTCAATTTAAAGCAATCATTAATTTTTCACTATTTCCAGGTGGTCCTCCAAAACTACCGTATTCAAGGCTCCGTTTGAATTGAATTCCGGAACCATTTTCCTTAATATAAAGGGAATAATTTCATTGTTGTGGGTGAGGGCCGACCTTTCCAATTCCATCATGAGAGAATCAAATTCACCATTTAAGTTGGGGCATTTTTTTGCACGTAAAATCCTGGGATGGTACGTTTCTGCAAATTCTTCTGAATCCTTAAACAATTCTTCGTACATTTTCTCTCCCGGCCGTAGCCCTGTCTGTACAATTGCTATATCTGCTGGTTTTAGGCCTGCCAATTGTATCATTCTTTTTGCAAGGTCAAGTATCTTAACGGGATTGCCCATATCAAAAAGTAAAATATCTCCTGACTTACCAATTTTCCCAGCCTCCAATACTAATTTAGAGGCTTCAGGAATGGTCATAAAATAACGCGTGATATCAGGATGAGTAATTGTAATTGGCCCACCAGATTTAATTTGTTTATCAAATGTTCGTACCACGCTTCCTGCTGAACCCAACACATTGCCAAAACGCGTAGTAATGAACTCAGTTATTGAATCAGCCCTGTCGCTTAGCGATTGAATATAAATTTCAGAAACCCGCTTTGTGGTCCCCATCACATTAGTAGGGTTTACTGCCTTATCAGTAGAAACCATAACAAACTTTTTCACCCTGAAATCAATCGCGAGGTCAGCGACTTGTTTAGTCCCTAAAACATTTGTAAGCACGGCTTCGCTACTAAAAGTCTCCATCAGGGGGACATGTTTGTAAGCAGCAGCATGAAAAACAAAATCAGGCCTGTGGGTAGAAAAAACTTTCTTCAATTTTGAAGCATCCCTGATAGAAGCTACTTCCACACGCAATTGTTGCTTTTGGTTGTTCTTTTTTAATTCAAATTCAAGGTCAAATAATCCTGATTCAGATTGGTCTAATAAAACTAATTTCTTGAAAGTGAACTTGGAAAGCTGGCGGCAAATCTCACTTCCAATGGAGCCTGCAGCACCGGTTACCATTATGGTTGAATTCTGATAAGTTTTTTGAAGCATATCAAAAGGCAAACTTATTTCATCCCTTTCCAAAAGGTCCTCGATATTGAGCTCTTTCACCTGCTTCTTCTCAAATAAACCTCCCCGCCATTCATTCGCATGGGGTATTACATTAATTTTTATATTAAGGGGAGAGCAAATATCAGAGATCGCCATCTTCTTTTCCACTGATAATTTATCAATAGCAATAAACAAGTCTGTAACTTGCTTTTGCTTCAAAAGAGCCGCCAACCGTGGGCTGGATGCATTATAGATGGGCAGCCCCGCCAGGTTCTTGCCTATTTTTGAAGGGCTGTCTTCAATAAAACCCGCAACAATCATTTTGTTCTTTACATCCTGTTCCAAAATTTGCTTGGTAACCTGTCCCATTTCCCCGGCGCCATAAATAATTGCATTTGAAACTGCCAATAAATTGGACTGCGCAGCCTTCGAATAAACCTCTTTAACCATCAATCGGAAGATGACTAAAATAAAAATGACACTAAATAAATTGATTATTAATAAAGGGATGGGTAATGAACCGGTAACAATAGCATTTGTATCAAAGAAATAAATTGTTAACCATAATACAAATTGCAGGGATGCAAATTTTATAATTCTGATGATATCATTAATCTCAGAATAACGGATAATACCTTTATAAATTGGGAAAAAAATTACACAAAATCCATATACAAAAACATTGATTAAAATTGCCGGTAAAAAATTCAAAACTCCTTTAACGTCTAGCAAAAGGTGCCGGACCAATAAAAACGAGAATAAAAAAGCAATAGTAATCAGGATTAAATCGCAGCAGAAGATGATCCAACGGGGAGCATACTTATTTTTAAAAAATCTTTTGAGCATAATCTTTTTTGGGGTCCGAGCTATAAATACCTCCTGTCCAATCCATTAAAAACTTATTAAAAAATCACTAAGGCAGTTAAAAACAATAAACATACCAGATTCTTAATATAGGTTACATAAAGAAAAACCCTGAATCATAAAACGCTGCAAAGATACCTCTTTGCAAATCAATTCTGCTTAATTGCCTGTTAACGACTTATTGTTATTCACATGTTATTAACAAAATATTGTTAGCTCAGAAAAATGAATAAAATGAAAAAGCCTGCATTTTGAAAGTATTTCAAATGCAGGCTTAAAATGAATTTTTGTTGGAAATTATATCAAATTAAAAAAATAAACCCAGAGATTTATCAGTTTAGATTCTTTAAGTTTTAAGGAAAATATCGTAAATCCAAACTCGTCATAAAAACCTTTGGGATAGTATGACAAGAATTTCTATTTTATCAGGTTGAAATACTATTAAATTTTATCACAATCTAATTAATCGCATTCTGAATTTTTAGCAAACAATCTACAATCCTTTCTGAAGTGTGGCCATCCCAAAGTTCAGGTATTTCACCTTTTTTCCATTCCCCGGAAAATAATTTATCCATCGCGGGTTTTATGGCTTTTGGGTCGGTCCCCAACAATTCATTGGTTCCTATGGAAATGGTTTCAGGCCTTTCCGTATTATCCCGTAAAGTCATACAGGGAATTTCCATTACCGTAGTTTCTTCTGTAATCCCGCCTGAATCAGTTACTACTGCTTTGGCATGTTCTACCAAATAATTAAACTCAAGGTAACCCAAAGGTTCTATAGTATGCAATTTTGGGTCAGTAATTCCCAGGTGTTCGAGGATTTTAGCTGTTCTAGGATGTACCGGAAAAACAAGTGGCAAACCATGGCTGTTATTAATAATTTCCTGAATTAGTTTCTTTAATTTTCCTTCTTCGTCCACATTAGCCGGGCGGTGCAGAGTCATAACTATATATTTACCTTCTTCTAATCGTAAACTTTCCCAAACAGGAGGCTTTATGAATTTAGAACGGTTTTTTAATAAAGTATCAATCATTGTGTTTCCAACAAAAAAAATCTGTCCTTCTTTCACTCCGGCTTTCCGCAAATTTTCATTTGCAGTTTCAGAAGTGGTAAAAAAATAATCAGTAATGGCATCAGTCACCATCCGGTTGATCTCTTCGGGCATAGTAAGGTCACCTGAACGAATTCCTCCTTCCACGTGGGCTACTTTAATATTATTTAATTTCTTGGCAGTTATTGAACAAGCCATTGTTGAAGTAACATCCCCAACCACCATTACCAAATCCGGGCGGGTTTCCATTAATACCTTTTCGTAACGAACCATGATAGTGGAAGTCTGTTCTGCCTGGGTTCCGCTTCCGGCTTCAAGATTAATATCAGGTTCCGGAATCCCGAGTTCATCAAAAAAATTACCACTCATTTTTTTATCATAATGCTGCCCGGTATGAACAAGGCGGTAACTTATATTCTTGCCCTCAACTTTTGCTTTTTCAATCGCTTCAATGATGGGGGCAATCTTCATAAAGTTGGGGCGTGCGCCGGCAATTAAGTCAATTTTCATTAAATATTTTAATAGTTGTATTTATAAAACGGTATAGTTTTCAATTAATTACTTTTCTTGAATTATTTTTTAAATACTCCCTGAATACATTTCAATACCCTCTCCAATTCTTCTTTTGTAAGGTTGCTTCCCGAGGGTAAACACAAACCCTTTTCAAACAGCCCTTCTGAAACTTTTTCTCCATAATAAGGAAAATCTTTAAATACCGGCTGCAGGTGCATTGGTTTCCACAAAGGCCTTGATTCAATATTCTCTTTTTCCAAAACAATGCGAATATCTTCCCTGGTAATACCACCACTTTTTTCGGGATCAATTAATATGGTAGTAAGCCAACGGTTACTATAAAACCCTTCTGGTTCCTGTACAAATTTAATCCCTGGAAAATAACTTAATTCTTTATGATAAAAAGTAAAATTGGCTCTTCTTTGCTCAATCCTTTCAGGCAATACTTCCATTTGGCCTCTTCCAATGCCGGCGCAAATATTACTCATCCTGTAATTATATCCAATCTGCGAATGCTGGTAATGCGGTGCCGGGTCTCGGGCCTGCGTAGCCAGGAAAGTTGCTTTATCAACTAGCTCTTTATTTTTAGAAACCAAAGCGCCGCCACCGGAAGTAGTGATAATTTTATTGCCATTAAATGAAAGAATCCCAATTTGCCCAAAAGTTCCACATTTTTTTCCGTTGATTGAGGAACCTAAAGCTTCAGCAGCATCTTCTACAACAGGGATTTCATACTTATTGGCAATAGCCATTACCTCAAGCATTTTTGCAGGCATTCCATACAAATGCACCGGGATAATTGCCTTTGGTTTTTTTCCCTTTTTTATCCTCTCTTTTATAGTTTCTTCTAAAAATTCAGGATCCATGTTCCAGGTCTCATTTTCACTATCAACAAAGACGGGAACCGCTTTTTGATAACGAATAGGATTGGCAGAAGCGGAAAAAGTCATGCTCTGGCAGATCACCTCATCACCGTCTTCAATATTTAATAAAATGAGCGCCAGGTGCAAAGCGGCCGTACCCGAACTAAGCGCTGCTACATGCATTTCATCATCTAAATAAGAAGCGATATCCTGTTCAAGCCCATTTACATTTGGGCCTAAAGGCGCCACCCAGTTGGTGTCAAATGCTTCAGTTACAAATTTTCGTTCATTGCCTCCCATGTGAGGAGAGGAAAGCCATATTTTAGGGTTCACTTCTTCAATTTAATCTATACTATATTATTCATCAGTTGTTGTGACCTAAGATGAATGAGAGAATGTTTCATTTTTTAAAAAGAGTTCGCATAATTAACTTAATATCAGTCCAAATGGTGTGATTATAATAATAGTCAAGATTGATTCTTACCTTGTCAGGAAAAATAACATGGTCATTGTACCACTTAGGGTCTTCAACATTAGCTAAAATCTCTTCTTCATTTACATACTTTAAACTCGCAGGGCCTGTGATCCCTGGCTTAAGCTTGAGAATTAATCTGTCTTCATTTTCCAGTTTGTCAGCATAACCGGGAACGTCGGGCCTTGGGCCAACAAAACTCATATTTCCTTTAAGAATATTTATCAACTCCGGTAATTCATCTAACTTCCATTTCCTGAGAAAGCTTCCAAGCTTTGTAATTCGCTTATCATTTATGGAAGTTATAGTGTTTAAAGATACATTTGGGGCCATTGATCTAAATTTTATCATTGTAAAAGGGAGGCCATTTCTCCCAATTCGTTTCTGTAAAAAAAAAATAGGATATTTTGGTTCAAGAATTTTGATTATCACTGCAAGAATAAGAATTAAAGGAATCCACAATGGAATAAAAAATATTGCTATTAAAAAGTCGAAAACTGATTTAAAATAAAATCTGGAAGAAATCATACGATTAATTTGAACGCTTTTTATACACTAATTTTTATTTGATATTTTCAATTTCAATACTTTAAATACACCAAATAGCGATCCTATACCATAAGAAAAATGAATTGATATAAAAGTCTTTATTAATTGAATACAGGAAGTTTCCGAATCATTTATTTTATAACTTACTGCACTAATAAGTATTAAGTATACCAAAATAACTCCAACTAATATCACTAAAAAATAAAACGAGAGAAAAGACAACATACTAAAAAATAAAATGAATAATACAAAAAGCATAGGAACATAATGCCTTAGTGAAATACTTTTAAAAGAATTGGTGTAAAAGACTGTCAAAGGGTTCCAACATCCATTTTGAAAATTATTTCGAGATAGGGAATT